>Ga0268299_1001938_pt1 | contig 29152 bp, 29 predicted proteins | sample NOBtaG_FD_193484 | JGI IMG/M metagenome (GOLD analysis project Ga0268299, IMG submission 193484) | Activated sludge microbial communities from bioreactor in Nijmegen, Gelderland, Netherland - NOB reactor | ecosystem: Engineered > Bioreactor > Aerobic > Activated sludge | place: Netherlands...
AGTTGTTGGCCGCCATCACGTTGGAGATGCCGCCGTCGGCAGCCGAGATCTCCTCCATGGCCAGCACGTAGCTGACGAAGTCGGCGCCGGCGCCGCCCCACTCAGGGCTGATGAGCATGCCCATCAGGCCGACGCCGGCCATCTTGCGGTAGAGCTCGCGGGGCGCGCCGTCGCCCGCCCGGTCCCACTCGGCGGCGAAGGGGGCGATCTCCCGGCGGGCGAAGTCGCGGGCCACGGCCCGGATCCGCAGCTGGTCCTCGGTCAGTTGCATCGGGTCAGTCCGCGGCCCTAGTCGGCCCGCACGCGCAGCACGACCTTGCCCACGGCCTCCCGCTCGTCGAGCAGGCGGTAGGCGTCGGCCCCCTGCTCGAAGGGCAGGACGGCGCCCACCGGCGGCTTGACCGCCCCGCTGGCGATGAGGGGCAGGAGGTCGGCGTGGATCCGGCGGGGCAGGTCGGGGTCCTCGGCCACCGCCTCGCCCCAGGCGGCCCCGACCACCGACACGTTGCGCAGCAGCAGCCGGTTGACCTTGATCTCGGGGATCGTGCCGGCGGCGAAGCCGACCACCACCAGGCGGCCGAAGCGGGCCAGGGAGCGGATGCCGTCGAGGAAGCGATCACCGCCGACGGGGTCGTAGACGAGGTCGACGCCTTTGCCCCCGGTGAGGGCGAGCACGTCGTCTTTCCAGGTGTCGGACACCACCACGACGTCGTCGGCCCCAGCGGCCCGGGCCACGTCGCCCTTGGCCTCGGTCGACACGAGCCCGATCACCTTGGAGGCCCCGGTGGCCTTGGCGATCTGGATGCCGGAGGTGCCGACGCCACCGGAGGCGCCGAGCACGAGCACGGTCTCGCCCGCCTTCAGCCCGCCCCGGTGGACCATGCAGAACACGGCCGTCTGGTAGTTGAGCACCAGGGCGGCGCCCTCCTCCCAGCTCAGCTCGTCGGGCAGGGCGAACACGTCGCCGGGACGGCAGGCCACCACCTCGGCCAGGGCGGCCCGGGTCCAGGCCGCCACCCGGTCGCCCGGCTTGAACCCGCTGTCGGCGGGGGCCGAGCGGACCACGCCGGCCATCTCCAGGCCGGGCACGAACGGCGGGTCGGGCCGGATCTGGTAGAGGCCCCGGCTCTGCAGGAGGTCGGGGAACGACACCCCGGCCGTCACCACGTCGACGATGACCTTGCGGCCGTCATCGACGGGCTCCGGTCGCTCCACCAGGGCCACGCCGTCGGGCCCGCTCAGGGCCTGGATCTCGAGTGCACGCATCGGCCGCACCCTACCGGCCGCCGCCCCACCGGTTCGAGCCCACGCCCTCGCATTCTGCGTCACGAAAACCGCGCCCCCCTGCCCATCTGCGATGCGTTCTCCCTGGATTTCGGGGGTTTCGCGACGCAGAACGACGGATGGGCGCGGTTTTCGTGACACGGTTGACGGAAATTCGCTGGCGGCTCGCACCGATCCGGGGCAAGGTTGCACCCATCTGGTCGCGCCGTGCGATCGATCTCCGAGCCGCAGGCCGGAGCCCGGACCGAAGGAGGTGGCCGAGTTGGCGAACCTGATCGCACCCCGCCATCCCGCTGCCGCCCACCGGGCGGCCGGTGCCCGGCCCGCCCACTGCGCTCCCCGCTGCGTCCGGGCCTGAGGCCCGCCGAACCCTGCAGCCGCCAGTGAGCGGCCACGCCTGAGAGGACGCCCGCACCCGGGCGCCTCGGGATCCGACACGGCCTACCGGCCCTGATCCGTTGGGCCGTCCTCGGGGCTGTCGCCGCCCTGTGTCACGTCGCGCCCCCCCGGTCGGTGGCGCCGCCTTCACGCACAAACCAGATCGACGAAGAAGAAGCGAACCCATGTTGCACTCCCACATCCATGTCCACCAGCGCGTCAGCGACGTCGAACGTCGGTACCTGCCGCCCCGATCCAGACCCCCGAGCGGGGGCCACCGTCAGCGGTTGTCGAAGCTGACGACCTTGCCCCGGTTGATGCTCACCCAGTCACGGGCCTCCAGGTAGGGCCGGAACGTGTCGGCGATCAGGCGGTGGTCGCTGGCCGTCTTCGGCCGCTGCAGCTCGTACAGGTGGGGGAACTCCAACCACCCGCACACCGCGTCCCACAACCGCAGGGCCGCCTCACCCCGGGGCGGGTCGATGAGCACGGGCCCGAACAGGCACTGCTCGCCGCCCGCCCCGACACCATCCCCGCTGGCATCGGCCGGGAAGAACAGGGTGGGCACGCCGAACCCGCCGGCCGCCACCACCTTGTCGTGCTCGGCCCGCACCTCGTCATGGGTGGTGGGATCCGCGATCGACGCCTCCACCAGGTCGGGATCGAGCCCCAGCTCGGCCAGCAGGTGGCGGGCCACCGCCGGCTCGTGCGGCTTGTGCCCGTCTTCGTGGAGGGCCTTGCCGGTGGCGGCGTACCAGCGGTCGAGATCATCCATGTCCGTGCGGCGCAGCAGGGCCCCGATCCGCATCATCGACCAGCCGTAGCTCCAGTCCCGCTCCCACGGGTGCTTCTTGCCCTCCTGGCGGTTGATCTCCTCCAGGGAGAAGAACCGCCAGTTCACCGTGAGGCCGAGCTGGTCCCGCACCTCCCGCATCCACAGGGAGGTCTGGTAGGCGAAGGGGCACATGACGTCGAAGTGGAAGTCGACGGTGGTGGGGCGGGCGGCCATGGGCACCTCCGGCTCGCGGGTCTCGTGGCGCCAGCTTGGCGGGCTCCGCCGGCCGGGGCAAGCCGCCCGGCCCCGGGCGGGGCGGCTACTCCGTGGCCCCCTTGGACGGAGGCAGCACGTCGGACAGCAGGTCGTCCCAGTCGGCGATCCCGCAGCCGTTGGCCCGGTCGACCGTGGTGTCGATGGCCTCGCCGTTGATCTCGCCCGTGATCGTGGCCACGTCGGGCCCGCCGTAGATCTCGGTGCAGGCCCGATCGGTAGGCGCGCCCTTGGTCAGGCGCTCCAGCACCTCGGCCTGGCCCAGTTGGGTGCAGGCGGCGGCGCCGTCTATGCCGTCGATCGCCGGGGTGACGGGGAAGGCGTCGCCCAGGCAGCCGATGGTGTAGCGCACGGGCTCGGTGTCGGGCCGGGTGATCTCGATCTCGATCGTGCCGATGGCGCCGGCGTCGCCGCCGATGGGGGTGATGGCGCCCGGATCGGTGGCCGGGCTCGTGGCCGACGTGCCCGACCCAGGGTCGGTGCCGGCGGTGGTGGGTTCGCCGTCGGATCCGCAGGCGGCCAGGGCGAGGGTGCTGAACAGGAGGGCGGCGGCGGTGGCCGCCAGGGGGGGTCGTCTCATCATGACTCTGTGACGGCGGTAGCGGCCGGCTGGTTCCCGGCGCCGGCCCCCGGGGGATGCCGGTGGGGCGAACGTGCACACCGTCGGTCGAGCCCGCGCCGTCGGCGGGTTACGATGCGGCCATGGTGTTCCATCATCGGCTCGGACCCGAGCTGACCGCCGCGGAGCTCCACGCCGTCCTCGCCGTCCGGGTGGCCGTGTTCGTGGTGGAGCAGGCCTGCCCCTACCCCGAGGTGGACGGGCGCGACCTCGATGCCACCACCGGCCACCGCTGGCTGGCCGACGACGCCGGCATCGCCTGCTACCTGCGCACCCTTCACCAGCCGGGCGACGACGGGACCGTTCGCATCGGCCGGGTGGTCACCCGGGCCGACCGCCGGGGCGAGGGCCTGGCCGCCCGCCTCCTGACCGGGGTGCTGGCCGGCACCGACGCCGCCGGCCAGCCCACCGTCCTCGACGCCCAGACCCGGCTGCAGGGGTGGTACGAGGGGTTCGGCTACGCCGTGACCGGGCCCGAGTTCCTCGACGACGGCGTGGCCCACGTGCCCATGCACAGGGCTGCCCGAACCGTCGGTCGGACCGCCGACGAACACGGGGACGGGGACGGGTCGGGAGTCGTCCAGCCGGCCCTGCCGGGAAAGGGAGCGAGATGCTGATCGACCTGCTGGTCGAGGGGTTCCAGGCCTCGTGGCTGCCGTCGTCGCTGCTGCTGATCGTGCCCGGCATCGCCGCCCTGCTGGCGGCCCAGGAGCGGTTCTCCAACACCTGGCTGGGCTACGCCTTCGCCGCCGGCGTGGTCAGCTGGCTCCGGTTCACCGGGATCGTCGGCTCGTGGCCCCTGCTCGGGGTGGCGCTGGCCCTGGCCGCGGCCGGGGTGGTGCTGGTGGCGTGGCGGATCGACACCGGCCGGGTGGTGGGATCGATCGGCGGGATGCTGGCCGGCGCCGCCGGTGCCCTCCTGTGGCAGCCGCTGGTGGGGCGGCACCTGGGCCTGCTCCTCGTCGATCTGAAGGGCCGGGGGTTCCCCGGTGGTTTCGAGCTCGCCGCCTACCTCCTCGGTGTGCTGTGGTGGATCATCGCCGCCGCCATGGTGCTGGGGGCCCAGGCCTGGGTGGGGCGCAAGGCGCCGAACCGGGTGAGCGGCATGGTGGGCCGGGCCAAGCTGGCCCAGTCGTGGGCCGGGGGCACCGTGCTGGCGCTGCTGGCCCTGATCGCGGCGCTGGGGGCCAACGACGCCGTGGCCAGCCGCCTCATCGAGTGGAGCCTCTGACCGCCGGCACCGGCATCATCACCACCCGCTCCCCCACCGTCAGATCGCCCAGGGTGACCGGCCGGCCCAGGCGTTCGCCGTGGCGGCGGGCCAACAGTGCCAGGCACAGCAGCACGTTGCCGCCGACGAGGCCGATGGCGCCCAGGGCCGTCGCCGCCTGATCGGGCCAGATCCCGGCGGCACCGCAACCGGTGAGGCAGGCACCGACGACCCACACGGCGACGGTGGCGAAATAAGGAGCCTGAGCCGTACTGAGTACGGCTCAGGCTCCTCAGAATCGCCCACCCGCCCCGCACCAGGCCAGCGGCCTCGGCCAGGCGGTGGCCGATGCGATCCGAGCGCAGTGCGGCGCTGAGGTCGAGCAGCTCGTCGCCGTACTCCCGGCGCCACCGCGGCGGGAAGGCCCGCAGTGCCCCCTCTCAGGCCAGGCCCAGGGCGGCCGAGATGCTGGCCGCCCGGGCCTGCATCTGGCGGGCGTGCTCGGCCAGCTGGGCCCGGCCGTTGGCGGTGAGCTGGTAGTAGCGACGGTTGCGGCCGTCCACCACCTCGGCCCCGGCCTCCTCGATGAGGCCGGCCTCCAGCAGCCGGTCGAGGTTGTTGTAGAGCGAGCCGGCACCGAGGCGGACCTCGCCTCCGGTGTCGGACTCCACCCGCTTGGAGAGCGCGTACCCGTGCTGGCGCCCCGAGGCCATCGCGCCCCGCCCCTATTCTGCGTCGCGAAAGCCCCGGTCTCCGGGGGTTTCGCGACACAGAACGGCCGCGGGGCGCGATTTCCGTCGCGCAGTTGGGGGGCGGCTCCGGCGGGCCCGCTGTCAGCCGGCGAGAGGGCTGTCAGCCGGCGAGGGCGACGGCGGGGGCGGTGGTGGCGGCCAGGCGCCAGACCCGGGCCGGGGCAGGGGCCTGGGACACCAGCCGGCGGGTGGCCTGGGCCGGATCGGCCTGGGGGTGATCCGACCGGAAGTGGGCGCCGCGGCTCTCGGTGCGGGCCAGGCCGGCCGACAGCACCAGGCGGGCCACCAGCAGGGCCGACCGGGACCGGGGATCTGTGGCGGCGGCTCCGTCGAGGCCCGACAGGGCGTCCAGCGCCGCCTCCATCCCGTCGCGGTGGCGCACCACGCCGGCGCCGTCCCACAGCACCGCCCGGATCCGGTCGAGCACCGTCGACGGGCCGGCGGAGCCGCCGCTGAGCACGCAGTCGGCCGGGAGGAACAGGGGCCCATCGGCCGAGCCGCCAGCCACCGGGAGCCTTCTCGAAGCAAAGCTCCGGGCCCCCGAAGGGGACACGGCGTCGGCCACCCGGCGCCCCATCACCAGCCCTTCCAGCAGCGAGTTGGAGGCCAGGCGGTTCCCGCCGTGCAGGCCCGACGAGGCCACCTCGCCGGCGGCCCACAGGCCGGGGCGGGACGTGCGGCCCCGGTCGTCCACCGCCACACCACCCATGCAGTAGTGGGCGGCGGGAGTGACCGGCAGCAGGTCGACCCGGGGGTCGAGCCCGTGGTCGGCAGCCAGGGCGAACACGGTCGGGAACCGGCTGGGAAAGGCCTCGCCCACCGCCGAGCGGGCGTCGAGGCAGGGCTCCAGGCCGTCCTGCAGCTGGCGGTAGTTGGCCCGGGCCACCACGTCGCGCGGCGCCAGCTCGGCGTCGGGGTGCTCCCTCTGCATGTAACGCTCACCCCGGCTGTTCACCAGCACGGCCCCCTCGCCCCGCAGGGCCTCGGTCAGCAGGGGCAGCCGGGCGGCGCCGGCACGCGCACCGACACCGGGGGTCCGGGTGACGTCGAGGGCGGTGGGATGGAACTGGACGAGCTCCAGGTCGGCCACGGTGGCGCCGGCCCGGGCGGCCAGAGCGATGCCGGCGCCGGTGACGTCGGCCGGCACCGTGGTGCGGGCGAAGCAGTGGCCGTAGCCGCCGGTGGCCAGGATCACGGCCGGGGCCAGCAGGGCCTCCCGGACACCGCCGGGGCCGGCGACCACCACGCCCACCACCCGCTCGCCGCCGGGGCCGCCCCGGATCAGGTCGACGGCGGTGGTGTGCTCGGCCAGCTCGATGCCAGGGCGGGCCCGCACGGCGGCGGCCAGGGTGGCGGCCACGGCGGCGCCGGTGGCGTCGCCGTTGGCGTGCACGATGCGGCGCCGGGAGTGGCCGGCCTCCCGGCCCAGCGCCAGCGAGCCGTCGCCGGCGCGGTCGAACCCGATGCCCAGGGCCACCAGCGTGTCGATCACCTCCGGGCCCCCCTCGGCCAGGATGCGGGCCAGGCGGGGGTCGCCGATGCCGGCGGCCACCGCCACGGTGTCGTCGGCGTGGAGCGAGGGGTGGTCGTCGGCCCCGATGGCGGCGGCCACGCCGCCCTGGGCCAGCGGGCTGGAGCCGGCGAGGCCGACCCGGCCCTCGGTCACCACCACGCAGCCGACGCCGTGGGCGTCGAGCGCGAGGGCGGCCGACAGCCCGGCCACCCCGGCCCCCAGCACCACGGCCGGCACCCGGCGGGCCGGGAGCGAGCCCCCACCGGCCGTCTCCAGCCGAAGGGACGGTGCAGCCTCCAGGCGGAGGGCCGACGGGCCAGCGACGCGGCTCACCGGCCGGCCGCCGCTCTTGCGGGGGCTGCGCCCCCGTCGCTGCGCTCCCCCATCTGCGTCAGGGGCCCTACCCTGCCGCCGGCCTGCGGCCGCTGGCCGCCCACCGCCGTCACCGAGGGGGTGGCCGAGATCTCGAGCATCCGGTCGACCGAGCGGCGGGCCCGGGCGGCCACGTCGGCCGGGACCAGCACCTCGGTGGTCATGGTCTCGAGCGAGCGGCGGATCTTGTCGAGCGTGATCCGCTTCATGTGGGGGCACAGGTTGCAGGGCCGGATGAACTCGACGTCGGGCACCTCGACGGCCACGTTGTCGGACATCGAGCACTCGGTGACCATCACCACCCGGTTGGGGCGGTTCCCCTTGACCCAGTTGATCATCCCCGAGGTGGAGCCGACATAGTCGGCCTCGGCCAGCACGTCGGGGGGGCACTCGGGGTGGGCGATGATCGAGATGCCGTCGAACTGGGCCCGGTAGTCGCGCAGCTCGGCGCCGGTGAACCGCTCGTGCACCTCGCACGCCCCCTGCCACCGGATCACCTGCTTGGTGGTCTGGGTGGCCACCCACGCCCCCAGGTACTGGTCGGGCAGGAAGATCACCCGGTCGCCGGGGAGCGACTCCACCACCTGGAGGGCGTTGGACGAGGTGCAGCAGATGTCGACCTCGGCCTTCACCTCGGCCGTGGTGTTGACGTAGCAGACCACCGGCACCCCGGGGTAGCGCTCGCGCAGCAGGCGGATGTCGGCCGCCGTGATCGACGCGGCCAGCGAGCAGCCGGCCTCGGGGTCGGGGATCAGCACCGTCTTGTCGGGGCAGGTGATCTTGGCCGTCTCGGCCATGAAGTGGACGCCGGCCAGCACGATCACGTCGGCGTCGGTGCGGGCGGCTTCCTGGGCCAGGGCCAGCGAGTCTCCCGTGATGTCGGCCACCGTGTGGTAGATGTCCGGCGTCATGTAGTTGTGGGCCAGCACGATGGCGTTGCGCTCCGCCTTGAGGGCGTTGATGGCATCGATCGTGGGCTGGAGCGCCGCCAGCTCCTCGGCCGGGATCTGGCGGGCGGCCGGCTCGCTCGAGACCTCGAGCTTGATGCGGGCCGGCTGGGGCTTCGGCAACCCGGTGGCGGTCATGTGGTGCTCCGTCCTGTCGACGACGAGCGAGCTTCCTTATGCTCGACTTGAGCATAATAATACTCACTCTGAGCACAAGTGCAAGAGGTTCCGGCCACCCGGCGGCCATCTTCCGTTCAGCCCCGGTAGACGCTGATCATCGGCCGTACACGGCTGCCAGCTCGCCGGCGATGCGGGCCAGGTGCTGCCGCACGCCGGGCGGCGACAGCACCTCGATGGCCCGACCGAACCCGGCGATCTCAGCCGCCAGTGAATACTCGTTCCAGGCCCGGATCTCCACCTCGGCCCGGCCGTCGGGCCCGGCCGCCCCCACCCGCACCCGCTCCCCCAGCATGCGGCGCAGGATGCCCATCACCAACGGATCGACCAGGGCCCGGGCCTGGACCGGGAGGCGGAGGTCGTCGACGTCGGCGGTGATCGCGGCCCACGCCTCGGCCAGGTCGAAGTCGGGCGGCCGGGCCACGGCCTGGCCTGTCGGCTCCACGCCCCGCACCCGGTCCACCCGGAACGTGCGGCGGCCGGCCTCGGTGCCGGCCACCAGGTACCAGCGACCGGCCTTGGCCGCCAGGCCCCAGGGGTCGACCGTGCGCCGGGTCACCGCCCCCACCCGGTCCACGTAGTCGAGCCAGATGCGCTGGGCGTCGATCACGGCGTCCTGCACCGCGGCCAGGTGCTCGGGCTCGGCTGCCGGCGGTGGAGCGGCCAGGCTGCGGCCGGTGGCACCGTCCCACCCCATGGGATCGAGCACCACGGCGTCGGCCGCCGCCTCGGCCCGGTCCCGCAGCGGCTCGGGCAGGGCCCGCACCAGCTTGCGCAGGGCGGCCCGCAGCTCGGGGGTGGCAGCCCGGGGGCCGGCCAGCACGAACAGGGCCCGGGTCTCGGCCGCCGACAGCCCCGAGAGGTCGGTTCGCCCGCCGCCCAGCAGGTGCCAGCCGCCGCCCCGGCCCTGGGTGGCGTAGACCGGCAGGCCGGCCATCGACAGCGCCTCCAGGTCCCGCCGGGCCGTGCGCTCGCTCACCTCCAGCTCCTCGGCCACCTCGGCCGCCGTCACCTTGCCCCGCCGCTGCAGGAGCAGCAGCACCGCCACCAACCGATCGGCTCGCATCGCGCCAGTTTCTCACCGAAACCGGTCAGGAGATGACCGGTTCAGGGGCGCAGGATCAGCCCATGACCACACAGCAGATCCCCCAGACCCTGCCCACCGACCCCCGCCCCCACTTCGCCGCCGCCTACGCCACGGCAGGCAAGGTGATCGCCGGGGTGCGGGGCGACCAGATGGACGGACCCACCCCGTGCGACGACATGACCGTGGCCCAGATCCTGGGCCATCTGCGCATGGTGGCCGACCGGGTGGCCCGCTTGGGCCGCAACGAGGAGCTGTTCGACCACGTGACCGAGCCGCCGGCACCGGCCGACGGCGACCATGCCCGCTGGTGGAACGAGGCCGGCGACGCCATCACCGCCGCCTGGACCGACGACCGCCTGACCCAGCCGGTGGTGCTGCCCTGGATGCAGGGCACCGGAGCCGAGGCCCTGGCCGGCTACGTCAACGAGGTCACCGTCCACACCTGGGACCTGGCCCGGGCCACCGGCCAGGAGGTGGCGTGGGACGACGAGGCGGTGGCAGTGGGCCTGGCCGCCCTGCAGGCCGTGCTCCCCGGTGCCGGCCGCACCGCCGGGTTCGAGGCCATGCGGGCCGAGATGCCGCCGGAGATGGCCGATTTCGAGATGCCCTTCGCCGAGCCGGTCGACGTCGCCCCCGACGCTCCCGTCATCGACCGCAGCGTCGCCTACAACGGCCGCAACCCGGCCTGGACCCCGGCCGCCAGCTGAGCCCCAACCATCTGGGAACTCTGACGTGGCGAGCCCGAAAGCGGCTTGGGGTGTCAGAGTTCCCGGCTGGGTTGGGTCAGGCCCGGACCCAGGGGGTGCCGACGCCGGGGCGGGGACGCTCGCCCAGCACCTCCCGGCGGAAGCGGAACAGCTCGGCCGGGCGGCCGCCGGTGCGGGCCAGCTCGCCCGTGCCCTCCACCAGCCCGGCGCCCTCCACCAGCCGGCGGAAGTTGCCCTTGTGGAGCCGGATCCCGGCCAGGGCCTCCACCACCTGCTGGAGCTGGAGCAGGGTGAAGCGGGCGGGCAGCAGCTCGAACACCACCGGCCGGTAGGTCAGCTTGCCCCGCAGGCGACCCAGGGCGGTGGCGGCGATCCGACGGTGGTCGAGGTACATCGAGCGCGACGCCAGCACCGGGGCCGCCCCGCCGCCGGCCCGCCGCCGGTTCTCCGACTCGAACAGCAGCCCCACCTCGTACAGCAGCTCGTAGCGCTCCAGCGCCCGCACCCCGTCGAACGGGAGACGGGGGCCGCCGAACGCCATCCGCACCCGCTCGGCCCGGGAGCGGCTCTCGTCGCCCCCCGCCTCGATGAAGCGCTGGAGGGTGGGGAGGATGACCTCGTCGATCATGGCCGGGCGGCCGTCGCGATGGTCCTCCCAGGGAAAGAAGTCGTAGACGTCGCGCCAGGAGGCGCCGGCCGACGGGCTGCCCTCCCGGACCAGGGCCAGGTAGGCGATCGAGAGCTGGCGCACGGTGCCATCGGCGCCGTCGCCGTCATCGCCGCTGCCGCCGCCGCTGCCGTCGGCGCCCGGGCCCGCCGGACCCCGCTCCCGGTCGCCGAAGGTGTAGAGCTGCTCCACGTAGCCGACGTCGAGACCGGTCTGGTCGAGCACCCAGCGCCGCAGCGCCATCTCCAGCGTGCGGTCCTGGGGCTGGAACGGGCCCGAGGGCAGGGCCGGCATGCCGGCCGGCCCGTCGATGGTGAGCAGCCGGGGCGCGTCGTCGGTGACGGCCACGATGACGGCGTCGAGGCTGATCTCGATCGGGCTGGAGCTCACCACCACGGCCGAGGATAGGCCGCCGTCACCCTGTCGGTCGGGAGCCGGCCCTCAGCTCGGCTCCCGATTCCCGCACCGCCGACGGCTCAGCCCTCGGCCCCCGCCGCCGCCCGGTCGATGGCCACGGCGTCGAGCAGCTCGTACTCGGCCTCGGTGTCCATGGCGTCCTCGAACTGGATCACCCGCATCTCCTCGAACCGCTGGCGGAGCCACCCGTCGTTGGCTTCGAGCAGGCCCAGGCGCTTGCAGTTGGGCACGATCTTGGCGAACAGGAGCTGCTGGAAGGGATCGTCGTTGGGGTCGGCGGCGGTGAAGGTGCGTATCGCCTCCTTCACGTCGACGCCCACCCGCTCCCACACCTCCTGGCGCTGGAACCGGTCCCGCATGCGGATGGCGGCGTCGTAGGCGAACTCCTGGCGCTCGAACAGCTCGGCCTCGGTGAGCTCGCCGTACAGCTCCTTCAGGCTGATCAGACCGAAGGCCACGTGGCGGGCCTCGTCGCTCATCACGTAGCGCAGGAGCTGGCGCAGCAGGGGGTCGTGGGTCTGGTTGGCCATGTTGCCGAACGCGGCCAGGGCCAGGCCCTCCACCATCACCTGCATGCCGAGGTAGGTCATGTCCCAGCGATGGTCGTTGATGATGTCGTCGAGCAGGGCCTGGAGGTGGGTGTTGACCGGGTACCAGCCGCTGAGCTTGGTGTCGAGGTAGCGGGCGAACACCTCCACATGGCGGGCCTCGTCCATCACCTGGGTGGCGGCGTAGAACTTGGCGTCGATCCAGGGCACGGTCTCCACGATCTTGGCCGTGCACACCAGGGCGCCCTGCTCGCCGTGGAGGAACTGGCTGAGCACCCAGTTCGACGTCTCGATCTCCAGGTTCAGCCACTCCCGCTCGCCCCAGCGCTCGAAGCTGGTGCCGGAGATGTCGACCCCGAGCTGGAGGAGCAGCTCCCGGTTGGGTATGCCGGCCTGGCGGACCAGGGCCTCCTGGTCGACGTCAATCGACCAGTCGAGGTCGGTCTCGCCGTCCCACTGGGAGTGTTTGGCCTTCTCGTACAGCTTGGTGAGAGCGGGGCGGGCGCCCTTGTTGTAGTCCCAGGTGAAGATCGTGTCGGCGTTGTTCTCCACCCGCCGAATGGCCGCCGCGCGATCGTCGTTGGTGACCGCCAGAAGTTCGAGGTGCTCGTCGGTGAGGGCCATGGCAGCTGCTCCTGGATGGGTCGGTGCCGTCCCCACCGCCATGGTCGGGGACTTACAGCGTATGGTCACTGGAACGTACTGTAGCTCACGCCTTACATCGTGAGAAAGCCCTCCGGGCTGAAGCTTGTCGTGACATAGGGTCGGGCTGTGAGCGACGACGTCCTGGATCAGATAGCGGCGAACGCCCAGTTGGCGATCGACCGGCTGGGCGAGGTGGCCGACGTGCCGTTCGGGTTGGACCGGGCGTCGGTGGCCTGGGTGGCCGGTTTCATCGACCGCCAGCGGGCCCGGGACGGCTTCGATCCCGACGACACCTCGGGGCTCGTCGACGTGCTCGGCTCGCACCTGGGCGAGGCCATCGTGGCCGCCACCGGCGGGCGGTGGGAGGAGGTCGACGACGGCTGGGGCTGGGGCGTGCGGCTGGGGTCCCACGGGGTCTGCTTCCCGTTCACCAAGGTCGCCAAGCAGCTGCGCGACGGGAGCGAGGCGGGGGAGTCGATCCTGAGCTTCTACGACGTGGTGCTGGCCATGGCGGCCGGCCGGTTCGACCGGCCCTGAGCGGCGCTCAGCCCGACTGGAGGCGGCGGGGCAGCTGGTGGCGGAGGCGAGGGTCGTCGTGGGGGCGGGGCCGGCGGATCGAGACGGCGTCGAGGTGGGACGCCACCGAAGCCGATGACGTCGACGCCTCGCCGGCGCCGACCACGCCGTCGGCCCCGTGGCGGTGGGCCGCCTCGGGACCGGCCAGGGCGACGGTGGGGCGCAGCCCCCACACCGGTTCGAGCAGCGGTTGGCGGTGCCCCACCTCGATCACGGCCGGGCACCGGGCCAGGATCCCGCCCAGGCGGCGGAGCTCGTCGATGTCGTCGTCGCCGGGGCGGGCGGGCAGGCTCCAGCCGGAGTGCGACACCACCAGCGGCAGGCTGAAGGCGGCACAGAAACGGGCCAGCCGGCTCAGCTTGACGGCGGCGGCGGCGCCGAGCACGGCACCGTCGGCCACCTCGGCCCACCCCGCCACCGGAGTGGCGCCGTCGGACGATGAGGCGAGCGCGGCGCCGATCTCGGGATGCCAGCGGGGCCACAGGGCGAACGACCAGGTACCGGCACCCCCAGCCGACGGCGGCTCGTCGGTCCAGCTCGGCGGCAGCCGATCGAGCGCCCGGCCGACCTCGGCCAGGGCGGCCGGGAGGTCGAGCAGGTGGGCGTCGGCCAGCCCGGCGGCCAGCGCATCCTCGCCGGCCCGCCCCTCGATGGCGGCCTCGGGGCCGGCCAGCAGCACCAGGTGGCACCAGCCGGCCTCCAGCGCCGCCTGCTCGGCGATCGGGTGGGTGACGATGGCGATCTTCAGGATCCGTTCGGCGGCGGTGACCTCGACGTCGAGGTCCAACCCGTAGCCGAAGCGCACCGCCTCGGCGCCGATGAACGTGCCCGGCTCCAGCCGGCCCGCCCCCAGGATCTGCACGATCGGCACCCCCTGGGCCAGGGCGTGGTGGCGCATGCGACCGGCCTTGGCCGCCCCGGCCCCACCCCGCACGGAGCTGCCCAGCGTCGGGTCGTCGCCGGCCACGAACACGAGACGGCCACGGAGGCGACCCCACCCCGCCACGAGACCGTCGGAAGGGATGGTCTCGGGGGCGGCGTCGTCGAGGGTGTCGCCGCCCCGGTACGAGGTGGCGGCCCGGCGGGCCAGGGTGCCGGTCTCGGTGAACGAGCCCGGGTCGAGCCAGGCGGTCACGGCGTCGCGCACGGGGCTGGCCCGCAGGCCGAGGGCCCGGTCGGCGGCGATCTGGCCGGCCAGCTCGCCCCAGTCGTCGACGTAGCGCAGCACCACCGGCCGCCGGGGCGCAGCCGGTGCCGGCTCCGCCGCCGCGTGCTCGTCACTCATCGCACCACCCCCGGGGGCGTGCCGTACTCCCGCCGGCCTCGCACCAGGTCGAGCAGCTCGATCAGGCGGGCCCGGGTCTCGTCGGGATGGATCACGTCGAGCAGGTCGCCCTCGGTGGCCGCCCGATCGGCGGCGGCCAGGCGGGCCGCCTCGGCCGGATCGAACCCGGGCGGGGGCGGGGTGAGGGAGAGCTGGGCCCGGGGCCAGGGCAGCACGAGGTCGGCCCGGGCCCCCACCGCCCCGAGCACCGTGGCGGCCAGGCCCACGGCCCGGCCCACCACCACCGCGAGCTTGGTCACCTCGGCCGATCGGGCCCGGGCGGCGGCCCGCCGCAGGATCTCCTGGCCGGCGGCGTCGGGGCCGGTCGGGGCGGCGGCGACGCCGGCCGAGTCGACCAGCGACACCCACGGTCGGCCGCCCCGCTCGCACCAGTCGAGCAGGCGCTCCACCCGGGCGCACCCGGCGGGGGTCAGACGGCCGCCGTCGTGGGCCGGGTTCGACACGGTGACACCCACCGGCCGGCCGCCGAGCCGGGCCACGGCCGTGAGCACCTCGGGGGCGGCACCGGCGGCCAGCTCCACCCAGCGACCCCCGTCGACCACGGCGGCCAGCACGGCTTCGGCGTCGTAGGCTCCGTCGATGGCGAACGGGACGAGCTCGATCAGCGACGGCCCGGGGCGTGGCGGCTCGGTCGGGGCCTCGTCCAGCGACGGTTGGAGGCCCACCGACAGGTAGAGGAAGCGGCGCACGAGGTCGGCGGCGCCGGCCTCGTCGAGCCCGGCGTGGTCGGACGGGCCCCGCTCCCCCACCAACAGCCCCAGGTCGGCTCCGGCCACGGCCCACGGCGACGCAGCCGCCACCACCACCGGCCACGGCCCCACCGGCGTCGCCGACATCTCGGGGCCCACCGCACCACCGGCGGCGCCCGGTGCACCGAGAACGGAGGCCGCCGAAATCTCGGGGCCCACCGCACCACCGGCGGCGCCTGGTGCACCGAGAACGGCGGCGGCCGAAATCTCGTGGCCCACCGCACCACCAGCGGCGCCCGGGGCGCTTGGCGCTGGGTGTGAGGGTGGGACGACGACGAGCAGGGGCGTTCCCCGCTGGGCGGCCACGGCCCGGGCCTCGGCGGTCAGGGCGGCGGCGACGGTGACTGACAGGCCGGTGCCGCCGTCGAGGCGGGCCAGGGGGAGGCCGCCGCCTGCCGCCGGCACGGGCAGGCCGAGGGCGGCGAGCAGGCGGGCCGGGTCGAACCCGGCGGGCGTGGCCCCGGCACCGGGTGGGGCGTACGGCGACGGCCAACCGGTCATGCCGTGTCGAAGCTCCGGCGGGTGCGGAGCTGGGCCCGCCGCCGCCCCTCCACCATGGCCAGCGCCGCCGCCAGGTGCTCCCGGGTGTGGGCGGGGTCGATCACGTCGTCGATCCGGAAGTCGTAGGCCGCCCACCGGGCCTGCGACATCTTGCGGTAGCTGGCGTACAGCTCCAGCTGGCGCTCCTCGCTGAGCTCCCCCTGGGCCAGCTCGTTGCGCAGCAGGGTGGCCACCCCGATCTCGGGGGCGGCCAGGCTGATGGCGCCCGACGGCCAGGCCACCACGTGGTCGGCCCCCACCGCCCGCCCGCCGAGGAGCCAGGTGGAAAAGCCGTAGGCCTTGCGCACCAGCACCGTCACCATCGGCACCGTGGCCCCGTAGGCCGTGTTCATCAGCCGTACCACCTGGCGCAGCGCCCCCTCGCGCTCGGAGTCCGGCCCCACGATGAACCCCGGCTGGTCCTGCAGGAACACCAGCGGGATGTTGTAGGCGTTGCAGATCTGGGCGAAGCGGACCGCCTTGATCACGGCCTTCACGTCCACGATGCCGCCCAGGTGCCGGGGCTGGTTGGCGATGATCCCCACCGTCCAGCCGTCGATCCGGGCGTAGCCCACGATGATGTTGCGGGCGTAGCGGGGCCGCAGCTCGAGCAGGTCGCCGTCGTCGACGATCGTGCGCACCAGGCGGCCCATGTCGTAGGGCTTGCGGTGGTCGAGGGGCACCAGGTCGGCCAGCTCGGGCGAGACGCGGCCGGCCGGGTCGCCGGTTGGCACCCGGGGCGGCAGCTCCCACGAGCTCGACGGGAAGAAGCCGAGGAATCGGCGGACGGTGGCGATGGCGTCGGCCTCGTCGGGGGCCACGTGGTCGATGAACCCGGTGGCGGTGGCGTGCACCTCGCCCGAGCCGAGGTCCTGGGGGGTGGCCTCCACCCCGATCCCGCCCTGGACCACCGGGGGCCCGGCCAGGGCCATGGCGGCGGTGCCCTCGGCCAGGGTGGAGAACTCGGCGTCCATCGTCTGGAACGAGGCGGCGCCGAGCGCGGTGCCCAGCACGGCGCACACCACCGGGCTGCGGCCCGTGCTCTGCCATGGCGCCGCCGGGGGTGAGGCGCCGGCCGACCCGCCCCCGCTGGCCCCGGCGAACTGGGCCCCCATCATCGACTGGAAGCGGTTGGCCGACGACTCGAGCAGCAGCACCAGCGGGTAGCCGTTCTGGGCCGCCAGGTCCCGGATGCGGCCCGCCTTGCGGTTGCCGCCCGGCCCCCGGGCGCCGGCCGTGATCGTGCCGTCGTCGGCCACCACCATCACCCTGCGCCCCTCGACGGCGCCCCAACCGGCCACCACCCCGTCGGCCGGGGCCTCCCGGTCGGGTCGGCCCGGCACCTCCACGAGGCCGGTGACGAGCTCGCCCAGCTCCCGGAAGGTGCCGGGGTCGAACAGCAGGTCGATGCGCTCCCGGGCCGTGAGCTTGCCGCGGGCATGGAGGCGCTCGATGGCGGCCGGCCCGCCCAGCTGGCGGCCGGCCTCCCGGCGGGCGGCCAGCGCCGCCAGCGCCTCGTCCCATCCTCCCCCGGTGCCGGCCATCGGCGCCGACCCTAGTGGACCGGCCCCACCGGCACGAAGCGACAGCGCCGGGGACGCCGGCTCAGGCCCCCTCGCCGCCCCGGGCCATGTGCGGGAGGCCCCCCATCCGCCGGTGGGCATCCTCCAGCGCCACCACGAAGTCGGGGCTGACGGTCTGCAGCACGGTGCGGGCCGAACGCCCCAGCGCCAGCAGCTCGTCCCGTTCGAGCACGTCCACCACCAGGCGCCGGGCCTCCCGCACGTGGCCGGGGGCGATCTCCTGCAGCCGGGCCAGCCCGGTGGCCGTGAGCCGCACGTCCATCTGCCGTCCGGTGCCGGCCGGGCGCCGCTCCACCCACCCCTTCGACTCGAGGCGGCTGACGGCGTGCGACAACCTCGACAGCGAACCGGTGGCGGCCAGGGCGAGCTGGCTCATGGCCATGGTGTGGTCGGGCGAGTCGGACAGGCCCACCAGGATCATGTACTCGAAGCGGTTGATCCCGGCGTCCCGCTTGAGCTGGGCGTCGAGCGCGGCGGGCAGCGCTTCCACCATGGCCACCAGGTACATCCAGGCCCCCAGCTGCTCGTGGTCGAGCCAGGGGACCTCATCGGCGGCATGCACCTCGTCGGCCATGGCCTCCAGCATATGGCCCCCAGGAATGACTTGAACATTCAAGTTGTTCGTGTAGAGTGAGTTGAACATTCAACTCAGGATGGTCCAGTAGACAGGGAGAGCACCATGAACATCGCACTGTGGATCGTGGCCGGCGTGCTGGCGGCGGCGTTCGCCGCCGCCGGCGGGATGAAGCTGGCCACGCCCCGCAAGCAGCTGGAGGCGAAGATGCCCTGGGTGGCCGACGCCAGCGACGGCCAGGTGAAGGGGATCGGCGCCGTGGAGGTGCTGGGCGCCGCCGGCCTGATCCTGCCGGCCGCGCTCGACATCGCCCCGGTCCTCACCCCGCTGGCCGCCGTGGGGCTCGCCCTCACCATGGCCGGCGCCGTGGTGGTGCACCTGCGCCGGGGCGACGGCATCGCCGGGGCCGCCCCTGCCATCGTGCTGGGTCTACTGTCCGTGTTCGTCGCCTGGGGTCGCTTCGGCCCCTACGCCTTCTAGGAGGAAGCCGGCCATGGCCGTTCCCGCAACCGATCGACTCCCCACCTACTTCGTGTCCCACGGCGGCGGGCCGTGGCCCTGGATGATGGACCAGATGGCCGGCTGGGAGCGGCTGCACGAGTCGCTGGCCGCCCTCCCGGCCGAGCTGGGCCGCACCCCCCGGGCCATCCTGTGCGTGTCGGCCCACTGGGAGGAGGCCGAGTTCACCGTGCAGACCAGCCCCAACCCTCCGATGCTGTACGACTACGGCGGCTTCCCGGACTTCACCTACCGCATCCAGTACCCGGCGCCGGGCTCGCCCGAGGTCGCCGAGCGGGTGGGCGAGCTGTTGAGCGACGCCGGTATCCCGGTGGGCTTCGACGGACGCCGGGGTTACGACCACGGCACCTTCTGCCCCCTCTACGTGTCGTACCCCCGGGCCGATGTGCCGATCCTGCAGCTGTCGCTGCGCCGCAACCTCGACCCCGAGGTGCACCTGGCGGCGGGCCGGGCGCTGGCGCCGCTGCGCGACGAGAACGTGCTGATCCTGGGGAGCGGCTTCAGCTACCACAACCTGGGCCAGTTCTTCAGCCCGGCGGCGGCCGAGCCGTCGAAGCTGTTCGACGACTGGCTGGCCGACACGATGCTCCGCTCGTCGCCCGAGGATCGCACGAAGCGCCTGATCGACTGGGAGCGGGCCCCGGCGGCCCGGGCCTGCCACCCCCGGGAAGAGCATCTCCTGCCGCTGATGGTGGCGGTGGGGGCAGCCGAGGGCGAGGACGCGGTGCGGGTGTACCACGAAGACGAGTTCATGGGCCGCCTCGCCTCGTCGAGCTACCGGCTGGGCGCCACCCCCAGCCCGAACTGACCCCAGGGCCGGGAAGCCCGAACTCCGTCGCCCACAACAGCTAGGGTTCCCGCTGGAAGGTTGGCCAGACGGCGGAAGGCGGCCCCCAGCATGCGCAATGAACGGTCGGCCTCCAGGGCGGCGGATGCGGTGATCGCCGCCGCGCCCGGGCCGATCCGCCGTCCCCGATCCCGACCCCGCCGCCGCCCCGGCACCCGATGAGCGGTGGGCGGGTCGGCCCGGGGCCGGCACCGGCGCTGCTCGGCGTGGAGATCGGGCGCAATCACGTCTGCCTGGCGCTGCTCGATCCCGACGGCAAGGTGGTCGACGACGCCGTCGGGGCCCCGATCGTGGGCGGCGACGTCGACGAGGCGACGGCCGAGGTCTCGATCAGCGGCGCCATCATGGATGCCGTCTCCCGCCTCGGCGTCATCCCCGGCACCCCGCTGCGGGTGGGGGCGACGATCGGCTTCCCCCACTGCGGTGTGGGCAGCGGACCGACCCTGGGCGACTGGCTGTTCGACCTCAGCCGCGATCTGGGGGAGCCGGTGGTGCACGTCGGCGACCACGGCGTCTCCTACGCCCCCATCCGCTGCCTCGACTTCATCGACCGGGTGTTCCGGTCGGCCTCGCTCCGCCTCGACCGGGTGGAGCTGGCCCCGGTGGCCGCCTCGCGGACCCTCGGTCTGGTGCGATCAGGCTCGGTGACCCTGGGCTCAGGGGTGGCATGGTCGGCCCGGATCCTCGACGGCGAGATGATGGAGGCGTACGAGGCCCTCGACGGTGCGGTGGACGAGGTCCTGCATCTGGTGACCAACGGCTCGCCCCGGCCCGTCGGGCACCTCGACGGCGTGTTCCTCGACGACGGTCTGTGCCGGGCCCGGGGCGTGAGCCCGGCGTCGTTGGCCCCGGCGGTGGGCGTGGCCCTCGGCCTCCACGATCCGCCCGGTCGCAACCTCCTCGACGGCCGCATCCTCGACGCTGCCGCCGCCGCCCGACCGCACGCCGCCCGACCGCACGCCGCCCTTTCGTCGTCGGCCCAACCCCGCCGTCCGCCCGAACGGCCGCAGCTTCAGCGAACCGCCGCCCGCCAGCCCGCCAGCCGTCTGTCCGCCACCGACCTCCTGATAGGAGCGCTGCTGATGCTGATGATCGTGCTCATCGTCACCCTGGTGGTGCCGTGACGGCCCGGACGGACAACCGGACCCGGTGGCAGCAGCGGCGTCGGGTCGTGACCGTGCTCGTGCTCGTCAACCTGGTCCTGGTGGGGCTGAACCTCGACAAGCGGGACGCCCTGCCGTTCTCCCTCACCGATCTGCGGGGCGGGGACGACGGGGGGACGGCCAGCGCCACCACCAGCGGCACGGGCGCCGACGCCGACGGCGATGGCGGCGCCGAGGGCAGTGGCGCTGGCGAGGGCAGTGGCGGGACGACGCCCACCTCGGCGGCCGGCGCCCCCGGCGTCACGGCCGAGACGGTCGACACCTCGGGCGCCGACTGGCCCGGCGGCGCCGGACCGGTCCCCGCCGGAGAGCCGGCGGCCCGGCGGGCCACGCTGGGAGCCGACGGCCGGCTCGTGCTCACCGGATCCGCTCCCAGCTGGGCGGTGGCCACGAAGGTGCTGCAGTACGCCGGGGAGAAGTTGCCGGGCGGGTCGGCCGCCATCGACAACCAGCTCACCTGGCACCCGGACGCCGCGCCCGAGATCCAGTCGGGCGACGTGGTGATACCCCAGGCGGCCACGTTCGCGCTGGGCGGGAACGAGATCGACGCCGCGTCCGAGCCCCTGCTCGACCTGGCGGCCCAGATCATGGTCGACCACCCCACGGTGTTCGCCGTCGTGATCGGCCACACCGACGATCAGGGCGACGAAGCCGTCAACGCCGAGCTGGCCTCGGTTCGGGCCACGGCCGTGGTCGACTACCTGGTGGGCAAGGGCGTCGTCCCCGGTCAGCTGGTGGTGGCGGCCGCCGGCGAGGACGACCCACTGGCCGACAACCAGACGGCCGAGGGCCGCAACGCCAACCGCCGGGCCGAGATCCGGTTCAAGAACTTCCTCATCTCCGACGCCAGCCTGGGAGGCCGGGCATGAAGGCCGCCACGTTCGGGCTCACGCTGGTGGCGGCGCTGGGTCTGACCGCCGCCGCCTGCACCAGCGGTGCCGACCAGGGCGGGCCGTCGACGGCGTCGACGGACACCCCCGGCGCCGGTACCGGCACCAGCGCCACGGCGGCCGGCACCGGCACCGGCGGAGCGCCGGGCCAGCCGGGGGCGCCGGGCACCGGGCCCCGGTGGGACATCGATGCCGCCCTGGCCGCCGACCCCGACTGCGCCAACCCTGTGCAGGGCGACGACCCTCTGGTCATCGGGTACGCCGCCGACCTCGGCGTGATCGGCGGGTTCGCCGACGCCCCGGCGTCGGAGACGGCGAAGTACCTGGCCAAGCTGATCAACTGCTCGGGCGGCCTCGCCGGCCGGCCGGTGAGGGTGGACGTGGTCGACATCTCCGGCTCCCCCACCGACACCCGCGCCGCAGTGCAGGCGCTCATCCAGGGCGGGGCCGACGTGCTGCTCGGCCCGCCGTTCCCCGACCCGGGGCTGCGCGTCCTGCAGGCCACACAGGGGCGTCTGGCGGTGATCTTCACCGGCTCCACCGAGCCCGCCCTGGCCGACGCCACCGACCTGGCCTACCTGGTGGCGTTCAACGACACCCAGGGGGCGTCGGCCGCCGCCCAGTTCGCCCAGTCCCAGGGCTGGAAGACGGCCGTCACCCTGTCGAGCCCAGGCCCCTACTTCGGCTACAACGTGCGCGTGTTCTCGGCCGCCTTCACCGCCAACGGCGGGCAGGTCCTGGCCGACCTCCCCTTCGTGCCGGCCGAGCAGACCGACTTCGCCGACGCCGTGGCCCAGATCGCCCAGAACCCGCCCGACGTGATCTACACCCCGATGCTGGCCGAGCAGCTGGTGGCGCTGAAGACCGAGTTGGAGGAGGCCGGGCTGGAGGAGGTGGAGCTGCTGGGCACCGACGCCTTCGAAGCCTCGTTCGGCTATCAGCTGCCCAACATCGACGGCATCTACCACGTCACCCACGCCGACCCGGCCCCCGACTCCCGGCTGGAGAGGCTGATCGCCAGCTACACGGCGGCCACCGGCTCCCCCCGGCCCGGGGCGCCGTCGATGGTCGGCCTCACCGGCGACGCCATCGCCGTGATCGCCGACGCCTACCTCCGGGTCGACACCACCGATCCCGCCGTGCTGGGCGGCGCCATCGCCGGCGATACGGGCGTGCAGGGCGTCACCGGCGTGCTGAGCTACAACAACTCGGGGTCCCCGACCAAGCCGATCTACATCCACAAGGTGGTGGACGGCCAGGCCACGCTGGCCTACAAGGTCGGCACCTGAGCGGGCCCCGCCGGCGGCCCCGTCCGGTTGCCGTCAGCCCAACCCGAACCCCTGGTCGGCCAGGAAGCGGGCCAGCTGGTCGCGCTCCCGGCGGGCCACCATGCGGGCCTTCTCCTCGGCCCAGCCGTAGGGGTCGGCCACGCCCCACCGGTCGACGTCGAGCTGCTGGTCGGGCGGGACGGGGCGGCCGGCGGCGGTCCGGCGCCGGCTGTAGCTGTCGACCGCCGCTGCCTCGGCCGCATCGGCGGCGTCGTCGCACCGGTAGCGGTCGCGGTGCACGGTGACGGCCGGGGGCAGGCGGGGCGAGAACGGCAGCAGCCGCTCGGGCCAGCCCACGCACATCCCGGCCAGCGGGAACACCTGCTCCGGCAACTCCACGATGGCGGCCACCTCCTCGATGTGGTTGCGGACCACGCTGATGGGGCAGGTGCCGAGGCCGAGGCTCTCGGCCGCCCAGATGAAGCTGGCGAGGTGGATGGCAGCGTCGGCGGCGGCGTTGAGCACGGCGTCGAGGTGGTCGTTGGCGAACGGCAGGCCGGCCCGGGCCGCCACCCGGCGGATGCGGCGGCTGTCGGCGCAGAACAGCAGGAACCGGCCGCACTCCAGGATCCAGGGCATGGTGGGGATCAGCTCGGCGATGGCCCGGCGGCGCTCCGGGTCGTCGACCACGATCACGCTGCACTGCTGGAGGTCGCTCTTCGACGGGGCGGAGAAGGCGGCGGCCAGGAGCACGTCGAGCAGGGCGTCGTCCACCGGCTCGCCGGTGTAGCGGCGGCAGCTCCGGTGGGCCAACATCTGCTCGATCACCCCGGGGCCGGGCCGGTCCGAGCGCTGGCGGGCGGCGGTGAGCGCCGAGTCGTGGGCCGGGTCGGCGTCGCCCGGAGCGTAGGCGTAGCGGCGGGCCACGAGATCGGCCACGGAGGTACCGGCGTCGGTCATGCCCGGATCGTAGGCGGCGTAGCCGCCCCGGGTGGGCGGGGCCCCACCCGGGATGGGGGAGGCGGCCCGCCGCCGCAAGCTCCCCGCAGGGGAGCCGGGCGCCAGCCCCCGGATTGGAAGCTGGCCCCGCCCGACCGGAGCGGGCATGCTCTCACGATGACCGGAGCTGCTCTCACCCACCGCAACGTCACCTCGTCGGGCCACCGCATCCATGTGGTGGAGGCGGGCGAGGGCCCGCTGGTGGTGATGATCCACGGCTTCCCCGAGAGCTGGTACTCGTGGCGCCACCAGCTCCCGGCGCTGGCCGAGGCCGGCTACCGGGCGGTGGCCATCGACGTGCGGGGCTACGGCCGCTCCACCGCCCCGGCCGACATCGAGGCCTACGCCATGACCGCGCTGGTGGGCGACGTGATCGCCGTCATCGACGACGCCGGGCCCGAGCCGGCGGTGGTGGTGGGCCACGACTGGGGCGCCCCGATCGCCTGGAACACGGCGCTCCTGCGGCCCGACCGGGTGCGGGGCGTGGCCGGGCTGTCGGTGCCCTACAACCCCCGGGGCGACCTCCGCCCGCTCGACGGGATGCGGGCCCTGGCCGGGGCCGACTGGTTCTACATCGACTACTTCCAGGAGCCGGGGGTGGCCGAGACCGAGGTGGAGGCCGACGTGGAGCAGTGGCTCAAGGGGATCTACTTCACAGCGTCGGGCGAGGCCGACCCCGCGGCCCCGTCGGCCTTCATCATCGAGCGGGGCGGGCAGATGCGCGACCGCTTCCAGTACCCCGAGCCGGGCCAGATGGCGTGGCTGACCGACGACGACCTGGCGTTCTTCGTGGGCGAGTTCGAGCGCACCGGGCTCACCGGCGGGTTCAACCGCTACCGCAACATCACCCGGGACTGGACCGAGCTGGCCCCGTGGCGCTTCGCTCCGATCACGGTGCCGTCGCTGTTCATCGGGGGCGACAAGGACGGCCCCACCCTCCTCGGCCGCCGGGCGATCGAGCGCTTCGACCGCACCCTGCCCGGCCTGCGGGGCGCCCACATCCTGCCCGGCTGCGGCCACTGGACCCAGCAGGAACGCCCCGACGACGTCAACCGCCTCCTGGTCGAGTTCCTGGCCGGCCTGTGATCCTGGGGGCTGCCGCCCCCGCCGGCTCAGCCGGCTCCCCATCCACGTCGGGGCCCCCACCCCACCGCACCGCCTACGGCGGCTGGCGCTCGTTCTGCGCGACGGAAATCGCGCCCACGGAGCGAACTGCGTCGCGGACTCTACGGATTCCGGAGAAAACGTGACATCAGATCGGCGGCGGGGCGCGGTTTCCGTCGCGAGGTTGAACGCTGAACCGCTGAGCCGTGCAATTTCGCCGGGGCGGGGTGGGTGCCACAATCGGGCGATGAGCAGCGCCAGCCCGATACGGGTCGACGTGGCCGACCACGTGGCCCGGATCACGATCGACCGCCCAGAGCGGATGAATGCCTTCGACGACCTCACCCACGTGGCCTTCAGCGCGGCGATCGACCGGGTGGAGGCCGACGACGACATCTGGGTGGCGGTGGTCACCGGCGCCGGCGACCGGGCCTTCTCCGCCGGGCGGGACCTGCGCTGGACTGCCGAGCTGAACGCTGCCGGCCCGGAGGCCCAGGCCGCCTCGGCCGCCCGGATGGCCGGCGCCACCCGCCTCCAGGACCGCTTCGACCTGACCAAGCCGTTCATCGCCAGGGTCAACGGCCACGCCCTGGGCGGCGGCCTGGAGCTCGCCCTGGCCTGCGACATCATCGTGGCTGCCGACCACGTGCAACTCGGCCTGCCCGAGCCCCGGCGGGGCCTGATCGCCGGGGCGATGGGCGTCCACCGCCTGCCCCGCCACATCCCCTACCACGCCGCCATGGGCCATCTGCTCACCGGCCGCCCCATGACCCCGCAGCGGGCATACGAGCTGGGCCTGGTCAACGAGGTGGTGCCGCTGGCGCAGCTCGACGCCGCGGTGGACGCCTGGATCGCCGACATCCTGGCCTGCTCCCCCATCGCCGTGCGGGCCACCAAGCAGTCGGCCCTCGGCGCCCTCCATCTGTCGCTGGCCGACGCCAACCGCTACGTGGCCCCGTGGGAGGCCCGGCGCCGGGTGAGCGACGACGCCAAGGAGGGCCCGCTGGCCTTCGCCGAGAAGCGCCCGCCCCGCTGGAGCAACCGCTGATGGCGGGAAGCACACCCGCCCCGGGCGCCGCCCCGCTGGCCGGGCTGCGGGTGATCGACGTGGCCAACATGATCGCCGCCCCGTCGATGGCGGCCCTCATGGCCGACATGGGGGCCGACGTGATCAAGGTGGAGCCGCTCACCGGCGACATCCTACGCCAGTCGGTCCAGAACGGCCCCGACATCCCCGACCCCTACTGGGAGCTCGACAACCGAGGCAAGCGGGGCATCGCCGTCGACCTCTCCACTCGTGAAGGCGTGGCCGTGGTCCACCGCCTGGCGGCCACGGCCGACGTGCTCGTCACCAACCTCACCGTCGACCGGATGACCCGGTTCGGCCTCACCCCGGCCGACATCGCCGCGGTGGCCCCCCGCTGCATCCACGTGTCGCTGTCGGGCTACGGCACCACCGGCCCCGAGGCAGCCCGCCTGGCCTACGACATGACGGCCTTCTTCGCCCGGGGCGGGGTGCAGGGCCTGGTGGCCGACCCCGACGGGCCGCCGTCGGCCTTCCGCCCGGGCCAGGGCGACCACACCTCGGCCCTGGCCCTGCTGTCGGCCACGCTGGCCGCCCTGCGCCTGCGCGACACCACGGGCGAGGTCCGCCCGGTGGAGGTGGCGCTGTTGCAGGTGGCGAGCTGGACCATGGCCAGCGACCTGTCGGTCACGCTCGTCACCGGGGCCGGGCCCGAGCGCCGGCCCCGGGCCGAGTGGCCGTCGCCCCTCACCTGCCGCTTCCGCTGCGCCGATGACCGCTGGGTGGCCCTGTGCATGCCCGGGCCCCGCGACTTCTGGCCCGCCTTCGCCGCCTGCGTGGGCCGGCCGGAGTGGGTCGACGACCCCCGCTACGCCACCCCCGATGCCCGGCGGGACAACGCACCGGAGCTGATCGCGGCGTGCGACGAGATCTTCGCCACCGCCTCCCGGGCGGCGTGGGCCGACCGGCTCGACGACGCCCGGCTCACCTGGGCCCCGGTGCAGTCGGCCGAGGATCTGGTCGACGACCCCGCCCTCCACGCGCTGGGCGGCCTGGTGCTGGTGGAGGACCACCCCACCGGCCCCTTCCAGACGATCGCCGCGCCGTTCCACCTCCACGGGGCCGACGTGGCCGTCCGGGGGCGGGCCCCGGAGCTGGGCGAGCACTCCCGGGAGATCCTGGCCGAAGCCGGCTACGGGGCGGCCGAGATCGACCGGCTGACAGCCAACGGGGTCATCGGTTCCAGCGGCCACACATCGCCAGCAACTATCGACAGAAGCGATAGCTGACTCGACTCAGGGTGCTCGCGCCAGATAGCGTCTGACGTCGTGCGTAGTGCCAAGGACTTCTTCAAGCCACTGGCCGTCGGGGCCCCCGAACCGGTGCGCGACATCCCCTTCCGACCGAGCCGGATGATCCATTTCTTCCCGCCGTCGAACGCCAAGATGGTGGCCAAGGTGCCGGAGATCGCCCCCACGGTCGACATCCTGCTGGGCAACCTGGAAGACGGCGTGCCCGCCTCCGACAAGGAGGCGGCCCGGGCCGGCCTGGTGGAGGTGGGCCAGAAGGTCGACATGGGGACCACCCAGCTGTGGACCCGGATCAACTCGCTCGACTCGCCCTGGTGCCTCGACGACCTGACCACGCTGGTGGGCGAGATCGGCGACCGCCTCGACGTGGTGATGGTGCCCAAGGTGGAGGGTCCGGAAGACATCCACTACGTGGACCGGCTGCTGGCCCAGCTGGAGGCGAAGGCCGGGCTCACCGAGCCCCTGCTGGTGCACGCCATCCTGGAGACGGCCCGGGGCGTGGCCAACGTGGAGGAGATCTGCGCCGCCTCGCCCCGCATGCAGGGCCTGTCGCTGGGGCCGGCCGACCTGGCCGCCAACCGGCGGATGAAGACCACCCGGGTTGGCGGCGGGCATCCCGGCTACCTGGTGCGCCACGACCCCGATCCCGGCGATCCCGACGCCCCCCGCACGACCTACCAGCAGGACCTGTGGCACTACACGATGGCCCGCATGGTCGACGCCTGCGTGATGAACGGGATCCTGCCCTTCTACGGCCCCTTCGGCGATATCGCCGACACCGTGGCCTGCGAAGACCAGTTCCGCAACGCCTACCTGCTGGGCTGCGTGGGGGCGTGGAGCCTGCACCCGAGCCAGATCGCAATCGCCAAGAAGGTGTTCAGCCCCGACCCGGCCGAGGTGGCCCGGGCCCAGCGGGTGATCGACGCCATGGGCGACGGCACCGGCGCCATCATGCTCGACGGCAAGATGGAGGACGACGCCTCGGTCAAGCAGTGCAAGGTGGTGGTGGAGCTGGCCCGCCAGCTGGCCGAGCGTGATCCCGAGCTGGCCTCGATCTACGGGTTCTGATTGCCGAGGAGCTGACCATGAGCGACGACTTCCGCCCCCGCCGCAGCGTGCTGTACATGCCGGCGGCCAACGCCAAGGCCCTGGAGAAGGCGAAGACCATCCCGGCCGACGCCCTCATCTTCGACCTGGAGGACGCCGTGGCCCCCGACGCCAAGCCGGCGGCCCGGGAGTCGGCGGCGGCCGCCGCGGCGTCGGGTGAGTACGGGCGGCGGGAGCTGACCATCCGCTGCAATGGCCTCGACACCCCGTGGGGGGCCGACGACCTGGTGGCGGCGGCGGCCGCCGGCCCGTCGGCGGTGGTGATCCCCAAGGTGTCGAGCACGGCCTACCTGGCCGACGTGATCAAGCGGCTGGAGGCGGCGGGGGCGCCCGACTCGCTGCGGGTGTGGGCCATGATCGAGACCCCCACCGCCATCTTCGACGTGCGCCAGATCGCCGCCGTCGACCGGGTGGCGGTGCTGGTGATGGGCAACAACGACCTGGTCAAGGAGCTGCGGGCCCGCCAGGTGCCGGGCCGGGCGCCGATCCTGGGCCACCTGGCCACCGCCGTGCTGGCGGCCCGGGAGGCGGGCAAGGTCATCCTCGACGGGGTGTTCAACGACATCACCAACGCCGAGGGGTTCGAGGCCGAGTGCCGCCAGGGGGCCGAGATGGGCTTCGACGGCAAGACGCTGATCCACCCCGGCCAGGTCGACGTGGCCAACACGGTGTGGGCCCCCAGCGAGGCCGAGATCAGCGAAGCCCGCCAGATCATCGAGGCCTTCGCCCAGGCCGAGGCCGAAGGCAAGGGCGTGGTGACCGTCAACGGCCGGATGGTCGAGAACCTCCACCGCGACACGGCGCAGCGCACCCTCGCCGTGGCCGACGCCATCGCCGCCCTGGGGGCCTAGCCCCCCGGCGGGGTTGGGGCCCCGACGGAGATGGGGAGGCGGCGAAGCCGCCGGGGGCGCAGCCCCCCGACAACCCGGCGTAGCCCCCCCGGCGGGGTTGGGGCCCCGACGGAGATGGGGAGGCGGCGAAGCCGCCGGGGGCGCAGCCCCCTGACAACCCGGCCGAGCCCGCCCGCCCAGAACGCGGATCAAGTCGCGCGCAAAACGCGGATACAAGCGCGCGTAAAACGCGGATACAAGCGCGCGTAAAACACGGTTAGGCTCGCTTGGAACCTCCCGAAAGACCGTCGCCCCTGACGAGGAGCAGCGCTGTGGCACCGAGCCGTCCCTCT
>Ga0268299_1001939_pt1 | contig 29128 bp, 36 predicted proteins | sample NOBtaG_FD_193484 | JGI IMG/M metagenome (GOLD analysis project Ga0268299, IMG submission 193484) | Activated sludge microbial communities from bioreactor in Nijmegen, Gelderland, Netherland - NOB reactor | ecosystem: Engineered > Bioreactor > Aerobic > Activated sludge | place: Netherlands...
AAAGATGGTTTCCGCTTGGTTCGTCATGATGGCGTCCTTTCTGTTCCCACGATTGGGCTCTCGTCTGGAATCTGAAACGGGCCGACCCAGGCACCTGGTTGAGGCGTTGCGGTGAGGTCGGCCACGATCTGGTCTGGTGTCGCGTGATCGACACCCTGTCGCGTCCAGCGTGCACGTGCGTGTCGCTCTGGATCACCCATTTGCGCTCCTTCAAAACGAAAAGCAGACACGGGGGCCTGTCGCTGACAGACTTCGCACATGGCAAAGGCTGTGTCGTCGTCGTCCGTGTCGCCCTCGTCATCAAGGAAGGGCGTCCCTTCATCACGGAGCATCACGCGCGTGATCACGTCAACGGTAAACGGTCCCCAGCTCTGGCAGTCCGGACAGTGCCAGTCCTCGCCTTCATTCCTATTCGGTAATTCGTCGATCCTGTCTGGTGTCATGATGCTGTCCTTCCTTCCTCGTCCTCGACTGTTGTCACGCTGCATTCATTCGCTACATGGTCATTGGTGTGAAGGAGGGTTCACCCTTCCCCGTCCAGCCAGCCTTCATCGGCGAAGGACACGTGCCGCCCCTCCCCCATCACAATATGGTCGAGGACACGAATGCCCAGTAACTCGCCCGCGCTGACGAGTCGCTTCGTCAACGTGCGATCCTCTAGGCTTGGCGTGGGATCTCCACTGGGGTGGTTATGCGAAAAAATCACGGCCGCCGCGCTCATGCACACGGCGGCTTTAAACGCCTCCCTCGGATGCACGATCGAGAGCGTGAGGCTCCCGACCGACACGACCTGATAGCCGACCGGTGTGTTCTTCGCGTCGAGGAACACCACGACGAATTCCTCGTGTGGTCGCCCATCGAAGTGGGCCCGGAGAAAGCGGCACACCTCACTCGATTGAGAGAGCCGTGGCGCACCATACAAGGCCGAATGTGGCTCCCTGACGACCTGCAGCCGATAGAGGGGGATACAGACTGACGTGGTTGAATTCTGGTTCTGGTTTTCCGGTACGATCTTCTTCGTCATCTTTTCGCCTTTCCCTTCCGTGTGATGCCTGGTCAGGGAGTCGGAACGGCTGCCACCGTTCCGGCTCCCGCTTGTGTGTTTAGCGTTGATTCGTTTCATTCACGTAATTCAGCTGGGCCACACGCTCGATCGATGCCAGATCCTGGCGCATGCGCTCGCAGTAATGACGGAGATCCGTGAGGAAATCGGACAGCACTGTTTCGACAGCAGCGCCGGGCTCCCGTAGGGCTGCCACGCGATAGTAGGTCAGCGCCTGTTCCACTCGATCCGCCCGGATCGCATTCGGATGCCTCTTGACCCTCCGAACATTCGCCCGATACATCGTTGTTGTGTTCATCCTCGTGTCCTTTCTGTTGAACTGTCTCCCCATGAGAACAGCCACCCACGAGACCAACGGCCACATCGCGTCGACCGGCCCACCGGTCTCTTTCCACAACATGTGTTGCGCCTCTCACGCACAGCAGGAGGCGCAACACCATCTCCGAATCTGTGGCCACGGACGCGTGCGAGCGTGACAGCCCTCCGGGCCGTTGGCTGGCGCGGTTGCTGTCGGGAGTGCCACACACCGTGGGGGGCGAGGGAATTGGATGGAATGGGAAAACAGTCAGCACGGTCGAGCCGCCGCAGGCGACGCGACGGTGCGCGAAGGAAGGCACGGCGCTGGCGCGGTGCCACCGTGCTGTTGGAACGTTCCAACATATTGGTAAATCCATGCTCGGGTGAGCAAGAGTGGGGAGAAGGGAAAGGGAGTGGTCAGGCAAGGCCGACGAGCGAAAGATGCCCGCCGGCCCTGTCGAGCGAGTTAGTCGATCGCGCGAGAGATCAGGCCAGCCTCGGGATGGTCAGCCGCGAAGTCACGCAGCAGATGAAAGGAGTCGGCGATCCGAGGACCGAGTGGATCGTCCTCCAACAGGAAGGACACATGGCTGAACGTGAACAGGGACACGATAATCCCGGCGGCATCGCCCGACACCGTGGCCTCAAAGAAGTTGCCACTCTGTACGAGCCGATATTGCTCACGACTCGGCGCGAGATAGCACCCACCGTTGCTCAATTCATAGAAGTGCCAGTAGCCTCCGGTGTACGTCGGACACAGCTTGGCGAACTGCGAGTAGAGAGAGTTCTCTACGATGAGCATGTGCCTACCAAAGTGACGCGGCAGAAACGTGAGCCGTTCCTCTTCCAGCACCAAGGTCGCCACGATGGACTGTTGTTCGTGATTGAATGGCTTCATGTCATTTCCTCCGAATTGTCCCAGGCGGAATTGCCTGGGTGGAGGGTCTGCGCCACACCGAAAGCGCAGCCGTCAGGGCCGTGCGGAGCACGCTTGCGAGCATGCGGGATCGCCGCAGCGCAGGCCTTGACGGTGAGCACGGTGTGATAGCCTCACGACACACAGGCAAGCCCGCATCGTCCCCTCCTGTCGGTCTTTCTTCCCCACCGATGCGAGTGACGAGACCGGATTGAGGAGGCGTCTTCACACGGTCCATCTGCGCAGCGCGGATGGACCGTGCCAATCGAATACGGGTGCGGTGCGGCACGGCACGTGCGCGGTGTCGTCTATCGGTCTGTGTGTTTGGGGGTGATGCGTCAGCGATGTGCAGGGCGTGAGTCCCGCCGTCTGACGGGATGAGCGGAAGCGAACCCGGAGCCGCGCGGTTGCCGCAGGCGAGATGCCAATCCGATCTGAGTGGTACCAACGTGAGGGGACCGCGCCGCGCACGATCACGACGATCATGGACGAACGATGAAAAAACTGCGGCAGAAGAGTTCCTCGACGTTGATGCCGTGCGGCTTGGTTGTTGGGCATGAACGACCACCAAGAATCATGTTGGGTGTTGATTGTCGTCACACTCACCCACCGTCAGCTAGCGGTCACGAGGGGAAGTTCGACGAATAGACCGTACCGCCCAAAAGCGGTCATAAGCCCTGAACACCGTCCTTGACCGGCCGGCAGAACGCAGGCGGACGGTCCGGCGCGCGGAGTACGCGAACTCCAAGGGCCTGTTATTCGCATACGTCGTGACCGCGTAGGCCAATAGCAGCCCAACGAACATCGCGCCATGTGGAAGGAAGACATGATGCCAGAACATTATCCGTCGATATCGTTTAGTGCCATCGCTCTTGAACGAACTGTACCAAGGGGTGGCGATTTGGAGATTACTGATACTGGCCTGCCCCCCTCATGTATTCCTCTATATGGCTGGTCCTTTGATAGTGAGCGTATTGAAAAGTCTTCTTCCAGGCCGTGTCTATGAGCCAGAACATTAGGCTCATTATCGAGGCGAACAGCAAGAGTTGCCACTTACCAAAAAATGCGTCGGAACTGGTGAGGGTACCGACAATCGAGACGCTCCAGGCCTTTATCGTTAGCGACTTCTAGGGAAGGTCTGATTTATTCTTCGCTCGGGGTGTGCTAGAGGAAACGCCACACTCGCTGATGAGGAGGCACGTCCATGGCGCAACAGACATTTGCCGAGGTGACGTTCGAACAGTATCGCAAATCTACCCGCCGAGAGCGGTTCCTCGACGAGATGAACCGTGTGATGCCGTGGATGGACCTGGTGGCTGCGATCGAGCCGGTGTATCCCAAGGCCGACGGCCCTGGGCGGCCGCCGGTGGGTATTGAACGCATGCTGCGCCTGCATTGTCTGCAACAGTGGTTCAACCTGTCGGATCCGGCCGTAGAAGAGGCGCTGTACGACTCCCGCGCCATGCGACAGTTCGTGGGCATTGATCTGGGCCGCGAACCCGTGCCCGATGAGACCACGATCTGTAAGTTTCGGCATCTGTTGGAGGCGCACGAGTTGGGGAAACAGCTCTTTGCCAGGATTGGGGAGTATTTGACCAAGCAGGGTTTACAGGTCAGCCGAGGCACCATTGTGGATGCCACCATCATCAGTGCCCCCAGTTCGACGAAGAATCGGACCAAGGCGCGGGATCCCGAGATGCATCAGACCAAGAAGGGCAACCAGTGGTACTTCGGGATGAAGGCGCATATCGGCGTGGACAGCCAGACGAAACTGATTCATTCGGTCGCGGCCACGGCGGCCAATGTGCACGACAGCCAGATGTTACCGGAGTTGCTGCATGGCCAGGAGACGCGGGTGTGGGGTGACTCGGCCTACAGTGGACAGCGTGACGTGATTCAGCACCATGCCCCCAACGCCAAGAGTTTTATCCAGGCGAAAGCCCATCGCCATCGACCGCTGAGTGAGGAGGCACGGACTCGCAATCGCACCAAGTCGAAAGTCCGAGCCAAAGTGGAACATGCGTTCTTGGTCATCAAGCGGATCTTTGGCTGGGCTAAAGTCCGCTACCGGGGGCTGGCGAAGAATACCCACTGGCTGCAGATCAGCTGCGGATTGGCAAATCTGTATGTGGCGCGACGGCGCCTGTTGGCAGGAGTCTAGCGGAGGGGTGTGCGAACGCGGTTCCGGGTGGTCCGCTGGCGGCCGATTCCCAAGAACAACGACTCCGGGCCAGCGAGTTTCCAGCTGAGTACCCGTATTGATCCAGTTAAAAACAGAGATCTTCGTGTAAACGTGAATTAATCAGACGTTCCCTAGTCAAAACTCTCGATCACCGATTGCAGGTGGAAATACTCCTTTTCAAGGAGCGCTCGATCGGGCGAAGCCACTGCAGTGGCTTCGGATGAGGCTGAACTGGTGATCTACACAACACAACGCATCAGCTAAGCCACGGCCCGCCGGGGGCGGGACCGTCGGCCAGAGCGCCTGGTTGGGCAACTGCTGCACCTGGCAGACCCCCCGCTTCACGGTTCCTTTTCGCAAAGGCCGCATTGTCCTTCCACTGCCGGAAGGATTCTGCCGACGAATTGGCTTCCAACCATGCATATAGGGAGAGCCAGTCCTGGCGGATTACCCATTTGCTTGGAATGCCAGCTTCGAAACAGTTTACGTTCCACCAAACGATGTAGTTTCCGAACAACTCTGGTACGAGGTAATTCGTCAGTTGTTTATGCTTGAGTAGCATCCAAAGCCTGTGGAAGAAATTTAGGATGCTTTGAACGTTGGCGTACGCTGCTGGATCCGCATCCAGCTCCAGTTGCAGTAGTTGACGTCCCGCGTTGTCTCGTAGGAACCGATCTGCCTTTTGGCGAATGGCGGTCATGTCGTCGCTTTGCCACTCGCGATGTAAATCGACGGTGTTTTGAATCTTTGACCGACGTTCAGAACTGTACCAACTGACGACAGCGCCAACGATCGTTCCGATCAGTCCCGAGGCGGCTCCCGTAATTGCAATCAGGATTTCATCGTTCATGCAGTACCCGAGCTAAGTTAGGAGGTCACCCACGCCCAACTACGTTTAGGCCGATCCGCAATTAGACAACACAAGTAGCTCTCTAACACGGATAGATACTAGATATGCTGTCGTTCGAATTACTGGCTTCTGAGTAATGGTATAGGGCCAGACCATAGCGCGACGCTACGACGGAAACGAGTGTCAACCGACTTGTGCAGGTTCTTCAGCAACACTCTCCGTGACGACCTTCACGCCCTCCCCTTTCGTCTTGACGACTGGCTTGACTTGCAATCTCGTTAACACTTCCTGGGCAAGCATGAGGTAATCGCGACTGGCTGAGCACTTGCGATCAAATTGCAACACAGTATCTCGTTGCAACTCGGCCTTTTGCGCGGAGGTCGACATGGAAATCGTGGTCTCGAGAAAATCTCCTTTAAAGCGATCTTTCACCATCTGAAAGACCGCCTGACACACGTTCCGCCGCGCGTCGTGTTTCGTGAGTAACACCCCGAGGATTGCCAGGTCAGCCTGGACACTCCCTTGCACAGTCGAAATAATGTTCAGTAAGTCATCAAGACCGTCAAACGAAAAGCCCGATCCGCTTTCCATGGGCACAATCACATGGTCACTCGCCGACAGTGCATTCATCGTGATCAACGAGAGCGACGGCGGGGTGTCAAAAATCACAAAATCAAAGGGAAGATCCTTCCGAACCTTACTTTTCAGAACCCCAATCGGAATGGGATACACCGCCGGATCCCGTAGGCGGTTTTCCACCGACGCTAAGCGAATATTTCCACGCACCAACGAAACATTGGGGAGTTTCGTTGCTGTCATGCACTCTTCGACCTTCATGTCCGGATTCAACAACAGTTCCGTGACGCCGGGGTTCGCCTCTGGAGCCATCTGTAAGAGTTTCGTCGCATTGGCTTGGGGGTCACAATCTAAAAAGAGGACTTTGTAATTCGATCGTCGCAAGGCATCGGATAGATTGATCGCTGTGGATGTTTTGCCACACCCACCCTTCTGATTTGCAATACTGATTCGAATCGCCATAGAGCACCTTCCTTTTCACCCATCAAGTTTGCTTATATCGACTTTATGCGTTGGTCCTGTCGCATATGATCCCGGATGAGTTCCTGCAGCCTCCGCTCCCGTTTCGCGTCTCGCACGATGGCGAGTTCGGTCTCGGCCGCTGCCTCATCTGCCGTCCTCCGCAACTGTGTCTGCGCCTCCTCTGACAACCCTAAAAAATAGACTTCAGCGCGCTGCGCTTCAAGTCGGGCACGCGCGCCCTTCAAGGCCGCCGCTTCGTCCTCTAACCGTCGCGCTTCGTCTTCGACGAGACGCACGCGTCGACTTCTCCAGCCAGGGGGAGGATTCACTTCCATTTTCTTTAAGCACGCAAACAGAAAGGCGAGTGCATCCGCAATGGGTTTGCTGGTCGTCTTCTTCTGCTCGATCACCCCTGCAACCTTATCGAAAAAATCTTGCGCATATTCTACCGATGGCATGACACGGAGAAAGGGCTCAACAGAACGAGGCTCAAGGCCGGTGAACCATTCTGACAGAATAAGGTTTTGCACACCCCATTCTTGTAGTAGTTCAGGGCGAGGCAAAGAAGAATAACTACTACTACTGGGGGCATTCTGAGAGAAATTCTGGGAGTCGCTCGGAGAGTGTCCATGAGTGAGATGACGAGGTTTCGGCCCCTTTTTCTTAGCTGTCGGTAGCGGGGCAAGAAGTGCCGGGAAGGCGGTACCGAAGAGATAAATAGAGCCCCCATGAGCATATTGGAGGAGTGCCTTTCGGACAATGAGTCCGGCGCTCATGAGTTGGAGAAGCGAGCGGCGAACTGCGTCCTCTGTACGGTCGACCAGAGCGCCGATCTCTGCATAGGAAACAGGACGAGTCTGGTTTGGTATGGAGTGGTCGCGACAGCTGTGGAGTGCCCAGGCAAAGCGGACCCAATGGGATGGCGGTTTGAGAAGAGAAATTGGGACATCGGGAGGTGGCGGCGTGTGGAGAGGAGGCATCTCAGGAGTCGTGTGGAGCTGATGGATGGCATGACTGCTCAGAGAGGAGTGAGTGCCACTGACAGAGGCTCTGACAGTGCCACTCTCAGAGTCTACTGGGTGTATTGGTATGCGGTCAGTAAGAGGAGTGGCACTGTCAGAATATTCTGTGAGTGTACCGCCCTCCCCGTCTGATTTACGCAATGACTGGGACGATCGTGTGTCTTTTTTCGTTTCACCGGTAGTACTGGTGCGTTGGGGGGCGGACGGAATCGACAAAGGGACTGTAGTCACTTGCGAGAAAGGAGGGATAGAAGATGGTTCGGGCAATGTACGCTCGGAAGAAACTGAGGAGGCAGGAGGAGATGAAAGACCGAGCAATTCGAGGGGATCAACTCGAGATTGAGAGGCAGCAAGTTCTTCAAGGCGTTTACCGACAACGCCTTTAAGGAAACTCTTCTCTTTACTCTCAGTGCCGCGCACTTTCTCCATAAGTAGAGCGTGCTCCGACGTTGGTTTGCACCGTACAGGAACCGAGGCGATCTCGTAGCTGGGTGGTAGGAGATCGCTTGTAGCCGTGCAAAGAGTGAGCTACAATTTTGTTACGATACAAAAAGAGGATGATCGTGTCAACATATATATTGAAAATAGTTATCTTGCCGTTGGATGCTAGTATAGGTTGATACAATACAAGCTACCAATAAGAGACGCTTTTCTATTCGTACATAGGAGTATTTGATTCATGGTTGTAGGATCTTCATACCTGGGGATAGAGGGTCCTGGTTAGAGAAACATGAGAAGGTAGTTAGGGATGGGGTCATGAGAAATAGATGGTATGTAGGAACCTATTCGCCTATCGAGATATGGGATCCGTTAAAAGAAGCACACACGTAATGCTATACTGACAGAAAGTATATTCTGATAGTTATATGGGGTCTGGTGGCAGCACGACTCGTCCTGCTCTCTGTAGGTGCTCACATGAAATTGGAACGTAATGTTTGACACTGTCAGTATAGGAATTCTGTCTGAATAATATCTCGGTAATGTACTGCCAATTATGTCGCCATAGTCCAGTCAGGCGCTAATTTGTACTATAAGAATAACAATACAGTAAGTATAGAAATACTGACAGAGTAATACTGTCATGATCTAAACCAACTGTACGAGTCAACGAGTTGTTACGTATTTACTATACGTATAGACATTCTGTCAGAATATAATATGTAACACAATGATATTTAAAAATTAAATACAGCCTATAAGAATAGTAATACAGACAGAATATAAATACGATGAGAATAGAAAAACAGTCAGAATGAGTATACTGATAGAATAAGAACTCTGTCAGAATAGCTGATAGACGACTTGAGACTAAGTGAGTGGGGTGATTCTGCTCATGGTCGAGAAACATTCTGAAGTCAGAGCAACCGCAGGATCATAAAAAGCATCACGTCTTCTGACAGAATAGATATACTGAGAGTGACTAATCAGTTAGATTCAAAGACTTCGGATAGCGGAGTACCGCAGGGGTAACTCGTCGGGTATGAATGTATCGTTATCTCGGTGACGGAAGGTCGTACCAGTCTGGATGCTTCGCCATGAGTCGATGCTTATACGGAAAACGGTGGAGGAGACGGTAGGAGAGAATCTTGGTCACGAGCTCCTGGCTCGGGAGTAGGCCGTCCGCGCGTAGGTTCAGGAGAATCTCAGCCACGATACCCTCCCGCTGGCTCACAGACAGCAGTGGGCCCAGACGTTTGAGTTCCGCAAAATCCTCCTGATCCAATTCATCATAGCGACTCATCACGTCTTTCAGATTCTCCCGCTTCTCCAACTGGGGCAGCCAATGGACCAGGTACGTGGGCGCGATTCGTTGCCGGGACGGTTGGCTCATTGTCACCAGCCCCCTGGTGCCCAGGGTTTTCAGGTGTTTCTGGACCGTCATCCACGCCAGCTTGGTGTCAGCCACGAGTCGATCGATGGAAATCTGCACGGCCGGTTCGCCCTGACCGTGCGTCTTCTTGAGCAGATGGAGATACAGGAGCTGCGCGGTCGGGGAGAGCACGAGGAACCGCGGATCCTCCATCGTCAAATGGAGCTGGTCGAGATACGCGAGTCGCCAGTCAACTGAGAGCGTCGCGCGGCCTTCGAGCGCCAGCTCCGGAGGCAGGAAGTCGGCGACTTCCGCTTCTTCATCAAACGGTTGGGAGGTTGGATGCTCGATGGGATTTGCCATTACGAATTAGAGGTCTACTCTGAGAGGGGATGAGAGTCAACAGAAAATGAGCATGGGGATGGCTAGCGTCCGGGATGGACACCTTCTCAGATGCCTTGACTTCTGAAGAGGGGAAGGGTAGGGTGCGGGGGGGATGGAGAAAAGATTGGAAAATACGGGTGCAAGAAATCGCCTCCTGGTGTCGTATTGGAGGGAGAGCCTCGGGGCCCGTGGTTCTGCACGGTCTACCTACATCTAAATAGAGCGGATGTGCCGGGTAGGACGTGGGAGTGAGGGACCGAGTAGTCTGGGAGACACCTCCATTATACAGAGCAAGAGGAATGGAGATCGGACAGAGCAAGGAAGGGAGGGAACGATGCAGCTCGTACCGTTAACCCCCGAGCTGCAACCGCCTGATCGAGGGCAGTCCACGGCTCTGGTCCCATTGGCCACGACCGGACTCCGGCGGATCGGTGGGGAGCTGTCGCCGGTCTGTTTATCCCTCTCGTCCTCCACCCTCATCGGTCTTCGCGTCTACCTGGACGAATTCGCCCGTCAACTCACCCAGCAAAAGCCGACCTCGACGACGGCTCGGACCTATTTCAAGCGAGGCCGTGGCTTCATTGCGTGGCTCGAGCAGGGGAGGGATCACCAGTTGCGTCGCCTCGATCGCGCCTGTCTGGAGGCCTATCGCGCGTTCCTTGATCAACGCTTTGCGAACCTCCGGACGAAGAACGGGTATCTGACAGCGGTCCGGCAGTTTCTGAATTGGCTCGTGCCGCTGCATCCGGGTCTCGTCAATCCCGCAGACTTCGTGCAGGGCTGGCGCTGCAGTCGGCAGCACACGCGCCGGCATCTCCCCGTCGAAGACGCGAAGGCGTTGCTCACGGTATTGGAGACTGATCCTCGAAAGACTGGCGAGCAGCGAGCCCGCAATGTGGCGATGGCCTATCTGATGCTGAAGACGGGATTGCGGACCATCGAAGTGAGTCGCTCGCGGATTGAGCATTTGCAGGAATTGGTGCCCGATGAGAAGTGGAGGCTCTGGGTCCATGGGAAGGGGAGGGCGTCGGCGGATGAGTCGGTCCAGGTGCTGAAGGAAGTGTACGAGCGTCTGCAGGCGTATCTGGCGTTGCGGCCAGGACCGTTGCAGGGGAGTGAGCCGCTCTTTGCGACGACGGCCTGTTATGATCGTAGCGGGAATGTGCTGACGGCGGCGGGGAAGCGACTCTCCACGCGGGCGATTCATCGGATCATCACAGAGGGTTTGCTGTTAGCCGGGGTCAAGAAGCCGGGCATTGTGGTCCACAGCCTCCGCCACTCCACCCCGACCTTTGCCTTGCTGAACGATGCGAATCCGACGCGGGTGCAAAAGATGATGCGGCATCAGCACTATGCGACGACGGAGATTTATGTGGAGGAGGTGCAGCGCCTCCTCGAAGGGGCGGAAGATGCGGTGACGCAAATTTAAGCAAGAACGGCCACATCAGTCCTTGATCGGACTTGCGACGCCAGATCGCCCACGTAGGCTTCGTGACAAGACTTGAGCGACAAAACGGAGGAAGCAATCTGGTCCCACGTGCTCGGCCCCAGAGCTGGCGGCATTGACAAGAAGCACTCAGCAAGCTACACAATTACCTACGTTCGTTGCACAGTACGCGACGTATCAACCGGACATGACACGACATCCCGCCTAAGCACCCCCATGCCCCCCTTGACACGCCCGATTCTACGGATCCCCCTCTCACAGCCTGCGAACGGGACAATCGATGTGAGCATCCAGTCCATTCAATCCGCCAACGACACCCACCTGGAGTGGTGGGATGAAAACGTTCAACCCATGATTAATCAGATGCCCCAACGAGCTGACCGTGGATGGCGATGGAAGCGCATCATGTATGGCCTCAAGGGCGTGTTATTTCAGCATCAAGCACCGGCTGGCTTTGCAGTCACGTTCAGATCGGTCCGCGATCCTCACGGTCAGCCGATCGTATGTGGACTCACCTACGCGGTCCGCCACTATGTGTACCTCGGAAGCCATCAGCAAAAGGCCTCCTACCTGTGGTATTGCGCCAGCGCCCCGGGCAAGATCCTCGCACACCATCTCACCACCCACTGTGGCCAACCCACTTCGGTCGAACCACGCGAGATCGGCAAAATCGCGCTGGACCTCACGATTCAGGAGTCAGAACGGGGTGGGTATCACGGCAGAATGGGACTCCATGCAGACCCCAACGGAGGCGCCAAGCTGCTCTCCCTTTACTCACAGTACGGTATGACAGCACTGCCTGACGGATCCCTTCCCCCGACGTTCATACGCAGAATTCTCCAAGGTCGCGGTGCCCACGGGTATTTCTATTTTGACGAGGCCGGCGCCCTCGCGTTTTCTCAGTCGTTGACCTCATGGCGCTAGAGAGGTAGACTTTCTCATGCCGACATCCATGTACGTCTTTGCCGATATCGCCCGCAAATATGGCATCGACCCCACAAACGATGCCGCAATCGACGAATTTTTCATCACAACCGTTCCCACGTTGACCGAGGACGAGCAACAAGCGATCTTTACAGAACTCCTCCAACGCGAGAACGACACCGCTCCGCTCAGCCCCACCAAGACCGTTCACAAACTGGTTGATTCCATCATTCGGGAAGAGCTTGCGACCATGCGCCAGATCCAGCAGGCGTGCACAGCATCCCAATCCATCACGGAACTTCGGGAGCATGTGTTGAAACTGACGAAGGCGCTGGAAGACAAACGAACCCGACAAGTCAAGGAACTCAGTCAAGGCTAGCTCGTGACGCCTTGTCGGACCCGCTCGTACGACACCACGTTGAAGATCCCGGCTGTGCCCGTCGTGTGACGACCCCAGTACTCGCTCCATCAACCGGCAACCGGATCATTACCGAATGCCTGCTCGTGCCCGGGGTGAAGAAGTCGGAAATTGTGGTCCATAGCTTGCGGCATTCGACTCTCTGTACGGGGCAAGGCCTCGCAAGGGCCAGCCCTGAGCCCGCTCATCGGCGTCTCGATCCGGACGACGCTCATCGAGCAGCAGTTCAACGAGGTGCTGCGTTTGACCGCCTCGATTCAACAAGGCACGGTGACGGCCTCGTTGATTTTGCGAAAATTGGGCGCGTATCCCCGGCAGAATGGCCTGGCAGTGGCCCTACGTGAAATCGGCCGGATCGAGCGCACATTGTTTCTGCTGACCTGGCTGCAAGATCCGGCGCTTCGCCGGCGCGTCACAGCGGGGCTGAACAAGGGCGAAGCCCGGAATTCGCTCGCGCGGGCGGTCTTCTTCAATCGGCTCGGGGAAGTGCGAGATCGATCCTTCGCGAATCAGCACCATCGCGCCAGCGGCTTGAATCTCCTGGTCGCTGCAATCATGCAGTGGAACACGGTCTATCTCGAACGCACCGTGACGCTGCTGACGAAATCCCAGACCGTGGAGAAAGCCTTACTGCAGCACGTGTCATCGCTCGGCTGGGAGCAGATCGGCCTCACCGGTGATTACCTCTGGCGCATGAACAAGCGAGTCTTAAAAGGGTACTTCCGCCCCCTTCGTACACCCCGTCCTCGGCACGCCGGTGCTTAGCGTACGTAAATCGGCTTTGTCTTCGAGTCACCATCAACCGTTTTCGCAGGTACTCTAGCGGTGTCAAGGACTGGTCGATCGGCATCCAAGTTCCGGCTTGCCTCGAGTGACGCTTCCTGGGCGGTGCATGTCCGGTGGAACGTGATATGAGACTGAACAAGATCGCGCTGCTTCCTCTTGAGACGGTTCCTGGAGCGATCGAGCAGAACCGGTATCGCATTGTCGAAGCCATCAAGCACGCTGCCGGGAAAGACGCCGAGTGGATTGTGACACCGGAACTGGCGGTCTGTGGATTACAAGTTGTGCAGCGGATCGGCACGGATTGGATCCAGCGGCCGCCTGATCCTTGGATGCAGCAGGTTTGTCGGTTGGTGAGGAGGTTGCAGCGGACCGTCTTTCTCTCTTGTCCTGAGCGGGATGGTCCCCGGCTCTACAACACGGTGTGTGTCATCGATTCAACCGGTGAGATCGTCGGGAAACATCGTAAGACCTCCGTGGTGAGCGGTTCACGGTCCTGGTCGAGCCCCGGCGACAGTGTCGCTCCAATCGAGTGTGATGGGATTAAGCTCGGGGTACTCCTCTGTAGTGACGTCTATACATCGAATATCGTCCGAGCGCTCAGATTCGAAGGTGCGCAGCTGTTGGTGTCGCCCGCGTCATGGGGCCCAGGCATTCATGGCCCCAATGGGGAATGGGAACAGCGGAGCCATGACACAGGACTTCCGTTGATCGTCTGTAACCGAACGGGTGCAGAGCAGACACTCGACTTTTGGAAGGCGCCGAGTTTGGTCGCGAAGAATGGTGACTGGTTGTTATCTCATACGTCGGACCGATCGGCAGTCCTCACGTTTGACTGGGACTTCTCCAATATGGTACCAAGCACAGCTCGTTTTCGAGCAGACTACATTCGTCGCTAGCTCACATCATGGATAATGATGTACGGGAATGCCCGTGCGGATAGGAACAGGCGCATCCCATTTTTCTGTCGCATACAGGTGGATGCCAATAGGAAGGAGGAAGGTATTTAGAACGAGATAGGCCGTCAGTGCCGGGGAAGATGGTGCAACTCCATCACGGTGCCGCCACTGTAAGCGGGGAGTGACTCTGCCACATGCCACTGTGCGTTTCATCGCATGGGAAGGCGCAGGGAAACGATGAGCCGCAAGTCAGGAGACCCAGCTGACGGGAAACATTCACACCCTTCGAGTCAAAGGGAGGTTTTCATGCGTCGCGTGTGTCGCTACGTGGTATGTATTTATGCTGTCGGTGTCTTCGCTCCTGGTTTGAGTGTTACACCCCCTTCCGCATTTGCTCAGGACATCGCCATGGCCGATCAACAAGAGGCCATCGAGGTTCCTGATGTCGTGGTCAGTGCCACCAAGACCGACGTTCCAGCTAAGCAAGTGACAAGCGCCGTGGAAGTGATCACCGGCGAAGAGATGCAACAGCGAAACGTCAGAACAGTTGCTGAAGCACTGCGCTGGGCTCAAGGACTTTCGATCAACCAGAGCGGAGGACTTGGCACGACCGTTGATGTACGGATGCGTGGAGGCACACCGGAACAGACACTCGTCTTGATCGATGGCGCGATCGTCAATAGTGCCACCCTCGGTAGTTATAATTTTGCTAACCTCACGTCCGACCATATCGAGCGGATCGAAATCTTGCGAGGCAGCCAGAGCATGCTCTGGGGGTCAGATGCCATGGGTGGTGTGATCAATATCACGACCAAGCGTGGACGTGACCAACCCACTTTGTCAGCGTTTGCCGAATACGGATCATTCAACACGATTCGAGAAGGCGGCAGCCTGGCCGGCAAGAAAGGACCGATTGATTTTTCGGGATCGATCACGCGATTGGATACGGCCGGCTTCTCGGCCATCAACTATCGGCGAGGCGCGGCTGAGCGTGATGGATTTCATAACTGGCAAGGATCTGTCCGGCTTGGTGCAGACCTGCCCAAAGATGGGCGGTTGGAATTTAGTTTCCGCTGGCTGGATGGTCTGGTGAACTTCGACGGCTTTGCGTTTAATCCGACCACCTTCGCGTCAGATCCGGCTGACGTGTTCGGCGCGCGATCAAGAAGTACCCAATACATCTTTGCCGGAAACTATGCCCAGCCGATTACCGCCTGGTGGTCACAAAAACTGACCCTGTCACGGGCAACCGAATCACTTCTCAGCGATGGAGGAGCTATTCGGAGAAACGTGGTGACCGGAACGACGGAGCCCATCGGGTTTCCGTTCAAGTCGCAGATCGAGACGACCAGCAATCGGGTGGAGTGGCAGCACAATATTCAAGTCGGCAAGCCGTTGTCGTTGACGGCGGGCTATCAGTTTCGTGAGCAGAAAGGCGACAACCGCAATCTTCTGACGAATACGACGACGTTTGAAGATAAAACTCTCAGTAGCCATGCAGGATTCGGCGAAGCGCAGCTGAATCTCTGGGATCGCCTGTTCGGAACGGCCGGGATTCGGCAGGACGAATACAACGTGTTCGGAAGGGCGACGACGTATCGAGTGACTGGGGGATATCTGGTCAAGGAAACCGGCACGAAGTTGCGCGGGAGCTATTCCACCGGCTTTCGCGCGCCGACGATCAACCAACTGTTCTTTCCGAATTTCGGCAACCCAAACTTAAAACCGGAGCGGAGTCAGGGATTGGACGTGGCCATCGAACAAACGTTGCCGAATGATCGAGGGACCATCAGTGTGGGGTACTTCTGGACTCGATATCGTGACCTCATTCTCTCGGCGCAAGACCCTGTGGCATGCGGAATCGGACCTTTTGGAACCAACTTTTGCGCTGTGAATGTTGGCCTGGCAACTGCGCGAGGGTTCGAGGCGAGTGTCAAATTGAGGATATATCGCGATGAGCCTTGGGCGAAGAGCTTGGACCTGCTGGTGAACTATACCTACACAGATACGGAAAACTTCCAGAATGGTCAAGCGACCCGTGTTCCCAAGTGGCCACGGAACCAATGGTCGGCCATCCTCAGCTATCAACCGATCGAAGCCTTGCGGGCCAACCTGGAAGGGCGATATGTCGGGGAACGGTTCAACAATGTGGGGAACAGTAACCCGATCCCATCCTTTTTGGTCTGGAATCTGTCCGCAAGTTATGATGTCACGAAACAGATCCAGGCCTACCTGCGCGTCGACAATATCTTCAACGAGAAATACGAAGAGGTCCTGTTTTTTGGGACACCGCTCCGCTCGATTTTTGGAGGCGTACGGATCAATTATGATCTGCCGCTCTAGGGGTGCATGAAACGGTATCCACGATTGGTCATCGCCGGGACATCGAGCGGTGTCGGCAAGACGACTGCAACATTGGCAATCCTGGCGGCCCTGCGTAAGCGGGGCCGCCAGGTGCAACCGTTCAAGGCCGGGCCGGACTTCATCGACCCCGGCCATCACCGGGCAGCTACCGGCCGGCCGTCCCGCAACTTGGACGGTTGGATGCTGGGGGCAGATCTCAATCGAGAGATATTTTCGCGTGCTGCTGCCGATGCGGACATTTCCATCATCGAGGGAGTGATGGGCTTGTTCGACGGCAGCTCGCCGGTGAACGAGATCGGCAGCACAGCGGAACTTGCCAAGCAGTTGGATGCCCCGGTGCTCCTGGTCATTGACGGCAGCGCGATGGCGCGGTCCGCTGCGGCGATGGTATCGGGGTATGCGCGGTTCGATCCGGAGCTTCGAGTAAAAGGCGTGCTCTTCAATCGGGTCGGCGGCGAAGGCCACTACAAGCTGCTCAAGGAAGCCGTGGAGCAGGAGACGGATGTGGCAGTGGTGGGATATTTGCGGCCGGATCAGGCGGTGACGATCGCCGACCGCCATCTCGGGCTGGTGACAGCGATGGAGCAGGGAACCGGTGAACTGTATGATTGCCTGGGAAAGGCGGCTACTGAAACGATTGATCTGGATCAAATCGAAACCTTGGCCAGGTCGTGCGGACCGTTGGTGGTGTTGCCTTCTCCTGCCACAAAGGATCGGTCTAAGACCGTCCGCATCGGTGTGGCGCAAGATCAGGTATTTTGTTTTTACTACCCCGAGAATCTGGAGTTGTTGGAAGCTCAGGGGGCGGAGTTGGTGCCGTTTTCTCCGCTCACAGACCACACGTTACCTGACGATGCGGCGATGCTGTATCTCGGCGGGGGCTATCCGGAACTGCATGGTGCGGCGCTGGCCGAGAACGTGGCCATGCGAACGGCGATCAGAGAATTTGCCGGACGGGGCGGGACGATCTATGCGGAATGCGGCGGCATGATGTATCTCACACAAGCCATCCGAAATTTCAACGGTGCGTCGCATGAGATGGTCGGGCTGTTTCCAGCCGAAGCGGTCATGCGGAAGCCGGGCCTGACGTTGGGCTATAGGACCGTGGAACTTACGCAACCCTGCATCCTCGGTCCGGCCGGTGTGACGGCGCGCGGCCATGAATTTCACTATTCCACGCTGGCGCCGGAAGGGCCGTTGACCTATGCCTGTATGCTCACCGATGCGCGAGGGGATTCTCAAGGGCCTGATGGACTGGTGGTAGGTAACACCCTGGCGCTCTATACGCACCTTCATTTTTCCAGCCAGCCCCACGTCGCGGCTTCGTTGGTGGCGGCAGCTCGTCGGACGGCAAGAGGGGCATCCGGGAGCTTGGGAGGCGCGAGATGACAGAGCAGGACGAACACAAGACGAAGATGGAACGTCTCAAGGCCTCGGTTGACCGGCGCATTGCGGAGGCCCAACAGGAGAAGGGCCTCTTAATCGTCTACACCGGTGCCGGCAAAGGGAAGACGACTGCTGCGCTGGGGATGGCGTTGCGCTGTATCGGGCATGGGTGGAAGGTGGCGGTGGTGCAATTCATCAAGGGTGTTCTGGATACAGCCGAAGAGCGCGCGCTGAAGTCGTTCGGCGATCAAGTGGTCTTTCTCCGGATGGGAGAAGGCTATACGTGGGAAACGCAGGATCGCGAGCGCGATACCCAATGCGCTCAACGTGCTTGGGAGAAAACGTGCGAGTTTTTGCGCGATCCATCCTATGCGATGGTGATCCTCGACGAGTGCAATATTGCGCTGCAGCACGGCTATGTCCAGATCGAGGAGGTGCTGTCGGCACTTCGCAATCGTCCACCGATGCAGCATGTGGTGATCACCGGCAGAGGAGGACCGGCAGAACTCTTGGAAGCGGCCGATCTGGTCACGGAGATGAAACAGGTGAAGCATCCGTTCCGAAACGGCATCAAGGCCCAACCGGGGGTTGAGTTTTGAGAGGACCGGTGACGAAGACGTGCGAGCGCTGTGGACAGGCGTTTGAGTGTGGCGGGTATCTCTGTTGGTGCGGAAACGTTGGAATTACTGAGTCACAAATGGATTGGATCGCAGCGCGATATCAGGATTGTCTCTGTTCCGCCTGCTTGCATCTTGTGCAGACGGGACAAGCGGGATCGTGATGCTCAGAGCCTGATCAGTAGTAGCGCCTGGATAGCTCGAAGAGGGACAAAGGAAACCGGTCATAGTCATCAGAAAAGGAGGGTCCAATTATGCTCGTTCTTGCTTCTCGAACACAACTGATGATCACCATCGTGCTGGCCTCGCTGATCGCAGCCACGCGCGGGCATCATTTTGATCTCCTCAATCACTTGCCGAGTGCCTCATGGGCGGCGTTCTTCTTGGCTGGTGTGTATGTGCGTTCCCTCTGGGTCTTTCCCGGGTTACTGGCCGAGGCGGCTGCGCTCGACTATGTAGCCATCACGTGGGGTGGAGTGAGCAGCTTCTGCGTCAGTCCTGCGTATGGTTTTCTGTTGCCTGCCTATGGGGCTCTGTGGGTTGCTGGGCTGTGGTATGCCACCCGCCATCACGAGAGTCTGGCCACCCTCGTTCCGCTCACGATCAGCATGTTGATCGGGGTGTCGCTCTGTGAACTGCTCTCGAGCGGAAGCTTTTATTATCTTTCCGGCCGGTTCGATGAGACAAGCCTGGCAGGGTTGAGCGAGCGAATGATACAGTTCTTCCCTCGAGCCCTTTTTGCGTTCTTGTTCTATGTCGGGGCTGCGGGCGTCCTGCATGTGGCATTCCGCGCCGCCGGTTCCGTTGCGGCGACCGTGAACCGGCTCCGAACCTCCGGCTAGGGAGGGATGGTCGGTGACGTGCCCCCAGAACGTTGACTTGAGGAAACTCATCGAGGAGCAGGAATATGCCTAGTCGATCAGTGGCTCAACGGACTCCGTCACCGAAGCCTTGTCGGGTCACCCCGGTTTCCCGGGTGGCTCGACGGGTGGTCGAGCCACCCGAGGAGTTCTCTCCGGCGGAACGAACCGCAGTGTATCGGGCCATCTTCGAGCGCCGCGACGTGCGACGGAACTTCCTGCCGGTGCCGATTCCGGATGAAGTGTTGATGCGATTGCTGACAGCGGCGCATCATGCGGGATCGGTGGGGTTCATGCAGCCGTGGGATTTTGTGGTCATCCGCAATCGTGCGACGAAGCGCGCGGTGAAGGACCTCTTTATCGACGCCAACAGCAAAGCGTCCGCTCGGTATGCAGGCGCCAAGAGGGCACTGTACCGGCAGCTGAAGCTGGAAGGCATCGAAGAAGCGCCGATCAATGTGTGCATCACGTGTAGCCGGCGGCGCGGCGGACCATTGGTACTCGGCCGTTCGACGGTGCGTGCAACGGACTTGTACAGCACCTGTTGCGCCGTTCAGAATCTCTGGTTGGCCGCCAGGGCCGAGGGCATCGGTGTCGGTTGGGTCAGTATTTTGGATCATGAGAAGCTGAAACGAGTGATCGGCGTGCCAAAATCGGTGACGGTCCTGGCTTATCTCTGTCTCGGCTACGTGTCCAAGTTTGAGGAACAGCCTGATCTAGAAGCCGTCGGGTGGCGGAGCCGGATTCCAGTCAGCCGGTTAATTCACGATGAGTCCTGGGGCAACCGGATTCATGACAAGAGAGGGGATGGGGATGCGCATCACCAAGGTCTATACAAGAACGGGCGACGCAGGAAAGACTAGGCTGGCCGGTGGCCAACCGGTGTGGAAAGACAGTCTGCGGGTCGACGCCTACGGCACGATCGATGAGTTGAATGCATCGGTTGGTGTCGTGCGGGTGATGAATGCCGACGTCGTAGTCATTCCGGGGAGCAAGAATACGCTGGCAGATCTTTCCTCTATAAGAGAGAAGGGGTTTGTCCCTGCGTTGGAGTCTCATCTACATCAGCGGCGAGAACTGATCGGGATTTGTGGGGGCTATCAGATGCTTGGCCAAAATATCTCGGACCCTTACGCGGTAGAGTAGGGTGGGATCGGCGATGGACTGGGCTACTTGAGCACGGAGACTGAGCTAAAACAAACGAAGTACACCATCCAAGTAGAAGCCCAACCAACGAACTGCTTCCAGGCTAACCAGAGCCTGATCCGCGGGTATCAGGTTCATAGGGGCGTCACCGTACGCGTGAACGAACGTCCATGTTTCAGAGTTCGCCGATGTGTGGTACCGGTTGGAGGGGATCCTCCGACCACCACCACAATAGCAGAAGAGTTTGATGGGGCCATTCGGGAAGATGGTCTCGTATGGGGCACGGACATCCATGGTCTGTTTGATGAGCCAAACTTTCGTCGGACCTGGCTCAATCGCGCTCGTGTGAGGAAAGGACTTCCACCCCTCGACACTCAGATCTCACAGTCAGGTTCCTGCCGATTGCACGGAGAACTTGAGCGATGGGCCGATCATCTCTCCAGTCATCTCGACATCTCTCGCCTCATCACAGGTCTCGACCACCTGAGTCCTCCAATCTTACGAGAGCTCCGTCGACTTGATGCTGAAATCGTCCCGCCATCAGTGCGGCATCCGCATCATGCGGACGTCTTACGAACGGATGCGTAGATACGCAGTACGCAAGTGAACAACTCTCAGAACGAACCGAAGCAACCATGGGCTGGTCCGGGTTGCTTGGGCACCAGGGTAAGACTCGCCAACCCCCAGCAAGCATCGACGCGGCCAACCGTGAAACAAGCTTTGGACAGACTCCTTGTCAGATCTGTGCATCCCACATTCCACTCGATCTGAATCAGCTCATCCTTCGAATCCACCAGCGGCCGTTTTACGGAGAGACAAACCCGACGGACACCAGGACCCGTTAACCCATGTCCCCCTACTGATCGCATCAGACATCGTTTGACGAAGGATGTGCGACTGTGTGCCAAGCAGAAGAGAGAAAGTTGCGGAACGTCGAAGGAGCGAGGTCTCTGGGGAAACGTGGCTCTGCTCAAGGCGCGAGCGCATACCGAACGAGGCTGAGGAATGTCGTCAGGCTGAACAGTAAATCTCTTGCAGAACGTTATGGCGACAAGTCCTTGTTGTACGCCGCCGCCATGAGCGTAAAGCGCAGGCCCAAGACCGGAGCACGACCTACGAACCATGCCCGTGCATCAGGCCCCACGCAGGAGTATTCACGTTTAGTGATTACATCAGGCGGTGGCCGTATCGATACCGATACACCGCTGTATCGATTCGGATACTGTATCCATTCGGATATGGAGCTCTGGCTTCCATTGCCAGCTGGACATCGCATTCCCTTCGATCCATCGTGTTTTCATACGCAAGGGAATATCCGTACCCACAACTATGGCCCAGCTCGCTCAGCACCTACGCGGGCATGTAACTTGCTGTGGTTCTTGCGAAGCAATTGAAGAAAGATGGATGACCACGCCATCGGGTCGAATCCGACCACCGACACCATGGTCCGTAGCACGAAGGAATTCGACGATGGCCACGATCCTGCTGGTTGAGGACCATGACGACCTCCGTGACACGATTCGTCTGCGCTTGGAAGCCGACCAGCACCGAGTTGTAGAAGCCGCAGATGGGAACGAGGCGCTTCAATTGTGGCGTGAACACAACCCCGACCTCATCATCACTGATTTCTGGATGCCTCGTATGAACGGGCTGGAGGTGATCAAGGCGGTGTTCGCCCACCAACCGGCCCTCCCGATTATTTTGATGTCTGCTGGCATAGAGGAGCACGTACGCCTGTGTATCCTGATGCACTATCCGGCGGTCCGCTATCTGCCGAAGGATGGGCTCGTCTCTCAGCTTCGACAGGCTGTGAGAGACGCCTTGACGTAGCACGTCGGGGATCTGATCGACCAGCAGGTCTGCGGCAGCCGCCGGTGGAGACACGAGAAGGGGCGTGGCGCATGGTGGCACACGTGTGTGACGTCCCGATACTCAACCGTCGGATGGAGGGAGCCCTTGGCGCCCACCGGGGTCGTGCATCTCTCGCCCTCCCGGGAGAGATGCCCCTCCATCTTTATTCTCGGGAGACACTCAGCGGCTCAGAGGGCGAGCGGGAGGATTCGCAGGGCGACCTCCTCGGTGCGAGGGCACACGAAGGCTAGCGCATTGTCATGGCTGGCCGGTCCGAACGAAACAGAATCGGGATGGGAGGAAGAAGTCCCTTAGGAGGAAGAGTCTCGCCTCGGAAAACGGATGGATGCCTTGGGAGGGGTGGTGTGGCCGGACTCGGCCAGCTGATTGAGAGACGAGACCAGCATAAAGAGCGACCTGCTGCTACACCGCGCTGATGTGATGCTGCAGAAGACCTCTGAGTTGCGCCAAGCAGAACAAGCCCTGCCGGACAACCTCAAGCAGCATAGTGAGTAGCGCCGAGAATCGCTCGCTTCAGCCAAGGCCTACGCGTTCTGAAACAACCTGTGCACTCGCTATGGCTCTCACCCTCTACACTAACCAAGCAGATCAGTGGGCCAACTCATACCGGACGGCACGAAGCAGTGCCTCCATTCCAAACGGCTTGCGGAACATCTGTCGTGCGCCTAACAGTCTGGCCGTCTTCTTCATGTAGTCCTCACTAAAGACGCCCGAAATGGCAATGACCTTGATGTCCAAGAATTCGCGAGTGAGCGCCAGGATTGTATCGGGTCCATTCAACTCCGGCATCAGAAGATCCACGATGACCAAATCTGCCGGGCTCTGACGGTACAACTGTAGGCCCTCACGTCCGTTGGACGCTTCGACCACCGTGTATCCTGCCGATTGAAGCGCCGTCGACAACAACGTGCGAATGGGCGCGTCATCATCCATCACTAATATCGTAGCCATACCACCCTGTCGGATGTCGATCGTTTCGGACAATGAACCTGTTGGAGTCTACCCGAAATCTTGCGACTTTCAATAGAAAGTCGAAATCACTGGAAGGAGCTTCGCAGGGAACGGGAATTCCTTGGCGCGTCAAGGCATGAGTCGTTGTCACTGTGTGGCTTCCCACGCTCAGGAGGGAATCCGGAGCTGTACCATCCCTGGACTGATAGAATAGGTTTTCCCTTGTCAGTGCGTGTTCATTGAGGTGCTGCTGCCGTCACTCTGCCTGGACGGCCTGGAGCAGGGCGGTGAGATCCAGGGGCTTCTGGAAGGTCCGCCGGGCCCCACAGCGTGTGGCCTTCTGTAACTCATCGGGGTGCATCCCACTCATGGCCATGATCTTCACGTCTGCATAGGAACGGGTCAATGCAACGATTACCTCCCACCCGTTCATCTCCGGCATTTCTAGATCTGTCAGCACGAGATCTGCCGGATGCGCCTGGAACTGTTCGAGACCCAGTCGTCCATTGGCCGCTTCCCAGACCTGATATCCCGCATCCTCCAGCACCTGGACGAGCAGCCTGCGCACGGACGCCTGATCCTTGATGATCAAGATCGTGGCCAGACTCATCACCTCACCCCTTTCCCTTGGGATGCCCCGCTCACGATCACCCACCACATTACGCCGCAAGCGATTCAATGGACTCCGATTCCCAAGACAGGTCGATGGGCTCTGCTTCCATCACAGCCGGAGGGCTGACCAGGATCGGCTTGGCCTGTCGTTGACGGTGCTGCTGGATGAGCGCATCATCGCGATGACCACAATTGAAACAGCGCCAGCTGCGGCTCCACATTTCGCCATAGCTGCCTTCCATATCGATCATGTGCTCTTCCAGCATCAATCCTTCACAGCGTGTACAGGTCATGGCTGCCCTCCGTTGGTGTGTGCCTTGCCGCTCAGTCAACCGTACCAGGTACGAGGATGCGCGATAGATCTGAACGAGGTACGTCGAAAGGGGGGGGCAATGTGCGTGGACTGGCTATCGGAAAGGTTTGGCCGCTGATTGGGCGCCCAAGTTTCCGAGGAACGAATACCGTGATTGCTCTCCATACACCTTTCTTTCTGACTACTCGGTCGCGAGTAATGAAAGGTCCTGGTGCTTCTAGGGCTTCTCTCAAAATTAACAACCGACGTTCCGAACGAGCGTCGGCCGAGGGTGCTGAGAGACCAAGACTCGCATGGTCGGCCACATTCCCTCCCACCTGATGCCTCTGGCTACGTTGCAAGGCCCCGATCTCCTCGAAAATCGTTTGAGATAGGGTGTTGTCGTCATGACCGTTATGATAGGGAGGCAGCCGGGTCGGCAGTGGTAGCGTAGGAATCATCAACCTGGCCGAGGCGGTTCTCCGAGGGACTCTATTCCCTGTGGAAGATAAGTGTACTGGAAATGGTTACGGACGGGGCAGAGTATTGGGAGGATGGATGGGTTGCTACAAAAAGCGGTCGAAGATGGAAGCGCCGGCGGTAAATGCGCTGGGAATATTAAGCCGCAAACTTTCTGAGCGGCCTTGTGCGGCTCGCATTCTTTAGCCTGCTTCTCAAGCGAGTTTGAGATAAACGACAAGGTGTGGCGGAAGCTCTTGAGCCGTAGCGGCCAGAAACTCTCGGCGCCTCGACGGTAACGTGGCTCCCTGCGCCTATCACAGTTCTTTTCCAGTCCCGCGTGTTGGTCTGACGAGAAATTGGAGTAGTTCGCCATCAGTCGTTTTGGTCATAACACAATGAGACCCCGACAGTGGACGATGGCGAACCTTCCACTCTTTGTACACAATGACTCCAATCGCCACAGCCACCAGCCCACCGAGTAGCCACCATGCGCTCATGTGTCCTCCAAGATCTTGAGGCCCAATGCACCCCTCGCATCGACATAGGTCCACAACCACGAGGCATTACAGGATAACAGGTCGATTAACAATGCTGTGTTGCGTACGACCAGAGCTTAATCCAACGAGATGAGATACTACGCCTCTTCTCTTTTACCATAGCCGTATGAAAGCGCATAACTTCTTATACGATAATGCTCGTATTAGGAGTACCGCTTTTATCATTGTACTTGCAAGGAACGTCACGCCACGTGATGGTTTGCAGCGCTTGTTGATTTCCTTTTCAACCGCGTCAATCAGTTCCCTCCATGGTATGATTTTCAATATCGACCAACGCTTACAGCTACCAGAGCGCTGAGAGGATCTTCCGTCCCTTGTTCACGACCTCGGGCATTTACTCGCTCGTCTTGCTGTTGGCCTACTCACGATGAAAAACACCCCCTAGTTTTGGAGATGCCGCTCATGCAGAAAAAATGGCAAGAGAATCATCCCTTCGGGATCGTCATGAGGAAAGGCCCGCGAGCTCGGCGCGAACCAGTTTCTCTGCGGGCGAAAGCTCTCTCCTGCTACACGATCAGACGGCACACGCCTCAGGGTGTCTGGCGCCCATATCGAACAGGCTTCTCACGTCGTACTCCCCGGACAATCTAGGCTTTCGATGAGGATGTATGCCAAACGGCAAGCCACGTGTGTTGATCCTCGGTGGTGGGTTCGGAGGCATGTATGCCGCGTTGGAATTCGAACGAGCGCTGGGGCGAGGAGCCGCCTTGGACGTGACCCTGGTCAACCACAACAACTTTTTCCTCTTCACCCCGATGCTGCATGAAGTCGCCGCGAGCGATTTCGATAGCACCAACATCGTCAGCCCGATCCGCAAGCTGCTGCGTCGGGCGACGTTTTTTCATGGCGAGATCGAAGCCATCGATCTCGTGCAGAAACGCGTCGGGGTGTCGCATGGGCACGAGAACCATTGTCATGCGCTGCCGTACGACCACCTGGCGTTGGCCCTTGGGTCCACCACGAACTTCTTTGATATCCCGGGCTTAGCCGACCGGGCCTTCACCATGAAATCACTGAGAGACGCGATCTTTCCGCGCAACCGCCTCATCGCAAACCTGGAAGAGGCAGACTTTGAATGCGCGGCATCCCCCCGCACGCCCTTACTGAATTTCGTCGTGGCGGGAGGCGGGTTCGCGGGGGTCGAAACGATCGCGGCCATGAATGACTTTCTGCGGGAGGCGGTGCAGTTCTTCCCGCATCTACGGGAAGAGAGGCTGCGGATCATGCTGGTCAGTGCGGGGCCCATCATTTTGCCGGAACTGGGGGAAAAGCTCGGCAGGTATGCGCAACGAAAACTTGCTGAGCAGAAGGTGGAAATCCGCTCGAACTGCAAAGTGACCGCCGTAAAGGACCAGCATGTCACCCTCAGCGATGGGACGACGATTACCACGAATACGCTGGTGTGGACTGCCGGGATCAGCCCGCACACCTTATTGAACACTCTCCCGTGCGAGAAAGCCAAAGGCCGTGTCCTTGTCAACGAGTACCTGGAAGTTGCCGGCTGGCCTGGCGTCTGGGCTTTGGGCGACTGTGCGCTCGTACCGGATCGTAAGACCGGAGCATTCCATCCTCCGACCGCGCAATACGCACTGCGTGAAGGGCAGATCGCGGCGCAGAATATCCTGGCCACCGTGCGACGGGGGTGGAAGAAACCGTTTGTGTACTCCATGATCGGGCTCCTGGCTCCGATTGGGAAGCGCACCGGCGTCGCGAACATTCTCGGGGTCAACTTCTCCGGCTTCATCGCCTGGTGGCTGTGGCGAACGATTTACTTGGTGAAACTCCCGCGCTTTGAGAAGAAGATCCTCGTGGCCCTGGACTGGACGCTGGATGTGCTTTTTTCGAAGGATCTGGTCCACTTCCGCACGACTCGCCTCCATACCCCAACGCCGGTAGCGGAAAAAGAATTGGAGAAACCAGTCTGAACCCTGCGCCACTTACTGAGGTTGAAATATTGTTTTGGAGTCTCCACGATCTCCGACGGAAGTTTCTCACGCCCTTGCAGGCCAGACTGCGTGTGTTCAGGCCGCGTTGAGTGCATGTGTCTGCGGGAGGTTCAGAGAGGTCTGCTCCATGACATCGCCCGTAATTTTAGCTCGCTCGTGCTGTGCCAAGAACTCGGTCAACCGAGCGATGGTGATGTCATCGATTCGCGTGATTTCCCATCCGGTGTGACGGTCTTCAGACCAGCGGACAATGGCGGAATCGATGAAGATGGGAAGGCAACCATTCCCATCACGCAGGGTCATAAAGACACTCTTCTCGAGGTCGATGGGTACCGGCCGATCCATCGTCGCGCCAGCCTGTTGCCGAAAGATCCCAGACACGTCCATTGATCACCGCGCCATCAGCGAAGCAGGAGAATTCACACTGAACAGGAGTCCGTACGGTGTTGCGCATCGCATACTGTTTCATCAAGCTCCCTCCTGGCTCATGTGGTTCGACGCAGATTATCGTCTCCTCACGAGTCTAATCGAACAGAGCAGATCTGCCATGCCCCGTAAGGAGGGTGGGGGAGCCGCATAAGGACGGGTGGGACACGCAGCCGTCTCAGTGATCCCAGCCATGTTGAGGATGGCTGGATCGAACCTCTTTCCCTGGAATCCACCGATTCAGAGTCGAGAGCATGAAGTCGAGCCGCGTGAACAGCGCGTGCGTCGTGCAGGGCACCACGGAACACCAGCGCGTCGATGGATGAGGAGACCACCTCACGCGGGACTCCTACAAGGCGTAGGGCTCTCCTGACCGATGCTGGTTCGCACACGGACCAGAACTCCGAGCGTGAGGTTGTTCGCAGCCTCTGTCACCCTTCGCGATGTGTGAGCGTATCCCTACAGCGCGATCCCGACGCGCTGAGAGGTGGCGAGCGTGATCGATCTCATGGTGTGGCTACCCTGGTAGGCCGGATAATCGATTCGCCCCATTCGTCCGTCAGGGACGAGTAAACAACGAACGTCCGGCCATGCGGATGTTCTGGGCAACCTGACGTCAACGTGGAGGGGAACTCAGGCCGCAGGCTCAGGCTGACCTCCATCGGATAAGACGAGCGTACTCGTCAGAATCAGGTTACATCCGGTTGCCGCTTGCAGATGTGTACCCCATGTTCGTCGCGATCTCTACAGCGCTGTATCTGATCTTGTCACGTGCAGGGCCCCTTGATGCCACGCGCGTCAGCGTCAGAGCGCGTCATGAACGCCGGGCGCGGCTGACACAACGCAAGCGGTGATGGGGAAGAGTAGCATGACTGGGGATCGATGTGGGTCATGACGAACCCGATGAGTTCGAGGAACGCACGGGCTTGCCAAGGGAAGGAGTGATCGCGGAGACAGTGGGGGTGCCTGATCTAGGGGGCGTCAAGCAGATCGCGTGACGTGCGCATCCTCATGGCACGAGCCCTCCTGACCCCCTAGTCGGATCGCTCAGGCAATCTGTTGTCTGTTAGCCAGTGTGCTGGCAATCAGATCGCGGGATAACTGGCGCAGTTTGACCTCCAACTCTTCGAAAGATTCTCCGTGCACCTGGCGGTCAGGATGGTCCTGGAGATAGCCGCACCACTTGCCCTGATCTTGTGAACAAAGAAATCTCGTCATGTGGCAGAGTATACCGGCAACCCAACGATCCACACAGCATATTGTCAATTTACACCGAATGCGTCCAGGTGGGGGACATCTTCCTGGGCGCGAGGCTTTTCAGTCGTACGGCCCATATTCTTCATGAAAAGCTGAATGGCCTGTTCAGCTATGCGCGCACCAACGCGGTCAACGTGACGGGATCCTTCGGCAGGGCGGAGCGCAGGGTTCACGCATTGGCTGCTGGGACCGTGGCCGACCCTGGTCCGTGTGTCGGTGTTGGGTGGCGTACTGGTCGCACTCGGCTTCTCGTTCATGATGTGGGCACGCATTCTCTTTACCTCCCGCCAGACCACTCTCTTTGTGGGTCGGCCATCCACGCAGCTTGTGTGCGACGGCCCGTTTCG
>Ga0268299_1001940_pt1 | contig 29113 bp, 19 predicted proteins | sample NOBtaG_FD_193484 | JGI IMG/M metagenome (GOLD analysis project Ga0268299, IMG submission 193484) | Activated sludge microbial communities from bioreactor in Nijmegen, Gelderland, Netherland - NOB reactor | ecosystem: Engineered > Bioreactor > Aerobic > Activated sludge | place: Netherlands...
GTCAGCGTGAGCTTCGTGCGTTGGGATACGTTTGGTGTCGTCGTGCTTCAGGTGACAAACCGCCGCAATACAACGGCAATCATGACCGATTTCAGCATCCAATGGCGACAACGTGCTCCAGGTATTATGACACTAGAGCGAGTCTCCGTTGGCGGCTCTGGCCCAGCCGATACGCTGACGCCAACCGTCCAAGTCTGGAATTCGGGCAGCGCAACCCAGGACGCGAACCCGCCGACAACTGCGGGCACCACCGCCGCAAGCTCAAGCGGACGTGAAGGGAACTGGTTGACAAACTACACCTTCCCACCCAACAGCATTACACCGATGTACCTGGACTTTGGCGGTACGACGACGACACTGCCGTCCGGTTTTGGTGTAGTGCCATCCGATTTCAACGGCACCTGGTTCGAAATTGGCTGTAATGCCAACGGTGGCGGTGGCTCCGGTGGCAGCGGTGGTGGTGGTGGCAGCACAGGCCGTATCAACCTGTTTAATGAGGCCACGCCTGTACCAACCAATACGACAGGCCCGACTCAGCCGCCTCCGCCGACATTTACACCGTCACGGACGTTCACCCCAGGCCCGCCGACCCGGACTCCGACGCCTGCGCCGCCGACAGCAACGCCGAGAGCATCGAACACCCCGCTGCCCTCGCCGACCAATACGCTGCCGCCGACTTCGACGCCGCGTAACCAGACCGGCCCAGACTCCTAACCCGCGTCAAAACGAAACAAAATATATTGCCCTCGGCTTTCAAAGCCGGGGGCATTTTTTTATTCGTGGGTGAATTAGGACTGAATTTTTAGTGCCAAGTGCTGAGTTTAAAGTTAGAACTAAGGTTCAAGGACTGAGGACTGAGTGAAAGACAGTGATGAGTAGAAAGTAATAAGTGCTGAGTGAAAATGAGTGAAAAATGCTGAGTTTAAAGTGAAAATGCAAGACATAGGAAGAATATTGACCCGTCTGAGGCTTTCTTTTACTCAGCACTCAGCACTTTTACCTTTCAACTCATTACTCATCACTTCTAAGTCAGTCCTTAGCCCTCAGTCCTAAAAAAGCTGAAAGCTGACCAGCTTCTTTACACTTCGACGCCCGCGCGTTCCAGCTTCTCCTCAATATCTTTGCGGGTTTCGCGCATCGACATCTCCAGATATGGCAGCCCCAGCCACGCATTCATAAAGCCGAACAACGCACCTGTCAACACCCGAAAAAGCGGCGTTGTCTCGCGAGAAGACCATAGGTTAAACGGCGGATAACTGAGTAACTGGCTGACCCCATCTATTGCAATCGGGCCGAGTCCCAGAATGGCGTAAATAAGGAGAGGTACGGGTCGCAGGCGATGCCGGACGCGCGTAAAAATGATTGCGCCGATGAGCAGGGCAATATAGATTGCCATATCGCGTTCACAGAGGGTTGTCTTGTAGCCCATTTGCGCATTCCCCGGAAAATCGCGCGCCGCGAACTGTATCCAGGGCGAAAAAATGTCTAAATCTGCGCGAGTGATGTTTTCAGGCTGTGTGCCGCCGTGAGAACGCGCATAATAGAAGCGGTAGGAATCGAGATATTGATCGGATTCAATTGCGTAATCCTCAAAGGGTTTTACCGACATACCAGCGGTTTCGCGGGGATAGTAGGGCTGTTCGCCGTAAAGAAAAAACGAGCGAAACGCAAATTGATGGCAGAACGGGCTGTAAAGCGTGTAAAGAAATTGACCGGGGCCAGTCAGCCCCAGGCGCATAAAAGTCGGCGCGGCAATCGGCAGGCTGACGTAGATTGCCAGGAATGTAATGGCGATTCGCAGCCAATTGCGGGTAACACGCAGCAAAATCAGGTTGGCGCGCAGGGCGAAACGCTTGTTGCGAGATTTTTTTTCTGTCATTCCATCCTCGGTACATCCAGTGCCGTTGTGAGCGCGCGCTCACTGGCTGGGCCGTAAAAAATATGCGTGATAATGCCATTAGGCGAGACAATATAGGTCGATGGCTGTCCACGCAGGCGATAGAGCGCCGCCACCGACTGGTGCTCGTCCACCAGCATATCATACGTTAACCCCAACGCATCACGCCAGTCGCGAATCGCATCGGGGGTTTCACCCAAGTTGATCGCCAGGATTCGCAGGCCATCATTTTTTCGTGCTTCGTAAAGCATCTGCAAAATCGGCATTTCGACGCGGCAGGGTTCGCACCAGGTCGCCCAAAAATTGATAATCACAGGCGCGCCGCGTAAGTCGGACAGGCGAATTGGCTGCCCATCCAGATTGAAGCGTTCAAAAGGTGGGGCAATCGCATTGATTTCTGGCGCGATGGGAAGCTGACCGGGGATAACTTGCCCCGTAAATTCGGGGCGATCCGGCAGCCCAGCGGTGATAACTATCGCAAACGCCGCGATTAAAGCCGCGAATGCACCGAACAACAGCAAAAAGCGGTAAATATTGCCAGAAAAAATATCCCTCTGGCGGCTAACTTGCCATCGCATCGCTCACCAACTGCTGAATCTGTTCTGCTGTCAGCGGCCCAAAGTGACGTGCGGTGATGTAGCCCTCTCGATCCAGTACATAGGTGCTTGGATAACTGATGATGTTATAGAGGCGTTGAATCGATGCCGTTTCATCCATCAAAAGCGGGAAAGTCAAATTCATTTCGGTGCGGAATTCCTGCACGTCGGTTACGGTTTCCAGGTTGTTAACCGCCAGAATGGTGAAGCCTTCGTCTTTATAAGCGGCATAGGCTTTCTCGAATTCCGGCATTTCGATGCGGCATGGCCCGCACCAGGTTGCCCAAAAATTAAGCAGTACCACCTGACCTCGCAAGTCAACCAAACGAATCGGAAGCCCGCTGTCGGTCACGGTTTCAAACACAGGCGCGAAACTGCCGACGGTTGTGCCGATGATCGGCGCGTTGGCTGCGAGGTCGGCGATGCTGCTGATCGCGCTGGGGACTTCGGCGGTTGCTTCCAGCGGACTCGTTTGCGAAGTATCGGGATTGGTGATAATGAGCGATGATGAGGCAGCCTCCTGGGTCGGTTCGGCAGCCGGATTCCCGTTCAAAAAATTGATGACTGAATCTTCAAGTTTATAAGCAAACTCCGTAAATTGAGGATTTGTCGCGAACTGCTGGCTCAGGCTTTGTAACTGACCGCTGGCGACAAAAATGCCGATCAGAATGAGAAAAGCCCCACTGACGAGTTCAATCGTGCGCATCTGTGTTTGCAAACGGCGCAGCACACTCTGGGCGTTGTCGAGCATCAGGGAGGTGACTAAAAATGGAATGCCCAGGCCGAGCGAATAGGCCGTTAGCAAAATGCCTGCCTGTCCCACATCGCCGCCGTTCGCTGCTAATGTCAGCACCGAGCCATAGACTGGGCCGATGCAAGGCGTCCAGCCCGCAGAGAAAATCACGCCCATAATGGCAGAACTGGCATAGCTGCCCTCACCAGGCGCACTCATCTGGCGGCGGGTGTCGGTATAAAGGGCCTGCTGCACTGTATTGAACACACGCGCCCAGAAAAGTTTGGCGTTGGTGAATGCGCCGCTGAGAAATAGCCACAGGATAAAGATCGTCACCAGCACCAGCGTGAGAGCGGTTGCCCAGAACGGCACAAACTGCATATGCATGTTGTCCCACAGCGTTAGCGTTCCTATCAGACCCCAGATGATAATCATGCAGCCAAGAAGCGCAAAAATGATGCTCAGTATCGGGCCGCTTCGTACACGTAGACGATTAAAGACTGCTGGCAGCGCACCCATAAAATGAAGGCCGAAGAAAATAATCAGCAGCCCGCCTAGCCGCCCGATAATTCCCGTGACTGTCGTGATATTTTCGCCGCCGATCAGGCTGATAAAAGCCGTTGAAAACAACCCTAGCATGACGAATACAAAGGTGAATCCTCCGACAAATGCCAGCCCATGTGTCATCGTCATGAAGCGGCGGTTCATCGTCGGTGTAGTTTTGATATTGACGCCACCACTGACGGCGGTCACATACGTCATGCGCCCGCCCATGTAGCTGATGTAGGCCGGGACGAGCGGAAGGACGCACGGCGAAATAAAGGATACGATACCAGCGATAAAAGCCAGCCATACGGTTAACTGCATGACTTAAAACTCCCAATCCATCTCATTGACACTATAATTCTCAATAACCTGATTTCTCGTTGATCCTAACATCTCACACAATCGTTACAAATCCATTATCGCCTATAGATTGATACAGCCAGCGCGCCAGAATCGGCGTGACCTGCACCGCCGAACCGGGCATCGCGCTGCCAAATTGATTATGCCAGTAAACGCCGTTGAGATTGTAGCCTCCGCCGATGTGAATTTGCCAGGGGACACCGTGAAAATTTTCGCTTATGCCGCTGCCCATTGATCCGCGTTGCAGCGGGTATATGCCGGGGGTGAGCGGCTTCCCGATGGAGATTGGCGCTCGAAGTCCCGCGATTTGATTCTGGTAAATGGTCAAAATCTGGCGCTGCTGATCGATTTCGAGATGATAGGGCGCAGCATCGTGAATGTCTTCGACGCGCCGCCAATGCACCGTTTGCGTCCAGCCGAGCAGCGCGCCATTTTCATCCGCGACTCCATACCACGAAGGCTCACCGGGCAGTAGATCGATCACCTGGGCGACGCCGCCATGACCGATGCGTGTCACTAGCGGAGCATCCACCGCACAGAATTGACGTACCGCTGCTGCGGGCGCAGTAACTTCCGCCCAAAAAGTCGGTTGTTCGACCTGCGGGGGTGTTTCAGCAAGTGCCATCGGCTGCAAGGCAGATTTTAGAACATAACCTTCCGCCAGCTTGTACCAGCCATCTGTTGTCGATGCTTGAATAGGAACCACGCTGTCAGGCCATAAATGTGCAATAACCGCTGTGTTCGGGCTGCGCAAGACGGGAGTCGCAGCCAATGCGCGTCCCATATGTGTCACTGGAATAGGAGGGACGATGTGAAAAAGCTGCATCGGGTCAACCTGAACACCCATAACAGCGATTCCGGCAAGCTTTAAAAATTGGCGTCGCGAAAAATTTGTCATCCTGCGGCTCGCACGATGATGCTGTGGATCAGGGTTGAACCGTTTGGAAAATTGGGGGCGTCGCCCGTTTGTGTAAAGCCTGCGCTGTCGGTGGCGCGCACCTGAACACGATAATCGGCAGCGCTATAGGGCGTCCAATTGATTGACCACTGCGCCCAGTCCCTCACACTTTCTTGCTGAAAAGGCACAGGCATCCAGGGGCCATCGTCAATGCTGAGTTCGACGCTGGTAATCGCGCGATTTCCGGCAAAAGCGATGCCCGAAAATTGAATGGTTCCACGGATTGTTTCGAGATGGCGTGGGCTGCGGATCGCGGATGTGGTTTGCACCTCGCCGGAAGTTGACCAACCGCGTTGTTCCCAAAACCCGGTGACAGGCGCAGCCGCGAGTTCGACACGTTGAATCCATTTCGGCATTTTGTATCCATACAATCCGGGGACAACCACACGAGCCGGGAAACCGTGTTCATGCAGCAGGGGTTTGCCGTTCATCTCATAAACCAGCAGCGCTCGCGGTAAATGGTTGAACGATATGCTGGTTGCATAGCCGTCAGCGGCAAAAAAATTAACATGGCGCACCGAGGGCTGAATCTTGATCTCATCCAGCAATGTCTGGAATGCGACTCCTCGCCAGATCGCGCTGCCGATCAGTGATCCATCCGACGGGCTGCCCATACAGGCAATAGTGCAGGGCATTTCAACCGCTGGCATCGACAAAAGATCGTTGTAGGACAGAAATATTGGCAAATCGACCAGGCCGCTAAGCCTAAATGACCAGTAATCGGCATTTATGGGTGGCATTTGGCGAATCTGTTGGCGGAATAAAGGGTTGGTAGGCAGCATAGTGTCCATTATATATCAAGTTGTACAGACGACTCGGCATCGCTCAGGAAATTTTCAGAATTTGAGGGGAAGAAAAAACCGGGCATCAGAGGGACACCCGGCGAGTTTTGCAAGTTGGAAAGGTTCGTATTTAGCGGCGAGCGACAGAAGCCTCGACGCATTTTGCCCCGGTTGTCCCGACAATGGTGCCATGTCGGATGCCTGCGGGAATATCGACTCGATCCCCAGCGCGCAAACGCATCGCCTGGTTGCTATCGGGCAGCGTGATCTCGATCATGCCTTCGATAACGTACATCACTTTGTCATAGCCATGACTGCGCACCGCATAGCGATGGTTGGGCATGTTCATCCACATATAAGGGCGCAAGCCTTGTTGTTTCATCGAACGGGTGATAGCGGATAGGGTGGGGTGTTGACCGCCGCTCCAGCGGGTGACTCTGACCGTTTCGTTTTTGATAGCCATAAGCGTTTAGCCTCAGCTCCTCTGTGATTTTTTATACAAACGACCTGTCTATCATAACTTGATTTTTAATAAATACAACATAGAAAATCTCAACTTTATATATTTAATAACACGTTTTAAGGTTAACAGCGCATTCTAACGCAGAGTCAGATTTTTTTGCAACATCCAGCATGGCTCGTTTACATGGCGAACGATGCCTTTGTGGTCAAGATAGCTCCACCTTCCCGAGTCTTCGGCATAAATGTGATAACCGAGGCGTTCATACAGCCGCCGCGCGCCATCATTATCTTTTGCGACGGCGATGGTCATCCATTCCAGACCGCGATCCAGGGCAATATTTTCAGATTCTTGCAGCAGCCAGGTGCCGATGCCATGCCCTCGAAACATCTCCATCACACGGAAAGAATAAAGATAAGCGCGTCCTTCGTCGTCTGGCTCATCTGGGTCTTTGAATTGAATGAAAACGTGACCGACGGGGAAATTATTGCTGTCCGCCAGCAGCATCATGCGCCGCCCTGCTTCCTGCTCACGGAAAGTCCGGCGGAAAAGATTGCGAAAATGTTTGTACTGACCATACCATTCCAGCTTGGGCAGGTCTTCCGCCGTTGCAGCCCGCAAAATGATCGGCATTTCAAGCTGAAGGGATCGCTGCTCAAGAATTGCCATCGCAAAAATCCTTGTCCTGAATAAGCGATTGGAGCAGGGTTTGCTCCCCGGTATCGTCGCGAACCTCGCCATCCAAACGTGCTGTCCGCAGGCGTTTGAGAATCAAGCCATAACATGGCCCAGGCGCTAAACCCAGCGTCCGCAGCGTATGACCATTGGTGACAGCCCGAATGTGACGCCATTCCAACATATAACGCTGAATCTGTTCGTGCGCCAGGGGATGGTCAGCAAGAAGCCAGACAGTGAATAAGGCTATTTCGGTTCGATTTTCGAGTGTTTCGACAACCTGGCTGGGTTTCATATCGGGTTGTGTGAGCGAGTCGATCTGCTGAATCAACTGCGCGGCTTCGACTAGTGAATCAGATATTTTGCGCCCGAACAGCAGCCTTTCACACCAATCCGGCAGGTCATTCAGGTCAACCGCACTGGCAAGGATGTGCCAGTATAAAAGCGAGAGATCAAAATTTTCAATCTTCCAGGGCGGTTGACGACTTCGCGCTGTCTGAAAATTGGCGGCAGTTTTTTCGTTAAGCCGGAATGCAGGATGAATCGCTTCCAGCGCGCCCCGTTCTTGTAGATTCAGCAATCCCTGTTCTGGCTCATTTTCGTGCAGCAGTGAATCCAGCTCATGGCGGATTCGTTCGCCCGTGATGCGCCGCAGCATGGGGAGCGCGCTGTCGATGAGTTCCGCCGTGCGCGGCTCAATCGCGAATTTTAAGCGCCGCTGAAATCGTACCGCGCGCAGAATGCGAGTTGGGTCTTCGACAAAGCTGAGGCTGTGCAGAACGCGGATGAGGCCATCGCGCAAGTCGTTCATCCCGCCATAAAAATCCAGGATTTGCCCGCTGGAGGATGCCGGACTGAGTTGAACCGCCAGGGTATTGATGGTGAAGTCGCGCCGCTGCAAATCCAGTTTGATTGAACTGCTGTAGACAGTGGGTAGGGCTGTCGGATGCTCATAAAATTCGTTGCGGGCGGTGGCGAAATCAATGTGCGCAGGCAAAACGGCAAAATCGACGTTGAGGGCTGTGGCGATTTGCGCATCCAGCACCCATTTGGCGGTGCCGAAGGGTTGAAAGCTGTGAACTTCGCCGCCGAAACGCTTCTGCAAGGTGTGAGCCAGCTCAATCGCGCTGGTTTCGACCACAAAATCAATGTCGAGATTTGGACGTTTCAGCAGCAAATCGCGCACGACACCGCCGACCATATACAGGCTCAAATCCATCGCCTGGGCGTGCCATGCAATGGCTTCGATCAGCGCGGCGGCAGGTCTGCCCAAAACATCGGCGATTTGTGGGTTCGAAACGCCAATTTTGGCGGGCTGTATCGTCGGATGGGTGCGCGCCCAGTGTTTAATCAAGTCGGTGCGGGTGACGATGCCGATTAATCGCCCATGATCGTTGACGACGGGGATTTGCCCCCAACCGCTTTCGACCATCTGCTGTTCGAGTGCCTGAACCGAATCGTCGGGGCGCAGGGTAATCTCGCCGCTGGACATGATCTCACGCAGAGTCAAATTTCCCAGGCCATGTTCCATCGCTCGGTCAGCGTCGCGCCGTGTAAGCAGGCCAACCACGCGCCGATTGTCCAGCACCGGAAAGCCTTCGTGACCGATGCGCCGAATATGCTGGATAATTTCGCTCACGCGCTTGCTGGCCTCGACGGTTTGAACACTGTAGGACATGAGGTCTGCTACGCGAGTCATCGGGTACACATGCTGGCGAATTTGCTGCCAGAGCAGCGTCACGACCTCGCTCAAAGATTTGTCGTAGATGGTGGCGGCTGACGCGCGGGAGTGACCACCCCCACCGAAAAAACGCGCGATTTCGCCCACATCAACTGAATTGGCTGCCGAGCGGCAAACCAAAAGTAGGCTGTCCGGCATCTCCACCGCGATAAACAGGGCCGACGAATCGAGTGTGTCGCGCAGGCGGTGAACGACGCTGCTGATTTCCGACAGATGCGCGTCGATTTTTGCCGCGCCGACAGTAATCACATGCCCATCGACATCGCGGCTTTCGGATTCGACCACCAATTTGTCGAAAAGTGCCTGCTGCTCCTCGTTCAACGGCGGCGCGAGAAAGCGTCGAACGGTATCCAGCACAGCGTTGTGTTCCAACAGCCAGGCTGCGGCACGGATGTCGCGTGGGGTGGTTGTGCCGTAGGAAAGCGAGCCTGTATCCTCATAAATACCAAGCATCAACAGCGTGGCTTCCAGTGAGGTTAAGCGAATTTCCTGCTGCTGAAGCCGTTCGATGAGCAAGGTCGTGGTTGCGCCGACAGGTTCGCTCACAAAGGTATGATCTTTTGGCAAAGCTTCGCGCGTGAATGGCTGGTGATGGTCGATGATGTCCAACGCGACGGTATTTTTAACGCCGCGCACACTCGGCAAACGCTGCGTATCGACCAATATCACGCGCTGAACGCTTTTTGCGCGCAAATCCTGCTGGTGAATAAAGGTGAAGCCGTTGTGATAGAGCAGCATGAAATTGCCCACATTGCGATTCAGGCGTTCCGGCAGCACCGGAATCGCGTCGGGATAGAGCTTGTGCGCGGCGAGTGTGGAGGCGACAGCATCAAAATCTGCGTTGGTGTGGGTGAGAATCAGTTTCACGGGTTTTCAGACTGATGTTTAACACTGGAATCGAATTATACAGGGATAATCTAAAAGTAGTATGTTGCCCTATTGGAAGCTGAAAAAATTATCGGGTCGCCAGAGGCCAGCCGCCGGGGGTGAAGGTGATCGCCAAATCCGGCGCAGCCCAATAGCTAACCGGCAGTGTATACAGGTCAATTACGTTCGATTCCCCGCCAGCGCGCTCAACCCATTCCGCGCGTTTTTCCGGTGCCGTCCAGGTGATGATCGCCAAATGTGTGCGTTCCCAGGTGGAATTGGAGAGCGCTATCGGTTTTGTGATAATCCCAATGGCTGCAAGCTGACTGCTGATTTCCGCGATACCTGGGATTGGCTCGTAGGCCAGAATCGTATCAAAACCATCGGGCCAGCCCACGTTGGCGAGTTCAGTTCGCAGCGTGATTGACGCGGCGGTTTCAGCGGCAGCGGCTTCCGCACCGGGGATTTCTAAATTTATCAGTATTGCAGCGGGGTCGAGCGCGCGGCGAACGATATTGGCGACTGTGGGGTCATCCAACGGCGCAAAAGTTGAGTTAATAACCAGCCCGACACGCGGCAAAATGGGCGATTCTGCCGCGCCTGCCCATTTCCCATAAGCGGCGATGACCTCGAAGCGTGTGCCGATGTCGGCTGGATTGGGTGCTTCGGTGAGCTGCTCGATGCTCCCTGAAGACGCTATTAAATCCCAATCTGCCACGAATCCAGCCGTATTCGCTGCCAGCGCGTAACGTATCGGGGTCGGCGGAGCGCCGGGGATCGGTGTGGCGGTTGGAGTCGGCGGGATGTCCACCGGAAAGGGCGTCGGCTTTGGCGCACAGGCCGCCAAAACAGCCATTAAAAGAAACAAAAATAAACATAAGCATAAAAAATGAACCACAGAGACACAGAGATCACGGAGGGGATTTTCCGAAATCTTTGAGGCTTTGTGGTTCAAAGGAATTCTCAAATTCACTTGGCAACAGCCATCGCCATTTTGGGATTGAGCATGTAGGGCGGCAAAAAGGCCGGGATATTGCTGAACGGCAGCACTTCAGGCTTGAGCCGGATGCCGAGCGTTTCGGTCATAAAATAGCGCCGCGCTTGGATACGCCCCCAGGCTTCAGGATATTTCGCAGCAAATTCAGCGCGCAAATCCTCGTCCGCCAGTGCGATTCCATCCTCAATGTTGCTGGTGAAGTAGGGCGTACCCGTTGCCGGAATCACATCCACCTGGAGCGCCATGCCAGAGCGCAGGCGAATTTGAGAATTTTTAGTGATCGGCGAATGTACCCATTCATCCATATGAATGAGGTGTCCGGGGTTCAGGCTGACGCCAAAAAATGGATCGCCGATATTGCGATGAATGATGTCGTAAAGTTCGCCGCCAGCGACGCCGATGCCAACGTGTTCGTACCACTCGACGACAGCGCGGAAATAGGGTGCAGCCAGCTTATCGACATAATCACGAATATTTTCCGGCAGTTCTTCGGCGTTACGCACCGCAAATCCGGCACGGGCATTCAACGAACCCCACAAACCTAACGCCATCGTCAGCGGGTCGCCCTGCTGAATCACACGCATGGACGGACTGGGCAAGCCCATTTTTGCGCGGTCTCCGGCGGAGAGCATTAAATGTGCCGAAAGCGGAATGCCGTTGTACTGCATCAGCCGCACCGCTTCATATTCGGTCATGCCGGGGCGCAGGCCGAACAATACATTGCGCAGCGCTTGTGAACTATGCGACGCGGCGAATTCAAAGGATGCAAGCTGATCGACATCGTTATTGGCGCGCAGGCCGTCGTAGGGATCCATAAATTCATCAGTCAAATTGTGAACGAGTTCGGTCTGGCCTGTGAGCGCTCGCAGCGTATCGACAATGTAGGAGGGTATTTCCAGTTGAGTGCGGTCAGGCGATTCGGCGCTGCCGAAATATTTCCAGCCGACCACGCCAACAAAGCTGCCTTTTTCGATGCCTGCCTGCCGGAAAATTTCTTCGAGCGAGGCGCTGTTACCGCGCGGCTGACCGAGCAGGCTGAAATCCTGATATAAAACGCGATTCAGCGCCAAGGGGCTGATCGGCACATAACCCCAGCCTTCATTGCCAACCACCAGTGTTGGCTGTGTAGAAGGGTATCCCACAGGGATAATAAGCATTGCTTCTTCAAAGCGTGGGTCAAAGCCCGTCAGATAGGCAATGTTGGCGGAATGTTCGCGATCCCCATAGACGACCATCGCCGCCATTGTTTTCGCGCCAGCGGGGGCTGAAATCGTTGGGAAACGGGAACGCGCTGCTGCCAATCGTTTTTCATAAGTCTGCGCCGGAATTTTCGGCTCAACCGTTGGCAGGCCAAATTCGGGCAGGTCGATCTGTGTCAGGTGGACTTGGGTCATAAATATTTTCCTTAAAGTGTATCCGGCATCATCAGGCTGTATCCGGTATCATCAAAGTGTATCCGGCATCATCAGACTGTATCCGGTATCATCAAAGTGTATCCGGCATCATCAGACTGTATCCGGCATCATCAAAGTGTATCCGGCATCATCCAGGGGCCAACGACCAGACGCTGCGCCATACTGAACGAGGTTGCCGCGTTAAAAAAAGCCAGAATTGAAAAGGCGGTGGCTGCGCTGCGGTCATCGCGCCCGCGCAGCAGGGTAAATAGCCCCGGCATAATGATGACTAACCAGAGCATGTAAAGGTAGTAAATCACGATTCGCTGCGGGCGTAATCCTTGCAACGTCATCACGCCGCCGATGAGCATGACGATGCCCGCCAGCACCGCGCTGGTGGCAACCGCGCCCCAAAAATTGCCCGAAATGGACTCGTCACGGGCTGCGGTCACGGCTGCCCAGACGCCGAGCGCGATAGAATACAAAATGTGGGCATTGAACAGGATCATATGAAAGTCGTTGAGTGTCATTGAAATCTCAGCTTTAGATTCGATAGAATGGTTTGAGTGTACAGCGTTATTACTTCACGATCTCAACTTTAGGGAGGGTGAAGAAGAAGATGCTGCCCTCGTTGAGCCGACTCTTAACCCCGATTTTTCCGCTGTGACCCTCAATAATCAATTTGGCGACGGCTAACCCCAAACCCGTGCCGCCATAGGTGCGGGTCACGCTGCCATCGACCTGATAGAAGCGTTGAAAGATTTTTTCGTGTTCGGAAGAATCGATGCCGATGCCGTAATCGCGAATGGCGACCTGGATCATTGGGCCGTCGGTATCGCGCACCATAACTTCGATTTTCCCGCCATTTCGACCAAATTTGAGCGCATTATCGAGAATTTTCTCAAAGGCGTCCGTGATTTTTGCGGCGTCAACCAGCACAGCCGGGGCGGTTGGCGGAAAATGTCGAATCAATTTCAGGCCGGATTCGCGAATTTTTTGCTCGTTCGCTTCTAGTGAGTGGAGCAAAATGGTCAAAATATCGGTGGGCTGCCGCTCAAAAGATTGGTCTTCCTGGGCATGGGCGGCGACCATATCGGCGACAATTTCGGCGACGCGATGGCCTTTTTCGCTGATGGTTTGCAGAGCGTCGCGCTGTTCCGATGTGACCGGGCCGAATGTTTCGTCCACCATCAATTCGGCATAGCCCAGCGCGTGCATAAGCGGGGTGCGCAGTTCGTGTGAAATATTGCGAATAAACTCGTCTTTGGCCTCATCCGCAGCTTTTAAATCTTCGTAGGCGCTCTCCAGGGCTTTGGCGCGGCTCTCCAACGATTGATAGAGACGGGCATTTTCCATCGCATTGCTCACCACATTGGCAATACCCTGTGCCAGATTGATGTTTTCGCTGTCGAACGCGCGCTCATCAATGTCGATGAGGGTGACGATGCCAATCGCTTGCCCGTGCGATACCAGCGGAACCATCAGTGCGGTTTTTCCGCCGCGATCCAGCAGCCAATCCTGTTCATCGGGGTACTCTGCCAGGTGATCGAGGGACATCACCTCAAAATGCTTTTCTTCGATGACTGCGCGCATAATGGGGAAACGTTCCAGCGGCAAACGCGCCCCAGAGCGGCGTGTCCATTCGGCAAAGCCCACTTCGCGGACAACGCGAGTCGAGGTATTGCGGGCATTTCCAGTCTGAAGTGTTATCCAGCATGTCTTGCCGACAGCCATTAACTGTTCGATAAGCCGATTGAGAATTTCGTCGTCGATTTCGGATAAGCTGCCGCCGCCCTGGATGTCATACTGCCAGGTTTCCAGCAGCCCCGCAACGCGCACCACATCCGCATTGGTATAGGAGGCGAGATTGCTGGACAGCACGGCGAGGCCGACCACCATGCCGTGCATCCGAACCGGTGCGGCAAGCAGGCTAAACATACCTGTTGTTTCTAAAATTGCTTTATCTGGAGCGCTCAGATTGGTGTCGGGAAGCGATGTCGTGGCTGGACGCCCTGACGAAAGCGCCGCATAAATGACCGAATCGCGCTCCAGGTTGCGCACCGGGCCAAGGTCTTCTTTCCATGCTGCCTCAGAGACCTCAGCCAGCGATTCAAGCTCATTTTTGGTATTGTTCCAGGCCATAATGAAACACTGCTCAACCTTCAGGCTGGCGGCGAGGCTTCGCGCAATCTGGTTGAGGACGCTGGTAAAATCGAGTGTTGAGGAAGCGGCTTCGCTGGCGTCGAGCAGCGTTCCCAGTTCAACGACGCGGCGCTGCGACTCGTCAAACAAGCGCGCATTGACAATTGAAACTGCGGCTGTACCAGCCATGCTTTCCAACAACTGCATGTCGGCTTCGTCAAAAACTTCGTTATTTAATTTATTGACGACTTCGATAACGCCGATCATTTCCTCGCCATGAATCAACGGCACGGCGATCAGCGATTCAGTGTCCATGCCCGTTTGTTCATCGACGGCGGTGTAAAAACGCGAGTCCATTTTCAGATCGGTGACAAGCTGTGACTGAGCATTGCGGGCAACCCAACCCGCCAGACCTTTACCCATCGGCACACGCAAATTGATCAGATCGTCGGCGCGATAACCCACCGCTGCAACGACCACCAGTTCCTCCCGGTTGTCGCGATCCACTAAAAACAGGGATGCGCCCTGGGCTTCAACGACCTGGGTCGCCGAGTGGAGGATGTCCTTGAGCGTTTCGTGAATCGATAAATTTGCGGCAATCGCTTGTGCGGCTTTGTTCAGGGCTTTCAGTCGGCTGGTCTGGCGTTCGAGCATAACAGCTTGCGCCTGAAGGTCTTGTTCGCGCTCTTTTTGTTCGGTCTGGTCGGTAAGGACGATCACCTGGTTATCAATCGATTGTGACCGCGAACGCGCCAGCAAAACCGGAATAATTTTTTCTTCATAGGTGATGAGTCTTTGATCGAATTTCATAGTCGTGGCTTTTTCCGCCAGCAGACCCGTCATGATTTCTTGCCGATCATCGGGGTGGAAAAGTTCGCCAACACTGCGGTTTTCCAGGTAATTGGGGGGATAACCGGACATGCGCAGCATTCGGCGGTTGACATATTTAACGATGCCCCTGGAATTAATAACCACAAGCGCATCACTCATGGTATCCAGGATCATTTTGCGGAAGGCTTGATCACTCTGGCGTTCATCTTCGCGGCGGTTGAGGTCGCTCATCAGGCGGGAATATTCTAATGCCGTTGCGGCCTGGCTGCCAAAGGAAGCCAGAATTTGCCGCGCACGGGGTGATTCCATGTTCTGCAACTGGTAATTGCCAAGCGCCATGACACCAGCCGTTTTTCCCGCCGCGATTAGGGGTACGACGGAGATAAAATTCAATTGAAGCTGCTCAACTGCGTCCGCCAATGTTTGGGTCGTTGGCTCATCTTGCAGGCGTTTGACAGGAATATTGATGCTCATCTGGCGGGTAATGACCGTCGCGCAAAGCGGATTATTGGCATCTTCCAGCGAAAATTCTGGCACCGACTGATTGCTGCCCGCCTTCAGAAGGAACTGAGTCTCCTCACGTGAGCCGCTGTTTGTGACCAGTGTACGGCTGACGAGTGTGTTATTGGTCGTATCCAGTGATAAGACCCAGACCATCGCGCTGCCGAGAATAGCGAGCGCCGTATGCGAAATTTCTTCCAGCAAGCGCTGTACATCAACAGGCGATTCGCGATCTGAAGCCAGGACAGCTTCGACCCGTGTCGTCAGGTCTTGTAAATTGACGGGCTTGGTAATGTAATCAATTGCTCCTGCGATCATGCCTTCGGCGCGGGCATCACTGGGGTCTTTCGCCGTAACCAGGATGATCGGAATGCTGGCGGTCTGATGATTGGCCTTAAGCTGACGACAGGTTTCGATGCCATCCATTTTGGGCATCATGACATCCAGCAAAATGAGATCGGGCCGGTGCTCCGCCGCCATATCAATCGCCTGTTTACCGCTGGTCGCCTTAATGGTGCTGAAATTATGAAGTTCGAGCCAATTTGCCAGTAAGTCCAGCGTATCTGGAATATCATCCACAACCAGAATCAGGGCTGATTTGTTGTCACCGTTGGTCATTGCAGGCCACTTCTCAAAAATGATTGGATATGCTCACTCGTATTGTAATGATAACCCGCCACCTGCGCCAATAGTTGGTTGGAGAATTGGGAATAAAAAATACCAGACTCGAATGAATCTGGTATGTAAGCAAACTTCGATGTGGCGCGCGATCAGGCCAGGAAAACCTGCGTGTAGAGCACCTGCGCCAGCCAGACAGCAATGGTCAGATTCATGATGATGATTCCCTGGACTTGGGCCGCACCGCTGGCTTCGACCACAGCGGTTCCACGCATATCGGTGCGAGGGCGGAAGAACATGCTGATGACGATGCTCAACAGCAGCACCAGCCCCAGCCACAGCGGGAAAACCCCTTGCACAATCGCGGCTAAGAGGCAGGCCGCCGCCAGCGCAATCGAGAGGTACATCGCCCATTTGGTGTTATTTTCGCCCAGAATGATAGCCGTGTTGCGCAGGCCAGCCGCTTTGTCCATGTCATAATCACGGAGTTGGTTATAAAGCTGACCATAGACCGAGACGAAGGTCACAGCCGCCGCCACGAACCAGACGATCCCCGGCTGGGCATCGTAAATGTAATATCCCGCTAGCAGCAGCAGACCGCTTAACATCAGCGAATGGGAAACGACATCGGTCACAGGCCAGGCCTTAAGCCGCACCGGACGCCAGGAATAGAGATGTGAAAGCAGAAGTGTGGCTAAACCGATGAGAAAAACCGAAACCCCGCCAAAAGCATAGCAAATCAGGGTGGCAGCCGCGACGACACGGCAGGCGTTATAGCCAATGCGGACGCCGATTTCGCCTGTCGTAATCGGGTTGCGCGCTGCACGATCCGGGTCGCGGGCGTCGTCGGGAGCGTCCTCAATATCGTTAATCATAAAAGCATAAGCCACCGCGAGGATATTTGCGAACATCACAACGATCAGCCGCCAATCGAGATTGATATTGTGAGGTCGGGCGGCGAGGAGTGCGCCGAGTATCGTCAATGGAATGACAAAAGGTACATATTCTTTCCAGCGCGTCAGCCGAACCAAACCTCTTAATTGGCTGCTCAAAGTGTTTGAACTCAAGTTTCCCCCTCAATAAGACACAGAAAGGCACATAGAGACACATAGAGGCACATAACTGCAAAATGATAAAGCCGAGAAAGATCATATCATGATTCAATGAACCCGCAAATAACGTTTATTAAGCGTTGGCAATTTTATGACGGTCAGTGTATCATGCGCGGCATGATGATCCGCTATGCTTTGCTGCTGCTTTCGCTGATTTTTGCCGCTTGTGACACCCCTGGCGCGGAGGCGTTGCCACCTACACCGACAAGCCTGCGGGTTATCCCGGCGACGCTCGTCCCCACAATTGACCGCCAAATTCAGGAAATTCCCAGTGTTGAGCCTGAAGCAACCCTGACGGCGACAACAGAATCATGCGCGCCTGTGGATGGGCAAGTGATGACCTCGTATACAGTGGTTGCAAATATTAATTATGCCGAGCGCGCATTGGTCGCCCGCCAGAATATCCGTTATGCCAACGCTTCCGATGCACCCCTGCCGGAAATTATTTTAAATGTCGAAGCGAATCAATGGCCTGGGGCGTTTACACTGGAAACAGTGAGACTCGGCAGCGAATCGCTTGACCTGGCCTATGAACTGACCGGACGGCATTTAAGCATTGACCTGCCGCAGCCGCTTGAACCAGGATGTGCGCTGATGCTGGATTTATCCTTTCGGCTCAATGTGCCTGTTGTTGGGCAGGGGATGAATGCCTTTAAAGGTTTTCTCGGATATAGTGACCGCCAGTTGAATCTCGGAAATTGGCTGCCCGTCGTTGCGCCATTCATGGATCATCAATGGGTTACTGAAGAAGCCGTCCTGATCGGTGAGCAGACGGTTATGGAAGCGGCTGACTGGGATGTAACCGTCAATGTATCTGGCGCGTCCGATCAATTGCAGGTTGCCGGCCCTGGCGAGATGACTCATGAGAGCCAGCGTACATGGCGGTTTATCCTTCCACATTCGCGCGATTTTACCCTGAGTCTGAGCGAGGAATTTCAGGTTATCAGCCAGCAGGCAAACAACAGTGTCCAGGTTGATGTTTACACCTTTGCCGACGCACAGGTGCTAACTGAAGCAGGCACCACGATTGATAGCGCCGATTATGCCTTGAAAACGGCAGCTACCGCGCTGGCGATGTTCAGCGATTTATATGGTGCTTATCCCTATTCGCGAATGGTCGTTGTCCAGGGCGATTTTCCCGATGGCATGGAATTTACGGGACTCGTTTTTGTCAGCGGTGACTGGTTTCGCCGGTTTGTCGGTAGCCCAGCCTCATATTTGATGCTGATTACGGTGCATGAGATCGCGCATCAGTGGTGGTATGCGCAGGTTGGCAATAATCAGGCCAAAAATCCCTGGCTGGACGAAGCGCTGGCGACCTACAGCGAATACGTGTTCATTGAAGAATATTATCCCGATTTGCGCGATTGGTGGTGGGAATTCCGCATCAATAATTACACGCCGCAGGGCTTCGTGGACAGCACCGTTTACCAATTTTCATCGATTCGCGACTATATCAACGCGGTGTATCTGCTCGGCTCACGTATGTTGAACGAACTACGCACTGACCTGGGTACAGACGCATTTTTTGATTTGCTGCGTCGTTACGCTGAAGCTGGAGCAGGGCAGATTGTGATGCCAGATTTATTCTGGTCGCTGCTAACGCCGGAACAATTGGCAGCGACACAAGCGACTCGGCAACAATATTTGCGCTTGCCGGGATAGGTTGGCTTCTAGCGGTCAGCGATCAGCTTTCAGCTTTTAGTGCAAAGTGCTGAATTTAAAGTGGAAAGCCATGAGTAAAACCGAGTATTTGACTCATCACTTTCCACTCATTACTCGTTTTTTCTCAATCCTCAGTCCTTTCACCTCAGTCCTGAATTTGCGCTCACCGCCTATCTTTTTGCTGCCGCTTTGATGCGCTCGACAACACCATCTTCCTGCACAGCGGCTTGAATCTTTTTGAGCGCATTCACGACATCATCCACGCCCTCTTTGCCGGAGCGGAAAACGCCTTCGCCTAGCCACATCGACTCGCCACTATACAGGCGCTCAGCCTCAGCAAAATACATTTTGTCGAATTCGAAGCGTTCCGGGAAAGCACTCGGCACGGGCAGGCGCGAATTTTGCGGTTGGAACAGGTCATATTTGTTCATCGGCGAATACCCTGGTGACGCTGAAATCCCCTCGGCGTAGAGCGCAGCACAGACCACGTGATTGGTAGCGCCGAATTTTTCGGGATCGATGGCAAAGGTGTAGCAGTAGACCGCGCGCGAAGTATGACGCGGGTCACGTCGCAGAATCCGAATGCCGGGGACTTCGCTCAAGGCCTCGTCCATGTAAGCGGCTGTTTCTTCACGCTCAGCAAACTGCGCCGGAAAACGCTCGACAGCGACGATACCCAGCGCACAGTGCAGTTCGCTCATGCGGAAATTCGCGCCCATCGTCGAAAATTCGCCGTTCGGGTCATGAGGCCGTCCACAGTCAATAATGCTGGTTGCCTTGAGGGCAAGTTCTTCGGTGCGGCACAGCAAAACGCCGCCTTCGCCCGTTGTCAGACTTTTGGAGGATTGCAGGCTGAACGAGCCGAAATGCCCGATGGTTCCCGCGCCCATCCCGCGCCATTTCGCGCCGTGTGCGTGGGCGCAGTCCTCGACCACAATCAGATTGTGCCGTTCGGCGATGTCCATAATCGCGTCCATATCCGCCATTTGCGAGGCGAGATGAACCGGGATAATCGCGCGCGTTCGGGACGTAATCGCGGCTTCAACGGCTTTCGGGTCAATGCAAAAATTTTCAGGGTCAACATCAACAATGACCGGAATCGCACCAGCAGCCATCGGCGCGGCAGCGGTGGCCTGGAAGGTGGCGGCAGGGACAATGACTTCATCCCCCCAGCCGATTCCCGCCGCCCGCAGCGCGACTTCCATCGTAATCGTGCCGTTTGCCATCGCGACGGCATATTTCCCGCCTTGAAGCTCGGCGAAGCGACGGCAAAATTCAGCAGTTTTGGGGCCAGGGTAGGGGTGCCCGCCCCAATAACCAGATTGGACGACCTCGGTCACAGCCTGAACATCGCGCTCATCATGGACAGGCCATTTGGGATAGGGTTCGGTGCGGGTTGGCTTGCCGCCTAAAATTGCTAACTCGCTCATCTGAAACTCTCCTGATAAAGCTAGTGCTGAGTGTAAAGTGCTGAGTGTAAAGTGCTGAGTTTCGGAATGAAACTTTGAACTCAGCACTTTCTACTTTTATCTGAAATTAAATCACTTCCAGGCCATTACGATCCGGCAAAGTCGGGAATGGCGCATGTGGCTCGGTCTGATACCAGAAGGCCGTCGACGCGATGTCGTCTTGCAGCGGCAGGTAACGCCCTTCGGAGCGCCAGCCAATCGCCTGCATGGTCACGCGCAAATCTTGCTGGAAGCGAATCGGATCCATGATGTGCCAACGGTATAAACCCAGGCGCAGTTGGCTCTGGTATAGGCCGTTAGGCTTGATGACCTGGGGCATCCCGCAGAAGGGCGAACTGAATACACCATACTCGCCCTGCGGCATCTCAAAACCCCACGCGCCGCCGAAATAATCTTCCGTGCCTGTGCCGCAGATGGTCGGATAGTCTTTATCGCCATCCATAAAAAATTTTATCTCGCCCTCGCCCCACCAGCCGTTGTTATTCGATCCCCAGGCCATGTATGTACCCACAAACTGCCCCTGTCCTTTGACGCCATCGAGCAGCGTGTGGTCGGTCATATAGGGGAGGGGATTATTGCGCCGCCACTGGGCATGAAAATAAGCTGCGTCGTCCGGCACATCCGTCAGCGTGTAATTGATCTGGTAGAAAAAGCCCTGGCACGGTTCTTCGACCAGATTTTCAACGGTGATTCGCGCGCTTTTGCGGAACGGCATCTCCCAATAGGAATTAAAACCGCCAGCCGGATTGACTGCCAGCGGCAGCGAGGTGATGTTGCAGCGCACACCCCAGCCGTTGCAGAAAAAATCGCCGAGCGGCACTTCAATCGACGGCGTTTCTTCGCCATCCCAGTAGAAGCGGATCACCAGCCTGCGCCACCATGTCGGAAAAACGGTAATCCAGATTTGCTGAATCGCGCCTGGGCCAGTGATTTCGGCGATGGTGCGCGTCTCTTTGGGTTGAAGGGTAATGCAGGGCGAGATTTTCCAGGGGCGACCCAACTCGCGGGCGGCACGTGCGCCTTCGCCCTCGGTTGCCATGCCGCCTTTGCCTTTTTCGCCGTTAAAATTTTCCGCGCTGATCGAACGAGATTGAGCGTTCGAAATGCGTGACAAATTACCCAGACCCATATTTAGACCGTTAAAGCCGGACATGAAATTTTCTCCTCAAAGTGGTTTTTTTAATTTTCACCTTGAGTATAACGCAAATCCCCAAAGCGCCTGAAACCAGCAAATCCCGGTGGTATGTCCGGCTGGACTGGCGCAAATATGGCAGAAAACGCCAGATCACTCTGCTGGAAGCTGGTCGGCAAGGCGAATTGTTGGAAACTGCTTGGATAGGAGCGCATCATAACCGTGAACGGCTCCATGATGCTATAGGGCGACCAATTTCCATTAGCATCGCGCGCCCGTACCCGCCAGTACCATGTGCCATTTGGTAAGCCATTTTCGGGCGTATAGGACAGGTCGCTGCCGGAGAGGGATTCGCTGTTATCGTAAATGTAGTCGGGTTCAAAGCTCGGATGTATCGCGATCTGAACCTGATAGTTCATCGCGTCTGTGATGGGATTCCACGTCAGGCTGGGCCACCAGCTATCATAGGTGTAATAGCTTGGCGCGGCATCCAGGGGCGAATCGATTTTGAAAGTAACGATGTCGCTCCAGGGCGAAGGTACTCTAGAGGTGTTGAACCCGCGTACCCGCCAATAATAAGTTTCATAAGTCAGCGGAGTCGGCAAAGTACCGCCTGTATATGGCGCGGTGAGATACCACGAGCTATTGGGAGGGTTTAAGATGTCGATCTGAAATTCGTAATACCATGCGCCCGACATGGGCGACCAACTGAAGGTTGGGAACAGACTCGTGAGGGTGGTATTATTTGCCGGAGACAATGGATTTGGCGGGCTGGGTGAAGGGTCAATCCACGTCGTTTCAGTGTCGGTGTTGTTGGTAGTGTTGATTTCAGGCAAATTTGACTCGACTGTCGCATTGGTTGTGACTGTAAAACCACTTCCCGCTGCCCTGGCGACAATTTCAATCTCGACGGCATTATTGGCTGCTAATACACCCAAATCGCAGGTCACGAGGCTTCCATTGCTGGATGAACAGCCGGGTGTACCCGTGATAAATTTGAGATTCCCTGGAGGCAAGCTGACCCTGAGCGTTGTCGTCGCGTCTTCCGGCCCACGATTAGCGACATTCAGTGTCAGCAGCGTGTCATAGCCCGACAAAACCGGGTCGTATGGATCGTCTGTCATCGTGACGCTGAGGTCGGTGCTGACGGTGTATTGATAACGATAGACTGCGCCTGAATGAATAGGCGTATTATATTGGAGCGGTGCGCCAACCCACAAAATGCCGTTGGTGAGTATCAGGACACGCCCGAAATCCCCACCACCGGGTGTGCGGGTAATCGTTTGGAAAGGCAGCCAATCTGTGCCATTTCGCCAGAAGGCGAATACCGTCTCAATGTTCGACGCGGTTGCCATGAGTCGCTCATTTTCAACTGTGACAACCTCGCCGAGACGCTCATAATTTTGCGCGTTTTGCTTTGTGACTTGATCCTGCAACTGCCACGTGCTGCCATCATAGGTATAAACGTAGACAGCGCCGATTTGCGTAAGGCCGTTATCGCTCCATCGTGGCGCGCCAATCGCCAGAGTCGTGCCGTCAAAATCAAGCGATGCGCCAAACCATTGATCCGGGCTGGCGGTTAGCGGCGTGTGCAGCACCCAATCCGTGCCGTTCCAATGATAAATATCGGTGCGATTCGCCGCACTATTGCCGACGGCTGCCCACTCGCCGTTCAGAACAACCGCTGATGCTGTTCCGGCGAATTTGTTTTCCAGTGTCCAGTTTGCCCCATTGCGCGTGTAAAAATAGTGATTGCTGTTATCGGCGATCAGGGCCGTATTGGATTCGAAATCTAAAACTTTGCCAAAATTCTGGTTTGCGGCGGGCGTGTCCGAATTGATGCGGGTTTGCTGCGTCCAGATTGAGTTACTGCGTCCATAAACGTAAACCGTGCCTGCATTTTGAGCCAGAGTGTCATTGTCTGGCGCGCTGGTCAGGGCGATGTCACCACTGATGCCAACCGCTGCGCCGAAGCGACTGGATGACCCGCCGTTATCCACCGTGAAGCGCCCTTGTTGCAGCCATTGACTGCCATTGTAAGCGAACAGGGTGGTGATGCTGCTCGAGTCGGTGGCGGGCGCTCCGACGATGGCGGAATTGCCGTCTACCGCTATAGATGACCCAAAACGCTGGTCAATGAGCGTTGTGTAGCGGGTAATTTTTGCGTTTTGATTCCAACTGCTGTTTTCGCTGTAGGAATAGACCGCGCCGGAGGCTGTGCCGTCACCGACCTCCAACGGCGCGCCTACCAGCGCATATTTGTCGCCGATTGCGATATTCTCGCCGTAGTGATCTCCAGTGGCCGATTCCGGGCTGGTGAATTGGCGCTCAAAACTCCAGCTTGTGCCATTGTTCGTATATAAATAGGCCGCGCCTGTGTCTGCTGCTGATCCATCAGCACCCGGTGCGCCAATAAACGCATCCCAGTCAATGAACATTTCGACATCGGTGCCAAATTGATCGCCCGCTGCTTCGCCTGTGAGTTTGGTCGTCTGAGGCCAGTTTTCATTAACATTATTTCGCTGAAAAATATAAGCTGAACCGGAATCCGCGCCGCTGTCGTCGTCACCGGGCGCACCCACGATCAGTAACCTTATAAATTGAAGGGCAAAACCAAATTGATCTCCAGCCTGTCCATCGGCGGGGACAATTTTTTGTTCCAACGTCCACGTTCCCGGCGGTATCGTGCTGTAATAAACGTAGACTGAGCCGGAATCTGTTCCCTTATCATCGTCGTTCGGCGCACCGATGGTAATAAAGTTGCCATCGGCGGTGCGGTTGGCGTATACGGCTGCGCCGAAGCGATCCCCCGCTGCGCCGTCGCCAGCCGTGATTTTGATGGTAAAGCTCCAGGTCGGGACAGCCACATTACGGTCAAGCGCGTAGAGATAGATAGCGCCTGCGCCTTTACCCGGCGCACCGATTACAGCATGATCGACCCAAGGATTCGGTTGGCTGTTGATAATGACGAAAGATGCGCCAAATTCATCACCCGGCGTGCCATCCGGTGCAAGGAATATGTACTGAAGTACCCATATCGGTTGTTGCCCCTGGAATTTGCGTTGGTAGAAATAAACCGCGCCCTGCCCGTTATTTTTTCCAGGTGCGCCAATCAGAATTTCATCACCTGAAATATACACGGTTGCGCCAAAGCGATCCCCTGGGGCAGTATCCGGTGGAACGATTCGGGCTTCCTGTGTCCAGATCAACGGGACAGTGTTATTGTTGCGGTAAATGTAGACTGCACCTGCATCAATGCCAAATTCTGCGTCACTTGGTGCGCCAATGATCGCCGCCGTGTTTGATGAATCGACAGCATAGCCCATTTTGCTATGGGTTGCGGGGACACCTGGCCCAACGCCGCTAATCATATTAAAAGGAAGTTCTGCCGGAGCAGCTATGACCGAAATGGTATTCAATTCTGGCGTGATGCCGACCAGCAGCAACAGGCTTATGATGAACCAGCGGCGCAATTTAAACACGTCTCTATTTCCTCAACCTAATTTGGACACTATTTTAAAATACAGTTTAGATGATACAACTTACTGCCACCTTAAAGCGATTAAGATGCCTATGCACTGGTTGATTGGAGGTCAACTTTTTCGCCTCGCGAATGGTCTATCAGGGTTTGTTATGGTGCGCTGATTTTGGGTATATTTTGATTCGTTACCTTTCTTAAAGGGGATTTTTCAAATGGCGATTACAGAAGTTAGAACGATTTTGACCTGCCCAGGGCGCAATTATACACTGGTAAAAATTGTGACCGACCAGGGTGTTTATGGGGTTGGCGATGGCACACTGAACGGCAACGAGGCGACTGTCGCTTCGATGATCCAGCACATGGGCGAACTCATCATCGGCCTCGACGAAGACCGCGTGAATGACATCTGGCAGCTTCTCTACCACTGGGGCTACTGGCGCAACGGCCCGATTTTTAAGTCGGCGCTGTCCGCGATTGATATAGCCTTGTGGGACATCAAAGGCAAAAAAGCCGGAATGCCTGTTTATCAACTTCTCGGCGGCAAGGCGCGTGAAGGCGCGATGGTCTACGGTCATGCACATGGCAAAGACCACGTAGAAGTTGAGGACAGTGTGCGCAGCTTTATGGAAAAGGGTTATAAAGCCATTCGTGCGCAGCCAGGGCCATACGGTGGCGCGGGGATGCTCTCGCGGACTCAACCCCGCCGCCCCGATCTTCCGCCGACAGACATTTTTGAGCCGACTCCTTATATGCTGCAAGTTGCGCCGCTTTTCGATCATCTGCGCAATACCGTCGGCCCCGAAATCGAACTGCTGCACGACGTTCATGAACAATTGACGCCGATCCAGGCCGCCCGCGTCGCCAAAGACCTTGAACCCTATCGCCTGTTTTACCTGGAAGATGCGCTGCGCCCGGAATATCTCGAAGGCTTCCGGCTGATCCGCGCGCAATCGACAACGGCGCTGGCGATTGGTGAAATTATTACCGCGCGTGAGCAGTATCTGCTGCTGTTCCGCGAGCAGTTGATTGATTACATCCGCTGCGCGCCTATCCATATCGGCGGCATTACCGAAGCGATCAAAATGATGACGCTGGCTGAGCCATACCAGATTAAGAGCGCGTTTCACGGCGCGGCGGACATCGGGCCGATTGGTCAGGCGGCAGCGGTCAGTGTGGATGTCGTTATTCCCAATTTCGGCGTACAGGAGTGGACGCGCTTCCCTGAGCAGACCTATGAAGTCATCCCCGGCGCATATGAAATGCGCGATGGCTACGCCTATCCCAACGAGACACCGGGTATTGGCCTGGACATTCGCGAGGATTTGGCGGCGAAATATCCTTATAATCCTGCCTGGATGCCGCTGGTGCGCCGCGCTGATGGTACGGTTCACGTCTATTAATTGATGTTTATCCTGGCGCTGCGTTTATTGTGGTCGGTGTGCGCCCCGGCGCTGCTGTTCGTGGGTGGTGCCAGGTTCATCGGACAGATGCTGCGTGGGGATATATTGACATTTGATTCAGATCGCAGCGGCAATCGCGAAATTTATCTGATCGATACCAGTACCGGCCTGCTGGTAAACCTTACGCAGAATCCGGCTGATGATTTTAGCGCTTCCTGGTCGTCGAGCGGGAAAATGGCGTTTGTAACCACGCGCGATGAGAATGCCGAGATTTATATTATGGATCTGATGGGGCGAACGATGCGGCGCATCACCGATAACCAGACAGGAGATTATAACCCGACCTGGATAACGGATGATTTGATCGCGATAGAGGTTTACCCTGCGGGCGAGGACAGTGAAATTATCACTATCAACCTTCTGAATAATACCCGTATGCGGATCACCAATAATGAAAGCACCGATTATTCGCCTGCGGGCTTTCGTGATGGTCGTCTGGCATTTGCCACAGGCCGCGACCTCAACGATGAAATTTATGTATTTGACGTATACCAGCGGAATTTGCGCAACGTCACCCAAAATTCGTTGAGCCAATCCGGCCCAGCCTGGACGCCAGACGGATATTTGACATTCGTTTCCACACGCCGGGGGAACGCGGACATCTATCTAATGGGGGATGAGGAGGGGGAATGGGAAAATCTCACCCATCATCCCGCGTTCGATTTCCAGGCTGCGTGGTCAGCCGATCATCAGTTAGCATTTGTGTCGAGCCGCGACGGGAATTTTGAAATTTATGTACTGCAAACCAGCACCGAGAAGCTCACGCGCATCACGGCTTACCAGGGTGATGACCTGAACCCGGCGTGGTTTCCGGTAAATTGAAAATTTTAGATTGTGTTTTGAAATGAGGAGGCAACCATGCCTGATCGTCCGATTGTTCACCTGTTTTGTCAGGCACACATTGACCCCGTGTGGATGTGGGGCTGGGAAGAAGGCGCACGGGAAGCCCTATCGACCTTCCGCACGGCGGCGAATCTGCTTGACGAATATCCCGAATTTATTTTTAACCATAATGAAAGCCTGCTTTACGAATGGGTCGAGGAATATGACCCAAAATTATTCGAGCGTATTCGCCAGCATGTCCAGGGCGGACGCTGGAATATCACGGGCGGCTGGTATTTGCAGCCCGATTTGAATCTCTCCGGCGGTGAAACGATTGTGCGGCTGATTCTGGAAGGCCGCCGCTATTTTCAGCAAAAATTTGGTGTCCGTCCCGTCGTTTCCTACAATTTCGACACGTTTGGGCATCCGGGTACGATCCCGCAGCTTTTGAAAGATTCTGGCTTCGAGATGTATATCCACTGTCGCCCGAACATCTCGCAAATGGAGCTTCCCGGCCCGGTTTATCGCTGGCAGGGCATTGACGGCACGGAAGTTCTCACGATCCGCCCCAATTCCGGCTGGTACTGCACCCCTGGCGATGGTCAGGCGCAGATGCAGGCGCGTGCAGGGGTCAATATCGCGCGCGAAACCGGGGAGGATGTGCTGGTCACGTGGGGCTTGGGCGATCATGGCGGCGGGGCGACGCGCGGCGACCTGGATAAATTTCGCGAGATTATTGCCGAATTTGCGGGCAGCGATGTCGAAGTGCGCCACAGCACCCCGCAAGCCTATCTGGAACGCATCAAGAAAAATTTTGCGAACTATCCGGCGCATCGCGGCGAGCTTCAGCGCACATTAGCCGGGTGCTATACATCGGTTGCGCCGATTAAGCGGGAACTGCGCGAAGGCGAAGCGCTGCTGGCCTCGGCGGAGCGCTGGGCGGCGCTGGCCTGGTGGCGCTATGGGCAGGCTTATCCCGCTGATGATCTGCGAGTCGCCTGGAAACGGTTGATGTTTAACACCTTCCACGATGTTTTGTGCGGTTCGCTGTTGGAGGACGCGCTCCCCGGCGTGATGGATATGTACGGTTATGCGCACGACGTTGCCCGCCGTATTATTACGCGGTCACAACATGCAGTTTTGCCGAATTTGCCGCCCAAAGAAGGCTCAATCCCGCTGTACGTTTGCAACCCGCACAGCACACCCATGCGCTCGTATATCGGCATCAATTTTATGCGCTCCTACAGCCAGGTCGCGCCTAAGCTGCCTTATACGCTTTACGATGATACCAACACGCAGGTGACAAAACAGGACATTGGCGGTCATTCGATTGTGCTGGACAACAGCTTGTGGCAGCCTTTCGTCGGTTTTATTGCCGATGTCCCGCCGTTAACGTCTCGGCGCTACGAAATCCGCTATGAAGAACCTAAACCGGATAATTCCGGCCTGCTCCACGTCGAAAATCAAGAGGATGCGATTGTCGTCTCGAACGAGTGGTGGAGAGCGCGTTTTTCGCATGATGAGGACGCGCTGATTGAACTGATTGACAAGGGCAGCGGTCACAATCTGCTCAAAGCGCCTGTCCAGCTATTTGCGATGCAGGATATTGCTCATGCCTGGGGTGGCGAAAATAACGCGATTTTTAATGTGCCTGTCAGCGCATTTAAGGGCTTGACGGCCTCGGAAGTTGGCGATTTTACGGGTATGGAAGGCTTTTTTGGCCCATCCACGCGCGTGATTGCGCAAGGGCCAGTCTCGGTGACGGTGGAATGTCTGGTCGGTTGGCAGCACTCGCGGGCGGCGATTCGCTTCACATTTTATGATGATCTGCCCTATATCGATATTGACGTGCGCTTATATATGCAGGCGCGGCG
>Ga0268299_1001941_pt1 | contig 29080 bp, 22 predicted proteins | sample NOBtaG_FD_193484 | JGI IMG/M metagenome (GOLD analysis project Ga0268299, IMG submission 193484) | Activated sludge microbial communities from bioreactor in Nijmegen, Gelderland, Netherland - NOB reactor | ecosystem: Engineered > Bioreactor > Aerobic > Activated sludge | place: Netherlands...
CCCACCCGCATACGGATTTACACCGGCAGATGTCGGCCATGGATTCTGGGGCGGTTACAGCGACTATATGCACCTCCACGAGCGCACCATCCTGCACAAGGTGCCAGAAGACATGCCGCTTTCGTTGGCATCCCTATATCAACCACTCGGAGCCGGAATTCGCTGGGCGGTTCAACTGCCGCAAACGCGGATCGGCGACAGTGTTCTCATTCTCGGCCACGGGCAGCGGGGCCTGGGTGCCGTCGTCGCAGCTCGGCGCGCCGGCGCCAGCCTAATCATTGTCACAGGCACATCCCGCAGTCGTCGAAAACATGAGATCGCGCTCGCCCTTGGCGCCCATCATACGATTATGGCCGACAAGGAAAACGTCGTCGAGCGCGTCATGGCGCTCACCAACGGCCGTGGTGTCGATGTCGTCGTCGACGTGGTCCCGGTCGACACCAAGCCTATTGTCGACGCTGTCGAAGTGGCTCGCATCGGTGCGACAATCGTTTTGGCTGCGATCAAAGGCCCTGTCGGAGTAACGCTTAATGCTGACCGAATTCTATACAAAGAGCTCCATCTGGTCGGCGTCTACTCGCAAGGTTACGAGTCCTATGTCGAAGCGTTTCGCATCCTTGCAGAGAATCCGCCCAATTTGGCTGCGTTGCACACACACGAATTCCTGCTCAAGGACGCTGACATAGCGTTACGCACTTTCGGCCGCGAGCTTGCAGATCCAGTCGACCCCATCTGCATGACGTTGCATCCAGACGAATCGACGATGACCCCGGGCATGAATCGAGGAGAAGTGCGTTGATGGCGTCAGTCCGCGCCAGCGGCCCGATGATTGCAATGAAGGATGTAGGAAAGGTCTTCGATGGCCAGCCCGCGGTTGAGGGACTGTCTCTGACAATCGAGACTGGAGAAATTGTGGCGCTTCTCGGTCAAACTGGCGCGGGCAAGAGCACGGTGATGAACCTTATCTTAGGCCAGTTCGCGCCAACCACCGGCACAATCGTCGTGGACGGCTGCGATCCCTTTCGTGACGCAGCAGCGTTACGCGGCAAGGTCGCTGTCAGTTTTCAGACGGATCGTTTACTACCGTGGCGAACTGCGCGCCGCAACGTCGAGATCGGCCTGGAAATCCTGAAGCGGCCTAAGAAGGAGCGGCCCACCGTCGCGGCCGATTGGCTGGCGCGTGTCAAATTGTTCGAACAGCACCACGACAAATTTCCTCACCAGCTTTCAGGCGGCATGCGCCAGCGCGTTTCGCTTGCGCGAGCGCTTGTGATTGACCCCGACCTCATTCTTCTGGACGAAAGCTTCAGCCAGCTTGACCACGTGACCTCGCGCATTCTGAGAGCAGATTTTCACTCGCTGGTGAGGCAGCTCCGGAAAACATGCCTGCTCATAACCCATCGCATCGACGATGCATTGGAAATGGCTGATCGCGTTATTTTACTGGCCGCGCCGGCGCGAATCGTGACCGAGATGCAGATTACCGACCAAAATCGCGCCGACGCGGAGTGGCTTACTGCCAAATCGCGAGAGTTGGCAGGTGAAATGGCTCGTGTGCAATCTTTGCAAACGAGTGGCGTGCCCGAGGAATAAGAACGTAGGAAACTCAAACGAGGAGGAGGACGCAATGAACTTCACTTTTATTTCGACTCGCTCGCTCGCGCTTGCCGTGACAGGGGCCCTCATAGCGGTGCCACTACCCACCGCTGCACAAGAGGCAATGCCGATTGTGACCTTTCCGTTCGCGTCATTGGCGAATCTGACGGCCGATATTATCGTGGCCAAGGGCTTCGACAAAGCGCATGGCTTCGATGCCAAACCGGTCACCTACGGCACGGGCGGCGCGCTCTGGGCCGGCGTCGCCAAAGGCGAGATCTATCAACATAGTATTGGCCCCTACCAGCTACAGAAAATGGCGGCCGACGGCGTACCGCTCGCGCTCTACGCGACTCTCGTGCGAATGGATTCACTGCAAGTCATCTCGCGCAACCCGAAGATCAAGAAATTTTCTGATCTTAAGGGCGGCAGCTTTGCCGCCACCGTCGGATTTGCCGAGTTCGACTATCTTCAAATCTACGCCAAGCGGCTAGGCTTCAACCTGCGGGAGGACGTTACGATCGTAAACGCCACCACGGCACTCGCCCAAGCCCAGCTTGAGGCCGGTCGGGTCGATGCGATTCTTGCGTGGGAACCGTCGGCGACATTGATTTTGGGCAAGAACAAAGATGCCCATGTCGTTGTTAACGGGGAACAGGCATGGCGCCACGTGACGGGCGATCCGGGCTGGCAGCTTATCCTGTTCGCACGCACGGATTATCTGGCGAAAAGTCCAACAGCGCTGGGGCGTCTGGTCAAAATGTATCAGGATGCAGCCACCTTCGTGATGAAGAACCCGGATGAGGCCGACGATATAATTTCCTCGAACAAGTACGCATCGAAGAACATTCCTAAAGGGACAATTGCGCAAGCTGTAAAGGCCAAGCGTCTCATTCTAGAAGTCACGCCATCTTGGGAGCCGAACGCAAATAAGCAGATCTGGCGGATGCTCGAAGTTGGCCTCGCTGATGGATACATTCCGAAACTGCCGCCACCGGAAGCGGTCATTTCGAAGGCGCCTGCAAACTGACATAAATTATCGAAGGATCGAAGCGGGATATGTCGGCGATGGTGGAGGGCGGGAGTCGCTCAGCAGCGAAACGACCAAGTAGTTGGTTCTCGCGCGAAACCATCGCCGGCATCGCTTCAATTATCGTTTTCGCGATTGCTTGGCATATTGCATCGCTAGTCGGGCCCTCCTACGCATTTCCGAGTTGGGAGCGCATTTTTGGAGCGTTGAAGGACGTCTCACTATTTGACGTCGCGATCACGATGCTGCGGCTCACCGCGTCAATGGCGTTTTCATTCGTCATAGGCGTTGCAATCGCGACGGGTCTCTACAGCAGCAAATTACTCGAAGCTTTTTTTATGCCGTTTGTACGCCTGCTTATGGCAATACCAGCCGTATGCTGGGTGGTTTTTGCCATCCTTTGGTTCAAGAATGTCGAAGCCCGGATCTTTTTTGTCATGTGCGTCGTCTGTGCGCCGGTATTTCTCGTCGACAGTCTAGACGCGATGAAGAGTGTGCCAGCTGACCTCCGTCAGATGGTTGATTCATTTCGACCAAGCTCGGTTCAAACGTTCACAAAAGTAATCTTCCCCTCAATCGTGCCAAATATCCTGACAAGCTGGAAGATCAACCTTACCCTTGCAATTCGCATCGTGACGATCGCGGAACTTGTCGGAGCAGTGAGCGGCATTGGCCATGGACTCGTCATCGCGCAAGAGATGTTCTCAGTGGCTGTTGTGTTCGCTTGGACGACCGTCCTTGTCTTAATCTTATTCGCGCTACAGATGATCGTAAGTGCAATTGAACGAAACGCCATGGCATGGCGCACAGCGTGATTCGATCGAGTCGTTTTTTCTGCCGGCCGCCACACTGTGCAGTCGTTTTACGAAGCGGCTCGGCTCGCTAGAGCGCGTACTCATAAGCGCACATACGCGCGTCTCATGCGCAGATCGATAACGGTGGAACGCGCAGCCTTTGAGAAGAAGTATGCGAAGCGACAGAAACGTTATTGCTTCATCGATCCACTGCGGCGCGCTCGCAGTTCCGCCTAAGGCTCGCCGGTTCGTCCGCGCTTCGATTACCCTGGAGGCCTTTCGTGCGAAGAGCAGCACGCGATGGTTGCTTTCTCAGGCCTCTTGAACGAAAATTAGGCGTGAGCATCGGAGGAGCGGCAAAGGCAAGCGGATGAGGGGGCACGATCCCGACCAATCCGAATGGCTTACCCGGAAGCAGCGGATCGACCCCAAACTGAAGGACTGGGGCTGGTCCGTTATTCCGTTTGACTTGGCCGCTTCCGCAGATCCGGGCGGGTGTTACGCCATCGCAGAGTATCCCACCACCAATGGCCCAGCTGACTATGCGCTGGTGTCCGGTGGGAAGGTGCTGGCCATCCTGGAGGCCAAGAAACTCACGCTCGGCCCTCAAGGTGTGCTGACGCAGGCTGAGCGATACGCTCGCGGTCTTCCGGCCGGACAGTTTGACTTTCGTGGGCTCCGCGCTCCATTTCTCTACTCCACGAACGGCGAAATTATTTGGTTTCATGACGTTCGCCATCCCTTTAGTCGCTCCCGGAAAGTCGCCGCATTCCACACACCAGCAGCCTTACAGGAATTGCTGAGCCGCGACTTCGACACTTCCGTATCTTCGCTCATTGATAACATTCAATGGCATCCCCGCCTGAGGCCATATCAGATCGACGCCAATCAAGCTGTTGAACGAGCCATCGCGGCTCGAAAACAGCTGATGCTGCTGGCCATGGCCACCGGCACAGGCAAGACCTTCACGATGGTCAACGAGGTGTACCGCCTGATGAAATTCGGCGTCGGCCGTCGGATCTTGTTCCTGGTTGACCGCCGCGCGCTGGCCGCCCAAGCCGTCCGGGCCTTCGCTGCCTTTGAGCCTGAACCGGGCCTGAAATTCGATCAGGTCTATGAAGTCTACGGTCAACGATTTCAACGCGAGGACTTCGGGGAAGAGGAAAAGTTCGATCCCAAGGTTCTGCCCGCCTCCTACTTGACCAACCCCAAGCCGGGCCATGCCTTCGTGTATATTTCGACCATCCAGCGGATGACTTTTAACCTGTTCGGCAGACAGGTTGCCTTCGGACTCGGTGACGAGGAGGTGGACGAGGACGCGGAGCGGCTCGATATCCCCATCCACGCTTTCGACATCGTCATCGCCGACGAGTGCCATCGTGGTTACAGCACGGGCGAAGTCTCCATCTGGCGTAACACGCTGGACCACTTCGATGCCATCAAGATCGGCCTCACCGCCACGCCTGCCGCCCACACCAAGGCGTACTTTAAGGACGTGGTGTTCCGTTACGAATATGAGCGGGCGGTTCGCGAGGGGTACCTCGTGGATTACGACGCAGTGACGATCAAATCGAACGTCCGCGTAAACGGCATTTTCCTTCAGGAGGGCGAGCAGGTCGGCATTATCGACACGCGCAGCGGTACAGAGAAGATGGACGCACTAGAAGACGAACGAGATTTCTCTTCTGTGGACATCGAGCGCGCCATCACCTCACCTGACTCAAACCGCAAGATCATTAAGGAACTGAAGAGGTATGCCGACGAGCACGAGCAACGGTACGGCCGGCAGCCCAAGTGCCTGATTTTCGCCGTCAACGACCTGCCGCACACTTCACACGCGGACCAGCTTGTGGAGATCTGCCGCGATATATTCGGTCGTGGCGATTCATTCGTTCAGAAGATTACCGGCCGCGTGGACCGGCCGCTCCAACGCATTCGCGAGTTTCGCAACCGGCCTAGTCCGAGCATCGTCGTAACGGTAGATATGCTCTCGACTGGCGTCGATATCCCCGATCTGGAGTTCATCGTTCTGCTTCGCCCAATCAAGTCCCGCATTCTGTTCGAACAGATGCTCGGCCGCGGCACGCGCAAGGGCGAGAAGCTCACCGACAAGTCACACTTCACGGTGTTCGACTGTTTTGACGGCACGCTACTGGAATACTTCCGTAAGGCTACGGCCATCACAGCCGAGCCGCCAGATCGGCCAACTCGGACCATCGTGGAGGTCATCGAAGACATCTGGGCCAATCGCGACCGGCCGTACAACATCCGTTGCCTTGTCAAGAGGCTCCAAAGAATCGACAAGGAGTTGTCCGCCGAGGCCCGCGAGCAGTTCGCCCAATTCGTACAAGACAGCGACCTGGCCCGATACGCCAAGGGCCTGCCTGCTGCAATGGAGAACGACTTCACGGGTGTGATGCAGTCACTTCGCGACAAGGACTTCCAAAATCTTCTAACGAACTACCCACGAAAGCCACGAGTGTTTTACGTTACCTACGGCACTGAGGACGTCGTTGAGTCGCAGTGGCTAATCCGTGACAGAGCTGGTCAAGAGTACCGGCCGGAGGACTACCTCACCGCCTTTGCCCGTTTCGTGACGGAAAACGAAACGCAGGTCCGAGCCGTAGCCATATTGCTTGGTCGGCCACAAGGCTGGGGAACCGACGCGCTGAATGAACTTCGCCAGAAGCTAGCGGCCGCGCCCGAGAACTTCACTCCAGAGAGTCTCGAGAGGGCCCACTTCGCCCGCTATCGCAAGGCGCTGGTAGACATCATTAGCATGGTAAAGCACGCCGCTCGCGAGCAGGAACCACTGATCACCTCTGCCGAACGCGTCGAGCGTGCGTTCGCTCTTATCACCGCCGGTCAGGCCTTCGCGCCCGAACAACAACGCTGGCTTGATCGCATCCGCGAGCACCTGATTGCGAACTTGACCATTGAGCGCGAAGACTTCAACGTCTTGCCAATCTTCACCCGCGATGGCGGTTGGGCACGCGCAAACCGTGTGTTTAACGACCGGCTCGATCAGTTCCTCCACAGGATCAACGAGGCGATGGCGGCGTGAGCCCGCTGAAGGATTCAGCATGACAGACGTTGTTCAAAAGCTCTGGGGCTTCTGCCACACGCTCCGACATGACGGCGTCGGCTACACCGAATACGTCGAGCAGTTGACCTACCTGCTCTTCATCAAGATGGCCGATGAGAAAGGCATTGACCTGAGCAGGATTGAAGTCGAGGAAACCACCGACGACGGCAGGAAGCGCAAGAAGACCATCGATTGCTCCTGGCCCGCGCTACGCGACACTTCCGGCACGGAGATCATCGACCGCTACATCGACATACTGCGCGCGCTCGGCAAGCAGCCGGGCACGCTTGGCGACATTTACGCCGGCGCGCAGCCTCGCATCACCAAGCCTGTCAGTCTCAAGACGCTCGTCAACCGCATCGACGAAACCGAGTGGACTGCGCTGGGCGTGGACGTAAAGGCCGCAGCCTACGAGGGGCTCCTTGAGAAGGCCGCCAGCGAGGGCAAGAAAGGCGCGGGCCAGCTGTTCACCCCGCGCGCGCTTATCGAGTCGATCGTTCGATGCACCAAGCCCGATCCTCGTAGTCGCAAAGACTTCACCGTTTGCGATCCGGCCTGCGGCACGGGCGGATTCCTCGTCGCGGCCTACGAATGGCTCATCGAGCAAACCAGGGGCGGCGCGCTGGAGCGCAGCGAAGCAAACCGAATTCGCTCGAAAACTTATTTCGGTCAGGACATCGACGCCACGCCTCGCCGATTAGCGCTGATGAATCTTTACCTCCACCAACTGGAGCCCCAGATCAAACTTGGCGACACGATCTACGATCCGCCCGAGCGCACGCGCTGGGTGGATGTCGTGCTCACTAATCCGCCCTTCGGCACCAGGGGCGCGAACCAGGCACCGGAACGCGAAGACTTCACCGTCGCCACGAGCAACAAGCAGCTGAACTTTCTTCAGCACGTCCTGACAATCCTCAAACCCGGCGGCCGATCCGCGGTCGTCTTGCCCGATAACTGCCTCTTCGCCGATCAGGCTGGCGAGGTGTTCAAGATCCTCACCGAAGATTGCAACCTCCATACGGTGCTGCGGCTGCCGCGTGGCACGTTCACGCCCTACAGCCAGGGCGTCAAAGCCAATGTCGTCTTCTTCACAAAGGGTGCGCCCACCGAATCCACCTGGATCTATGATGCGCGCACCAACGTTCCCGGCATCACCAAAAAGGGCCGCCCGCTCACGCCTGAACACTTCGATGAGTTCGAGAAATGCTTCGGCCCTGACCCGAACGGGCGGGCTAAACGCAAAGACAGCAATTCGCCGGCCGTGAAGGGATGGCTTGGCGGTGATCGCTGGCGAAGGTTCACGATCGCCGAGGTCCGCCAGCGCAACTTCAAACTTGACGGTTTCAAGTGGCTCAAGGACGGAGACTTGACCGACAGCGACGACTTGCCTGAACCTGAGGAGCTGGCCACCGACGCCATTGAAGAACTCCGTGCCGCTGTTGAAGAGCTGAGCGCTGTACTTGTCGCTCTGGAGAACGGCAACGGAAATGGGAACGGTAAGGGGAGCAGGAGGTGAACTTTTCAGCGACGGCTCTCTTCGTTCCGTCGCCGGGATAGGGCATGGGGAAGACCAAGGCTAGCCAGCCGCCGCGTCCACCGCAAGACATCGACCTGCCCGAAGGGTGGGCGATTTGCCCTCTTGGTGACGTCGTTATGTCAGCCAAAGGGAAAAAACCTCGCCTCCTATCTCCCGATAATCGTACTGGACAAGTCCCTTACATCGATATTCGGGCCTTCGAGTCACGCAAATATCGCGAGTTCACAACTCGCGAGTCTGCGAAAGTGGCTCCTAAGGGCGCTTTGCTTATGGTTTGGGACGGAGCGAGAAGCGGTCTCGTTGGAAGAATGCCATGCGAAGGGGCCGTGGGATCGACTCTGGCAGTGCTTCAACCGCTACTGCTCGATGCGAATTACATATACAGATTCCTTCAACACAACTTCGACTTCATCAACTCAAGTACTCGAGGCACCGGCATTCCGCACGTCGATCCAGGAATTCTGTGGAGCATTTCGCTCCCTGTCGCTCCCGTGGCCGAGCAAAGGCGAATTGTGGCTAAGGTGGACGAGCTGTTGGAGCAGACCAACGCCGCCCAGGCGCGGTTGGCAAATCTGCCCACCATCCTCAAACGCTTTCGCCGATGCATCCTCGCCGCCGCCTGCTCCGGCCAACTTACCGCCGAGTGGCGCGGGGCGAACCCGACTGTCGAGCCGGCAAAAACCCTGCTCTCGCGCATCAAGGCTGCGCGAAGTGAAGCAGCGGAAAGCGCGAGAGAGAGACGCCAGATCGAAGAGGCCTTTTCAGATGCCCAACTTTCCGCTTCTCAGGATGAGATTGCGATTAGCGATCTACCTGAGTCTTGGTTGATCTGTCGCGTAGGTGCAGTCGGAACAGTCTTGAATGGCAGCACCCCTTCCCGGCAAAACCCCGATTATTGGGAGGGTGATATCGCTTGGGTTAGTTCTGGCGAGGTGCGCAACAACATAATTACTGATACCCGTGAACGGATAACAGCGAGTGGATATGCGAACGCTTCGGTAAGACTCTTGCCGGCAGGAACGGTTCTGCTGGCAATGATCGGCGAAGGAAAGACTCGAGGGCAGACTGCTATTCTAAGGATTGAGGCAACAATCAACCAGAATATCGCCGCTATACTGCTCACGCACGGTCTGCTTTTGCCTGAGTATATGTGGCGTTGGTTTCAATTCCAGTACGAAGCCACACGGATACAAGGCGGTGGCTCTGGGCCTCAGGCCCTTAATAGCCAGACAGTTCGCGAATTGCCTTTTGTACTTCCTCCTCTGGAAGAGCAGCACGAGATTGTTCGTCGTGTAGAGGCTCTCTTTGCTCTCGCGGAGGGGATCGAACAGCACGTGCGGGCAGCGTCGGTGCGGGCCAATCGGCTCCCGCAGGCCATTCTCGCCCGAGCCTTTCGCGGCGAATTGGTCCCCACCGAAGCGGAACTCGCCGCCAAGGAAGGCAATGACTACGAGTCAGCGACGGCTCTGCTAGAGCGGATTCAGGATGAGCGCAAAAAGCAGGAGCTCGCAAAGCGCGGGCGTGGAGGCAAGTACATGGCAAAGCGCAAGGGCCGCCGGCCGGCCAAATCCCGCAGGCCGCTCGATGAGGTGCTTCGAGAACAAAGCAAGCCGTTGACACCGGAGCGGCTATTTGATCTGGCCGGCTTCGATAAGGATTCTGTGGACGGTTTCTACGAACAACTCAGAAAATTGATCCAGGAAGGCAAGGTCCGCGAGAATCGTCCGAACCGCAAGGAAGTGACCCTTCAGGCTGTCGGGAAATGAGACTCGATAAACTCAAGATCGCCAGCTTCAAGAATCTACGGGACTTTGCCATCGACTTCGACGAGCAGTCGGCCACAACAGTGCTCGTCGGCCGCAACGGCACGGGCAAGTCGAATCTACTGGAAGCGCTGACGATTATTTTCCGGGACCTGGATCTGGGGGCTGACCCGTCGTTCGACTACGTCTTGGAGTACGCATGTCGCGGCCGCAAAGTGAGGATTGAGGCCAATCCTCGCGAAAACGCGAAGACGACGGTGGACGGTGTGGCAGTTCCCTACAAGCAACTGGGGCAAATAGATGGGCAGCGATTCCTACCAAACTACGTATTTGGGTATTACTCAGGCCCGAGCAACCGGATGCAGGATCACTTCGAAAAGCACCAGGAGCGCTTCTATCGGGATCTATTGGATGGCAAGGACCAGCCTCTGCGGCCCTTGTTTTACGCACGGCCCATTCACAGCCAATTCGTCCTGCTGGCGTTTTTTCTGAAGCAGGAGGATGAGACGAAGCAGTTCCTTTGGGAGCAGCTTGGGATCGAAGAATTGGATTCGGTCCTGTTTGTGATGAACGAGCCGTCTTGGACGAGCCGCCAGGGCGATGCGCGCTTTTGGATGGCTCGCGGAACTGTGAGCGAATTTCTTGATCGCCTATACGAGCTAGCGCTGGCTCCCTTGCGACTGGAGCACCGTGTGACCGCCGGCTTTCGCAAAACAACATTGAGAGAGCACCTCTACCTCTACCTCAAGGACGTAGACGCCCTGCGCGGTCTGGCCGGGCACTACGGCACGCAGCAGGAGTTGTTTAAAGCGCTGGAGAGCACATACATCTCGGAACTTATCAGTGAAGTACGCATCCGCGTGAAGGCTCGAAACGTCGGTGGCTCGCTGACCTTCCGCGAACTCAGCGAAGGTGAGCAGCAGCTCTTGATGGTTCTGGGCCTGCTGAGATTCAGCAAAGAGGACGAGTCCCTCTTCCTGTTGGACGAACCCGACACGCATCTGAATCCTGCCTGGAGCCTCCGATACCTCCAGTTTCTGCGGCAGATCGCCGGCGCCCAAGAGAACAGCCATATCATCATGGCGACGCACGATCCGCTGGTCATCGCCGGCCTCACACGCTCGCAAGTGCAGATCATGCAGCGCGACGAGCAGAGCGGCCGCATAGCCGCGCAAATGCCGGTTGACGATCCCAAGGGCATGGGCGTAGCAGGCCTTCTCACCAGTGAAGTATACGGACTCCGGTCTGAACTGGACCTTGAAACGCTGGGGCTACTAGATGAAAAGCGTGCGCTTGCGGCAAAGGAAAATCTGACTGAAGGAGAGCGGGCTAGACTGCGAGACCTGGACGGACGATTGCGCGGTCTCGACTTTGCGATGACCGTGCGCGATCCCATGTACACGCAGTTTGCCAAGGCGATGGCAGAACGGGAGAGGGCCGAGGGGCTTCAGGTTCCCGTGCTGACGAATCGACAGCAGGACCGACAAAAGCAACTAGCGAAAGAAGTGCTAGAGGGCCTTAAGGCGAATGAGGGGCAACGCGGGTGAGGTATATCAATCCGAATCGTATCAACCCGCAGGATGTGCCAAATGGATGGGACCAGAAGGCGCAGCACGCAACGGACGAGGTGACTGCTGCGACACCGGAGAGTCGATCGAAGGAGGTCAACGATCGCGGCGATGTGTGGAAGGAGATGAAAGCCGCCCTGAAACGCGCTTCCCATGACAAGTGCTGGTACTGTGAATCAATAGACATCCGTTCTGACAATGCGGTGGACCACTTTCGACCAAAGAACTCCGTAGTCGAGTGTCCAGGACATAAGGGCTATTGGTGGCTTGCTTTCAAACGGGACAATTACCGATTCAGCTGCACGTTTTGTAACTCTCGCCGCATCGACCAAAAGACAGACAATGGCGGGGGCAAGCACGATCATTTTCCATTAAGAAACGAGGCCCGCAGAGCAAACGCACCAGCGGACAATCTGGCCGATGAAGAACCCATCCTTCTTGATCCAACGGTAGCGGCGGATCCGGGCTTTTTGTGGTTCGACGAGACGGGGCAGACAACGCCCCACCCCGTCTGTTGCGACAACGTCAACGGCTATGCTCACAAGCGTGCCACTGCATCGATATCGCTCTATCACCTAAATCACACCGATGTAGTGGAGCAGCGGAAAGTTTTGTGCGCCGATATTCGTCGTCAAGTCGCGGAGGCCGATCGCTTCTTTCAGAAGTACGACGCCGGAGATGGAACTGCGCGGGAGGCCTTCCAGAATGCCGTGCATGCCTTGCTAGGTCGACTTTCACCCGAAGCCAAATACTCGGCAACGGCGAGGGCTATGTTGATGGGGCTCCGCGGCAATCACAAATTTCTCGAACTGGTTCTCGCAGCCGCATGAATGCCAATCAGTGAAGTCTCACGCTTAGAGAGTGCGAGACCTCGCGCGCTGCTTCCGGTATACTTCCGGCGCATCCTCTGCGTAAGTGCGACTCACAATTAAAAACGCCGCTAAGCCTATGGCCTAGCGGCGTTTTTTGTTGGTTGCGGGAGTAGGATTTGAACCTACGACCTTCAGGTTATGAGCCTTAGCGGTTGAGCGGCAGGAAAATGAATTAGCGCACTCCACTTTCCCAAATCTGCCACTCACTTGTCGTGTAACGGAGAAATATGCGGGCAATTTGGGCTGGAAGGGCGATATCGGCACGCCCGATCCTAAAATCCCGAAATTAGTTGGCGCATTTTGGCCCGAAAATGCGGGCTATTCGCTCTACGACTCGCCACTCCGGGAGAAAGTCCAGAAGAGTGGTTGGGGCGGGAGGGATCGAACCTCCGAATGGCGGAATCAAAATCCGCTGCCTTACCGCTTGGCGACGCCCCACCAGGCCGGCCCGCATCGTGATTTGGCGGGCTTCGTGCGTGCGCGGGCGCGCCCGCGACGCGATCCTCTAGCGCCTTCGCCGCCGAGGGGCAACCCGGCCCTCGGGGCCGCGGCCGGCCGCTCCGGGGCCTCGCCCTTGGGGCGGACGCGACCAGACCCTGTGTCTAACTTCTTATGGCCGCGGCGGGCCGGAAAAAGTATAAAGCGGGTGGTGCGATTGCGACCGCGTTTCGTATGCGGCGTCCCCCTGAGGACGGAATGAACGAGATAAAATCGTCCTGGAGCTTCGTCGAGATCTCGCCCGAGGCGCGCGAGGCGGCGGAGCGCGCCGCGTCCGCGGCCGGCATGGACCTCGACGCTTGGCTGGGCCAGCTCATCAAATACACGAGCGCCATGGAGCTGAAAGGCGCCGAACCCCAGCTGCCGGCGCGCGCCGCGCCACCCGCCCCGCCGGCCCGCCCGCTCTCGGCGCCCGCCGCCAACATGGCGCCACCCTTCGGATCGGCGCCGGCCCCGGCGCCGCCCGCCAAGCCGGTGCCCGCGAAGCCCGCGCCCGCCGCGGCGGCATCCGCCGCCTCGGCGGTGACGCTCACGATTGCGCCCGCCAAGCTGACGGCAGCGGCCGAGCCCGTGCCGGGCGGCGAGGAACGCATCCCCGCGCCGCCGCCGTTCTCCCTGCCCAATCCGGCCGCGCGCGCCACGGTCAGCATGCCGCAGCGCCCGGCCGCGCCGGCGGCCAGCCTGGCCCTTAGACCGGCGCCGGTCTCGGCCATGATCGAGCCGGTACGCCCGGCTTCCCCGGCACCGATTTCCGCCGCGCCCTTGTCGGCCGTGCCACCGGCCGCCGTGGCGGGCCAAAGCCAATCCTCGGCGGCGTTCGCGCTACAGCCGGCCGCCGCCGCGCCGGCGCGGCGGGCGGAATATGCGGCCTCGCCCGAAGCGGCCCGGCCCGAAACGGCGCGCCCCGATCCCGCGCGAACCGAGCCCGCACGCCCCGAGCCGCCGCGTCCGGAAGCGCCCCGCCCCGACGCCGGCCGTGCGGAGGCCGCGCGCATGGTCGCGACCGACATGCTGCATCCCTCGCGCTTCGCGGCCCTGGCCAGCCCCAAGGAAGACGACATCCAGGCCGCGCTCGACAAATGGCGCGCCAGCGGCATGCTCGAACCCTTGATCGCGCGCCCGCGCGGCGGCGCGCCGGGGCAGTTCGAGATCATCAGCGGCATCGACCGCTGGCACGCGGCGCGACGCGCCTATGTGCGCCAGATCCCGGTGCTGGTGCGCGACGCCGGCGACCAGGAAGCGCTCGAGCTCGGCCTCGCCGATCAGCTTCGCCGCGCGCCGCTCTCGCCGCTCGCCGAGGCCAACATCTATCTCCGCCTGCTCAACGACGCCGGGCTCGACACCGAACGCGCGGCGCGCCTGGCGGGGAAACCCGCCGCGCACGTCGCCACCATGGTGCGCATCCTCAATCTGCCGAAGCCGGTGCGCGCCATGCTGGAAGCCGGCGAGATCACCGTGATGCATGCGCGCGCGCTGCTCGAGGCGCCCAACCCCGAGGTGATCGCCCGCGACATCGTCGAGAAGCGGCTCGACATCTACCAGACCGAGCAGCTCGTGCGCGTGTCGGGCCGCGCCTCCGACACGGTCGATGCGAGCCTGCTGGTGGACGAGCCGACCGACGAATCGATCATGGAAATGGGCACGGCACCCTTCGCGCGCGATCCGCGCGCGGCTCCCGCCCCCGCCGGCGTACCCGCGGCGCGCCGCCCCGCCGAGCCCGGCGCCGAAGGGCCGCCGGCCGAGGGCGAGGCCCGCCCGGCCCCGGCCAGCGCCCGCCGCCCGAGCGAGGCGCGGGCGCCGCGCGAGGGCGACGTGATCTCGACCGAGCTCTTGGAACGCAACATCGCCAACACCCTCGGCGTGCGCTGCGCCATCAGCGAACGCAACGGGGTCGGCGTCATAACGCTGCATTATACGAGTCGCGAGGAATTGGTGCGTATCCTCTCGCGTATCAATGGTGGCGGAACGGCGGGCTGAGGCCCGCCCGAGCCGCGTTCTGCCATCAAAGCGCCACGGTCCGGCAAGAAAATTGTGACTCGACCCACAAATGCTTGTGTTGGATTGCTTTTCCCCTACAATGGCAGGGTGTAGGCCCCAGCAGCTTCGCGAGAATGCGCGGTTAGGCCATGAATGAGTCCCTGCCGCCCGATGGGCGGCGCGTGAGCTACAAATCGCTTGATTCCGAGGCCATGGCCGCGGCGCGCCGCGCCGCCGAGGCTTCGGGTATTTCGTTGCAGGAGTGGCTCTCGCGCACGATCCTCGAGAACGCGCGCAAATCCGGCATCGTGCCGGACAATCCCTCGCACGAAGTGGCCGGGCCCACCGGCCAACCCAACGCCGAGGATGCCGTGCAGGCGATCGCGCGCCATCTCGAGCGCGCCAAATCCGCCGCGGATTCCCAGGGCTTGTCGCTTGCCGAATGGCTGAGCCGCGCCATTCTGACCAATGCCAGCGGCAGTACCGCCGTGGCGCGGCGTGACGGGCTGGACAATAAGCCTGCAGCGCCGCCGGCCGATCCTGCCGCGACGCCGCGGACCGATGCGGCACCGGCCGAGGACGCCGCACCGCGCGCCGAGCTTCCGCCGACGCTAGCGGCGCGGTCGCGCTCGCGGTCGCGTCCCGCTGCCCAACCCGATCAGGCCGAGCCGGTTCTGCCCGAGGCAAGCTCGGTCCGCGACGTGCTCGCGCGCGCCGGTTCGCGCAATGCCGCCGCGGCCGCGGCGGCCACCGCTTCGCGCCGGCGCCGGACCGGTCCGCTCTGGGCCATGCTCGCCGTGCTGGTGCTCATCGCCGGCGGCATCTGGGCGCTGCCGATCATCACCAAGTCGCTGAAGGGCGGCGAGACGCGCGACGCCGCCGCGCCGGACCCGTCGAAGACCGAGACCGCGGCGCTGCCAGACGCCAAGCCCGACCCCAAGCCCGCCGAGCCGCCCGCCGCCAAGCCGCCCGAAGCCGCGAAGCCGGCGGAGAAGCCGGCGGAAAAGCCGCCGGCGGCCGCCGTGCCGCCCGCAAGACCCACCGAGAAGGCGGATGCCCTGCCCGGGGCCACGCCGCCGGCAGCCAAACCCGACAGCAAGCCCGCCGACAAGCCGCTGCCCGAGGCCGCCGACGATCTCGGCAAAGTTCCGGCCAAGGACATGCCGAAGCCGGCGGCGGCCCATGTCGATTGGTACAAGAAAGCCGCGGAAGCCGAGAATTCCGAGGCCCAATACGCGCTCGCCGAGCTTTATCTCAAAGGCGACGGCGTCGGCCGCGACTACCGCCAGGCGGCGCAGCTTTTCCGCCGCGCCGCCGAGAAGGGCAATCTTGCCCGTGCGCAATACGCGCTCGGCCTGCTCCATCAGCGCGGCCTCGGCGTGGTCAAGAACGACGTGGAAGCCGTGCTGTGGTGGCAGAAGGCCGCCGACCAGAACTTCATGCCCGCCATCACCTGGGTCGGGCTCTCGCTGCTCGAAGGCCGGGGCATCGCCAAGGACGAAGAGGCGGCGCGCAAGATGCTGGAGCGCGCGGCCGAGGGCGACGAGCCCAACGCCCAATACACGCTCGGCCGAATCTACGAGCGCGGGCTCGGCACGAAGAAGGATCCGGTGGTGGCGATGAAGTGGTTCATCCTCGCCGCCGAACAGGCGCACGCCCAGGCGACGCAAAAGGTGGAAGAGCTTTCCACCTCGCTGCCGCGCGATCTCCAGGAACGCGCGACCGAGCTCGTCTCCGAGCACTACCGCCGCTTCCGCCGGCGGACCTAACGCAAGATCGCGTTGAGGGGAATCGCATTCGCGCTGGCGAAACCGCGCGTGCGTCCATCCAGCGCAAACGCGCTCTAATCGATCGCCGGCGCCAGCGTCGACGCGTCGTTGACGAGGGCGCTGGCCGCCACCCACCACGCCGGCTTCAACTTCTTCAACGTTGCAGCTGCGGCTTCGGCCTCCTCTGCGCGCGCGAACAGCGCGAAACAGGTGGCGCCGCTGCCCGACATGCGCGACAGGAGGCAGCCGGTCTGCGCTTCCAGAAGCGCGAGAATTTCGCGGATCGCCGGCACGAGGCCGGCCGCCGCCTCGGTCAGGTCGTTGCGGCGCCGGGCGAGCGCCTCGGCGAGATCGCGCGCGTCGCGCGGCGGCTCGGTGAGCGGCGCCGGATGCGAGAAATCGCCGCGCCGCGCCTTGAACACCGCCGGCGTCGCCAGCGGCACCAGCGGATTGACCAAGACCAGCGGCGTCAGCGGCAAGGCGGCCGCCGGCACCACCTGCTCGCCGATCCCGCTCATCTGTGCCGCGCGGCCGGCCACGCACACCGGCACGTCGGCGCCGAGCGCGAGCGCGAGCGTCTCGAGCGCGCCCGGCTTGTGCGTGATTCGCCACAATGCGCCGGTCGCCGCCAACGCGGCCGCGGCGTCGGCCGAGCCGCCGCCGATGCCCGACGCCACCGGCAATCGCTTGACGAGCCGGAGCGCCGCCGCGGGCCTGACGCCGGCGACATCGGCGAGCATGCGCGCGGCGCGTAGCACGAGATTGTCGGCCTCGCCGGAAAGTCTGTCTGCAAAAGGCCCGGCGAGCGCCAGCGACAGCGCCGGCGCCTTGGCGGCGCTCACCGTGTCGTGGACCCCGGCGAAGGCGACGAGGCTGTCGAGCAGGTGATAGCCGTCCGCGCGGCGGCCGACGATATGGAGATAGAGGTTGAGCTTCGCCGGCGCCGCGCGATGGATCGTTTCCGCCGCGGCGAACGGATCGCTCGCCGCAGCGCTCAAGGCTTGGTGCCGGGCGCCACCGCGGGGAGGCCCTTGTCGAGCTTCTCCTTGATCTTCGGCACGTCTTCCGGCTCGGGGTTGAGCGAGAGCGCGCGGCTCCACTGGAAGCGCGCCTCGGCGCGGCGGCCGACGCGCCAATAGACGTCGCCGAGATGATCGTTGATCGCCGAATCCTCGGGCGTGAGCTCGATCGCCTTCTCCAGGTAATCGAGCGCGATCTCGAACTGGCCGAGCCGGAAATAGGCCCAGCCGACCGAATCGACGATGGCGCCGTCCTCGGGCTTCTGGCGCACGGCCTCGTCGAGCATCTTCTTGGCCTGCTCGAGATTCTCGCCGCGATCGACCCAGGTGTAGGCGAGGTAGTTGAGCACGTAGGGCTCGTTGGGCTTGAGCTCCAGCGCCTTCTTGAAATCGGCCTCGGCGCGCGGCCAGTTCTTGGCGCGCTCGTTGGCGATGCCGCGCGCGTAGAGCAGGTTCCAGTGGCGCTCCTCGAGCTTGGCGATGCGCGTCACCGCGCGGTCGTAGGCCGAGACCGCCTTGGCGAATTCCTTCTCGCTGCGCCAGAGATTGCCGAGCAGCATCAGCGCGTCCCAGCGCTCGGCGCGCTCCTTCGCCATCTCCTCGAGCAGCGCCGCCGCTTCCGGCACGCGCTTCAGCTGCGCGAGATTGGCCGCGGCGGCGCGGCGCGCCGACCACGACAAATCCGACTCCAGCGGAATGCGGCGATAGGCGACGACGGCCGGCTCGTACTGGTCGTCGCCCTCGAGTAGCCCGGCGATGACATAGATCGTGTCGGGATCGTCGGGGCGGAGGAAATCGGCCAGCCGTGCATAGATGAGCGCCGGGCCGGAGGCGTTTTCCTGCTGGAGCGCGCCGGCGACGTTTAGCAGAAGCTCGGCCATGCCCTCGGGCGCCTTGGCGGCGAGCCGGCGGGGCGGCTTGTTCTCGACGAGGCGCTGGCGCGCCATCTCGGCGATGCTCGAATCCGGGCTGCCGGCGAGATACTTGTCCCACAGTGCGATGGCTTCGGCGCGCTTGCCGGTGCGCGCGAGGAAGCTCGCGAAGGCCTGGCTCAAGCGCAGCGGCGCGGTTTCGCCGTTGCCGACGGCCGAGCGATAGGCCGCCTCGGCCTGGGCGTTGCGGCCGGCGGCGTCGTTGATGAGCGCTAGATGCAGCTCGAGGAACACGCGCAGGCCTTCGATGCCGGCCAGCGCGCGCAGCGCATCGATCGCCTTCTCGGGGCTGCCCTGGCCGAATTCGATCCAGGCGAGGAAGCCGGGCCGCAACAGGCGGTTGGCGCCGGTTTCCGACAGCGATTCGACGTGGCGTTTGGCGGCGGCGAAATCGCCCTTCTTCGCGGCGCCAGCGGCGAGCCCCAATTGCGCCTCCGACCCCGCCTCGGGATCGCGCGCCAGGAGTTCGGCCAAACGCAGGGCCTCGGTCATGCGCCCGGCGGCGAGATGCGCGGTGAACGCGCGCCGGCGGAGCTCGACGTTCGCGGGATCGGCCTGAAGCGCCGCGCCATAGAAAAACGAAGCCGCCGCCATGTCGCGTCCGGCGGCCGCGATGCGCCCGGCGAGGTAGGCGCCCAAGCTCGAGGTCGGCGCCTCCTGGCCGAGTGCCACGGCGGGCAGCGCCGCGGCGAGCAGCGCGACGGCGAGGAAACGGCGGGCAATTCTAAGGGGCAGTGTCACGGAATAGTCCTCGTCACATGTTCGGATAATTGGGACCGCCGCCCCCCTCCGGCACGGTCCACACGATATTCTGCAGCGGATCCTTGATGTCGCAGGTTTTGCAGTGAACGCAATTCTGGGCGTTAATCTGCAGGCGCGGGTTGGCGCCCCCCTCACCGGTGACAGGGCCGTCGCGCACGATCTCGTAGACGCCGGCCGGGCAGTAGCGCTGCTCGGGAGCCTCGAAGAGCTTGAGATTGTGCTCGACCGGAATCGTGGCGTCCTTGAGGCGGAGATGCGCCGGTTGGTTTTCCTCGTGGTTGGTGTTGGAGACGAACACCGAGGAAAGCTTGTCGAACGAGATTTTGCCGTCGGGCTTGGGGTATTCGATCTTGGCGAATTGCCGCGCGGGTTTCAGAGTCTCGTTGTCGCGATGCGCGTGCTGGAGCGTCCAGGGCGCCTTGCCGCGGAACAGTATCTGATCGATGCCGGCATAGAGCGTGCCGCCCAAGAGGCCCCATTTGAACGCCGGGCGCACGTTGCGCGCGCGGTATAGCTCGTCGCGCACCCAGCTTTGGCGGAAAGCCTCGGGATAGCCGACGAGCTCGTCGTGCGAGCGCCCGGCCTGGAGCGCCGCCATCGCCGCTTCCGCCGCCATCATCCCGGACTTCATCGCGGTGTGCGTGCCCTTGATCTTGGGCATGTTGAGCGTGCCGGCCTCGCAGCCGACGAGCACGCCGCCGGGGAAGGCCAGCGACGGCAGGCTCTGCAAGCCGCCCTCGTTGAGCGCGCGCGCGCCATAAGAAATCCGCCGCCCGCCCTCGAAATACGGCCGGATCGCGGGATGAGTCTTGAATTGCTGGAATTCGTCGTAGGGGCTGAGCCACGGATTTTCGTAGTCGAGTCCGATCACGAATCCGACCGAGACCTGATTGTTCTCGAGGTGATAGAGAAACGATCCGCCATAGGTCTTGCGGTCGAGCGGCCAGCCCGCGGTGTGCACGACGAGGCCGGGCTTGTGCTTCGCCGGATCGATCTCCCAAAGCTCTTTCAAGCCGATGCCGTAGGTCTGCGGCTCGTTGCCGGCGTCGAGCTTGAAGCGCGCGAACAGCATGCGTCCGAGCGAACCGCGGCAGCCTTCGGCGAAGAAAGTGTATTTGGCGTGGAGCTCCATGCCGGGCTGGAACGCATCGGTCTTCTGCCCGTCCTTGCCGATACCCATGTCGCCGGTGGCGACCCCGCGCACGGCTCCCTTTTCGTCGTAGAGCACTTCCGCTGCGGCGAAGCCCGGATAGATTTCGACGCCGAGCTCCTCCGCCTGCTTCGCGAGCCAGCGGCAGAAATTGCCGAGGCTGATGATGTAGTTGCCGTGATTCTTCATGGCCGGCAGCAGGAAGGCGTGCGGCACGGCGAAGGCGCCCTTCGCCGTCAGGAACATGAACTTCTCGTCGGCGACCGGCGTGTTGAGCGGCGCGCCTTTATCCTTCCAATCCGGAATCAACTCTTCGAGAGCACGCGGCTCGATGACCGCGCCCGATAGTATATGGGCACCCACCTCGGAGCCCTTCTCGAGGACACACACCGAGGTCTCGCGGCCGGCCGATTGTGCCATTTGCTTCAATCGGATCGCGGCGGCCAGCCCGGCCGGGCCGGCGCCCACGATCACGACGTCGAACTCCATAGCTTCGCGGTCGGTACGTTCTCCGCTCATTCACGTATCCTGAGGCGGGTGAAGCCGGACGATGCGGCTGCGTATAAGGGAAACATTCTTGCGCCGGCACGGCGCTTGGGAACCCAGAGGGAAACCTGGGAGAGAAATAGCCCAAGTGCTAGGCTCGCGCCATGCCTGTAGGGGATATGCTGCTTCAAGCGCTCGTGTGGCAGATCGAAGCCGGTGCGGACGAAGCGATCGCGGATGCGCCGGCCGATCGCTTTGCCGTGCCCGCGCCGCCGCCCAAACCGGCGGCGCCGACTTTCGCGCCCCAGCGCCCGGGGCCGGTGGTGGCCGGGCGCGCGCAGGCATCCGCCGCGGCGACACGGCCCGCGGCCTCGGCAACATTGGTCGCAGCCGATACCGCGATCGGCATGGCACGCGCGCTCGCCGCTGAGGCGCCCGATCTCGCCGCCCTGCGTGCGGCGGTCGAAGCCTTCGATGGCTGCGCGCTCAAGGAAACCGCGACCCATACGGTGTTCGCCGACGGGGTTGCCGGTGCCGCGGGCGGGAGCGCGCCCGTGATGTTCATCGGCGAGGCGCCGGGCGCCGACGAGGACCGGCTCGGCCGGCCCTTCGTGGGGGTGAGCGGACAATTGCTCGACCGGATGATCGAAGCAGCCGGATTTTCACGAACTGTTAACGCTTACATAACCAACATCCTGTTCTGGCGACCGCCCGGCAACCGCGACCCCTCCAGCGAGGAGATCGCCCTTTGTCTGCCTTTCGTGATGCGGCACATCGAGCTGGTGCGCCCGCGCGCGCTCGTCTTTCTGGGCGGGCCCGCGGCGAAGACCCTGCTTGGCCGCGCGGAAGGCATCACGCGCCTGCGCGGCAAATGGCACGAGTTCCGCACCCCGGCCATGCTGGACCGCGGCGAGCCCGCGATTCCGGCCATGGCCATGCTCCACCCGGCCTATCTCCTGCGCACGCCGGGCGCCAAGCGCGATGCCTGGCGCGACCTGCTGGCCATCAAAGCCCGCTTGGCCGAACCGGGGGCGCCGCGCTAAGAAGGCGGCCTAGCCCCAATCCCCAGCGCGGACGAGGCCGTTTCATCGCGGCTGCACCGCTATTGTGATTCGTACTGAACCGCTTCGAACGACCTGGATACGGAGGACGATGTGACCCCCGCCCTGCCAAGCTTTTTGCGACATCGTTTCGCCGCCGCGGCGCTGCCCCTGTTGGCGGCCGCGCTGCTCTTGCCCGGTTGCTCGGAGCGCAACCTGGACCCCGGCGCCATCGGCCGGCGCGACCCCAGTGCCAGCTATGGCACCTGGCGCCCGGCGCTCGACGAAGTGCCGAAATCGATCGCCGAGAGCGACGCCGATCTCTACCGCAAGATCTACGCCGCGCAGGAAAAAGGCGACTGGGGAGAAGCCAATCGCCTCATCGCCCAATTGCGGGACCGCTCGCTGCTCGGGCACGTCCTCGCCGCGCGCTACCTCGGCACCTATAAGCCCAACTACGCGGAGCTCCGCGACTGGATGTCGAAATACGGCGACCATCCGGACGCCGACCGCCTCAAGCGCATCGGCTCGGGACGCGAACGAGCACCCTCGCGCAAATCGCGCTCGCGCCGCCACGCCGAGGCCAGCGACGATTCGGTCATCACCACCACCTCGAGGAAGCCCAAGCCGCGCCCCGACGCGGGCCGCCGGTCATACACCGCGCGTGGCATCGGCACGGTGCAGGGGCAATATCAACTGGCGCTCCGGCGCGGGAACCTCGAACAGGCCGAATCGATCCTCAACGGCGGCAATGCCGAGCGCGCGCTCGGCGCCACGCGGCTCGACACGCTCAAGACCGAGCTCGCGATCTATCTCCTGCAATCGGGCCGCTTCGAGCGCGCCTACGCGCTGGCCTCGGCCGCGACGCGCTCGCGCGATTCGGTGCCAAACGCGCCCTGGGTGGCGGGCCTCGCCGGCTGGAAGATCGGCAAGCACAAGGAGGCGGCGCAATATTTCGAGGCCGTCGCCGGCACGAAGCGCGACAACGACTGGCCGCAGGCCCGCGCGGCCTATTGGGCGGCGCGCGCCCACGAATCCGCGGGCGACCGCGCCTCGGCGCAGCGCTGGCTCGAGCGCACCGCGAATTTCCCGCGTACGCTCTACGGCATGATGGCGCGCGAGCGCCTGGGCATGCGCCAGGATTTCAACTTCGGCACCGCCATGCAGGCGGATCCGGCGCATCTCGCGCGCATCGGCGGCTCGCCCGAGGGCAAGCGCGCCTTCGGCTTGATCCAGGTCGGCCAGGAGCACAGCGCCGGCGAGGAATTGCTGCGCCACTACAAGGCCAACGGCGAGCAGATGTCGGAAACCTATCTCGCCATCGCCGACCGCGGCCAGCTGCCCGATCTCGCCTATTACGTGAGCGCGCAGGTCTACACGCGCTCCGGGCGGCTTTACGACCCCGGCCTCTATCCCGTGCCGGATTGGAAGCCGCAGAACGGCTTCCAGCTCGACCGCGCCGTGATCTTCGCCATCATGCGCCAGGAATCGGCGTTCCAGGCCAAGGTGGTGAGCCGGGCCAATGCGCGCGGCCTGATGCAGCTCATCCCGCCGACCGCGGCCACGATGGCCGGAGACAAAAACCTGCGCAACCAGCTCGGCCGCCTGTTCGATCCCGAGTTCAACATGGAGCTCGGCCAGCGCTTCCTGCGCCAGTTGCTGAACGGCGGCGAGACCGGCGGCAACGTGGCGTTCGCGGCGGCGGCCTACAATGCCGGCGAAGGCGCTCTCGCCAAATGGACCCTACGCGACGACGCGCTCTTGTGGATGGCGACCATTCCCTACAACGAGACGCGCGATTACGTGGAGCGCGTGCTCTACAACGTGTCCGCCTATCGCCTGCGCCTCGGTCAAACGCCGTCCGAGCTCCAGGACCTGGCGGCGAACCGCTGGCCGGCCTATCGCGCCCAAGACCGGTAACGGGGGCCGGTGACGGCGGGGCTTGCCGGTACTACATTCTTACCCATGAGCAAGCTCGACGACGCCCGGCCGTTCCTGCCGGTCAACATCGCGGTGTTGACCGTGTCGGACACGCGCGGCCCGGCCGACGACCGCTCGGGCGACACGCTCGCCGACCGCATCCGCGGCGCCGGCCACATCGTCGTCGAGCGCAAGATCGTCAAGGACGAGGTGGCGGCGATCGTGGCCGCGCTCGAAGCGTGGATCGCCGACCCCAAAATCGACGTCGTGATCTCGACCGGCGGCACCGGCGTCACCGGGCGCGACGTGACGCCCGAGGCCTTCCACGCGGTCTATGAGAAGGAGATCGTGGGCTTCGGCGAGCTGTTCCGCTGGCTCTCGTATCAGAAGATCAAGACCTCGACGATCCAATCGCGCGCCACCGCGGGCGTCGCGGGCGGCACCTATCTCTTCGCGCTGCCCGGCTCACCCGGCGCCGTCAAGGACGGCTGGGACGACATCATCGCAGCCCAGCTCGACAACCGGCACCGTCCCTGCAACCTCGTCGAGCTGATGCCGCGCCTCCAAGAACACCTCAAGAAATCGGCTTGAGCGATGTGGCGCCTCGCCCGCCTCGCTTTGCCGATATTGGTCGCCGCCGCCTGCACCGCCGCCGCCGAAACCGTGGCGCAAGGGCGCGGCTGGCCCGCGCCCGAAACGCTCGCGCGCCAATTCGAGCGCATCGCGTTCTCGAGCGAGTTCGGCGGGCAATACCGCGCCGGGCGCCTCATCCGCTGGGACGGCCCGATCACCGTGCGCATCACCGGACACGCGCCCGACCGCTTCCGCGCCGAGGTGGAGCGCCAGCTGGCCGAACTCCGCCAGCTCTCGGGCCTCGCCATCGATTTCGCGCCGGCCGGCGCCGAGGGTGCCGCGCCCGCAATGACGATCGAGTTCTCGGCCTCGCGCGGCGGCACCGCTTTCGATCCCAATGCGCCGTGCCGCACGCTGATCTGGGAGACCGGGTTCGCTATCCGCCGGGTGCAGGTCTACATCACGCCCTATCCCGACGAGTTGCGCCGGCATTGCATCGCCGAGGAGCTCACCCAGTCGCTCGGCCTGGCCGACGATTCGCCGCTGCTGCGCGATTCGATCTTCAACGACGCCAGCAGCCGGCAGCGCCTGGCGCCCTGGGATGCGCTGATGGTGCGCATCCTCTACGACCCGCGCCTCAAGCCCGGCATGCACCGAACCGAGGCGATGCCGCTCGTCCGCCGCATCGTCGCCGAGCAGCTCCACCGCGCCGGCACCAGCTCCTCGCGCCCGCGCTGAGCTCTCGCGCGGAAAATCACCCGATATTCAGCGACGCACCGTTGAGGGCGAGGATCACGCCGCTGGTGTAGCCGGCCTTGGGATCGGCGAGATAGCGGATGGCGTGGACGATCTCGTCCATGTGCGCGAGTCGCCTCAACGGGATCGCGGCCGTGTATTTCTCGAGCTGCGCCGGCGTGAAGGCGCGCGACATGCTGCCCTCGATCACCGAGGGTGCTATCGCATTGCAATAGATGCCATGGCGCGCGCCGGCGATGGCGTAGCTCTTGGTGAGCGCGTGAACCCCGGCTTTGGAGGCGCCATAGGCCGGGTGCGGGCCGACGCCGCCCAATTGGCCCGAGATCGAGCCTGCATTCACGATGCGCCCGCCCGGCGGCGCGTTCTTGCGCATCGCCTCGAAGGCGGCGGCGCAGCCGTTGAAGGTGCCGGTGAGGTTGATGGCGATGACGCGCTCCCACTCGTCGGCGCTCGCCTGCTCGATCGGAGCGTTGGCGACGACACCGGCGCAATTCACCCAGACGCGGAGATCGCTCTCGGCGGCGGCGCGCCCGGCGAGCGCGAACACCGCGGCACGCTCGCGCACGTCGAGCGCCGCCGGCACGAGATCGGGCGCGGCCGCGGGCGGGCGGAGATCGGCGGCGTAGACGCGGAAGCCGTCGGCGCGAAAGCTGGCGGCCGTGGCGGCGCCCATGTCGCCGGCGGCACCCGTGATGACGGCGCCGGGCTGCCGGCTCATGGGCCGGCGCCCGAACGAAACGGCGCCGCCCCATGACGGGCGGCGCCGGCCGTAACATCGACGTTCGCGCCGGCGCGCCGCAATGCGGTCTTGCGCATTGGGCGGCGGCGGGCGGCTCTAGCTGCGCGCACCCGGGCCCAGGCGGCGCACGCCGCCCGTGGCACGGAGCACCGTCGCGCCGGGGCAATCCTGGTTGGTGTGGACCACGCCGGTCACGCGCACCCGCGCGCCGCGCGGAATGCCCTGCAGCACGCCGCGATGGACGGCATAGGTCTGGCCGTTGTCGCTGGCGATGGTGTTGCAGCGGCCGGTGGCGCTGGTGACGGTGCCGGTGATGGTCAGGCCGCCCGGCGGCGGTGCCGGCGGCGGCGGCGGCGGCGCGGGGGCGGCGGCCGGGGGCGGCGGCGGGGGCGGCGGGCGGTCGCTCGCGCAAGCACCGAGGCCGAGGGCCATCGCCAGCGCGATAAATGCGAAATACTTCATACGAGTCGTCTCCTGGCGCTGCCCGGGCGATCCGGGCGGACCTTCCGGCCGGAACCTTCGGCCGGCGTTGGCCGGCCCCGTTTCACGAGCCCGGCCGTCGGCGGCCGGGAATTAAGCGAAAGGCGCCGCGCAGCCCTTGGCGGGCGGCGCGGCGCCTTCAAGGCACTTACTTCGGTACGGTCGTGTCGCGGCCGCGCGGGCGGCGCGGCGGCGGGCCGAGCAGCGTGACGCCGCCGTCGGCGCGGATCAGCGTGCGGCCGGCGCAATCCTGCACCGGGTCGACGACGCCGACGACGCGGACGCGGGCGCCGACCGGGATCGTGCCCAGCACACCGGCGCGCAGAGCGAAGGCTGTGCCGTTGTCGCCCATGATCGTATGGCACGGGCCCATCTTCTCGCGCACCTGGCCGGTGATGTCGATCGGCGGCGGTGGCGGCGGGGGCGGCGGCGGAGCGGGCTGGCAGGCCGCGAGCCCGAGTACGGCGAGCAACGCCGCAAAAGCGAATTTCTTCATCGTGGTTGTTTCCTCATGAGGTGAAAATGCGGTCGCTCCGAATGCGGCCGGAAGTTTCGCCGGGACAATAGCCGCTCGGTCCCGGCGCCGCAATCGGTCTCGGCACGCGAAAGCGCGCCCCGGCGTCTCCGCCGTGGTGAGCGCTCTCGTGTGATTACGGGTTGCTTACCTTACCAGGATCATTTCGGGACATCGCGCATCACGCGCCCGCGGCGCGGCGGCGGGCCAGCCTCGGCCAGCACCGTGACGCCGCCATCGGCCCGCAGCAACGTGCGGCCCGGGCAAGCCTGCGTGGGGTCGATCACGCCGACGACGCGGACACGCGCGCCCGGCATGGCGTTGCCCGGCAGCATGCCGGGGCGGACGGCGTAGCTGCCGCCATTGTCGGCCCGGATGGTGTGACAGGACCCGGAAACGTCTTCGACGATGCCGGTGATCTCGGTGGTTTGCGGCCCCGGCGGCGGCGGATCGTTGTATTGGCAAGCGGCGATGCCGGCCAGCGGGAGCAGCAGAAGGGCGAATTTCATCATCGCGGACTCCGAAGCAAAGGGTAACGGCACAACCACGAACGCGGGCTCGCAAGGGGACGGGCCGCGGCAATGGGGCAAGGGTGCCAGGTGCATCAAAGACGAAGCGCAGCGCGCTCGGTTCCGCATTCGTAGCCCGGCAGCACGGCCGCCGCCGCCGTGCCGGCATTTTGGAAAATCGGCGCTAGGCCGGCATCAGGGCCGCGAGCAGCGCGGCAAAGGCCGGATAGGCCGCCACCAACGGCCCGCGCCGGCCGGCCTCGTAGTCCGCGTAGTCGAAGCCGGGCGCCACCGTGCAACCGAGCAGCGCGTAGCGCCCGCCCGTGGCCAGGCGCGCGCCTTGCCAAACGCCCTGCGGCACGACGCTTTGCGGCATGTGGCCTGCCGCCAGATCGTTGCCGAGGCGCACGATCTCGCCGCGTCCATCGGGAAAGAGCCGAAGCTGTTCAACGGGATCGCCGGCATAGAAATGAAATACCTCGTCGCTTGCCAGCCGGTGAATGGCCGAGACGGTGTCCGGCGTCAGGAGATAGTAGATCGCCGTCGCCGCCGAGCGCGCGGCGCCGTAGCGCGGCGGCAAGCTGGCGGGCGCCAGCGTTTCGCGGCTGCGATACGTCTCGCGGAACCAGCCGCCTTCCTTGGGGTGCGGCACGAGGCCGAGCCGCGCGATGACCGCCGCCGCCTCGTTCGCCGCCGCCTCGTCGCGCGGATTCATCGCTTTGCCCCCGTGTCTGCCGTACTAACGTCATAGTGTGAGAGCATAGGCGCGCGCAGCGGGAAACTATCGTATATCGGGAGAGGTGCCGCGGCTCATCGCTGGCACCTGAAATCCCGGCGGTGCGGCACGAGGGGATCGGCCACACCGGCTCAATCTGAGGTTGTTTCGATGCCGCTGCTCGCGCGCGCCTGCCTGCCTGCCCTCCTCCTCCTCGCTTTCCTCCTTCCGCCCGCCGCCGCCGAGGCGCCCGGCCAGGTTCCTGGCCAGGCCGCGCGCCTCTACGACACGCCGGCGATCGCCGCCGCGGCCCAGCGGCTGGAGCAGGAAATCCGATCGCGGCACCTCAAGCCCGCCGAGCGACCGCAACCGCTGCTGGCGGTGCCGGCCAGCGAAAGCGGCTTGGCGCTGGTGCGCGAGCGCAAGTTTCCCGAGGCGATCGTGCAGCTCGAGCGCGCCATCGCCCATGGCGGCGGCTCCTTCGCCGTATGGATCGCCTATTCCAACGCGCAGGGCGGCCAGCGCACCGCCAATCACCGCCGCGCGCTCGAAGCCGCGTACATCGCCTGGAAGAAGGCGCCGGACAACAAGGCCCGCGCCCTCGGCCTCTATTTCATGGGCTATTGGTACGAGGTGATGCGCGAGGGCGAGGCCGGCATCGCCGCCTACGAAGACTCGCTGAAAATCGAGAACAACCAGACGGTCCGCAATCGCCTCAATCAGATGGTGATGCAGTATCGCCATCAGGTGGTGGAGACCAAGGCCGACACCGAGAGCGAGCAGCCCCGCATCTGCCTCACTTTCTCCAAGCCGCTGCCGGACCGCGACCCCGCCCAGTACGCGCGCTTCATCGCCATCGAGCCGGCGATCAAGGCCGCTTTCGACGCCAAGGAGCGCACGCTCTGCATTTCGGGCGTCGTCTTCAGCCAGAGCTACCGCGTCACCGTCCGCCAGGGACTGCCCTCGACGGTCAACATGACAGTGCCGCGCACCGAG
>Ga0268299_1001942_pt1 | contig 29069 bp, 25 predicted proteins | sample NOBtaG_FD_193484 | JGI IMG/M metagenome (GOLD analysis project Ga0268299, IMG submission 193484) | Activated sludge microbial communities from bioreactor in Nijmegen, Gelderland, Netherland - NOB reactor | ecosystem: Engineered > Bioreactor > Aerobic > Activated sludge | place: Netherlands...
GGAGGCCGATCCCCGCGTTGTTCACGACGACGTCGACGGCGCCGAATGCCTTCTCCGTCGCGGCGAAGAAGCGCTCGATGCTCTCCGGGTCGGTGACGTCGAGGGCGTGCGCGAAGGGACGTCCACCCGCCGTTTCCACGGCTTTGCCGACCTCGGTGAGCGCTTCGGTCCGGCGGGCGCCGATCGACACGTTCCAGCCGAGCGCGCCGAGCGCCTCGGCGATGGCAGCGCCGATGCCGGCCGATGCGCCCGTCACGACCGCCGTACGCACTCCGCTCATGCGGACCTCCGCGGGCCCGGCGTGAACGTGATGGGCAGCGACGCGAAGCCGCGTACGTTCACGGAGTGGACGCGCTGGATGCCGGTCTCTTCCACCGCGTAGTCGGGAAAGCGGCGCTGGACTTCCTCGAGTGCGACTCGGGCCTCCAGCCGCGCCAGGGACGCGCCGAGGCAGAAGTGCGTGCCCTGCCCGAACGACAGCATGCCGGTCGTGTCGCGCATGAGATCGTAGCGGTCCGGATCGGGGAACACGCGCTCGTCACGGTTCGCCGAGCCGACCAGGAGAACCACCCGATCTCCGTCGCGCATCGTCCGGCCGTGCAGCTCGAGATCGCCGTTGATGGTTCGCGCGAGGGCCTGCGTCGAGCCGTCGTAGCGGAGGGTCTCCTCGACCCAGCGCGGGATCATGCCGACCGGATCGGCCTCGACGAGGCGTCGCTGATCGGCGTTGCGGGAGAGCCAATAGATCGCGTTCCCCAGCAGCTTCGTGGTGGTCTCGTTGCCCGCGATGATCATGAGAAAGAGGAACCCCAACACCTCGGCGTCGTCCAGACGGTCGCCGTCGATCTCCGCCGCGAGGAGCGCGGACGTCAGATCGTCGCGCGCGCCGGCGCGGTGATCGGCGACGAGCTGATTGAAGTAGCCGAGCATGTACATCGCCGCCTCCATGCCGGCCGGCGGGACGTCGCTCATGCCCTCTTCCCGATGGACGACGGTGTCGGCCCAGCCGCGCAGCTGGTCGCGATCCGCCTCGGGCACGCCCAGCATCTCGCTGATGACGTCCATCGGAAATTTGCCGGCGAAGTCCTTGATGAAGTCGCACGCCCCGCGCTCGATGAAGGCGTCGATGTGCTGCGACGCGATCTCGCGGATGCGCGGCTCGAGCTCGGCGATCCGCCGTGGCGTGAAGCCCCGCGACACCAGCGCCCGCATGCGGGTGTGGCGCGGCGGATCCATCGCGAGAAAGGACATCATCTGGTGCGCGCGCGGATGCGACGACGCGGGATCGAGCGAGACGCCGTTGCGGTTCGAGAACCGCGCGACGTCGCGGAAGCCGGCCAGGACGTCGGCGTGCCGCGACAGCGCCCAGAACCCGAGGCGCTCGTTGCGATACACCGGAGCGTGCGCGCGGAGATCCGCGTACGTCGGATACGGATCTTCGTGCATCTCGTAGGCGTACGGATCGTAGTCGCGCATGTTCGTCGCGGGAGCGCTTAGCCCATTTACATATTGCGTACAAGGTAAAATGACACTAAGGTCCGCCGCCATGACGACGCGGGCGGGCTTCATCGGCCTCGGTTCGATCGGACGTCCGATGGCGCGGCGGCTCTGCACGGGCGGCCTTCCGACGACCGTCTACGATCTCGTGCCCGCCGCGGTCGACGAGCTCGTCGCGGCCGGCGCCTCCCGGGCGGACTCGGCGCGTGCGGTGGCGGCCGCGTCCGACGTCGTGGGCGTCTGCGTACGCGACGATGCGGACGTCGAACGCGTCGTTCTCGGCACCGACGGACTGTTGGCCGGCGCCGCCCCGGGTCTGGTGATCGCGATCCACAGCACGATCCTGCCCCGCACGGTCCGCGAGATCGGCGCCGCGGCCGCGGAGCACGGGGCCTCGGTGGTCGACGCCTGCGTGACGGGCGGACCCACGGGGGCCGACCAAGGCCGCCTCACGTACATGGTGGGCGGCGACGTCGCGGACCTCGAGCGCTGCCGGCCGGTCTTCGCGACGGCGGCCCGCGCCATCGTCCACACGGGACCGCTCGGCACGGGCGCCGCGACCAAGCTCTGCAACAACCTGATGACCTATCTCGGCTTTCTCGCCGCCTTCGAGGCGACCACCCTCGCCCGTGAGGCCGGTCTTTCGACGAGCGCCTTCGAGGAGGTCACCCGCAGCAACGGCAACCTGACGGACCAGATGCAGGCGTTCCTGATGCTGCATCGCCTGCCCGAGGAACAGCGCGGCGAGGCCGGATTCCAGCAGATGCTGCGCGGCTACACGACGCTCGCCGAGAAGGACCTTGCCGTGACGCTCGCGTTCGCGCGCGAGCACGGCGTCGCGCTGCCGGGCACGGGGCTTTGCCAGCAAGTCATGGCGCGCGTCTACGGCCTGAACGATCGTAACCGTCGCTGAAGCAACGACCGCAACCGTCGCTGAAACGAGGAGACCGCATGTCCGATCCCACGCGCCGCAAGGAAGGCTTCGCCAAGTTCGGCGAGGTCATGCAGTTCACGCCGCCCGACATGCCGGGCGACCTCTTCCTCGACGCCACGATCGAGCACCTGTTCGGCGCGGTGTGGTCGCGCCCGGGGCTCGGCGTGAAGGAGCGCCGCCTCGTCACGCTCACGGTCCTCATGGGGATGGGCAACGAGATGCCGCTCCGCTTGCACTTCGGCGCGGCCATGAAGAGCGGCGACCTCTCCGATACCGAGATCGACGAGCTGATCCTGCACGTCGCGCACTACGGCGGCTGGCCGCAGGCCGCCATCGCGTCCCAGGTCGTGCGGCAGCTCCGAGCCGAGCGGACCTGAAGCCATGCCCGCCGCTCGCACCCGTCGCCTGGCGCTCGCGGCGGCGCCGCGCGTCCGGCGTACGCATGCCGAGCGGAGCGCGACCACGCGCGCCAAGATCGTCGAGACCGTCGTCGACCTGATCGCGCGCGACGGGTTCCAGGGGTTCACGGCGCAAAGGCTCGCGGAACAGTCGGGTCTGACCTGGGGCGCCGTGCAGCACCACTTCGGCGGCAAAGACCACCTGCTCCTGGCGGTCCTCGAGGACTCCTTCGAGCGCTTCGCCGAGCGTCTCGAGCACGTCGGCGCCGAGGGGACCACCCTCGCGGCGCGGGCAGCGCTCTTCGTGGACCTCGCGTGGGAGCACTTCCGGAGCCGTCACTACCGCGCCACGTTCGAGATCCTTCTGAACTACCTCGGTCGCGAGGAGCACCGCGGGGCCGGTGACTGGCGCGTCGAGATGTCGCAGGCGTGGGATCGCGTCTGGTCGCGCGTGTTCGCCGACGCGAAGCTGCCGCGGAAGCGCAGTTTGATGCTCCAGCACTTCACGGTCTCGACGCTGTCGGGCCTCGCCGCGACCCTCATGCTGCAGGATCTCGGCGCCACGCTCCCGAAGGGCGAGCTCGACATCTTGAAGGCGACGCTCGCGCGCGAGCTCGCCGGCTAGCGATCCCCGCTTCGGCGGAGCGCGCCGCCTCCGCCGTGGCCGCCCTGCGGACCCCGTCCACCGGCGCCGCCCGCACCCCCGCCGGAGCCGCCGTCGCGGTCGTCGACGAACTCGATTTCGCCGGCCGTCACGAGCTTTTGAAGTCCCGCGTACTCGGCTGCTTCCGTCGTGACCTCGGCGGTCTTCGCCGGGCCCACGTGCACCGTCTTTCCGCGCGGCAGCGGCACCCGCAGGGGTCGATTGGTCTTGTTCTTGATCGTCTTCACGCGCAGGCTCCAGTCATTTCGGTCGTGGTTCCATGGGAGTGTCGAAGGAGAATCCGGTCGCAGGCTCGAGGGCGACCGCCTTGCCCGCGAGGTCGCCGTAGCGACCGTCGTGGCTGACCGTCATCGAGCCGGAGACGTCCGGGACGACGGTCTGGGTCTGGAGGCTCGATAGCGCCTTTGGCTGGACCGTGAAAGGGTGGGTCGCGAGCAGCGTGCCGCTCGCGTTCCAGAAGTGCACGCTGCCTGCGATCGTCGCGTCCGTCGGATTCTGGACGACCAGGACCGTGACCTGGGTCCCCGTGTTGTTGAAGCGCGGCACGCGATACGTCGTCTCGAAGGCCCGTATGCGGTAGACGGCGTCCTTCTTGCACTTCACGCACGAGCCGCTGCGGACGCGGACGAGCTGATCGTCGACCGCCGCGGCGCCGTTCTGCCACCGGAGGCTCCGCGTGAAGCCGATCGCGCCGATGCCGACGGCGGTTTGCAGTACCGTCGAGCCGTCGGCGGCGAGGCGCTCCAGCACGGGCGGCGCGATCTCGCCGGCCGTCGCCTCGACCAGGATCTCGTACGACGCGTACGGCTGCTGCGTCAGGCGATACCAGTCCTCGTCCGGCGACGACCCCTTCTTCGCGAGGTCGTGCAGCTCGTCACTCCCGTGCACGAGCTCGCTTCGAGTCGCCGGCGATCCGTCAGTCGGCAGGCTGCGATCCCAGACGTCGGCGCGCACCGGAGCGGATCCCGCGCCGATGCACGCGATCAGGAGCGCCCCCAGCACGATCGTCGTCCGCATCCGTCACCTCCTCGGTTCCACCGAACCGCGGTGGGACGCTAACGAACGGCTGCATCGGCCGCAACGCCTTGACACGAAGGCGCCCGGTGCGGAGTGTGACCGCGCGATACCACCGCGCAGGTCGCACGGTGGACACCGGAGGACATGCGATGCGACGTGCGGTGACGACGGCGATCCTCGGCGTGGCGGCCCTGCTCGGACTTCCCTTCTCGGCGACCGCGACCTTCCATCTGGTGAGCATCAGCGAGGTCGGGTCCGGGTTCGGCGGGGACGGCGCGGTGCAGTTCGTCGAGCTGCGACTCGACGGCGGCGGCCAGAACAACCTCACCGACACACGCCTCACGATCTTCGACGCCGCCGGCAACGCGACGGTGCTCCTGCTCTCGGATTCCGGTGTCCCGAATGCCGCGAGCGGCTCGAACGTCCTCTACGCGACGGCGGCGTTCACCACCGCGACGGGCATCACGCCGGATTTCGAGATCCCGGCCGGGATCGTCACGCCGACGGGCATGATCTGCTGGGGCGCTCCCGGCGTGATTCCGCCCGATCCGGACACCTGGGACGCCAACAAGCCGGAGAACTACGTGGACTGCGTCGCGTACGGCTCGTACGCGCAGCCGACGCGGCCGGAGTCCGGCACGCCGACGACGCTCGGCCCCGGCGACGGCACCCAATCGCTGACCCGCACGAAGGGCAACGGTGAAGCCGGCAGCAACGCCACCGACTTCGCGCTCGCGACGCCCAACGTCTGCAACAACGCCGGCGAGTGCACCGATCTCGCGGGTGGCGGCGAGGAGCTCTGCGGCGACGCCGACGGCAACGGGTCCGTGAGCGTGACGGACGGCGTGCAGACTCTGCGCGCCGCGGCTGGGCTCCCGAGCCCGTGCACGCTCGCGCGCTGCGACGTGAACGGCAACGGCGAGGTCACCGTCACCGACGGCGTGCAGGTGCTACGGAACGCCGCCGGCTTGCCGCTCACCGGCACCTGCGAGCCGGCGAGCTGATGTCGAGACGGAAGACGATCTAGCGGATCGTCACCGCGGCGTTCGAGATCACCATGGCATCCCGTTCCTTCGCCTTCGACTGGAGCAGGATGGTGTTCCCGTCTTTCCAGTACGACGTCACGTAGGTCTCGCCCGGGAACGCCACGCCGGCGAAGCGCGCCTGGTAGCGCGCCACCTTCGTGACGTCCCCGTCGAGGACGCGATCGACGATCGCCTTCAACGTGATGCCGTAGGAGCAGAGGCCGTGAATGATCGGGCGATCGAACCCGCCCATCGCCGCGAAATCGGGATCGGCGTGCAGGGGATTCTTGTCCCCGTTCAGACGATACAGGAGGGCTTGCTGCACGAAGCTCGGCGACTCGATCACGCCATCCGGGGGGCGCTCTGGCGCGACGTTGCCGGTTTTGGGTCCGGGCGGCCCGCCGAAGCCGCCCTCGCCGCGAAGGAAGAGAGCCATGCGATTGGTGAAGAGCGGCGTGCCCTTCGCGTCCTTCGCGTGGATCTCGAGGATCGCGACCGCCGCTTTGCCCTTGTCGTACACGTCGGCGATCTTCATCTGCCCGGTCACGCCTTCGGCCGTCGGCGGCAGCGGGTTGTGGATCTCCACGTCTTGCTCGCCGTGCAGCAGCATGAACGGATTGAACTCGAGCCCGGGCATGTTGAGGATGTCGCCCATCGGGTGGAACTTCACGACCACCGCGAACGAGGGCAGCACCTTGAGATTCTTCTCGTAGGTGTACGTCAGCTCGTTCGGATCGGTCGCGGGAACGCCGGCGCCGACGCCGAGGTGGTAGAGGATGACGTCGTCGTTCCCCCAGGAGGCTTTCCCTTCGGGGAACGTGGCGGCCATGGCTTTCGCGCGATCGATGGGCATAGGTCGCGGGGAAGTAGCGCAATCCGACCGCGCGGTTCAAGCGCTTTGCAAAGCGGAGGTGGTTTGCTACCTCCGCCTGTCGATGTCGTCCCCGTCGTCGTCCCATCCCGCGCTGCACACGCGCATCTGCGAGCTCCTCGGCGTCCAGTTCCCGATCGTCCAGACCGGCATGGGCTGGGTTTCCGGGGCGGCGCTCACCGCGGCAACCAGCGCGGCCGGCGGCTTCGGCATCCTCGCCGCCGCGACCATGACCCTCGACGAGCTCGACGCGGCGATCCAGGACGTCCGGTCGCGCACCGATCGTCCCTTCGGCGTCAACATGCGGGCCGACCAGCAAGGGGTGGAAGCGACGGCCGACCTCGTGATCCGCCATCGGGTGCGGCTCGCGAGCTTCGCGGGGCCGCCGAAGCGCGATCTCATCAAGCGGCTCCAGGACGGTGGGGTTCTCACGATGCCGACGATCGGCGCGCCCCGCCACGCGGCGAAGATGGCCGAGTGGGGCGTCGACGCCGTGATCGCCCAAGGTCACGAGGGCGGCGGGCACACCGGACCGATTCCGACGTCGCTTCTGCTGCCGGCGGCCTGCGCCGCCGCGACCATCCCGGTCCTCGGCGCGGGCGGCTTCAGCAACGGGCGCGGGCTCGTCGCGGCGCTCGCCTACGGCGCGGCCGGCATCGCGATGGGCACGCGCTTCCTCCTGACCAAGGAGAGCACGGTGCCCGACCACATCAAGGCTGCGTACGTCAAAGCGAGCCTGACGGACACGGTCGTGACGCACGCGATCGACGGCGCCCCGCAGCGTGTGATCCGGACGTCCGTCATCGACCGGCTCGAGCGCGCGAACCCGCTGCTGCGCTTGCCGCGCGCGCTCGCGAATGCGCTCGGCTTCCGTCATCTGACCAAGACCTCGCTCGTCGACTTCATCAAGGAAGGGCTCGCGATGCGGAAGAGCCGCGAGCTCACCTGGGCGCAGCTCGCGATGGCGGCGAACGCGCCGATGCTGACGCGCGCCAGCATGGTCGACGGGAAGCTCGAGGTCGGGATCCTGCCGACGGGCCAGGTCGTCGGCGTGATCGAGCAGCTGCCGAGCGTCGCCGAGGTGCTTGCCGACATCATGCGCGGGGCGGAGGAGACGCTGACGCGCCTCACCGGGGGCTCGCCCGCCGCCGATCGCATCCGGGAGCGCGCCTGATGGACGTCCGATTCTCCGCCGCCGACGAGGCGTTCCGCCTCGAGGTGCGCACGTGGCTCGAAGAGAACCTCGTCGGGGAGTTCGCCGAGCTCCGGGGGCGCGGGGGCTCCGGCGATCTCGAAGGCGCGGTGGACATCCGCCGCGCGTGGGAAAAGAAGCTCGCCGACGGCGGCTGGACCTGCGTCGGGTGGCCGAAGCAATGGGGCGGCCGCGGCCTCGAGCTCAGCCAAGAGGTGATCTTCAACGAGGAGTACGCGCGCTCGCGTGCCCCGGGCCGCGTGGGTCACATCGGCGAGACGCTGCTCGGCCCGACCCTCATCGCATTCGGAACCGAGGAGCAGAAGCAGCGGTTCCTGCCGCCGATCGTCCGTACCGAGGAGCTCTGGTGCCAGGGCTACTCCGAGCCGAACGCCGGGTCGGATCTCGGCAACGTGCAGTGCAAGGCCGAGCGTGACGGCGACGAATGGGTATTGCAGGGCCAGAAGGTCTGGACCTCCCTCGCGACCATCTCCGACTGGTGCTTCGTCCTCTGCCGCACCGATCCGCAGGCGCCGAAGCACCAGGGCATCTCGTACCTGCTGGTGCCGATGAAACAGCCCGGCGTCGAAGTGCGGCCGATTCGACAGATCACCGGCACCGCCGAGTTCTGCGAGGTCTTCTTCGACGGCGCCCGCACGGCGGCGTCGAACGTCGTCGGGCAGGTGAACGGCGGGTGGCAGGTCGCGATGGGGACGCTCGCGTTCGAGCGCGGCGCGTCGACCCTCGGTCAGCAGATGATGTTCGAGATCGAGTTGAACCACGTCGTCGCTGCCGCGAAGGCAAATGGAGCCGCGAAAGACCCGGTCATCCGCCAGCGACTCGCCGACGCGTGGATCGGCCTCCGCATCATGCGCTTCAACGCGCTCCGCACCCTGACCGCGATCGAAGGCGGCGCCGCCCTCAGCCGCGAGGCGCTCATCACCAAGCTCTACTGGGCGACGTGGCACCGCTCGCTCGGCAAGCTCGCGGTCGACGTCCTCGGCGCGCGCTCGGAGATCCGCACGTCCGGATCGATGGACGACTACGAGGTCGACGAGCTGCAACGTCTGTTTCTCTGGACCCGCGCCGACACGATCTACGCGGGCACGAACCAGATCCAGCGCAACATCATCGCCGAGCGCGCGCTCGGGATGCCGCGCGAACCGAAGGTCGAGGGCCGCAAGTGAGCACGAGAACCGCCCCACCCTGCCCACCGCCGCACGCGCTGCTCTCCGGCAAGACCGTCCTCGTCACCGCCGCCGCCGGTACGGGGATCGGCTTCGCGACCGCCAAGCGTTGCGCCGAGGAAGGTGCGACGGTGATCATCAGCGACCAGCACGAGCGCCGGCTCGGCGAAGCCGCCGACCAGATCGCGCCGATCATGGGCAAGCGGCTGACCACGGTGGTCTGCGACGTCACCTCGCAGGCGCAGATCGACCGCATGTTCGAGGTCGCCATTGCGGAGACGGGGAAGCTCGACGTGCTCGTGAACAACGCGGGGCTCGGTGGCACCGCGAACCTCGTCGAGATGACCGACGACCAGTGGCTGAAGGTGCTCGACGTCACGCTCAACTCGGCCTTCCGCTGCACGCGCGCCGCGCTCCGTCACATGGTCCCGAACGGAAGCGGCGTCATCGTCAACAACGCGAGCGTGCTCGGCTGGCGCGCCCAAGCGGGCCAAGCGCACTACGCCGCGGCGAAGGCGGGAGTCATGGCCCTCACGCGCTGCGCCGCCATCGAGGCGGCGCCCGCCGGCATCCGCATCAACGCCGTCGCCCCGAGCCTCGCACTCCACCCGTTCCTCCAGAAGAGCGCTCCGAAGGAGCTCCTCGACGAGCTCGAGACGCGCGAGGCGTTCGGCCGCGCGGCGGAGCCGTGGGAAGTCGCCAACGTGATCGTCTTCCTGGCGAGCGACTACTCGACGTACATGACCGGCGAGATCGTCTCGGTCAGCTCGCAGCACCCGTAGAATCGTACGGAGGCGGCAGGCGGGGGCGTTGCGCGTGGCTCCTACGGTCGCGGGGTCGCTGGCGCCGGCGCATACAGATGGCCGGAGCCACCATGGCTTGAGCACACGCGAGCTGACCGCTCCCCGAAGCCACGCGCAACGCCCCCGCCTGCCGCATCCTTAGGGTTTTTGTAGATCCTCGCCCCGAAGCGCAGACGGTGAGCGGCAAGTCCTGGAACCGCTTCTGTCATCCGAGTGAAAGGAGGCGGCGGCGGGTGGGGTTCAGGGGTCGCTCCGGGGAGCGGTCAGCTCGCGTGTGCTCAAGCCAGAGTGGCAGCGGCGAGTAGTAAGCGCCGGCGCCAGCGACCCCGCGACCGTAGGAGTGCACCCCTGAACCCCACCCGCCGCCGCCCACATTGACGACCTGACGCAAGCAGACGACTTGACGCGAACGTAGAGTTGGCTCTAAGGTTGGGGCCGTCTCCAGGATTAGCATGGACTCTGCCGTCGCCCACGTCCCCGTCGAAGGCCGCCGCGAGCGGAAGAAGCGCGAGCTTCGCTCCCGCATCTACCAGAAGGCGCAGGAGCTCTTCCTGACGCAGGGCTTCGACGCGACGACCGTCGAGCAGATCGCCGCCGCCGCCGACATCGCGCCGGCCACCTTCTTCAACCATTTCCAGGGCAAGCATGCCCTCCTCGGCGAGATGACGACCGAGGTGTTCCAGCATCTCCAGGAGCTCATCGAACAGTACCTGCTCCGCCCCGGCACCGCGCAGGAACGCATTCTCGGCTTCGCCGAGCGTGCGGCCAGCGACGCCCAGGCGGCGCGTGGCGTCGCGCGCGACGTCGTGCTCGAGCTCATGCGGACGAGCGCGCGGCCGGGTGAAACGCCGCCGTATCTCGCGCGCATCTTCACTCCGATCACCAAGACCCTCCGTGAAGGGCAGCGTAAGCGCGAGGTCCGCGACGACCTCGACGCGGGCTTCCTCGCCGAGATGGTCCTCGGCGCACTGAACGCTACGTTCATCAGTTGGATGAACGATCCCGACTACCCCCTCGAACAACGGCTCCGACAAGCGGCGGCATTCATCGGCGAGGCCATTCGTCCGATGACCACCCGACCGCGACGGAGCACTCGGTGACGACCATGCACGACAACATCGACATCCTCGACGCGCACACCTGGGGCCCCGGGGCCCACGACCGTTTCCGCTGGCTCCGCGAGAACGATCCCGTCCACTGGGATGCGAAGAACGCGATCTGGGCCGTGTCCAAGCATGCCGACGTGGTCTACGCGTCGAAGAACCACGAGACGTTCTGCTCGGGCGAAGGCACGCGTCCGAACATGCCGACGAAGCTCTCGATCGTCGACATGGACGAGCCGCGCCACGGCCAGCTGCGGAACCTGATCAACCGCGGCTTCAAGCCGCGCCGGGTCGCCGACATCGAGGCGCGCTTCCGCCAGTTCACCGTCGAAACCATGGAGCGCATCCAGCGCCAGGGCGAGTGCGACTTCGTGAAGGACATCGCCGTGCCGATGCCGATCGAGGTCATCGCCGATCTGATCGGCATCCCGAAGACCGATCGCGACAAGCTCCACCACTGGTCGGACACGATGATCGCGAGCGACGGCAACTACGACGACATCGAGCAGATGAGCAAAGCCGCCAACGCGTTCGCCGAGTACGTCGCCTACATCGAGGACACGATCGAGGAGCGTCGGAAGAACCCGACGGAAGACCTCGTGAGCGTGCTCGTGACCGCGAAGGACGGCGGTCTGCTCGGCCAGGACTCGAGCGTGAACGCGTCGAAGATGCCGTCCGACCACGCGGTCGAGATGGCGAAGGACGAGCTCACGATGTTCCTCGTGACGCTCCTCATCGCCGGTAACGAGACCACGCGGAACGCCCTGACCGGCGGCATGAGCCAGCTCATCGAGAATCCCGCGGAGATGCGGAAGCTCCTCGACAACCGCGCCCTCATCCCGAAGGCCGTCGAAGAGATCGTGCGCCACGTGTCGCCGGTGTTGAACTTCGCGCGCACCGCGACGAAGGACACCGAGCTCCGCGGCCGCAAGATCAAGCAGGGCGAGAAGATCCTCCTGATGTACCCCTCGGCGAATCGCGACGCCGACGTCTTCGCGGATCCCGACGCGTTCAAGGTCGATCGCGATCCGAACCCGCACGTCGCCTTCGGCATCGGCAACCACTTCTGTCTCGGCGCCAACCTCGCCCGCATGGAGATCCGCGTCATGCTCGAGGAGATCCTGAATCGGATGCCGGACATGGAGTACGCCGACGGCCCGCCGAAGACGCATCCCTCCTTGCTGGTCCGGTCGTTCACGCATATGCCCGTGAAATTCACGCCGACGGCCTGACACCCGACCCCATCCCCGCCGCGGCTCCCGCGGCGGGTTCGTCGCGCGCACCCGCCGCGTTCGACGACTTGCCGCGGCGGCCGCTGCCGCGCTTTCCGTCCTGGTGGACCGCACTCGGTCCCGGCGTCGTCTGGATGGCGCTCGCGCAGGGCAGCGGCGAGCTCATCTGGTGGCCGTACCTCGTCGCGAAGTACGGCCTGACGTTTCTCTGGCTCCTCGTTCCCGCGTGCCTGCTCCAGTACCCGCTGAACGTCGAGATCGGCCGGTACACGCTGCTCACGGGCGAGACGATCTTCCGCGGCTTCTTCCGCGTGAGCCCCGTCCTCGGCCTGATCCTCTGGATCCTGATGACGATCTCGTTCCTGTGGTTCGGAGCGTTCGCCTCGGCGGGTGGCACGGCGATGGCGGCCCTGACGGGGTTCCCGGGCGGCTTCACGGTGCGCGGCCGGACGCTCTTCTGGGCCTACGCGACGATCGCGGTTTTCGTGGCGGCGATCGCGCTCTCCGGCGTCGTCTACCGGTTGATCGAGCGCTGCATGAAGGTCGTCGCACTCGTCACGGTGATCGGGTTGCTCTGGGCGTGCGCGCAGCCCGAGGTCATGGCCGCGCTGCCCACCTTTCTCGCCGCGCTCGCCGGTCCGACCGGACCGATGGAGCGGGGGTGGGACGTGAACGACTCGACCAAGCTCCTCACCGCGATCACCTTCGCGGGGCTCGGCGGGTTCTGGATCCTCCTCTATTCGTATTGGCTGCGCGACAAGGGCAGCGGCATGGCCGCGCACGGCGGCCGCATCACGGGGTTGAGCGGCCGGTCGGAAGCCGTCGCGGTCGCGGGTCATCTCGTGGACGATTCCCCCGCCAGCGCCGAGGCCTGGAAGCGTTGGCGCCGCTACCTGACCGTCGACGCGCTGATCGGGATCTTCGGGAACCTCGCGACGACGCTCATGACCTGTCTCCTCGCGTACGCCCTGCTCTACCCGCGCGGCCTGCTCCCCGAGGAGTACGAGCTCGCCGTCGTGCAGAGCACCTTCTTCGAGGTCAGCTGGGGTCCGATCGGCCGCGTCCTCTTCCTGGTCGTCGCCGCCGCGTTCCTGACCGACACGTGGCTCGCGACCGCCGACGGGGTGAGCCGGATGCAGGCGGATCTCATCTACGCGCGGTTTCCGGCGGCGCGCCGCTGGCCGCTGAACCGGTGGTACTACGTGATGCTCGGCACGCTCACGGTGATCACGTGCCTCACGATGCTGCTCGACGCCCCCGGACCGCTGATTCTGCTCTCGGCCGTGATCGGGTTCGCGGGGACCGTGATCTTTCCGCCCGCGCTCTACCTCTTGAACCACCGCCGCCTGGCACCCGCGCTGCCGGCGTGGGCGCGGCCCCGCCGCGGCGAGGCGCTGCTCCTCGCCGTCAGTTTCGTGATCTACGCCTTCCTCGCGACCGCGTACGTCTGGGCGACGTTCTTCTAGCCCGGCACGGTCACGGTTCGATCAGCTGGAGCTCCGGCTGGGTGAATGCGGCCGGACCGGGAAAACCCGCGACCGAGTTCACCGCGGGGTTGTCGCCCTGAATGCAGTAGACCCCGACGCTCGCGCCCTCGGGCGTGCGCGGGGTGCCCTGCCGTACGATGCCGCTGTTGACGAAGCAGGCGCGGTTGCGGGTCACGCAGGTTTCGCCCGCTTCGCAGTACGGGCATTCCGGCGGATTGCAGCTCGCGTCGCCGCTACACGGGCGGTAGGTCGTGATCGAGCAGTGGCTGTCGGCCGGGCCCGCCGTGCAGATGCCCTCCTGCGCCGAGTCGGTATCGGTCGGGTCCAGGCGGCAGTCGGCGGTATGGCAGAAGCCGCCGGGACAATCGGAATCGGTCACGCACGCGGATGTGTCGCTCGTGCCGCCGACGCAGGCCGCGAAGCACGCGTTGGGGCGCTGCTGTCCGGCGCAGAAGCATTGCGGATCGCACGTCCCCCCGGGACACTCCGACGCGGTCGCGCACGGCCGACCTTCGCTCGTCCCGCCGCGGCATGCGTTGCCCATGTAGCCCGCACTCGCGCACTGCTGCGTCGGTGCCAGCGTCGCGGTTCCGGTGGTGCGCTCGGTGACGTAGAGCGCGAGTCCAGCTGCCGACGTGATCTCGCCGCCACCCGGCGGACAATCGACGCTCGTGGCGCCGAACGCGCCCGATACGTCGCCGAAGGGCGGCGTCGTGCGGCAGACCCGGCCTTCCCTCGGTCCGTCGCTACAGACGAGCGCGGTGACACACGGACCGGCGTTGAAGGCGCAGTCCTCGTCGCTCGCGCACCGATCCTTGTCGACCGCGCAGAAGCCTCCACAGACCGGGCACGGCTTGTTGGCCGAACCGAAGCTGCGATTGTACGTGCGTGAGAGCTGCGGCGCCCGTACGACCGATTCGCCGGTGAGGATGTTCACGGTCCCAACGACGTCCTCGCTCAGCAACAGCACGTTGCAGACGGTGACGCCGCCGGAGTACGCGCCCTCCGGCGGGGAGCCGGCTGTCACGATGCAGGAGTCACCGAGGGCGTCGCACACCGGGTCGTTCGGATCGTCGATGTCGCACTTCTTCTGGATGTCCTGCGCGCAGTGCGGCCCCGTCGCGGTCACGCTTTTCCGGCAGACGCCCTGCCCGAGTCCGGCGCAGATCGAGTTTCCGGTCGTTCCGGACGGTGCGTCGTGCAGGACATGACAGGGCGAATGCGGCGCCAGTGAGCAGCTGGGACCGAGGTTGCAGAGACCCGACCCGTCGCAGTCGTAGAGATCGGCGAGGTAGCCACCGCCCTCCGCGACGCCGGCGTCGGCGCTGAGCCCGGTCCAACCGTTGTCGGTGTCGGCATCCGCGTGCTCGACGACGCGGATCCGAGGGGTCGTCGTGCAGAGACAGGCGAAGTAGCCGTGCGGCTCCGTCGCGGGCCCGCACGCCCCGGGGCACGCGCCGTCATCGTCTCCGTCGCATTCCTCGGCGACGTTGTTCACCAGGCCGTCGCCGCAGAGCCCGCCGCGGACGGCGTACTGGTAGTCGATGAGGTCGGGCGGGACGTCGATCCCCGGCCCGTCGGTCAGCAGCAGATGCGCGTCGACCAAGCACGCGGCCGCGGTCGAGGCCGCCGTCTGATCCGGCTCGCACGCGGCGAGGCTCGTGATCTGCGCATCGCTACACCGCTTGGTCACGGCGGCGGAGAGCTTCGCTTTGCACTTCGCGATCGCGGCCGCGGTCTTCGGCTCGTCCGTGGCGCAGGTGTGCGGGGGAATGCCGGGAAGCTTGCCGCGCATGATGCCCGCGCGGCATTTCTGTACCGCCTTCAAGACGCACGCGACGAGACCAGCACTCTGCTTCGCGATGCCGGCTTGGCAGTCCAGATCGGATTTCGCGAGTGGGCCGGCGAGCGCCGCGTCGTACTCCAGGGCCAGCATCGACTCGACGATGGCGTCATGGCTCGTCGCGACGCACGCCGCCACGTCGCCGGGCGTGAAGCCGTTGCCGGCCGTCGTGTCCATGCACGGACCGGGAAAGCCGAGATTCGCGAGACTCCCGCCGTCCGGAGGAAACGTGCACGCCTTCACTACGGTCGAGAGCTGCGCATCGAGCTTCGTGATCGCGCCCGGGTCGATCCCCGCGCAGCTTCCCGGGGTGACCAGATTCGCGTTTCGACATCGTTGCTCGAGCTTGAGCATCGCACGCACGCGCGCCAGCCCGACCTTGCCGATCGTGGCGCTGCACTTCATCTCCGCGATCTTCAGCGCCCCTTCGGCGGAGCCCGGCATCTCGACGACCCCGCAGACGAGCGCGAGCATCAGGCATGCTTTGCCGAGACGCATCAGTGATCTCCTTCTCGAGGGGGGACGGCACTCCACCGCCACGGCCACCACCACGTCGAACCATTCGCACTGACCGCCCGGCCAAGGCAAGAACTTCTTGTGAAATTCGCCGTGCTGGAGCGAGCGCAATGGCGCCCTGCTCATCACCCCGCGCGTTCGATGGCGCCCGCGGCCGTCAGTTCTGCGACGGTCGCGCCGTCGAGACGCAACAACTCTCCGAATACGTACGCATGGTCATGCCCGATCGCCTGGCCCGCGAGGCCGGTGCGCGGCGGGGTTTCCGTGAGCCCCAATGGAACACCGGTGGCGACGACCGCGCCGCGGGTCACGTGCTCGACGGTCTCGAAGAAGCCGCGTGCGGCGAGATGCGCGTCCTCGGCGAGCTCGGCGATGGTTCGCACCACGCCCGCCGCGACTCCCGCTGCCTGCAACGTGCGCATCACCTCTTCGGCGTCGCGGTCGCGTGTCCAGGCCGCGACGTGCGCATCGAGCGCCTCGGCGTTGGCGACGCGCTCCGCGCGGTCCGCGAAGCGCGGCTCGTCGCACCACGCCGGGTGGCCGATCGCCGCGCGGAAGCGCTCCCAGGCCTCATCGTCGGCCACGGCGATCGCGCACCAGCGATCGTCGCCGCGGCACGGGTAGCACCCGTGCGGGGCCGCCGCCGGCGATCGATTGCCGACGCGGGCGGGTGCGGCGGAGCTCGGGGCGACGTCGAGCATCACGTCGCCGATCGCGGCGATCGTGGCTTCGAGCTGCGCCACGTCGATGTACTGACCCGCGCCCGTTCGGTCGCGGTGCGCGAGCGCCGCGAGCACCGCCACGAGGCCGTGGAGCGCGCTCAGGACGTCCGGATACGCGTACTGCGTGATCGTGCACGGACGGTGCGCGAATCCCGAGAGCGTCGCGAGCCCGGAGAGCGCTTCGATGTTCGAGCCCCAGGTGACGTAGCCGCGATGCGGGCCGCGGTGGCCGTAGCCCGACGTCCCGAGCATCACGAGGTCGGGCTTCTCGGCACGGAGCACGTCCCACCCGAGGCCGAGCTTGTCGATCACGCCCGCGGTGTTGTTCTCGATCACGACGTCGGAGCACGCGGCGAGTCGGCGGCAGAGCGCCACCGCCGCGGGCTTCGTCAGATCCAGCGCGACGAAGCGCTTTCCCGCGTTCCAATCCGTGAACCAGGGCGAGCCTTGCGGATCGGTGCCGCGCGCCGGATCCCGCGGCGGCACGTAGAGACGGACGACGTCGGGATGCCCGCGCGACTCGACCCGAATCACCTCGGCGCCGCACGCCGCCATGAAGCGTCCGATCCACGGGCCGGCCATCGCGACGGTGAGCTCGAGCACGCGGAGGCCCGCGAGCGGTCCGCGTCCCGCAGCATTCACGTGACCGGGCGCCAGCGGGACTTGCCGCCCGGGGCGCGCGGCGGCGACGGCGCGGTCGGCATCGACCTTCGGCGCCGGACGCGCGATCGACCACGGCGTCGCCGCGAGTCGATACGGCGCGCCCGCCATCCGCGTGATCGTCCCGTCGGCCTGCGGCACGTCGACGAAGAAGCCGCGCGCGGCGAGATGCGGATCCGCGGCGACCTCGGGAGCGGTGTTCACCGGCGTGAACGCGAGGTGGCGGCGCTGCCCCTCGTGGTAGATCTCGGCGACCGTGAAGCGGCGCGTGAGCTCGGTCACGTACATGTCGACGAGATCGCGGTACGGAATGCGCTGGGACGACGGCCCCTCGAAGATCGGATCGCGAACCGTGTCGTTGCCGGTCACCTCGGCGATCCACGCCGCGAGCGCCAGCCAGTGTCGCGGCCGGTTCACCATCAGATACACGAGCCCATCGCGACACGGGTACGTGCCCGACGGCACGGAGGCGAAGAGTCCGGTGCCGTTCCGACGCGGCACGATGCCGTCGTCGTGCCACTTTCCGATGCCGCAGATGTGCGTCGCCGAGACGACGGCCTCGAGCAACGACACGTCGACGCGCTGTCCACGTCCCGTCCGCGCCGCGTGGCGGAGCGCGATCAGCGTAGCGGCCGCCGCCGAGAGCGAGGCCGTGATCCCCGCCTGATTCCCCGCGAGTCGGACCGGCGGATCGTCCGCGTCGCCGGTGACGTGCAGCGCGCCGCCGAGCGCCGACGCCACGAGATCGCCGCCCGCGAAATCGCGATACGGGCCCGACTGTCCGAACGACGTGATGGACGTCAGGACGAGTCGCGGATTCGCGGCGCGGAGGCGCTCGTACCCGAGCCCGGCCGCATCGAGCGCGCCCGGTGCCAGTGTTTCGACGATCGCGTCCGCGTCGGCGGCGAGCGCGGCGAAGCGGTCGCGTCCGGCGGTCGTCGCGAGGTCGCAGACCACGCTACCCTTGTTCGTGTTCATCGCGACGAACGGCGCGCTCGCGAGCTCGCGAGCGCGAACGCCGTGACGGAACGGCGGCAGTGCGCGCGTGGGATCGCCGCCCGGCGGCTCGATCTTGAGCACCTCCGCGCCGAGGTCGGCGAGCAGCTTGCCGCAGTACCAGCCCGTGTCGTCGGCGAGCTCGAGCACGCGCAGGCCGGCGAGCGCACGCGCTGCGCCCGCGTCGGGCGCCGCCATTGCTCGCGCGTCGGGTCCGCTCATCGCCCGCGAGTGTGAACCGGCTTGTACCTGAAATCAAAACTTGGCATGGAATCCGTCGCTTGAGCGCCGATCTCCGCAACGGGAACTCCGCCACGACCGGTTGGGACCACAGTGTCGATCTGCTGATCGTCGGCTCCGGGGCCGGCGCGATCGCAACCGGCATCTTCGCTCACGACCGCGGTGGGAAAGTGCTCCTCATCGAGAAGACCCACCTCTACGGCGGGTCGTCGGCCATGTCGGGCGGATCGCTCTGGATCCCGAACAACTATCTGATGGCCGCGGCCGGCGTGCCGGACACGCCCGACGAGGCGCTCACCTATCTCAAGCACATCACGCGCGGGGCGGTACCCGAGGAAAAGCTGGTCCGCTACGTCGCCAAGGCGCCCGAGATGCTCCGCTACCTGACGGACCGCGGGCACCTCCGCATGCAGTCGATGCTGACGTACACCGACTACTACCCCGAGGCGCCGGGCGGGAAACCGGGGGGACGATCGGTCGAGCCGGAGCACTTCGACGCGCGGCAGCTCGGCGACGACTTCGACCGCATGCGCGAGCCGGCGGTCCAGGAGCTCGTCATGGGTCGCATGTCGATGACGGCGACCGAAGCGCACCATCTCCTCGCACGTCATCCGGGATGGATCGGCCTCACGTCCAAGATCATGTCGCGCTACTGGCTCGACGTCGGCGGCCGCATGAAGGGCAAGCGCGATCGGTGCCTCTCGCTCGGCAACGCGCTCGTCGGCATGCTGCGGCGGACGATGCTCGACCGCCAGATTCCGCTCTGGCTCGAGACCGCGGCGCGCGAGCTCGTCGTCGAGAACGGCCGGGTCGTGGGGCTCGTCGCCGAGCAGCGCGGCCGGAAGATCCGCATCCGCAGCGAGAAGGGCGTCGTCCTCGCCGCCGGCGGGTTCGAGAGCAACGACGCCATGCGGAAGCAGTACCTGCCGAACCCGACCGAGGCGTCATGGACGACGGCGAACCCGGGCAACACCGGCGACGCGATCCAGATGGGCCTCGCGCTCGGCGCCGGCATCGGTCTCATGGACGACGCGTGGTGGGGGCCGACGACCGTGGTGCCGGGCGAGGACCGCGCCCGCATGCTCGTCATCGAGAAGGGTCTGCCGGGCAGCATCTTCGTCAACAAGCGCGGCCAGCGGTTCCTGAACGAAGCGTCCCCCTACAACGACATCTGCAAGGCGATGTACGCGAACCACACGGCGGAGTCGCCGTGCGTGCCGGCGTACATGATCTTCGACGCGACCTATCGGAAGAAATATCCCTGCGGTCCGTTCTTCCCCGGTTCGCAGCAACCAGACTGGGCGCTGCCGAAAGCGCTGAAGGCGGCGCGCTACCTCAAGAAGTCGAACACCCTCGAAGGGCTCGCGGGCGAGCTCGGCATCGACGCGGCCGGCCTGAAGGCGTCGGTCGCGCGGATGAACGAGTTCGCGCGGAACGGGAAAGACCTGGACTTCCACCGCGGCGAAAGCCTCTTCGATCGCTACTACGGCGACGAGAAGGTGCAGCCGAACCCGTGCCTGGCTCCGCTCGAGACGGCGCCGTACTACGGGATCGTCGTCTACGCGGGCGATCTCGGGACGAAGGGCGGCCTCGAAGTCGACGCGAGCGCGCGCGTCGTGCGCACCGACGGCTCGGTGATCGACGGCCTCTTCGCGATCGGCAACTGCTCGGCGGCGTCGATGGGCCCGACGTATCCCGGCGCCGGCGGCACGATCGGGCCCGCGATGACGTTCGGCTACATTCTCGCCTGCGAGCAGATCGGCAACTGACCCCGTCGAGGTTCCCCCATGCCTTTCAAAGTCGAGACCGGGCTCCTGAACCCGGACACCGCGCAGTACGCCGGGAAGGGTCAAGCGAAGCCGACGATCGCCGACGTCGCCGCCGCCGCGAAGAAGACGGAGGCGCTCGGCTTCGACGGCGTCTGCACGCCGGAGGCGGGACACGATCCGTTCCTGCCGCTCACGATCGCCGCGGAGCACACGACGACGATCCAGCTCGGTACGAACGTCGCGATCGCGTTCCCGCGGAGTCCCATGGTCACCGCGCAGCTCGCCTGGGACCTCCAACAGCTCTCGGGCGGCCGCTTCAACCTCGGCCTCGGCACGCAGGTGAAGGGTCACAACGAGCTGCGCTACTCCACGCCGTGGACGGCGGGTCCGGGTCCGCGCCTCCGCGAATATCTGCTGGTGCTGAAAGCGATCTTCGACGGCTTCACCACCGGCAAGGCGAAGCCGTTCGAGGGCGACCACTACAAGTTCTCGCTACTGCCGCCCTTCTTCAGCCCGGGTCCGATCGACTATCCCGCCCCGCCGATCTACATCGCGGCCGTCAACACCTACATGGCGAAGCTCGGCGGCGAGCTCTGCGACGGGCTCCGTCTGCACCCGATCGGGACCTTCAGCTACACCAAGGCCGTCGTCCTGCCGGCCATCGCCGCCGGCGCCGCGAAGGCGGGCCGCACGCTCGCCGACATCAACGTGATCGGCGCGCCGTTCCTCGCGACCGGCGCCACCGAGGCCGACGTCGAGAAAGCCAAGCAGGCGTTGAAGCAACACGTCGCCTTCTACGCGTCGACGCGCACCTACCACACGGTGCTCGCCCACCACGGCTGGGAGGACCTCGGTGCCGAGCTCCACAAGCTCTCGAAGGAGGGCAAGTGGCAGGAACTGCCGAAGCTCCTGACGGACGACATGCTCGCCGAGTGGGCCGTCATCGCGACGCACGACCGGCTCGCCGCCGAGGTGCGGGCCCGGTGCGAGGGCATCTTCTCGACCGTGCTCCTCGATCTGCCGGGGAATCTCGCCCGCGACGAGGACCGGGTCCGCGACATCGTCCGCCGTCTGCATCAATAGATCTTCCGAGGAGACACCCATGGCCGAGCAGAGCGTATTGTTCTCCGTCGACTCCGGCGTCGGCGTCGTCACGTTCAACCGCCCAGACCGGCTGAACGCCGTGAACTGGCCGATGGCGACCGAGCTCGTGACGCTCTTCCGCGAGCTCCGCTTCCGCGACGACGTCCGGGTGATTCTGCTCACGGGCGCGGGGCGCGGCTTCTGCGCGGGCGGCGACGCCGAGTGGCTCTCCGGCGGGACCGACCGCGGCATCCCCGGCCTCTCCGACAAGCCGCTGGAGCGCTATCAGAAGAAGACGCCCGCCGGTCCGTTCGCGGAGTTCGTGCGCACGATGGTCCTCGACGTCGACAAGCCGATCATCGCGGCGATCAACGGTCCCGCGATGGGCGCCGGGCTCGCGTTCGCGCTCGCCTGCGACCGGCGGTTCGCGGACCCGAGCACCCGCATGTCGGCCGCGATGGTGCGCCTCGGCTTCAGTCCGGACTGTGGCGTGACCTGGCTCCTGCCGCGCGTCACCAATCAGTCGACCGCGCTCATGATGGTCGAGACCGGGTGCATCCTCGATGCGCAGCAGTGCCTGAAATACGGCCTCATCGACGAGCTCATGGCCGAAGACGGCCAGGCGCTTCCCGCGGCGATGGACTACGCGAAGAAGCTCGCCCAAGGGCCGAGCGTCGCCGTCGATCTGGCGCGGCGCTGCGTCTACAAGGTCGCGGAAGGCGCTACGCTGGACGAGATCCTCGACTACGAAGCGGTCGCGGGCACGATCACCGCCAACACCGCCGACGCCGCCGAGGGCACGAAGTCGTTCATCGAGAAGCGGAAGCCCGTCTTCAAGGGCTGCTAGCTCACGCCGGCGAGAGGGCGCGCCGCAGCGCGTCCGCCAGGCGCGGCGTATCGACCGATCGCGCCTCGGTGCCGAAGACGTAGAAGTCGGGACGCTGGAGCGCGACGGCCGCACCCGTCGCCGCGAACCAGCGTGCGTACGTCCCGTCGAGATCGACCACGGGAGCCTCGCTCCCGACGTGCGCCGCGACGACGCCGAGCTCGCGGAGCCGACTCATCGTGTCGCGATCGAGCGTCGCGAACGGGTCGCCGTCCCGACCGAGCAGGGTCCAGCCGCCGCCCACGACGTCGTCGAACCAGCCTTCCCTCCCGTCGGCGGTGCGGACGCGACCCTGGGGGAAGAGCTTGCCGGCATGCGGATCGCCGTCGCGCAGCACGCCGGGTCCGATCGTCGGCGACGGCGGCGGTGTCGCCTGCTGTCCGCTCGCGAGTGCGGCCGTCATCATGGCGTCTCGCCCCGCGGCTTCCACCGGATCGGCGATGCAGATGACCTTTCCGAGCGCCATGGAAAAGTCGATCACGGCGCGGACGTGCGGGACGCGCTCGCTTTCGTAGGTATCGAGGAGCGCCGCGGGGGCGGCGTCGCGCAGGACGAGGTCGAGCTTCCAGGCGAGGTTCGCCGCGTCGCGGAGCCCCGAGCACATGCCCTGCCCCGCGAACGGCGGCATCTGGTGCGCGGCGTCGCCGGCGAGAAGGACTCGGCCCTTGCGCCACTGGTCCACCCAGCGCGCCTGGAATCGATAGACGGTGTGACGCTCGAGGCGCGCGTTCTCCGGCGTCACGCCCGATGCCGCGAGGAGGCGCCACGCGGTTTCCTCTCGGTTCAGCTCGTCGACGTCCTCGCCGGGGAGGCGCATGAACTCCCACCGCCGCCGCCCCGGTCCTCCCGAGACGAGGGTGGTCGGGCGGGCGGGATCGCAAACCTGGATGTTGAGCGGCTGCCAGACCGTCGGCGTGTTCGGCAGGACGTCGACGATCAGCCAGTCGAAGAAGAACCCCAGGTCCGTGACCGTCGATCCGACCTTCGCTCGCACGAAGCTGTTCGCGCCGTCGCAACCGACGACGAACCGGGCCTGGACGTCCCGGCGCGTGCCGTCGGCCGCCGCGCACGTCAGCCGAACGCCGTCGCGCTCCTCGACGAGATCGACGACCTCCACGCCCCGCGCGACGTCGACGCCCGGAAGGCTCCGGGCCCGTGCGTCGAGGATCGCTTCGAGGTCGGGCTGCGCGAACATGTTGCCGTCGGGCCATCCGGAAAGGCCGGCCGGTCCGCTCTCGAACCGCAGGAGAGTCGCGCCCGCCGCGTTCCGCCACTCGTACGAGTCCGTCGGCTCCGTGCGGCCGCGGATCCGATCCGCGACGCCGCACGCCTGGAGGATGCGGCCGACCTCGTGGTCGAAGTGCACCGCTCGCGGGAGCGGATACGCCTGCGGCTGCTTCTCGAAGACGCCGACGCGCCAGCCGCGTTGCGCGAGCAGGATCGCGAGCGCCTGCCCGACCGGTCCGTACCCGACGATCGCGACGTCGTAGGTCACGCGCTCATCCGTGCGACGCGGCCATCAGCGCGCCGAGGTCGTCGGGCGAAAGGAACGACGGCGGCGGTGGCGGACCCCAGACGAACAGGCTGCGCGGCCCGTCCCACACCTCCGGCTTCCAGAGCTGGTCGTCGAGGATGCAGTCGAGGTCGGCGTAGTACTCGCTGAAGTTTCCCGCCGGGTCCTTCAGGTACCAGAAGAAGTTCGAGCCGATGCCGTGGCGGCCGAGCCCCCACACGTGGCGCCCGGGGTCCGCGTTCAGCATCGCGGAGGCGCCCCGCCCGACTTCGTCGACGTCGTCGACCTGCCAGGAAGTGTGGTGGAGGAACGGCACGGGGGCCGGTTGCACCAGCAGATTGTGATGATCGGTCGAGCAGCGCAGGAACGCGGCGAGGCCGGCGATGCTGTCGCTCACCTTGAAGCCGACGCCGTCGATGAAGAAGCGCGAGCTCGCCTCGAGGTCGGTCGTCCCGACGACGGCGTGCCCGAGCTTCCGCGGACGAACGCGTTCGGTGCGGAGCACCGCATCGGCACGCGCCGTCACGCGATCGCGGCGACCCGGGCCGTTGGTGACGCTCGCGGGGACCGCGCGCTGCTCGAGGCGCGGCGCGACCCTGACGACGACGCGGACGCGCGTGCCGGCGTCGGTCGCGACGAGCGTTTCGGATGCCCGCTCGACGGCGACGCCGAGGCGCCCGAGGCTCGCGGCGATGCGCCCGAGGTCGTCCGCGTCGTCGACCCCGATCCCGAGCTCGACGAGCCGCCGTGTCGGCGTCGCGACGAGGCGCAGTTGCTCGCCGCCGTCGCTGGTGGCGAAGCGGGCGTCGCCGAGGGCGGTGAGGCCGAATTCCTCGTAGTACGTGCCGACGGGGGCCACGTCGGGAACCCCGATCGTCACACCCATGAGTCGATGCAGCGCCATGGACCGTCTCCTTCCCGCTACGCGCCCGCGACGCAGGGATTGCGGAGATGACCGAGCCCCTCGATCTCGCTCCGGACGACGTCGCCGGGCTGGAGGAACCGCGGCGGCTTCCGGCTGGCTCCGATGCCCGACGGCGTTCCGGTGAAGATCACGTCGCCCGGGAGCAGGGGCAGGATCGCCGACAATCCTTCGATGATGCGGGAGACGCTGAAGACCATGTCCGAGGTCCGGCTTTCCTGCATGAGCTCGTCGTTCACCCAGCAGCGGATCGCCAGGTCGTCCTTGTTCGGCACCTCGTCGGGCGTGACGAGGCACGGCCCGAACGGTCCGAAGGTCGGGAATGACTTCCCCATGGAGAACTGTCCGCCGCCCGACCACTGGACGACACGCTCCGAAACGTCTTGCCCCACCGCCAGGCCGGCGACGTGGTCCCACGCCGCCGCCTCGGAGACGCGGTAGGCGCGGAGGCCGATCACGACCACGAGCTCCACTTCCCAATCGACGGCGCCGCTCGGCAGCACGATCGGCGCGTTCGGCCCGGCGAGACACGTCGGGAACTTCGTGAAGACCGGCAGCCGGTCCGGGATGGGCAATCCCGCTTCCGCGGCGTGCGCGGCGTAGTTCAAGCCGATCCCGAACACCTGGGCGGGACGCGGAGACGGCGGGCCGAGGTCGCCGTCTCCGATCGGCACGGCGGGTCCACCGGTCACCGTCGGTGCCCACGCGCGGAACGCTGCCCACTCGGCGAAGACGGCGTGGGGATCGGAGGAGAACCGGCCGCCCGACGCCTGTTCGACGTCGATCTCGCTTCCGGTTTCGAGCAGCGTGAGACGGCCACGGACGTTGGCGATGCGCATGACGACCTCCCGGGAACGCGGTCGGAGGAGACGATCCGCGAAGTGTCCTCCGGTCTGGTCCCATCTGAGACTTTTGTCAATAGTTGACGATTCTCTCATTCGCCGCGTACTCTGAGGGCATGCCCCGCTCCGCCGTCGCCCCGGTCCGTGGCGCGCTTCGCGCGCACACCCGCGACCTGTTGCTCGACGCCGCAGTGCGGGTCTTCGCCCGCAAAGGCGCCGGCGCCGCCGCCATCCACGAGATCGCGGCCGAGGCGGGCGTCGCGAACGGGACCTTCTACAACTACTTCCGCACGCGCGAGGCGCTGCTCGAAGCGACGAGCCTCCGACTGGCTCGCCGACTCCACGAGGCCATCGCGGTGAGCCGCGCCGCCGTCGACGATCCGGCCGAACGGATGGCGATCGGGTCGCGACGCTTCGTCCTCCAGGCCGAGCAGGATCCCGTGTGGGCGGCCGCGCTCCTCCGCGTCTGGCATGCCACCGCGACCCCGAAGGTGACTGCCGCCGATCCCATGCTCGCGGATCTCCGCGGCGGGCGGCGCCTGGGGCGGTTCGACTTCGCCGACGAGAAAGCCGCGCTCGACCTGGTGCAAGGCACGGTGCTGGCAGGCATGCGAAGCGTGCTCGACGGGCGTCCCGCGGCGGCGCACGCGAGCGCGGTCGCCGCCGTCATCCTGCGCGGTCTCGGCATGACGCCCGCCGACGCCGACGCGATCGCCAAGCGTCCCCTGCCTCCGCTCGGACCGCTGCCGTCGTCCGCGCGCCCGGGGTCCACGACGCGTCCTCGTCCGTAACCCGCCCCGCTGTCCCGCGTGACCGACCCTGCTACAAGGCGCCCCATGCCCGAGGCAGCCCCCGTCACTCGCGAAGAAACCCAGGCGAAGATGGACCTGCTCGCCGCCGCGACGCTGCGCCACACGCCGTCGCAGCGGTACACCGTCGCCGATCGGTTCGAGGAGAAGGCGCGCGCGCACCCCGAGCGGCCGTTCATCCTGTACGAGAACGACGTCGTCACCTACGCGGCGCTGAACGCCCGCGCGAACCGGCTGGCCGCCGTCATGCGGGACCTCGGTCTCCGGCACGGCGACGTCGCGGCCCTCCTCATGGAGAACCGTCCCGAGTTCATCGCGACCTGGCTCGGCTTCGCCAAGCTCGGCGTCACGGTGGCGCTCCTCAACACGCACCTCCGGGGCGCCGTGCTCGGACACGCGCTCGCGACGACGCGGGCGCGTGTGCTCGTCGCGGGCGCCGAGATCGCCGGCGCGCTGGCACCCGTCGACCCCTCCGCCCGCCCGGCGCGCGCCTTCGTGCTGGCCGATCCGTACGGAGCGTCGGCGGAGGCGGCCCCGTCGTGGCTCACCGCGCTCGACCCGCTGCTCTCCGCCGCGTCCGACGCCGACCCCGATCCCGCCGTTCGTGCGGAGCTCCGCGGCGGCGACGACCTGTTCCACATCTTCACGTCGGGGACCACCGGGCTCCCGAAAGCAGCGCGGCTCTCGCACATGCGCTACCTCGGCGTCGGCGACGGGATGTCGGCGATCGCCGGCTACGGTCCCGACGACGTGATCGCGTGCGTGCTGCCGCTCTACCACGGGGCCGGAGGCATGGTCGTGATCTCGTGCGCGCTCTCGCAGGGCGCCGTCGTGGCGCTCCGGCGGCGCTTCAGCGCATCGCGCTTCTGGGACGATGCGCGGCGCGACGGCGTGACGGCGTGCCAGTACGTCGGCGAGCTCTGCCGCTATCTCCTGAACGCTCCGCCCTCGCCGCGCGACCGCGACCATCGACTCCGCGTGATGATGGGTGCCGGCCTCGGCTCCGACATCTGGCAGGCGTTTCAAGAACGCTTCGGCATCGCGCGCATCCTCGAGGGCTGGAGCTCGACGGAGGCGAACACGAGTCTCATCAACCTCGATGGGCGGATCGGCTCGTGCGGTCGCATCCCCTTCAAGGAACGCCACAACGGGCGACTCATCCGCTACGACGTCGCGACCGACACGCACCCGCGCACCGCCGAGGGCCGCTGCATCGAATGCGGACCCGGGGAGATCGGCGAGTTCGTCGGGATGATCCTCGCGCTTCCGGACTCGGGCGCCGGACGCTTCGAAGGCTACACCTCGGGCGACGCCACCGACCGCAAGATCTTGCGTGACGTCTTCACCCCCGGCGATCGCTGGTATCGCTCGGGCGATCTCCTGGTGCACGACGCCGACGGGTACTTCACGTTCGTCGATCGCATCGGCGACACGTTCCGCTGGAAGAGCGAGAACGTCTCGACGCAGGAGGTCGCGGAGGTGCTGGGAGCGTTTCCGGGCGTCGCGATCGCCAACGTCTACGGCGTCGCCATCCCGGGGACGGAAGGCCGCGCCGGCATGGCGGCGCTGACCCTGCGGCCCGACGTCGCGTTCGACGGCGGCGCGTTTTTCGCGTTCACCGCGAGTCGATTGCCCTCGTACGCGCTGCCGCTCTTCGTCCGGCTGACGCCGGAGGCCGACGTCACGTCGACCTTCAAGCTCCGGAAAGTGGACCTCCAGGAAGACGGCTACGATCCCGCGCGCGTCACCGATCCCGTCTTCGCGCGCGACGAAAACGCCGGGGACTACGTGCGGTGGAGCGCGGAACGACACGCCGCGCTCCTCGCCGGCCGCGGCGCGGCGCCGTGGATCAAGCGAGGCGCCGCGTGAGCGCCGCCCCGTTCGCGGCCGTCCTGGTCGTCGCGTGCCTCGCGGTCCCGTTCGGCGCGGCCGCGGCCGACGGGGCGCCACCCACGCTCACCGCCCCCGAGCCGCGCTTCGACGCCGGCCGGATCGAGGCCGGCACGAAAGTGAGCCACACCTACGAGCTCCGCAATCCCGGCCCCACCGACGTATCGATCGTCGTGAAGCCCTCCTGCGGATGCACCGCGACCGACTACGACCGGGTGATTCCCGCGGGTGGGACCGGCAAGGTCACGGCCGTGCTCGATACCACCCGCATGCGCGGCCGCGTCGAGAAGGCGATCGACGTCCTAAACGAGAAGGAAGGCGGTCGCTTGCTCACGCTCACGATCTTCGCCGAGCCCGTGCGCGCGTTGAAAGTCGATCCGACCGATCAGCCCGTGCTGCGCGGGCCGGCGGGCGCGCTGAAGCCGATCGTGCTCACGGTAGAGTCCCCCGACGACACGCCGTTCGAGGTCAGGGCCGTCGAGACGGACGCCGCGGTGACCGCGAGCATCCAGCCGTTCGGTGCCGCCGGGGCGCCGCATCGGCAGCACCGCATCACGCTCACGCCGAAGCCCGAGATCGCCGTCGGCACCCAGGAGACCACGCTGACGCTCGTCACCACCCTGCCGAGCGCGCCACGGTTCACGATGCCCTTCATGATCGTCGTGGCGGGTCCGCTCGTGACGAATCCCGTCCACCTCCGGGTTCGACCCGACCGGGGAACGCTCGCCGTGCGCGTGGCCGCGGCGGGCGACGCACCCCTTCCGTTCCAGCTCCTCGGCGCGGAGGTGAGCGATCCCGACTTCGCCGCGGAGTACACCCGCGCGGCGGACGCGCCGGCGTGGGACGTGACCGTGCGCTACACCGGCAAGCCGACGCGCCACGGCGCGGTGAACGCGACCGTGAAGCTCGCGACCGACGTCCCGAGTCAGCCGTTCGTGCTCGTGCGGCTGAGCGGCAGGCTCTGACCT
>Ga0268299_1001943_pt1 | contig 29017 bp, 28 predicted proteins | sample NOBtaG_FD_193484 | JGI IMG/M metagenome (GOLD analysis project Ga0268299, IMG submission 193484) | Activated sludge microbial communities from bioreactor in Nijmegen, Gelderland, Netherland - NOB reactor | ecosystem: Engineered > Bioreactor > Aerobic > Activated sludge | place: Netherlands...
GGCTTGCGGAACCGCCGTTCCCCCCTCCGTCTGGGGCTTCGCCCCAGACACCTCCCCCTCAAGGGGGGGGAGGGAAGGTAGGATGGAGTGTTCGGCGCAGGGGGCATACATGCGGTCGACTTCCAGGTTCTGCATAGCGATACTTCCCGCGCTTTTTCTCAAGTTCGATCCGGCCCCTGCCCAGCAATCGGCGCGCAAGATCGAGAAGATCGCGCTCTGTCCGGATCAATCCTGCAAGAAGGGTGCGGCCGCCTATCGCCCGTGGGAGCTCAAGCTCCGGCTGCCGGCCAAGCTCGGGCAGTGCACGACCTACCGCACCACGCCGTTTTTCGCCGTGGTGCTCGCGCGCAATCTGCCGGACACGTCGGAGGCCGATTGCGACGCGCTTCCGAAGGATCGCGCCGCCCGCGCGGGCGAGGCCGAGCGGCTCAAGGCCGCCGCCGCGCTCGAGGGGCGGATCGTCTTTCTCCGCATGCTCTGCGTCGGCTTCGGCGATCATGTCGAATACGGCATCGAGGGCGAGACCGGCATGCTCAAGAATTTCATGGCGGCCTTCGCCGGCCATGATCGCGCCGAGGCGGAGAAATTTCTCGCGCTCGCCAAGACGCGCTATCCCGCCGCCGCGCTCGTCTCCATAACCGCGCGCGTCGAGAACGGCGACGCGACGTGTCGATAGAGCGCCGCGGTTCTCGACTCTGCTAAATTGACGCCACGTCGCTTCAAGCAGCGAGGCTCATCAATGCGAAAATTCGCGGCGGCCGGTTCGGCGGCTTTTCTTTTCATGGTCGTGGGGGCGTTCGGCCCGGCGGCCGCGGAACTCGTGAGAATTCCGCTCCGGCCGAATATCGACATCCGCATCGCCATCGAGCCGCCGCAAGGGCCGGCCGCGGCCTATGCGCTGATCTTCGCCGGCGGCCACGGCAAGATTCAACTCGACGATGCGGGCCAGCCGCGCGGCCTGCGCGGCAATTTCCTGATTCGCGCGCGCCGTCATCTTGCGGCCCGCGGCATCGGCCTCGTGCCGGTCGACGCGCCCGCGGATTATCAGGGGCCGGAAGGGCTCTGGCCGTATCGCATGGCGCATCAATATGCCGGCGACATCGGCCAGGCGGTCAATCTCGTCAAGAAGCGCTATGGGCGCCCGGTGTGGCTGGTCGGCACCAGCGCCGGCACGCTCTCGGTCGCGAACGCCGCGGCGCGCCTCTCGCACGAGAACCGGCCCGACGGCGTGGTGTTCACCTCGTCGATCACGCAGCCGACGCGGCGGCGCAGCGAGACGGTGTTTTCGGTCCACCTCGCCGCTTACAACGGCCCGGCGCTGGTCGTTTCGCACGACGGCGACGGCTGCGTGGCAACCCCGGCCCGCGACGCGCCGCGCCTGCTGGCGGCGCTGGCGAGTGCCCGGCCCAAGAAGGTTCAAATCTTGTCGGGCGGTTCGCCGCCGACGAGCGAGCCCTGCGAGGCGATGTCGCAGCACGGCTTCCTCGGCATCGAGGCGCAGGCGATGAACGCCATCGCCGATTTCATCCTGCGGCCGGGCAATTGATCCAGATCCGCAGATGATTCACGCGGAGCCGCGGCGCGGCGCCGCTACTCCGCCGGCGCTGGCGCCAGCCGCGTCTTGGCCTCGCCCGGGAGCATGATCGCGAACAGCAAGGTGAAGGCCGCGATGCCGGCCATGATCAGCAGCAAGGTCGTGAAGCCCGAGGCCTTGACCACGGGGCCGAGGAGATAGACCGCGAGGGCGCTGACGCCGAGGCCGACGGCGAGCCGGATGCCGGAGACGCGGCTGCGCATCTGATCGTCGACATAGCGCACGATCATGATGTCGATGAACGGGATCGCGCCGAACACGAACACCATGAACCCGACGGCGCAGGCCCAGAGCAGCCAGCCGTCGCTGTAGGCGGCGAGCGCGAACAGCGGAATTTGAAGACTCACGATGCCGAGATAGAGGCTCTTCAGCGGCACCTTGTCGGCTAGGCGGCCGACCACGACCTGGGCCAGCGAGCCGATCGCGTAGACGATCGCGAGGAGCGCGCCGAGCGTCGCCGGATCCTCGACGATGCCGCGGAAACGTTCGCGCAGCAGCTCGCCGTTGCCGTTGGTGGTGAACTGGAAGATCAGGCTGCCGGTCACCGCGGTCGCCGTCATCACCAGGAAGACGCGCGCCAAGACTCCCGGCGGCAGCGGCGCCACCGTGCGCGGCCGCTTGGCGGGCGCCATTTCCTCTTTAGGGGCGAGGATCGCGAAGGCGATGCCGGCGACGATCGAGACCACGCCCGGCACGACGAAGGCCATTCGCCAGCCGAAATACTTGACGAGGAAGCCGGTGATGAGGGCCGCGGCCGCGATGCCGAGATTGCCGGCAAGCCCGTTGATGCCGATGGTGAGGCCGGGCCGCGCCGCGCGCTGCACCAGCATCGGAATGCCGACCGGATGATAGACCGACGCGAAGATTCCGAGCACGGTCAGCGCCGTCGCCATTTGCCACGTATCCTGCGTGGCGGCGACGACGAGCGAGGCGACGCCGATGCCGAAGAAAAAGATCAGCATCATCGCGCGCCGGCCCCAGAGATCGCCGAGCCGGCCGGCCGGTATCGAGCCCACGCCGAACATCACGAAGGCGCCGACCGTGAACGGCATCAGGTCTTCCCACCGCGCCAGGCCGAAATCCGCCGCGATCGCCGAGACGGCGGTGGCGAAGATCAGCAAGAACAGATGATCGAGCGCGTGGCCGAGATTGAGCAGCAGCGCCAGCGGGCTGGCGTTGCTCATGGCGGGCGCGGCGGCGTGAATCGGCGCGGCGTTCGGCATCGTCGTCCCGGACAGAAAGTTGGCGCGGATACTAGCGGCGTCAGGCCGGCGCAGCCCAGCCCCTTTTCGCGGGCGGGTTGCGCCCCGTCCGCATGGTTTGGGTTCGCCTGGGATCAGAGATAGACCTTGGCGAAATAGTAAACCGTCAGCGCCACCCCGATGGCGATGATGAAGAAGCGTAGCTTGCCCGGATGCAGGCGGCGGGCGAGGCGGGCGCCGGCATAGCCGCCGGCGAAGGCGCCGAGGGTCATCACCAGCGTCGCGCGCCAGGCGACGATTCCGGCGACGACGAACACCGCCACCGACACCGTCGTCATCAGCGTGATGAGAAGGTTCTTCAGCGCCACGTTCTGGTGCACGTCGTCGACGCTGGTCATGGCATTGCCGGCCATCACCATGAAGGCGGCACCCGCGCCGAAATAGCCGCAATAGATCGCGACCAGCGCTTCGAAGCCGGCGCTGACGGCGAAGGCGAGTCCGCGGCCGCCGTTGCGCGGCTTGAGCGCGTGGAACAACGGCACGAGCTTGGCGCCGAAGGCAAAGAGGAGCGTCGCGAACAGCAGCAGCCACGGGATCAGGGCCGTGAAGACGCGCTCTTGCGTCGCGAGCAGCAGCCACGCGCCGGCGAGGCTTCCCAGCGCGGCGATGGTGCAGCTCCGGAGGAGGCGGTGGCGGACCTTCATCAGGTCGTGCCAGCCCGCGATCACGCTCGGAAAGCGTCCGGGCCAGAGCGCCACCGCGTTCGAGGCGTTGGCGACGACCGGCGAAAGCCCGACCTCGAGCATCGCCGGGAACGTGAAGAACGTGCCGCCGCCAGCCAGCGCATTGGCGGCGCCGCCGAGCAGGCCGGCGCCCAGCAAGAGGGCGATGTCGAGGGGGCTCACAGGGGGTGCCGACGCTCCGAATTCGGACTGTCTTATACCAAGCGACCAAAGTAGCTCGCCACCGCCCCCCTCGAGGGGGCGGTCGGCGGCTTGCGCGCGCTTGCGCGTGCAAGCCGACGGGTGGGGGTTTTCCTCTCCAGCGCCTCGTTGCCGGAACGGAGGTCCCCCTCAGTCCAGCGCGCAAGTGCGCGCTGGACAGCTCCCCCTCAAGGGGGGAGCGACAAGTCCATAGTTCGGTCGCCTGGTATTAAGGCGCCACGGCGCCCGGCGACAGGGCAACCGCACATGGCGGCCCTGCCGCGGCCGAAGGGTCGCGGCCCCCGAATTGGGGCGATAAGGGGCCTCGACAGGCCGGGCCCGGCATGCCATGTAGCCCGCGCTTCCAACCGGCCGCGCCTGCGCCGCGCCGGGCTCGCCGCCCGCGCCGCCGCCCGGCCGCTTTCAATGCCAAGGACGCTTCAAGGAGGGCACTGCCCATGCGCGTTTATTACGACCGCGACGCCGATGTGAACCTGATCAAAGGCAAGAAGATCGTCATCGTCGGCTATGGCAGCCAGGGCCATGCCCACGCGCAAAACCTCAAGGATTCGGGCGTCAAGGACGTGCGCATCGCGCTTCGTCCGGGCTCCGCGACCGTCAAGAAGGCGGAAGCCGCCGGTTTCCAGGTGATGACCCCGGCCGAAGCCGCCAAATGGGCCGACATCGTCATGGTGCTGACGCCCGACGAGCTCCAGGCCGACATCTACAACGCCGATTTGAAGCCCAACATGAAGCAGGGCGCGGCCATCGCCTTCGCCCACGGCTTCAACATCCATTTCGCGCTCATCGAGCCGCGCAAGGACATGGATTGCTTCATGGTCGCGCCCAAGGGCCCGGGCCACACCGTGCGCTCCGAATACCAGCGCGGCGGCGGCGTCCCGTGTCTTCTCGCAGTGCACCAAAACGCCTCGGGCAATGCCATGGAGATCGGGCTGTCCTACGCCTCGGCCATCGGCGGCGGCCGCGCCGGCGTGATCGAGACCAATTTCCGCGAAGAGTGCGAGACCGATCTCTTCGGCGAGCAAGTGGTGCTCTGCGGCGGCCTCGTCGAGCTCATCAAGGCCGGCTACGAGACGCTGGTCGACGCCGGCTACGCGCCGGAAATGGCCTATTTCGAGTGCCTGCACGAGGTGAAGCTGATCGTCGATCTCATCTACGAAGGCGGCATCGCGAACATGAACTACTCGATCTCCAACACCGCCGAATACGGCGAATACACGCGCGGGCCCCGCGTCGTCACCGACGAAACCCGCGCCGAAATGAAGCGCATTCTCGGCGACATCCAGCAGGGCCGCTTCGCCCGCGACTGGGTGCTCGAGAACCGCGCCGGCCAGACCAGCTTCAAGGCCATGCGCCGCGCCTGCGCCGAGCATCCGATCGAGCAGGTCGGCGAGAAGCTCCGCGCCATGATGCCCTGGATCGCCAAGAACCGGCTGGTGGACAAGACCCGGAACTGATCTGGCCGGAACCGATTGGCCTTCGCCCGCGGAAATAGCCGCCGCGCCGCATTGCCCATGCGCGCGGCGGCAATTGTTGCGCAACGCCGCCTAGGGTATATTGCCTAACGCGATCCGGGTTGGCCGAGGGGGTTGTTTTGGGCGCAATCGAGTTCGTGGTGGCCGCGCTTGCCGCGGTCGTATTCGGCACCTTCGTCGAATACTTCATCCATCGGTCGATGCATTGGGGAATCCTGCATCCCGAGGGTCACCGCTATCATCACGAAACCAACGACGCGCGCACCTTCATGCGCGATTTCCGCGACTACGGCACGCCCGCCCTCGCGCTCAGCTGGCCTGGTTTCCTGATTTCGCCCACCGTCGGCTTCGGCTGGATGTTCGGCGCGTTCGCCTACACGGCCCTCGCCTCCTACGCGCACCAGCTGCAGCACGCCAATGCGGATCTGGTGTTCTGGATGCCCCGGCCGGTGCACCGGCTGCACCATGTTCACGACATGAAGCACCGCAATTTCGGCGTGCTGGTGGATTGGTGGGACCGCGTGTTCGGCACCTACGAAGCGGTGGAATGGCCGCGCACCACGCCGCCCGACCGCTATCGCCTCAAGGATTACGGCGCGATTCCCTGGCGCTAGTTCTGGAATATCGCGCGCGCCAGTGCAGGGCAAATGCGTGCTTGGGGATTAAATAAGGCACAACCGCGCAAGTCTAAAATAATTGCGCGCAAATCTTCGCCTTGTCGTTGAAAGTTAACCAGTGTTCCGGTATGAGTTGCGATGTGGCGGCGGATCGGCGTTAACGCGTTGATTTCGCCGCGTTTCGGACCTTGCGAGAACGACGTGACCGAGCAGCGCGGCAACATGCGGGAATACTTGGTCGGTGCCGTTTGCACCGGCGCCGCCGCGCGTGCCGATGCGGCGGTGCGTTGCCTCGCGCTTGCCGGCGGACTCCTTCGACTTAGCCACCCCTGAATGCGCCCGTGCGCGGACGTGTATCCGCGCCCGATCATTCAGGGGAGACGGCCGCCCACCGAAGGACCATCCGCTATGTGCAAGGAAGCAAGCTATGACCGCATCCAAAGACCCCAACCGGGTCATTATTTTCGATACGACGCTGCGTGACGGCGAGCAATCGCCCGGCGCGGCGATGAACATGGACGAGAAAATCCGCATCGCCCTGGCGCTCGACGACATGGGCGTCGACGTGATCGAAGCCGGATTTCCGATCTCCTCTCAAGGCGACTTCGAAGCCGTCAAGGCGATCGCCGGACTCGTCAAGAACGCGCAAGTCGCCGGACTCTCCCGCGCCGCCGATCGCGACGTCGACCGCGCCTGGGAAGCGCTCCAGCACGCCAAGCGCCCCCGCATCCACACCTTCATCTCCACCAGCCCGCTGCACATGAAATACAAGCTGCAGATGGGCCCCAATGCGGTGCTCGAGGCGGTCGGGCGCTCGGTATCGCGCGCGCGCAATCTCTGCGACGACGTCGAGTGGTCGGCCGAGGACGGCAGCCGCACCGAGGCCGATTTCCTCTGCCGCTGCGTCGAGAGCGCCATCCACCACGGCGCGCGCACGATCAACATCCCGGACACGGTCGGCTACGCGATCCCGGACGAATACGCCGAGATCATCACGATGCTGCTCAACCGGGTGCCCAACATCGACAAGGCGGTGCTCTCGGTCCACTGCCACAACGATCTCGGCCTCGCGGTCGCCAACTCGCTGGCGGCGGTCAAGGCCGGCGCGCGCCAAGTGGAGTGCACGATCAACGGCCTGGGCGAGCGCGCCGGCAACGCCGCGCTCGAGGAGATCGTGATGGCGCTGCGGACGCGCCAGAACTCGATGCCCTACAAGACCGGCGTCAAGACCGAGCACATCACCAAGGTCTCGCGCCTGGTCTCCAGCGTCACCGGCTTCGCGGTGCAGCCCAACAAGGCGATCGTCGGCGCCAACGCCTTCGCGCACGAATCGGGTATCCACCAGGACGGCGTCCTGAAGCACGCCGCCACCTACGAGATCATGACGCCGGAAAGCGTCGGCCTCACCAAGTCCAACATCGTGCTGGGCAAGCTCTCGGGCCGCCACGCCTTCAAGGACAAGCTCCGGCAGCTGGGCTTCGAGCCCGACGACGCGGCGCTCAACGAGGCGTTCAAGCGCTTCAAGGACCTGGCCGACAAGAAGCGCGAGGTGTTCGACGAGGACATCGTGGCCCTCATCGACGATTCGCTGGGCTACGGCAGCCAGCGCATCAAATTCGTCTCGCTCCAAGTGGTCGCGGGCTCCAAAGGGCCGCAACTGGCCGATCTCGAACTCGAGATCGACGGCAAGATCGACAACGTCCAGGCGCGCGGCAACGGCCCGGTCGACGCCGTGTTCAACGCCATCAAGAAGCTCGTGCCGCACACCGCCAGCCTGCAGCTTTATCAGGTGCACGCCGTGACCGGCGGTACCGATGCCCAGGCCGAGGTGACGGTCAGGCTCGAGGAGAACGGCAAGTCCGTGAACGGGCAGGGCGCCGATGCCGACACGCTCGTGGCCTCGGCCCGCGCCTATATCCACGGCCTCAACAAGCTATTGACCAAACGTGAAAAGCAGGCGCCGCCGGCCTACACGGCGGTATCTCGCTGAAATCGAGGACGTTAACTATGTGGTTACGCAAAGTTCTTCATAATACGACGTAAGAACCTAGGGAAAGCGGACTGCGGCGGCGCCGAGGCGCCGCCGCAGCGCGAAAGACGACACACCGGGCGGCAAGAGACCAGGACCCGCTCGGCCATGCCAAAGGGGCGACGGACATGCTAACTGGATTTCTCGGCCTTCTCTCGAGCGACATCTCGATCGATCTCGGGACGGCGAATACGCTGGTTTACGTGAAGGGCCGGGGAATCGTCTTGAACGAGCCTTCGGTCGTGGTCCTCAAGGAAGTGCAGGGCCGACGACAAGTCATCGCCGTCGGCGACGAGGCCAAGCTGATGCTCGGCCGCACGCCCGGCAACATCCACGCCATCCGACCCTTGCGCGACGGCGTGATCGCCGACTTCGAAGTGGCGGAAGAGATGATCAAGCATTTCATCCGCAAGGTTCACAACCGGCGCAGTTTCGCGGCACCCCAGATCATCGTCTGCGTACCCTCGGGCTCCACGCCCGTCGAGCGCCGCGCGATCCACGACAGTTGCGCGTCCGCGGGGGCCCGCAAGGTGTATCTCGTCGAGGAGCCGATGGCGGCCGCGATCGGCGCCGGCCTCCCGGTCACCGAGCCCACCGGCTCGATGGTCGTCGACATTGGCGGCGGCACCACCGAAGTGGCGGTGCTCTCGCTGGGCGGCATCGTCTACTCGCGCTCGGTGCGCGTCGGCGGCGACAAGATGGACGAGGCGATCATCGCCTACATCCGCCGCAACCATAACGTCCTGATCGGCGAAACCTCGGCCGAGCGCATCAAGAAGGAAATCGGCTCCGCCTGCATGCCCAAGGAGGGCGAGGGGCGGCTGATGTCGGTCAAGGGCCGCGACCTCATGAACGGCGTGCCCAAGGAGCTCATCCTCTCCGAGGCGCAGATTGCCGAGGCGCTGGCCGAGCCGGTGGCGCAGATCATCGAGGCGGTCAAGAACGCGCTCGAGCACACCGCGCCGGAGCTCGCCTCCGACATCGTCGACAAGGGCATCATGCTGACCGGCGGCGGCGCGCTGCTCAGCAATCTCGATCATGTCATCCGCCAGGCCACCGGGCTGCCGGTGTCGATCGCGGACGACCCGTTGTCCTGCGTGGCGCTCGGCACGGGCCGGTGCCTCGAGGACCTGAAACATCTGAAGTCGGTGCTGATCACCGAGATCTGAGCGGGCGGCCGGCCCGCGGCGCGGCCCCACGCGTCCGGCACCGGCCCCCAACGCGGCACCGCACCAGCGGAGGGCGATAGACCGTGGGGACGCGCACGCGAGCATTCGGCCGGATCTGGGTCGTCCGCCTCTGGGTGCAGCGATTCGCGTTCCTGTTGCTGATCGCCGCCGCCTTCGGGCTGCTGGTGCTGGGGCGGTTCGAATCGCCCTGGGCATCGCGCCTTCGCGCCGGCCTGCTCGATGCGGTCGCCCCGGTCGCGCACGCGCTTTCGCTCCCCGGCCGTGCGGTCTCCGACTGGTTCGCGTCCGTCAAGAGCACTTCCGATCTCCAGCGCCAGAACGCCGAGCTCAAGACGGAGATCGATTCGCTACGTCTCCGCCTCACCGCGTTGGACGAGCTGGATCGCGAGAACCGCGAGTTCCGTAAGCTCCTCGCCGTCAAGATGCCCGACGAGGGCAAGCACATCGCCGCGCGCGTCATTTCCGATCCGGGCGGCCCCTATGTCCGTTCGGTGCTGATCCGCGCCGGACAGCGCGAGGGCGTGCGCAAGGGCCGGGCGGTGGTGACGGCCCAGGGGCTGGTCGGCCGCGTCACCGAGGTCGGCGAGTTCACCTCGCGGGTGATGCTGGTGACCGACGTCAATTCCCGCATCGCCGTCATCATCGGCGTCGCCGGCGAGCGCGCGATCATGGCCGGCGCCAACGCCGATTGGCCCAAGCTGCTGCACATCCCGCGCGTCGCCGGCATCGCCAAGGGCGACCGCGTCGTCACCTCGGGCCACGACGGCGTGATGCCGCCGGGCCTTCCGATCGGCGAAGTGGCGGAGGTCGGGCCCGGCAATGTGCGCATCCGCCTGTTCGTCGATACGCAATCGCTCGGCTTCGTGCGCGTGATCGACCACGACATGCCCGGCCTCCTGCCGCCGCCGGGCGATCCCAAGACCGCGGAGCGCCCCTCGCGCCGGCGCGACCGCTTCGACGGAGGTTCGCCGTGATCGGCGCCGCGGTCCGCCGCGAGCGCTGGTACGGCGGCGCGGCGCCGTTGGCGACCGTGATCGCCGCCATGCTGCTCGATCTCCTGTGGATTCCGGTGCCGGGCTTCAGCGCCGTGGCACCGGCCTTTCCGGTGATGGCGGTATTCTGCTGGGCGGCCTGGCGGCCGCAACTGCTGCCCTACACGGCGGTTTTCGCCGCCGGCCTGTTCGAGGATCTCATCCGCGGGACGCCGATGGGCACCGCGTCGATCTCGCTGCTGGCGGTGCAGGGCTTCGTCTGGGCGCAGCGGCGCTACTTGAGCACGCGGAGCTTCGAGGTGCTGTGGCTGGGCTTCGCCCTCACGGCCTTCATCGGCGCTGCGGCGACCTGGTGCGCGATCTCCTTCGCCTACCGGACGCCGCTTTCGCCCTGGCCGGGCGGGATGCAGTATCTTCTCACCGTGGCGGCGTTTCCGCCGGTGGCGTTCCTGCTACTGCGCATCGAGCGCGGCCTGGCGCGGGTGCCGTCGTGAGCGGCAGGCGCACCCTCAGCGGCCGCGGCATCGGCGGTTTTTCGATGCTGGGCGATTCGGCGGCCAAGCGCGCGACCCGGCGTGCCCAGGCGCGCACCAAGCGCCAAGGCCAGAACCGCGACGCCGAACTCGACCAGCGCAAGGTCTTCACGCGCCGCGCGATGGTGTTCGGCGGCATCCAGGTGGCCGCCGCCGCCGCGCTCGGCGCCCGCATGTACCAGCTGCAGGTGCTCCAGGCCGACGAATACGCCGTCCAGGCCGAGGACAACCGGGTCAACACGCGGCTCCTCATCCCGCCGCGCGGCCGCCTGCTCGACCGCAACGGCCTGGCGATGGCGACCAATCGCGAGGATTATCGCGTCTACGTCATCGCCGACCGCACGCCGAACCTGCAGCTCACGCTCGACCGTCTGTCGCAGCTGCTGCAGATCTCGGACGACGAACGCGCGCGCCTGTTCCGCGAAATCCGCAAGAAAGGCCGCCGCTGGGCGCCGTTCCCGGTCGCCGTCGACTTGAGCTGGGATCAGCTGGCGCGCATCGAGGCGAACACGCCCGATCTCCCCGGCGTCTTCATCGAGAAGGGCTTGACGCGGCATTTTCCCGCCTCCAACAGCACCGCTCACGTGGTGGGCTACGTGGCGCCGCCGACCGAGGACGATCAGGCCATCGACGGCGATCCGCTGCTGTCGCTGCCGGAATTCCGGCTCGGCAAGGGCGGCATCGAGCGCATCCTCGACAAGCCGCTGCGGGGACAGAGCGGCTACGCCCAGGTCGAGATCAACGCCGCCGGCAAGGTCCAGCGCGAGCTCGGCCGCCGCGAGGGCACGCCCGGCACCGACGTGACCCTCGGCATCGATCTCGATCTCCAGCGCTACGCCATGGGCCTCTTGGCGCAGCACGAGAGCGGCGCGGCCGTGCTGCTCGACGTGCACACCGGCGAGGTGATGGTGCTGGCCTCGCATCCCGGATTCGATCCCAACGCCTTCGTGGGCGGCATCGGCGCCGAACTCTGGCGCAATCTCAACAACAATCCCACGGTGCCGCTCAACAACAAGTGCGTGCAGGGACAATACTCGCCCGGCTCCACCTTCAAGATGATGACCGCCATCGCCGGCCTCCAATCCGGCGCCATCACCGAGCGCACGTCGTTTTCGTGCGGCGGCGCGCTGCAATTGGGCGGCCATGCGCTGCATTGCTGGAAGCGCGGCGGCCATGGCGGCTTGAGCGTGCGCGACGCCATCAAGCAGAGCTGCGACGTGTTCTTCTACAACGTGGCGATGGTGACCGGCGTCGATCGCTTTCACGACGTGGCGCGGCGCTTCGGCATCGGCGAGCTCAGCGGCATCGACTTGCCGCACGAGAAGCCGGGCCTCATGCCAAGCACCCAGTGGAAGCGCACCAACTTCAAGAACGACACCAAGTTCCACGCCGGCGAACTCGCCATCGTCGGCATCGGCCAGGGCTACGTGCTCACCACGCCGCTCCAGCTCGCGCTGATGACAGCGCGGATCGTCAATGGCGGCCGCGCGATCAAGCCCAGGCTCGTCAAGGCGCCGGCGAGCCTTATCGGCACGGGCGGCACGACCAAGCGCGCCGCCGAGCCCGCCTCGCTCGGCATCAATCCGCGCTGGCTCGATCTTATGACCAGCGCCATGTCGGGCGTGGTCAACGAGCCCGGCGGCACCGCGCAGCGCGTGCGCATCGACGAGCCCGGCCTCGGCATCGGCGGCAAGACCGGCACCGCGCAAGTGCGGCGCATCACCGTCGCCGAGCGCGCCAAGGGTGTCATCCGCAACGAAGACCTGCCCTGGGACAAGCGCGACCACGCGCTGTTCGTCGCCTTCGGGCCGGTGGCGGCGCCGCGCTTCGCCTGCGCCGTGGTGGTCGAGCACGGCGGCGGCGGCGGCGCGGTGGCGGCGCCGATCGCGCGCGAAATCATGCTGGAGGCGATGAAGCGCTACATTCCGCTCTCGGAGCGCAAGATTCCCGAGCCGGTGCGGCGCAGCCGCGCCGAGCGGGGGCGGGAGTAGCCATGAGCGTGCTCGCCGCCCGCGCCGGCGCGCCCTCGGTCTTCGACCGGGTCCGCGCGATCCACTGGCCGCTCGTGCTGTTCCTCGTGGCGGTGGCCGCGATCGGCTGCGTGCTGCTCTATTCGGCCGGCGGCGGCAATTTCAAGCCCTGGGCCGACAAGCAGATCCAGCGCTTCGCGGTCGCCTTCGTGCTGATGATGGCCGCGGCGCTGACGCCGCTCCGCGTCTGGTTCAAGCTCGCGTTCCCGGTCTACTTCGCCTCGGTCGGCCTGCTCGTGATGGTCGAATTCTTCGGCCGGCACGGCAAGGGCGCGGTGCGCTGGGTGGATCTCGGCATCGTCAGCCTCCAGCCCTCGGAACTGGTAAAAGTAGCGCTGGTGCTGGCGCTGGCGCGCTATTTCCAGCGCCTCAAATTCGAGAACGTCGGCCGGATCTGGGCGCTTTTCATCCCGATCGCGATGGCCGTCGTTCCGGCGGGCCTCGTCCTGAAGCAGCCGGACCTCGGCACGGCGGCGATTTTGCTCGCCATCGCCGGCCTGGTCCTGTTCATGGCCGGGGTGAAGGTGTGGAAATTCGCCGTGGTATTCGCCATCGCGGCGGCGGCGGCGCCCTTCGCCTACAACAAGCTCCACGACTACCAGCGCGAGCGGCTGCTCACCTTCCTCGATCCCGAGCGCGATCCGCTGGGCTCGGGCTACCACATCATCCAATCCAAGATCGCCTTCGGCTCGGGCGGGCTGTTCGGCAAGGGCTTCCTCGAGGGCACCCAGATCCGCCTCAACTTTCTGCCCGAGTTCCACACCGATTTCGTCCTGTCGGTGCTGGCCGAGGAGTTCGGCCTGCTCGGCGGGCTGGTGCTGCTGGCGCTCTACCTCGCCATCCTGTTCATCACGCTCACCATCGCGATTCGCGCGCGCACGCAATTCGCGCGCCTCTGCTGTGCCGGCATGGCCGCGACCCTTTTCCTCCATATCGTGATCAACATGGCGATGGTGATGGGCGCGCTGCCGGTGGTGGGCGTGCCGCTGCCGCTCGTCTCTTATGGCGGCACGGCGATGTTCACGCTCATGATCGGCTTTGGCATCGTGCTGAGCGCTCACATCTACCGCCAGGAGCGGCTCGGCGGGAAATTGCTCGACGACGATTGACGCTCCGGCACATGGTGCAATGGCAGAGCGCGGCGAGGAGCGGCGCGCCATCGATCGCGTAGCAGATGGCGCCGCATTGGCATCCGCCGCCGAGAGGCGTGGCGCTCACAGCGCGGCGGCGGCAGCGAGGGGGGCCGCCGGCGCAAGGACCATGGGCGCGCCGAGTTCCGGCCGCGTCGCCACGTCCTTGGCGCCGCAATTGGAGCAGCGCAGCCGCGCCCCGATCTCGGGCACCGCGAAATCCGGGCCCAAAGCCAAGGCGATTAGGCGGCCGTCGATCCGGGCATGGTGGGCGCACCGGTTGCACCAGCAGAAGATGGCGCCGCCGCGCGCGGCGAGGGGGCCCAGGCGCTCCGGCCGTCCGAGGCGGTCTTGGGCGGCGATGAGGCGGTCCTTGAATCCCGACATCGGGCTGCTCCTCAGATTTCTGAACAAAATAGGAACACACGTTCCGCGAGTCAAGCCGGACCGGGAACCGGCAGCGAGCCGGGCCGGCGCCCGAAAGCCCGGAATCACCCTTGGGACCAGACCAGGCGCGGCTTCTCGTCGATGACGCGGATGATGTCGCCGAGGCTCGGGGCGCGGCGGGAAACGGCGGCGCCGATGGCGAGCAGGTAGCGGCCGCGCTCGCGGCCGCCGGCGAGCTTCCAGATCGAGAACAGCGGCTGCTCGGCGGCACGCCGGAACACCGAGAAGACGGCGCCCTTCGGCCCGAAATCGATCGCGTAGTCGCGCCACTCGCCGATCATGACCCGGCGGCTGTAGAGCGTGAGGAGTTGGCGCAGTTCCCGCTTGTCGAATGCCACTCGTCCGTCCGCGGCGGAAGGGCGCGGACGGACCCGGCGAACGCTTTCGAGATCGATCAGATCGGCCATGGTACCGATCGGTCCTCCTGCATGAGGGCAAGGACGACGTTCACCGGGGAGTTTTCCGTCAAATCGGCGTCTTGTCCAGCGGCCTCATGCGCCGGTCTGCACGCAGTGTTCGAGGCGCTGCAGCGCCGCGGCGGTAGCGGTGAGCTGGAAGGCGTAGTTCTGCTGGTTGTTGACCAGGGTGAGGTTGAAGCGCCGGGCGAGCAGGTCGCGCGTCACGCGGTCGGTACCGAGATTGAGGAAGATCGCGCCGGTGAGGCCCGCCAGCACCACGCCGCGCGCGCGGCGAATGTATCGCCCGTCGATGACAAGGCGCATGTTGTAGACGCCGTTCGGATTCATCGTCCAGCCCGGCCGGCTCGTGCCGATGAACAGCACGTAGTTGTTCAGCTGGATGAAGTGCAACGTGATGCCGCTGTTGTAGGCGACGCTCATGCGGCAGCCGGCGAATTCGCCGTTGCCGCTCAGCATGGTGCGGCTGGTCCAATTGCCGACCTGCCAGGCCGCGGCGCCGCTCGCGATGACGGCCGCCAAAGCCAGCCCGGCCGCCGTCCGTAGCACGAGTCGCAGGAACATCAACTACCCTCTCCCGTCGGCGGAAAACCGCGGATATAAAGGGCGGCGACAGGCAATAATCAATACGGATGTTCCTCGGGGCGGCCCGGCCCGCCTTCCGTTGCACCCGGTGCAGGGCACGGTCTATACCTACCGCCCGAATCAGGAACAGAGCGTCACCTTTGGCCAAGAACGATCCCAAGCCCCCGGCGACCTTGCCGGGCGATCAGCGCACCCGCGAGCAAGAGCAGTTCTTCGAGGAGGTGTCCGAAGAACTGAAGCAGGATCGCTACGCCCAGCTATGGAAAACCTACGGCCGCTATTTCGTCGGCCTCGCCGTGGCCGTCGTGATCGCGGTCGCCGGCTACCAGTATTGGCGGGGCGAACAGGTGAAGGCCGGCGAAGCAGCGAGCGTGCGCTTCGCGGCCGCGCTCGCGCTCGCCAAGGACGGCAAATACAAGGAAGCGGCGACGTCGTTTGCCGCGCTCGGGCAGGACGGGGTCAAAGGTTACGCGGCCCTGGCCCGCCTCCAGCAAGCCGCGCAGACGATCAAGGCCGGCGACCGCGCCGGCGCCATGCTCGTGCTCGAGCAGCTCGCCAATGACGATTCGGCCGACCCGCTGTTCCGCGAGATCGCCGTCATCCACTGGGCCTATACCGGGCTCGACGACGCGGATCCGGCGAAGATGACCGAGCGCCTGAAGCCGCTCACCGCCAAGGACAATCCCTGGCGTCACGCGGCGCTGGAGCTCTCCGCGCTCTATGCCGAACGCGCTGGCCGCCGCGCCGACGCGATCCAGATCCTGACCGAGCTCGAGAAAGACAAGGACGCGCCACAAGGCGTGCGCGGCCGGGCGAAAGAGCTGCTCGCCGTTCTCGGCAAATCCTGAAACCACGAGCGATACGAATATGGTGCCGCCGATGTTGCGACGTTTGGCCGTTCTCGCCGCTGCCGGCACGGCCCTTGCCGCCTGCAGCACCCTCGATAGCATCAACCCGTTCTCGGAATCGAAGCCGCCGCGTCTCGAGGGCGAGCGCAAGCCGGTCCTGGTGGGCGAGGAGCAGGTGCGGCCCGACGCGACCCTGGCCAACCGTGCCGTCGCCCTGCCGCGTCCGGTCGGCAACAAGGAATGGCCGCAAGCGGGCGGCTATCCCGACCACGCCATGCATCATCTCATGCTCGGCGAACGGCCGGAGCGCGCTTGGCTCGGGAACGTCGGCGCCGGCACGGGCAGTTCGAATTTTCTCCGCACCTTCGGGCTCAGTACGCCCCGGCGCTTGATCGCTCAGCCCATCGTGGCCGACGGCAGGCTCTACGCGCTCAACAGCGTGGGCGAGGTCGTGGCCCTCAGCCTCGAGACCGGCGCGCAGATCTGGCGTGTCAACGTGCTGCCGCCGGAGGAAGATCAGGGCGACGTCGGCGGCGGCGTCGGTTACGCCGGCGGCGTGCTCTATGTCGCCACGGGCGCGGCCGAGGTTCTGGCGCTCTCGCCGGCCGACGGTCAGATCCTGTGGCGCGTCGACCTGGGAGCGCCCTCGCGCGGCGCGCCCACCATCTCGGGCGGCCGCATCTACGTGGTCACGACCGAGAACGAGCTGATCGCGCTCGATGCCGCCAAGAAGGGTGAGCGGCTCTGGAATTTCGCCGGTGTCGCGGAAGCGACCGGCATCCTCGGCGCCGCCAATCCCGCGGTCGAAGGCAACATCGTGGTGGCGCCGCAGAGCTCCGGCGAGGTCGTGGCGCTGCGCGCCGAGAACGGCCGCCAGCTCTGGTCCGAGCGCCTCGCGGCGACGCGCCAGATCAATCCCATCACCAATATCGCCGACATCACGGCGCGGCCGGTGGTGGACCGCGGCATGGTGATCGCGGTCAGCAACGCGGGCCGGCTCGCGGCGCTCGATATCCGCACCGGCCGCCGGCTCTGGGACCTCGATATCGGCGGCATCCAGACTCCGTGGCTGGCGGGCGACTGGGTCTATGCGCTCAGCAACGAAGGCCAGCTGGTGTGCCTCGACCGCGCCACAGGCCGGATCAAATGGTCGGTGCAGCTCAACAACTTCACGACCGAGCGGCAGCAGCGCACACCCGTCGTGTGGGCCGGCCCGGTCTTGGCGAGCGACCGCCTGATCGTCGCCGGATCGCACGGCGAGGCCCTCGCGCTCTCGCCCTACACCGGCGCGGTGCTGGGCCGCATCGTGATTGGCCAGCGGGTGTTCATTTCACCGATCGTCGCCAACGGCATGATCTTCTTCCTCGACGATACCGGTCGCGTCCTGGCGCTGCGCTAGCGGTGGCCGGCGAACCCGAACGCAAATACGCGGTCGCCATCGTCGGGCGGCCCAATGTCGGCAAATCGACGCTGTTCAACCGGCTCGTCGGCCGCCGCACCGCGCTCGTCCATGGCACGGCCGGCACCACGCGCGACCGCAAAGAGGGCGATGCGCGCCTCTTCGACCTCCGCTTCCGCGTGATCGACACGGCGGGGCTCGAAGACGCCAATCCCGACGCCATCGAGACGCGCATGGTCGGCCAGACCCTCAAGGCCGTGGGCGATGCCGATCTCGTGCTCTTCATGGTCGATGCGCGCGAGGGACTGACGCCGCTCGACCGGCACTTCGCGCAACGCCTCCGGAAATTCGGGAAGCCCTTGCTCCTGCTCGCCAACAAATGCGAGGGCCGAGCCGGCGCCGAGGGGCTTGCGGAAGCCAACGCGCTCGGCTTCGGCGAGCCGGTCGCCATCTCGGCCGAGCATGGCGAAGGCATGGCCGACATCTACCATGCGCTGACCGCCTTCGTTCCGCCCCCGGCCGAGCGCGAGCCGGGCACGGAGGCGCCGCCGCCCGCGCGCCCGCTCACCCTCGCCATCGTCGGCCAGCCCAATGCGGGCAAGTCCACGCTCATGAACCGGCTGCTCGGCGAGGAGCGCGTGATCGTCGGCCCCGAGCCCGGCCTCACCCGCGATTCCATCGCCATCGACTGGCGCTGGCGCGGCCGCGCGATCCGGCTGGTCGACACGGCCGGGCTGCGGCGCAAAGGCAAAGTGGACGACCCGCTGGAGAAGCTCTCGGCGATCGATGCGATGCGCGCGATCCAGTTCGCCGAGATCGTCGTGCTCATCGTCGATGCCGTGACGGTGCAGGATTTCGGCCACGGTATCGAGAAGCAGGATCTCAAGATCGCATCCCACGTGGAGACGGAGGGACGGGGCCTCGTCGTCGCCATGAACAAGTGGGACTTGGTCGTCGATCAGGCCAAGCAGCGCAAGCTGGTGCGCGAGAGCCTCGATCACTCGCTGGCGCAGATCAAGGAGGTGCCAATGGTGACGATATCGGCGCGCGACGGCACCAATCTCGACCGGCTGATGCAAGAGGTGATGGCCGTCGACGAGAAGTGGAACACGCGCGTGCCCACCGCCAAGCTCAACCGCTGGCTCGATGCGGCGCTCGAGGAGAATCCGCCGCCGATGGTGAAGGGACGCCGGATCAAGATCCGCTACATGACCCAGGCCCGCACGCGCCCGCCCACCTTCGCGCTGTTCGCGAGCCAGGCGGAGAAGCTGCCCGACGCATATATCCGCTATCTCGCCAACGGCCTGCGCAAGACTTTCGGCTTCACCGGCGTGCCGCTCCGGCTGCACATCCGCGGCGGCGAAAACCCGTTCGACCGCGCGGGACGCAAATAAAAAGCGCCCGCCCGTTTCCGGGCGGGCGCTCCCCGACCCCCGGGAATTAGAACGACTTCGCGACCGTGAACACCACCGTCGCGCGGCACCAATTCAAGCCGCCGAAGCATTCCGAGCGCTTCAAGTTGGTGTCGCCGTATTTGACACCCATCTTGAGGCCGTAGAGTTCCCATTTCACGCCGGCTTCCCACTCGAGATAGTCGGGCGTCCCGAACTTGGCGTTCTTCTCGATCGCCTGGTAGCCGATATGGCCGAAGAGGGCGACCTTGTAGGGCTCGAGGATCGCAATCGGAATCGGCACGGTCACGTCGCCAAAGGGCCAAGCCGCGAAACCGCTGCCAAGCGTGAAGTTGGGCGAGATCGCGACGCCACCGCCGATTTCCATGAACCCGAAATCATAATAAAGCGAGGGCATGACCTCGAAATAGTCGAGGCTCGCGCCCCGAGCCGCGCCGGGATAGAGGTAGCCGATGAACTGAACGTTCCAGCTCAGCTTCTTGTCGAGGAGTTTGCCCTTGACGCCGCCGTAGACGTCAACTTCCACGCGCGGCTTGAAGCCGCCGTTGAAGTTGATGTTGGACGCCCAGACTCCCGCATAGAAATTGACCCCGTTCATCACTTCGAATTCGAGGTCGAGGCTGCCGTTGTATCCCGGCGCGTTGCTGGTCTGCGAAATACCGCGGAAGCGATAGTTGGACCAGAAAGCGATGGTCGCCGAAAGCGGATCGGGAAGAATCTTCCGCTCGTACCACGGCGTATAGGTATAGGGCTCGGCCGGCGCTGCTGGCGCTGCTGGCGCTGCTGGCGCTGCTGGCGCCGTCTGCGCTGCGGCACCTGATGTCGCCGAAAGCAGCGACACACCCGCGAGCGCAGCCGCAATTCCGAATTTTCTCATATTCTTACCCCCAAGGATCTCGATGTGAGCGACGGCGAGACGCAATCGGGCGCAACCCCGCCTTAAGCGCCTTGTATTGAGCAAGTGGCGTGCCAAATGCCGAAGGCGGCGCGGCATTGCTGCCCAAGTCCCGTTTCATCCGTCAACTTTCCCGCCGCACGTGGCGGATTCGCAACAGTGCTCTGCCTTTGCAATCGGCAACCCTGTGCCGCGATGTTCGAAAAGCCTAGAAGGGCTGCGCGTAAGGAAACCATTCGAATTGAATCAATGGCCCGCAAGGGAAATATAAAAAGCGGCACAAGGGCTGGAGCGATCTAGGCCGGAACGATTTGCCCATTTCTTCGGCACGATGGCTCTGCCAGTGTCACAAAAACTTCGGTTACCGCCTCTGGCGTGGGCAGGGTTTGGGGATCCTCCCCGGGAAAAGCCTGGGCGCGGAGCGCGGTGCGCACGACCCCGGGATCGACGAGGTTGGCGCGGATGCCGAAGCTGGCCACCTCGGCCGCATAGGTCTTGACGAGCGCTTCGAGCGCCGCCTTGCTGGCCGCATAGGCGCCCCAGAAGGGGAACACGCCGCGCGTGACGCCCGCAGTGACGAAGAGCGCGCGGCCCGCTTCGGCGCGGCGGAGCAGGGGGTCCATGCTGCGCAGCAGGCGCCAATTGGCGGTGAGGTTTACCGCAAGAACCTTGTCCCATACCGGCGGGTCCATGTGACCGACCGGCGTGAGCACGCCCAAGGTGCCCGCATTGCCGACGAGGATGTCGAGCTTGCCGAAGCGCTCGTAGAGCCGCGCGCCGAGTTCGTCGATCTTGTTGCCATCGGCGAGGTCGAGCGGCACCAGCGTGGCCGTGCCCCCGGCCCTGCGGATGGCGTCGTCGACTTCTTCGAGGCCGCCGACCGTGCGCGCGACGAGAATGACGTGCGCGCCCTCGGCGGCGTAGCGCTTGGCGACCGCGGCGCCGATGCCGCGCGAGGCGCCTGTGACGAGCGCGATGCGGCCCGCGAGCCGCCCCTTTTCCGCGGCCGTCACGCCACTTCTTCGAGCAGCGACAATTGCCGGAGGGCGGAGCCGGCGGCGCGGTCGGTGAGCCGCGTCGGGTAGTCGCCGGTGAAGCAGGCGTCGCAGAAGCGCGGGTCGTCGGCATTGCGTTCGGCCAGGCCCATCGCCCGGTAGAGGCCCGCGATCGAGATGAAGGCGAGGCTGTCCACGCCGATGATCTTCGCCATCTCGGCCACGCTATGGCGCGCGGCGAGCAGCTTCTCGCGTTGTGGCGTGTCGATGCCGTAGAAGCAGGAGTGCGTGGTGGGCGGGCTCGAGATGCGCATGTGCACCTCGGCGGCGCCGGCGTGGCGCACCATCTCGACGATCTTGGTGGAGGTGGTGCCGCGCACGATGCTGTCGTCGACCAGGACCACGCGCTTGCCGACGAGCTGCGAGCGATTGGGGCTGTGCTTCAGCTTCACGCCCAAGTGCCGGATCTGGTCCGCGGGCTCGATGAAGGTGCGGCCGATGTAGTGGTTGCGGATGATGCCGAGCTCGAACGGAAGCCCGGCCGCGTGGGCATAGCCCATGGCCGCCGGCACGCCCGAATCCGGCACCGGCACCACCACGTCGGCGGGCACGCCGGCCTCTTTGGCGAGTTCGGCGCCGATGCGCTTGCGCGCCTCGTAGACCGAGAGGCCTTCCACCATGCTGTCGGGCCGGGCGAAATAGATGTGCTCGAAGATGCAGAACCGCCGGCGCTGCTTCGGGAACGGCATCAGCGAGGTGAGCCCGCGGTCGTCGAGGACGACGACCTCGCCCGGCTCCACGTCGCGCAGGAACTTGGCGCCGACGATGTCGAGCGCGCAGGTCTCGGAGGTCAGGATGTAGTGGCCGTCGAGGATGCCCAAGACGAGCGGGCGCACGCCGAGCGGATCGCGCACGCCGATCACTTTCTTGCGGCTCAGCATCACGAAGGAATAGGCGCCTTCGATCTGGCCGAGCGCGTCGACGATGCGGTCGATGAGATTCGTCGCCTTGCTGACGGCGATGAGGTGGCTCAGGATTTCGGTGTCGGTGGTCGATTGAAACAGATGCCCGGCATTGATCATGTCCGAGCGGATCGATAGCGCGTTGGTGAGATTGCCGTTGTGGGCGATGGCGAGGCCGCCGAAGGCGAAATCGGCGATCAGCGGCTGGATGTTGCGGACGATGGGCGTGCCGGTGGTGGAGTAGCGCACATGGCCGATGGCCATCGGCCCCTTGAGTTTCACCACGGTCGAGGCGGCGTTGAAATTGTCGCCGACCAGCCCCAGCGCCCGGTGGGCATGGAACATCTCGCCGTCGAAGGTGACGATGCCGGCGGCTTCCTGGCCGCGGTGCTGCAGGGCGTGGAGCCCGAGCGCCGTCAGCGCGGCCGCGTCCTCGTGGCCATAAATGCCGAAGACGCCGCACTCTTCGCGCAGCTTGTCGTCGTCGAAGGGGTTCGTCGAAATCATTTCCGCATCCCGCCGGCCCGGATTCGGCCGGAACGCTTCCCGCCAGCCAGCGCGCCCCGCCCGCGCCGCCGCTTCCGGGCGTTCATATAATGTATCTCTTCCCGAAAGTCCCGTTTTCAATGCCGCAAGGTTAATTGGCGCCGTCCCGGGCGTTCAGACCCTCAGGGCGGCGGCGTTTTGTTGCGATCTTCGATCACCTTGCGGCCGCGCTCGAGCCATTCTTCGGGATTGAGCCGCTCGAGGAAAACCTTGCCTTGGTCGAGGTATTCCTTGGTCTTGGCCTGGGTCACCCAGGCCGGCATCGCGTCCTTGAACGCCACGCCCAGCAGCAGATAGGCGAGGACGACCAGCAGCGCGCCGCGCGCCAGGCCGAACACCAGGCCGAGAAAGCCGTCGATGAAGCCGAAGGTGCCGCCCGGCAGGCGTTTGACGAACCAGTGGGTGGCAAGTCCCCAAATGACGAGCACCACCAGGAAGATCACGATGCCGCTGCCGATATCGGCGATGGTCTGCGACTTGACGATCCCTTGAACCGGGCCGCTCAGGTGCTTGTAGGTGAGGAAGGTGACGATGGCGGCCACGATCCAGCCGGCCAGCGAAATCAGCTCCTTGACGAAGCCCCGGGCCATGGCGAGGAGTCCCGACAGCGCCACCACGCCGATGACGACGAAATCGAACCAATTCATCGCGCCGCGGCCCGCCCGGGAGCCCGCTTCGGACTGCCCTCGAAAATCGCCACCAGCTCGCCGAGCTTCGAAACCTCACGGACCGAAATCTCGGCCTCGCCGCGATCGCGCGCGACTTCGTCGCGACGCTGGCGCCGCCGCGGCATGATCGCCGCGCCGAAGCCGAGCTTGGCCGCTTCTTTGAGACGGCTTTCCATCTGGCTCACCGGCCGAACCTCCCCAGACAATCCGATTTCACCGAAAATAACGGTCTGCCCGGGGACCGGGCAATCGTTGAGCGACGACAGCAGGGCGGCCGCCACGGCGAGATCCGCCGCGGGCTCCTGCACCTTCAAGCCGCCGGCCACGTTGAGATAGACATCGCGGCCCGCGAGCGGCACGCCGCAGCGTGCCTCCAAGACAGCCAATACCATGTGAAGGCGGGCCGCGTCCCAGCCGATCACCGCCCGGCGCGGCGTGCCGAAGGCGGTCGGCGCCACCAGCGCCTGGATCTCGACGAGGAGCGGCCGCGTACCTTCCATGCCGGCGAATACGGCGGCGCCGCTGACCGCGTTCCCCTCGCGGTCGCCGAGGAACAGGGCCGAGGGATTGGCCACTTCCACCAGCCCGCGCTCGGTCATTTCGAACACGCCGATCTCGTCGGTCGGCCCGAAGCGGTTCTTGACCGCCCTGAGGATGCGGAAATGGTGGCCGCGCTCGCCCTCGAAATAGAGCACGGTGTCGACCATGTGCTCGAGGACGCGCGGGCCGGCGATGGTGCCCTCTTTGGTGACGTGCCCTACGAGCACGAGGGCGGTGCCGCGCCGCTTGGCGACGCGGATCAGGTCCTGTGCCGCGGCGCGCACCTGCGCCACCGTGCCGGGCGCCGAATCGAGCGTGTCGACGAACATGGTCTGGATCGAATCGATCACCGCCACCAGCGGCGCGTCGGGCTGGTCGAGGCTGGCGACGATGTCGCGGACGGCGGTGGCGGCGGCGAGCTGCACCGGCGCGGTGGCCAGGCCCATGCGCCGCGCCCGCATCCGCACCTGATCGACCGCCTCTTCGCCCGAGACATAGACCGCCGTGCCTTGGTGCGAGAGCGCCGCGGCGACTTGGAGGAGGAGCGTGGATTTTCCGATGCCGGGATCGCCGCCGACCAGCGTCGCCGAGCCCGGCACGAGTCCGCCGCCGACCACGCGGTCGAACTCGCCGATGCCGGCGACGAAGCGCTTCTCGACCGTCGAAGGCCCGGAGAGCTCGACGAAATCGATCTTGCGCCCGCCGGTGGCGACGCTCTTGGGCAGCGTCGCGCCGACCGCTTCCTCGACGATCGTGTTCCAGCCGCCGCAATCGTCGCACTTGCCCGACCACTTCCGGTGCGTGGCGCCGCAGGCCTGGCAGACGAAGCGGGATGTGGCTTTGGCCATGGCGGCTAGCGCGCCTCGAGCGTGGCGGCGAAGAAATCGGCGGTGGCACGAGTCACGGAATCGGAGCAGCCGCCGTCCGGACGCAAAGCGCCGAACACGTGATCGGTATCCGGAAGAACGCGTGCTTCGCGGGCGCGCGTCCGCCGCGCCGCGGCTTCGATCGGGCCGACGTTCTTCGCGAGGAAATCGCGCTCGCCGGCGATCACGAGGAGGGCGCCCTCGAAGGCGGCGATCTTGTCGAGCGGGATCGTGGCGGTGAGGCTGCGGAAAAAGCCGCGCTTCAGCCGGATCTCCCGCTCGCCCCACGGCACGCAAACGGCGCCGTTGCGCTCGGCATCGGCCGCCCGCGCCGCGCCGAGAATCGCCAGCATGTCGCGCTCGGGATCGATCACCGGCGCCCACAGCACCAGCGAGGCGAGGCGCGGCTCTTCGGCCAGCACCGCTGCCGCCACCGCCGCGCCGAAACTGTAGCCGAGCAAGCCGAGGGCGCTCCGACCTTGGCTGTCCAACCCGGCGGCGTAACGCAGCGCCGCCGCAGCGACGGAAGCGTAGAGCCCGAGCGTCGCGTCGGCGAAATCGCCCGCCGACCGGCCGCATCCGGGAAAATCGAAGCGCAGCGAGGCGATGCCGCGTTCCGCGAGCCGCGCGGCGAGGGTGGCGAAAAGGCCGCCGGTTTCGTCGCGATTGCCGCCGAGGCCGTGCACCAGCACAACACAGGGCAAGGGGCCGTTGGCGGAAGGGCTCACCAGCGTGCCGGAAATGCCGCCCGGCAGCGCCACGGATCGCTCGATCGGGCGGGGCAGAGCGGCGCCCATGCGCTCAGGCCCTCACCGCCATGCGGATCGGGCCTTCGGCGCGGCCGTGGATGAACTGGTCCACGTAGGGGTTGCCCGAGCGGTCGATGTCGGCGACCGGGCCCTGCCACACGATCTTGCCTTCGTGGAGCATGGCGATGCGGTGGCCCACTTTGCGGGCGCTGGCGATATCGTGGGTGATGGTGAGGGCGGTGGCGCCCATGCCGCCCACGGCCTTCACGATCAGCTCGTTGATGACGTCGGTCATGATCGGATCGAGGCCGGTATTGGGCTCGTCGAAGAAGATGATCTCGGGATTGGCGCACACCGCACGGGCGAGGCCGACGCGCTTCCTCATGCCGCCCGAGAGATCGGCCGGCGCCATCTCGCCCACATCGGCGGTGAGACCGACGGCGGCAAGCGCCTTGATCGCCGCCTCTTTCGCCGGCTTCCGGGCCAGGCCTTTTCCCTGGATCAACCCGAAGGCGACGTTTTCCCAGACCGGCAGCGAATCGAATAGGGCGGCGCTCTGGAACAGCATGCCGATCTTGGCATTGACCCGCTCGCGCTCGCGCCCCCGTAGCCGCGTCACATCTTCGCCGTCGATCTCGATCGTGCCTTCATCGGCGTCGAGGAGGCCGAGGATGCACTTCAGCATCACCGATTTTCCGCTGCCCGAGCCGCCGATGATGATGACCGATTCGCCCGTGGCGATGTCGAGATCGACGCCGTCCAGCACGACCTTCTCGCCGAAGCGCTTCTTGACGCCGCGCAGGCGGATTTTGGGGGTCGCGTCGGTCATGTGCCGAAGAACGCCGCCGTGATGAGGTAGTTCGACGCCAGGATCAGCACCGAGGACGAGACCACGGCGTTGGTGGTGGCGATGCCCACGCCCTGCGCGCCGCCCCTGCTGTTGAAGCCGTGATAGCAGCCCATCAGCGACACGATGAAGCCGAAGGCCGCGGCCTTGACCAGGCCCGAGACCACGTCGAGCGTCTCGAGATATTGCCAGGTGAGCTTCAGATAGTTCGCGGGATTGAATTCGAGGCGATAGACGCCGACCAGATACCCGCCGAACACGCCGATGATGTCGGCGACCAGCACCAGGATCGGCAGCATGGTGAGCCCGGCGATGAGGCGCGGCGCCACCAGGTATTTGTAGGGATTGGTCGAAAGCGTGGTGAGCGCGTCGATCTGCTCGGTGACGCGCATGGTGCCGATCTCGGCGGCGATCGAGGCGCCGATGCGCCCGGCGACCATGAGGCCGGCCATGACCGGCCCGAGCTCGCGCGTGATCGACAGGACGACGACGGTGGCGACGGCCGATTCGGCATTGAAGCGCGCGAAGCCGCTGTGCGACTGGAGCGCCAGCACCATGCCCGTGAAGATGGCGGTCAGCCCCACGACCGGCAGCGAGAAATAGCCGATCTCGAGCATCTGCTTCAGGATCAGCCGCGGATAGTAGGGCGGGCGCACGGTGTGGCCGAGTGCCGCGCCCGCGAACAGCGCGAGGCGGCCGGTGACGGCGAGCAGCGCCAGGAAGGCGCGGCCGATCGGAGCCAAGACCGGCATGCCTACCCGGCCTCGCCGAGGTAGGAGCGCGCATAGCGCGGGCCAAGGCTGGTCAAGATCTCGTAGCCGTTGGTGCCGGCGCGTTCGGCCACGTCGTCGACGCCGATGTGGGGGCCGATCAGCTCGGCGAAATCGCCGGCGCGACACGCTTCGGGCGGCACGGACGATACGTCGAGCGTGACCATATCCATGGAAACTCGGCCGATGACGGGAACGCGGTGGGGCCCGATCCAGGCCTCGCCGCGATTGCTGAGGCTTCGGAGATAGCCGTCGGCATAACCGACCGCGATCGTGGCGATGCGGGCGCCCGCTCCGACGCGGGCGGTGGCACCGTATCCGACGGTACCCGGCGAATCAACCTCGCGCACCTGGAGCACGCGCGCGAGCAATTGCACCACCGGATGCATCGGATTCGCTTTGCCCGGCGTCGGATTGCCGCCATAGAGCGCGTGGCCGGGCCGTACCAGATCGAAATGATAGTCGGCCCCGAGGAACACGCCCGAAGAATTGGCCAGGCTGGCCTTCGCCTGGGGAAAACGCGCGCGCACGGCGCGGAAGGCCGCGAGCTGTCGTGGATTGACCGGATGGCTCGGCTCCTCCGAGGCGACGAGATGGCTCATCATCAGCACGTCGGTGAAGGCGCGGAGCGATCCGGGCTCGTCGGCGATCGCGAGCGCTTCCTCGGCCGACATGCCGAGCCGGTTCATGCCGGTATCGACGTGGATGATCACCGGCACCCGGATCTCGTTCGCATAGCAATAACTCGTCCAGGCCTCGACCTGGCCGGGATCGTTCAGCACAGGCACGATGCCGGCTTCGGCGTAGTCGACGGCCAGGCCCGGCAGCAGCCCGTCGAGGACGCAGACTTCCGCCTCCGGCAGATGCGGCTTCAAGGCGAAGCCTTCGTCGGCGCGGGCGACAAAGAAGACTCGGCAGCCCGCGGCGAAGAGCCGCTTCGCGACCGCGGCGGCGCCGCAGCCGTAGCCGTCGGCCTTCACCACGCCGGCGCAATGCGCGCCGGGGCGGAGCGCCGCGCCGAGGCGGCGGTAGTTCTCCGCGACGGCGTCGAGATCGACGGTGAGGAGCGCGCCCGCGCGTTCGACGGCGCCGGCACGGCCGGCGTCGCCCGCCGGATCAGGAACCGGGTCCGCCGACGTCATGCGCCGTATCGAGATTGTCGAACTTGGTGAGCTTCTCGTTGAAGAAGAGCTGGATCACGCCGGTCGGGCCGTGGCGCTGCTTGGCGACGATGATGTCGGCCTTGTTGTGGGCCCTCTCGGCGTTGCTCTGCCACTCCGAAAATTTCGGATCCTCGGGCGCCGGCATCTTGGGGCGAAGGTAGTATTCCTCGCGGAAGACGAACATCACCACGTCGGCGTCCTGCTCGATCGAGCCCGATTCGCGGAGATCGGCGAGCTGCGGGCGCTTGTCCTCGCGGTTCTCGACCTGGCGCGAGAGCTGCGAGAGCGCGATCACCGGCACGTTCAGCTCCTTGGCGAGCTGCTTCAGCGTGCGGGTGATCTCGGAGAGCTCCTGCACCCGGTTCTCGTAGCGCGTGCCCTGCGAGGGGCGCAGGAGCTGGAGATAGTCGATGACGATGAGCGAGAGATTGTGCTGGCGCTTCAGGCGCCGCGCGCGCGTGCGCAATTGCGAGATGGTGAGGCCGGCGGTGTCGTCGATGAAGAGGGGAATGTGCGAGAGCGCGTGCGTCACGTCCACGAGCTTGCCGTATTCCTCGGTCGAGATCTTGCCGGTGCGGATATCGTGCGAGGAGATCTGCGTCTCCTGCGCGATGAGGCGCGTCGCGAGCTGCTCGGCCGACATTTCGAGCGAGAAGAAGCCGACCACGGCGCCGTCGGCGACGCGGCGCTCGCCGGCGTCGTCGGTCTCCTCGCGATAGCGGCTCGCGGCGTTGAAGGCGATGTTGGTGGCCAGCGCGGTTTTGCCCATGCCGGGGCGGCCGGCGATGATGATGAGATCGGAGGGGTGGAGGCCGCCCATCAGCTTGTCGAGGTCGTCGAGATGCGTGGCCACGCCGCCGAGATTGCCGTCGCGCTTCAGCGCGGCCTCGGCCATGAACAGCGCCTGCTTCAAGGCGGCGCTGAAGCCCTGGAAATCGCTCTGGTAGGCGCCCTCGGTGGCGAGCGTGTAGAGCGCCTGCTCGCCCATCTCGATCTGCTGCTGCGCGGTCGCGTCGAGCGAAAGCTCGTAGGCGCGGTTGACCATGTCCTCGCCGATCTGGATCAGATCGCGGCGGAGGGCGCGGTCGTGCACGGTGCGGCCGTAGTCTTCGGCGTTGACCACCGAAACCACGGAGGCGGCGAGGCGCGCGAGATAGGCCGAACCGCCGATCT
>Ga0268299_1001944_pt1 | contig 29008 bp, 25 predicted proteins | sample NOBtaG_FD_193484 | JGI IMG/M metagenome (GOLD analysis project Ga0268299, IMG submission 193484) | Activated sludge microbial communities from bioreactor in Nijmegen, Gelderland, Netherland - NOB reactor | ecosystem: Engineered > Bioreactor > Aerobic > Activated sludge | place: Netherlands...
TTTTGATTTCCGCTGATTTGTTTTTCAAAGCGGCCAGGCCCGGAGCCTGGACAATTATTCGCGCCATCAAATCGGAATGCTTGGGCGGCTTCATCGGAATCGGCAGGCTGATGGCACCGATATCGAATTGGATGGTCGCCCGGGGCTCACCGGGCGGCGTGCGCACGGCGGCGCCGGGCGCCAGACGGGGGCCAGGCGGTTGCTGCGGCGCACCCTCGACGCCGCTGCCCCAAACGTGCGGCATACGGCGCGCCAGGATGAACTTGCCGGCGCTCATCCGCGCGCCGTGTTCGGTGCCGGGGCTATTGGCCAAGCCAAACATGCTGCCGGTGGTCAGCACCATGTACTTGGCCTTGCCGATTTCGAGTTCCCGCTTGAAGTGGTAGCGCAGCGTCCCGCGGTCGATCCCTTCGCGGCCGATTTGAGACGCGATTTCCTCTTGGGATAGGCCAGCTGCGACGCCGAGCATCACCAGCTTGCGGTGGTCTTCGGTGGGTTCGAACGGGATGCCCTCCACGATGGCCGGCACCTGGTAGTTTCCGGGGGGATTGGTTGCGCCCAGCGCAGATTGCCCCTGTTTCCCCGTGTTCGGCGGCACTTTGGAGTCGCCATCGGGCGGGGGCGGGGCGCCAGGAGGCGGTTCCGGTGGGGGTGGGGGCGGTGGAGACGGGACATTGCCCGCAGTGTCCCCCTGTTGTCCCGTGCCCCGCGGCGGCGGTGGGGGGAGAGGCGGTGCGGCCTGGGGCTTGCGCGGACGCTTACTTCGTCGGCAGCGTTTTGGGATCTAGGTTGGTAACGGCGGCTCAGCCACGTTGCCTGCAGCCTGTTCCGCGGTGCCGTCCGTTTTTGGCGGTAGAGGCCACTCGTCGTCCTAGCGCCACGTCGGTGGGCCCGGGCTGATGGCCACCACGGTTCCGCTTAGTCTTGGCGTGACGTTTAACTTCCGCTGCCAGTTTTTCTTCGCCGGGCTGTTCTGGAAAGCGCCCAACAGGCATTCATTTTGGCGGCACACCACCACTATCATTTATTATCGTCAAATACTGCGTCCGTTGATTTGCGACCCATGTCCGCGTCGACAGTGGGCGGTCGGCTCATTGGCATTCCATTATTGGCAAGCCAATTTTCTGCCAGTGCCCGGGCGGGGCCGCCCCCCATCAGACGGTCGACGGTCGCTACGCCAATTCGTAGGACTAAGGCTTCAAAAGCCTTTTTATGCGCGGGAGTGCAAAACCGGTGGCTACCTTTCCGACCTCGCCGTTTGTCTGGCAAGGAACAGAGGCACCATGTGCAAGTGGGTGAGACCATCGCCGATTGGACTAGGCTACCGCGCCGGACATGGGGACACCCCTTTGGGGGTGTGTCCCCTGTCCTGTCGGGCTAGCCGGACATTGAGGGTCTTGTCCGGGCGATGTCCGGGTGTCCGGGTCAGAAGGCCAGCACCAGGCCTCTTGAATGATGACCAATTGGCGTTTTTGCAGGTCCCGCCGCGCGCGTACAAAGGCCTTCTGCTTCGACTCTGGCTTGGCGTTATCGCTCCATTTTTGATGATTGTAGAACTGCGTTCGCCACGCATTTTCACGTACGACTTGCCGGCTTGCTTCGCCGGCAGGCTGAAAGGTTTGACCCCCGATGGTGATAGCCGACTTTAAGGCCTCCAAAGCCATTGCACTCTGGCTGGACAATCCTTGATCCGAGGGAGCAACGGCGACGCAGCTTTCAATAGGTTCGCCATCTTCATCAAACCCGAGTTGAATAACTTTGAGCCCAAATGGAAAGCGGGTTCCGTCGGCCGCATCCCGGGCCTTTGTGATAGTCGCGACCCTTTTTGAAATTGTGATTTCAACGTCGACAGCCGCGGGCAAACTATTGTGACCACGAGAACCTCGCGCCTCGTTCTTTCCTAGGTGATGCACAAGCACGACCGCGGCTCTGGTTTCGCGTTGAATTCGTTCGCAGTTCTGAATAAGCGCACCCATATCCTCGGACGAATTTTCGTTGCCGCCAGCCAAAGCACGTGCCACCGTATCAATGACGATGACCGCGAGCGGGCGTCCAATCGCAGTTACCTGCTGCGCATGCGCGATAAGTTCAACGGTGTCTGTACCGGAAGACCGAAGATCCAGCGGTGCGGGCCGGACAAAAAGTGGAACGTCGGCGATCTTGTGGTGGCGCGCCCACGCATCAATGCGTCGTAAAATCGATTTCCCCGCCTCCGCGGCGCAGTAAATCACAGCGCCCGGCCGTACCTTATTGCCGAACCATTCACGACCAGCAGCTACGTGGCACGCCAGATCGGTTGCGAAGTATGTTTTCCCGGAACCCGGGGCACCGACGATTGTCATCAGTCCGCCACGCTCCAGCAGTGGCTTAATAACATAGTCCGGGAACACCTGCTTACCGGCGTCCCGATACCGAATCAGTCCCGGCACTTCACTCGGCGATCGAGCGGTCGCCAAAATCTCCTGATAGTTCAATTTGTCCGGCAGCGGGTCGGCGAGGTCCCAACCGCTGGGAAGGCTTGCCGGCAGTTCGACGATTCCAACGCTGGTGGCGCCAGCGCCTCGCGCGTGACCCGCGACGCTGATTGCGTATTTGGCTCCGACTTCATCCGCATCCGGCCAGATCGCGACGTTCCGGCGCGACAGCACGCTCCAATCAGATTTGTGGCTTGCGCCAGCCCCCCCTGCTGACGTCAAAAGTACGTATTCGGGTAGGAGTAATTTACCGGCTTCGGCTGTCTTTTCGCCTTCCACGACGAGTACGGGTGCATTCGGGCGAGTGAAGAGATCAAGGACTCCATATAGCGGGAACGGTCCCGCCGGCTCTTTGGCTGCCCAAGTAGACTCGTCGACACCGACCTTGCAATACGAGATGGGTAAAACGGCCTTTGATTTCTTCCCCTTTGCGTTCAGATAATCGCAACGAGCGCGAATATGATGGCGTCCACCGTCCTTTGTGTAATAGGTCCACGTGGCAACGGGAGCACCGAACTTCGGATGTTTCCAATCAAAGGATGGCGCATCGCTCGGGATGGGAACGATCGGCGTTCCTGCGGGGCGGTGTTTTCCATTCATAGCGTGCGGGTGCCACAAATTTTTGTCCCGGAGAGCCGAAATGACGCTCTCTTGAGAACAACCGGCACGGCAATAAACTAGCGGAACCCCATTGTTTCCTTCTGCAATCGCCAAGCTAGGGGTTTGGTCATCATGGGCAGGGCACTTGGCTTGCCAACCCGTCCCTACTTTTTTTGCGCCGAGCGCCTCTGCAAGTTTTTCCGCGCGGCTCATTTCACGCCCTAATGCACGTGAAAACGGAGATGGTGATCCCGGCGTGACAGCAGCCGTGAACGACGGGCGACACGTCGAAATATGTCGCTAATTCTTCATGGCCGCGGCCGACATGCGGTCCTTAACCCACCGCAACAGTTCCGATTCGAGATAGAGGCACACCCTTCCGAAGTGGTGCACAGGCGGGCCCTCTTTCATACAGGCCATCTTGGCCAGCGTGGCGGCTGCGACCGGGATCCCCAGTTGCCTCAAAAATTCGGAAGCCTCTTTGCGACGAAAATAGCGGTCCATTTGGGACCTCCAGCGTTGATGGCTGGCGTTAGCAGTCAATTTCGCTCCATAGCAAGGAGGGGAAATGTGCGTTTATTGGCATCGCAATCCGAGCACTTTGCGACCCGCGTAGTGGCGAGATAGCCCGATTTTTCCTTATTTTTCTAAGGCCCCCGCGCGGTACACTAAGAAACTGTCATTATCGGTATTCCGATAAAATATCCTTTTTTATCAGTGGCTTGGTCGAAAGTTATCCACCGCTTTTTTGCTGAATCGCCCGCAATGCGGATATCCCAGGCATGAGCGACTGCGATCGCGGCCCAGCCGGCCACACCCTTTTTTCACTCATCCCTGTGCCGTCGAAATCCATCACACGCCGGCCCGGAAACAGAACCTAAAAGCTAAGTCCCGGCCGGAAGGGCATCCGCATCCGTCGTCGATAACGTCGCTTCGTCTGGTGGCCGGAAAGTACAATATGGCGGTCGCTAGCCGCTGGCCGTCGGTAATCCGAAGCTGAACACCGCGAACTTCATCGCGATGCTGAGCGCGCCGTTACGCGGCCTTTCCCCGAGACCCAGCGCGAGCGCCCAAAACGACCCGTCTGGCCTCTCGGCATACGTGTTTAATTCGCGTTTTCTGCTACGTAAGTGTCCAGCTTATCGGCAATCTTCGAGTTATCGTTCGAGGCGCTCGTACCAAGGAATCTGGCACCGCCGGCAGCTTGACCTCCTAGGAGCCGTTCAATCTCGCCAGCGATATGATCAGCCGCCTTAATCAGCACATCATCAACTTTTTGAACATATCGGCTTGTTACGGTATTTTGCCGATGGCCAAGCAAGCTGGCGATTGTTAGTTCGGAATACCCCAGGCCTCCAGCAACGGTCGCAAACGAATGCCGGAGGGTATGGGGCGTACAGTCGACGAGTTTCGCAGCAGCAAAAAGTTTGGGCCATGATTTCTCAAAGGTGGCGATCGCTCGCCGCTGAGTAGGCCCCGGAAAAATCCATTCACCCTCGAGTCGGCGCTTGGACAAGATCTCCATCGCCGGTCTCCCCAGCGCTCGGATGCTGACACCTGTCTTCGTATCCTGTAACCGAAGAGCCGGCGCGCTTAAGTCGAATTCACTGGGTTGCAGTTTGACTATCTCATTCTTACGAGCACCGGTTAGTGCCAGCAGCCGCACTATTGAAACGACTGCGGGCGCGTTCGCCTCGCTATTGAGCAGCGCGTCGCCTAGTGCCTTATATTCTTTCGGATTCAAAAAACGCTGTTTTCGACCGTCGGCGGGGCGTTGTACTCCCCGGACCGGATTATCGCTACGAAGCCCGTTCCGTTGGGCGTAAGCGAAGATCCCGCCGAGAAGACCGACGGTACGCGCCGATGTCCCTCGTCCGCCTTTCACCACTGCTTTTCCGCGAGGCTTCGTTTTAACGACGCACGCAGTTTTTCCGTTTTGAACGTCGCCCAAAAATTTGACGACATCTGCTTGCGTGACCGCACCTACCTTCCGAGCGCCCAGCAACGGCTTGATGTGTCGAGCGATCCTACCTTTGTCAGTTGCTAGCGTTGTTGCTTTTTTAGGCGAGCCGCGCCTGCCGAGAACCAGCCCTTTCTCGGCGTCGGTGAAGTATTGGTCGCATAACTGGGAAACGGTCAGGCTTTTCCGAAACCCTTCGCGATCGGCAGCGGGATCGGCGCCATGTGCGATCTCCGCAAGCAGGCGTTTCGCTTTTTTCCGGGCTTCGTCGGGCGTGAGGACCGCCAGCCCGCCGATCTTGAAGCGCCGGGTGCGCCGTTCAGCATTTCGATATTGAACAAGGTACTGGCCCACACCGGAAGGTTTGAGGCGAAATCCAAAACCCTTCAGTTCAGCGTCCCACACAAAAATGTCCGCACCGGGCGCGGGGTGGGTCTGATCAACCACCTTTTTCGTGATCTTGATAGCTGCCGACATGTAGACCTAGGGAAGCACGGGGGAAGCAGCCGAAAGAAAATTCAGGCGTTAGCCAGGAATTTCTAATGGCATCCTTTTTAATCAATAACAAGTAAAATCAGTATCTTAGACATCAATAGCCAATCCCAGCAAAGCCGGGAAAACATCCAACCGAAGCCCTCCGAAGGCAGAGGTCAGAGGTTCGAATCCTCTCGGGTGCGCCAGATTTCCCGCCATACGCCCGAACGGCAACGGCCCCGCTCATCGCTGAACGGGGCCGTGCGTGCACGGCGTTGTCGCCGATCAGTTGCGATTCGTCCGACGAGCGGCGCTTGCGCCGCCGCGGGCGATGCGGCCGCGCGTCAGTCCTTGACCGCCGTCCAGCTCGGATCGGGATTGTATTCGGCCATGTTGGCCGCGATTTCGCCGGTCCGGGCGCCGAGGTTCTTCTGATAGACGGTGCCTTGCTGGTTCACGATGAAGGTCATCACGCCCGACACGCCCCACTGGCCCGGGTAGGCCACCATCGCGAAGCCCGCGATCATGTGGCCGTTGACGACGTAGTCGTATTTGCCGCCGGGTGCGGCCGCGCCCTGGCGCATGATCAGCTTGAAGTAGTAGCCGTAATAGGGCTGGCCGCGGCGGCTCAGGCGGTAGCCGGGGCGATAGCCCTGCTCCTCGGCTTCCGCGACGAGTTCGCCCAGCGGGCTTTCGTCCTCGCCGGGCTTGGTGTCCCAATAGAGGCCGTCGCGCTTGCCGGGACGGCTCTTGATCCGCAGCGCGAACTTCTTGATCCCGTCGCCTTCGCGGTCGACCTCGGCATATTGCTTCTGCGCGGCCACGAAAGCGCGCATGACCTCGATCGTGGTGAGCTCGTTCTCGCCGACGCGGCGCGAGACGATCTCGTCCTTGCCGGCCGCGGCGTCGAAAATCCACGCGTCGCCGCGCTTGACGAGCGGAATCGGCAGCGGCCAGCTCTGGGCGCCGACGACGAGCACCACGCGCCCGGACGCTTCCTCGAGCAGGCTGGTCGCCTTTTCCGCCGCCGCCGCGAATTGCACCATGCCGCGGCGGTCGGCGACGTCGTCGCCCGAATTGACGATCGCCTCGGCGTCGGCGCCGAGGATGCGCAACAGCGCGGCCTTGTCTTGCGCCTTGGCCGCGGCGATCAGCGCCTTGGCCGCCTCCGCCGCGCTGGCGAAATTCTGGGGCGCCGCCTTGGGCGCGGCCGCTGGCGCTGTTTGGGCGAAAGCGGACCGGGCGCCGAGGAGCGGCACGGCGTCCGTGCCGGCGGCCAGCAGGGCCAGGGCGAGGATCGGCGTCAGCGAGGCTTTGGCGAGGAAGCGGGTCATGGTGATCTCCTGGGTCGCGGCGTTCGGGCGGGCGCGGTGCGGAAGCGGCCGGGTCATCGGCGCCGCCGAGCGCCGTCGGCGGGTGGCGCCGCAGGCGGGGCTGCCTTGGTGGCGGGTGGTGCCGCGCGCGGGGATTCGTGTCGGGCCGGCGGTGCGCTGCGCGCCGGGGGCGCGCTTCGCGTCGGCGGCGGCGAATGGCGTGGCGGCGCCGCCGTATGCGGGGCGGCGGTGCGCGGCATGGTCGCCCGCGAGGCGTTCCCGCGATTGGTGAAGCTGCGCGTGTCGTTCTGCGGCCGGGGCGTGAAGGCGGGGCTGGGCGCGTGCGTGCGCGGGCTGAAGCCCGGTTCGCGGCGCGCGGCCGGCCGCGAGGGCGGCGCCGCCGCTCGTGCCGGGGGGGTGGCCCGCGCCGACGGGGGCGCGCCGGGAATAGTGCGCGGCGGGCCGAGGCTCTGCCGGCCACGCTCGGCATTGCGAATCGTGCTCGTACCGCGCTCGACGTTGCGGAAGGCGGGCGGGCGCGCCGTGGTTCGCGTGTCGGGGGTTCGCGTGTCGGGGGTTCGCGCATCGGGGCGCGTCCCGGGCACGGCGCGCGGCGTCGTCCGCCCGCGCGCGATGTCTTGCGCGGTGGGCCGGCGCGGCGGTTCGGCGCGCGACGCGGGCGGGCGCCGGTGCTCGGCCGCGTAACGCGGGCGCCAATGACGGGCGTTGTCGGTGGTCAGTCGGCGATTGATGACCGTCGGCGTGTAGGTGTAGACGCCGCCGCGGCAGCAGCCGCCATAGACCGAACCCCAGCCCCAATCGTAGCCCCAGCCGCCATAGACGACGTGCCACGACGTCCAGCTGACGCCGAGGCTGATCCAGACGCCGAGCGGATAGCCGTCGTCGTAGGTCACCCAGAAGCCGCCGGGCTGAGGCGGCAAATCGTACACGTAGGCGGGATCGTAAACCGGGATGTAGATCATTTCGGGCTCGGCCGCCGGCGGCGCGATCACGATGACCTGATTGGGATCGACGACGACGCGCTGGCGCGGCGAGTCCTTGAGATTGCCGAGCGCCCGGGCCTGCCGCCGCAGCCGTTGGATCGACTGCAGCACGTCTTCGGGCTGGGCCATGAAGGCGAGGCCGAGCGCGTCGGTCCAGCGGAGATCCTCGCTCATCATCTTCAAGACGACGGGATAACGAAGCAGCGCCTTCACGCTCTGATCCCAGGGCTCCTTTTCGCCCTCGGCGACGCTTTTCTTGGCTTCGAGCCAGCGCGCGGCTTCCACCACCTGCAGCGGAAACGTAGCCGCGGGCAGGATCTGGGCGACCAGCGCGTCGGGATAGAGCGCGATGCGCCCGGATAGCGAATCGATCTCCTCGCGCGTCCATTTGCGCTCGGGCGTTTCCGTAGCGGCGGGCGGCGATGCCGAAGGCGGCGACGCCGAAGGCGGCGGCGCCGTTTCGGCGCGGAGCTGCGCCACGGGCGCCAGCGCGACGACGGCGCCGAGCAGTGCGCCAAGCATGAGGCGGCGCGTTCCGCGCGACACGCGCGCGGCAACGGCTCGGGTTCGGACGACGGATTTTAGCACTCGCATTGGATCTCGCTTCGGAGAGGCAGGCGCAGCGTGATCGGGAAAATGACGTGAATGCGCGCGGCTCACCTTGATCTAGCGCAACCCCTCAACCGCGCAGGTCGTGACCAAACCCGCCGGCGCCATGGCCACCCGGAACCGGCCGGTGCACACTGGAGCGAGAGCCGCTCAGAGGGAAAATGCGCCATGGACCCCGCATCGATCGCTGCCGAAGGCCTCAGGCGCTGGCACGATTGCGTTGCGCGGCGCGATTTCGCGGCGCTCGCGGCGCTGCTCGCCGACGACGTGCGCTTTCATTCGCCGTTTCTGTGGCGGCCCAAGGACGGCAAAGCGATCGTGCTGGCCTATCTCACCGCCGCGGTGCACGTGCTCGAGGGCCTCGCTTATCACCGCCAGGCGTGCGACGGCGCCAGCTGGCTGCTCGAATTCAGCGCCACGGTGGGCGAATTCTCGCTGAAGGGCGTCGACATCATCCGCTTCGGCGCCGATGGCCGCATCGCCGAATTCGAAGTGCTGGTGCGCCCGTTCAAGAGCCTTCAGGCCCTGGCCGAGGCGATGCAGAAGCAGTTGGCGGCGCAGGGTGTCGCGGGCTGAGAACGGGGCGCGCCGCTAACGTCGCAGCGAGAGAATGTAGGCGATCACGTCGTCGATCTCGGCCGTCGTCAGCGACTGCGGCGGCATCTCGAAATGCGGCATGGTGATGAACTGGCGCAGCGCCGAGCGCGTGTTCTCGGGATCGGCCGCCATGCGCATGAACGAGGGTATGCCCGGTTCCGGGCCTTGCCGGCCCGGCGCAATCGCGTGGCACTTGGCGCACCAGCGTTCGGCCAAGGCGCGGCCGCGCGGCGCGTCGCCGGCCTGCGCCGCCAGCGGCGGCGCCGCGGCGGCGAGGGCGAGGAACGCGGCCGCCAGGCCTCTAATTCGTTTCATGATCGTCTCCGTTCCTGTTCGCCCGCGCCGGCCGGCACACTCATGCCACGCCCACCGCGATGTCGCTGACATAGGGATTCGTTTTCCGCTCCCAGCCGAAATTCGACATCGGCCCGTGGCCGGGGATGAAGCGGACGTCGTCGCCGAGCGGGAACAGGCGCTCGCGGATCGACGCGATCAGCGCCTCGTGGTCGCCGCGCGGGAAATCCGAGCGCCCGATCGAGCCCTTGAAGAGCACGTCGCCGACCGCCGCGAGCTTCGAAGGGCGGTGGAAGAAGACGACGTGGCCGGGCGTGTGGCCGGGGCAGTGCAGCACCTCGAAGACGAGCTTGCCGACGGTGGCCGTGTCGCCATGCGCGAGCCAGCGGTCGGGCGTGAACTCGCGGAGCGGCGGGAAGCCGAACTGCAGCCCGTGCGCCGGCAGCTTCTCGATCCAGTAGCGGTCCGCCTCGTGCGGGCCTTCGACCGGCAGCTTCAACCGGTCGCGGAGATCGGCGACGGCGCCGGCATGATCGAGATGCCCGTGGGTGACCAGGATCTTCTCGAGCGCCACGCCGTGCGTGTCGGCCGCCGCCAGGACCCGGTCGAGATCGCCGCCGGGGTCCACCACGGCGCCCTTCATGGTCTCCTCGCACCACAGAACCGAACAGTTCTGGGCGAAGGGGGTGACGGGAACGATGACGGCTTTCAGCATGTGGTGGCGCGATCCTCGACGGCAGGCATATGAAGGGCCGCGCGTCCGCGCGCAAGCGCCGCTTCGCCGCGGCGGCTTCTTAACCCTGCGCCGGCGTCGCAATTCCGTCGTCTTTTTTTGGCATGTGAGGCGCATCACAGCTTGCCCGGGCGCGCCGAGCCATTATCGTGGGCTCGACGCTTGCTCGGGGGGCGTGGGCGCACCATCTATGCGCCGAACGCCCCGCCGCCCCGACTCCGCCCCGCCCGATCTCACACCCTTGCAGTGACGCATGAGTTCCGGTTTCCTGAGGTTTCTCGGCGTGCTCCTGATCCTGGGCAGCGTCGGCTTCGCGACCGTCAAGAGCGCATTCACGGGCGGATTCCGCTATCTCACCCCCGGCTACGGCCAGACCACCAATGTCCCAGCCGCTGACCGCCGCTGAACGCTCGGTCGCAACGCGGCAGACCTTGGGCGCCACCGGCGCGGCGCTGATTCTCTATCTGCTGCCGGTGCCGCTGCTCGGCAAAGCGGTGTATGAGCTGATGTGGCAAGGCCGCTTCGGCGGCTTCGCGCTGTCGCTCGCGCTGTTCGCGCTGTTCATCGTCGGCGCCTCACTGGCGCGCCGCGGCATCGCGCGCGACCTCGATTTCAAGCACCGCAAGATCGCGCGCGCCGCCGGGGCACCGTTCAAGATCGCGGGCGGCGTGGTGATCGCCGGTGCCACGTTCCTGACCGCCTGGCTCGCGGCGGGACAGTCCGTGGCAGCCGCGGCGGCCATTGGCCTCGGCGCGCTGCTCGGCTTCTTCCTCACCTACGGCGTGGATGCACGCGGCGAGAAGGGCGTCGATGCCGCTTCGGGCGTGTCCGTGCAGGAGGTGCAGGAGGCGCTGGCCGAGGCGCGCGGCCGCATCGGCGCCATCGAGGAAGCCGCCAAGAAGCTCGCCGGCGCCACCGCCTACGAGCTCCGGCGCAAGGTCCGCGACGTGGTGACGGCGGCCTCGAAGGTGCTGCAGCTCATCGAGGAAGACCCGCGCGACCTCCGCCGGGCGCGCAAGTTCCTCCACGTCTATCTCGACGGCGCCAAAACCGTGACCGAGAACTACGCCAGCACCGCGGCCAAGGCGCCTTCGCCCGAGCTCGAAGCCAAGTTCCGCTCGGTGCTCGACGACATGCACAAGACGTGCGAGGAGCAGTATGCGCGGCTGCTCGAGAACGACACGCTCGACCTCGATGCGCAGATCGAGGTGCTGAAACTGCGCCTGACCAAGGAAGGCTTGAGCTGAGCCCCGCGCCCGGCCGCGAACGCCGGGCCGGCGCCGCGCCGACGAGCCGCCGCCCGAACAAGGAGTACGACCATGGCCGCTTCCGACACCCCCGCCCCCGGCACCGCTACCAAGACCGCGATGCCCGCGCCGAGCGCCGCCGCAATTCAGGCGCCGCCGCTCAGCCAGCCGATCGTGCCGTATCAGGCGGCCGACGCCGATTCCAAGGCGCGCATCGACAAGGCGCTGGCCGAGCTCAACATCAAGGACAGCAATTCGATCATCTTCTTCGGCGCGCGCGCGCAGGAGCAACTGACCTCGATCTCCGAGAACATGCTCGAGGGCGTGCGCAACAAGGACACCGGGCCCGCGGGCGCGGCCCTGTCCGACATGCTCTCGAAGCTCCGCGGGTTCAAGGTTGACGACCTCGACCCCAAGAACAAGCCGGGCTTCTTCGGCCGCATCCTCGGCGCGGGCAATCCCATCACGCGCTTCGTCCAGCAATACGAGGATGTGCGGAAGCAGATCGATTCGGTCTCCAACCGGCTCGACACGCACAAGAACAAGCTGCTCGAGGACATAGTGAAGCTCGACCGGCTCTACGACGCCAACCTCGCCTACTACCACACGCTGGCCGACTACATCGCCGCCGGCGAGGAGATGCTGCGCCGGCTCGACGGCGACGTGATTCCCGCCATGGCGAAGGAGACCGAGGGCGGCGACATGCTGAAGGCGCAGGCGCTGCGCGACATGCGCTCGATGCGCGACGATCTCGAGCGGCGGACGCACGATCTGAAGCTCACGCGCCAAGTGGCGATGCAGAGCCTGCCCTCGATCCGCCTGGTGCAGGAGAACGACAAGAGCCTGGTCACCAAGATCAACTCGACCATGGCCAACACGATTCCGCTGTGGAAGCAGCAGCTCGCGCAGGCGGTGACGATCTACCGCGCCGCCGAGGCCGGCAAGACCGTGAAGGAGGCCACCGACCTCACCAACGAGCTCTTGAGGAAGAACGCCGACACGCTGCGCTCGAGCAATGCCGAGATCCGCACGCAGGTGGAGCGCGGCATCGTCGACATCGAGGCGGTGAAGCACGCCCACGCCCAGCTCATCGCCACGATCGAGGAGAGCCTCACGATCGCCGACGAAGGCAAGAAGAAACGGGTCGAAGCGGAGAAGGAGCTCATCGGCCTCGAAGCCTCGCTGAAACAAGCGCTTGTCCAGGCCTCGGCGCGCGCCCAAGCGCACCCGCCGGCGGGCGGCACCGCATCTTTACCCAAAGCAGGGTAGGTGACGCCGGGGCCCCCGGCCTCGTAGACTTTGCCATAATCGCGTAGCACCGGCGCGACCCCGTACCCGGCGCGCTCAAGGAGAGTGCCTCATGGGCCTGTTCGACAAGATCCGCGGCGAATTCATCGACATCATCGAGTGGACGGATTCGTCCAACGACACGATGGTCTATCGCTTCGAGCGCCACGGCAACGAAATCAAGATGGGCGCCAAGCTCACCGTGCGCGAGAGCCAGGTGGCGGTGTTCGTCAACGAAGGCCAGATCGCCGACGTGTTCCAGCCCGGGATGTACACGCTGCAGACGCAGAACATCCCGATCATGTCGACCCTCCAGGGCTGGAAGCACGGCTTCAACAGTCCGTTCAAGGCCGAGATCTACTTCGTCAACACGCGCCGCTTCACCGACCTCAAATGGGGGACGAAGAACCCGGTGATGATGCGCGACAAGGACTTCGGCGTGGTGCGGCTGCGCGCTTTCGGCACCTACGAAGTGCGCGTCAAGGACCCGGTCGTGTTCTTGAAGGAAATCGTCGGCACCGACGACAAGTTCCAGACCGACGAAGTGACCGAGCAGTTGCGCAACGTGCTGGTCTCGAAATTCACCACCATGATCGGCTCGGCCAACATTCCCGTGCTCGATCTCGCCGGCAATTACGACCAGCTCGGCAAGCTCCTGACCGACAAGATCGGCCCGGATTTCGCGACGGAATACGGCTTGAGCCTCACCAAGATCCTGGTCGAGAACATCTCACTGCCGCCCGAGGTGGAGTCGGCGCTCGACAAGCGCACCAGCATGGGCGTGGTGGGCGATCTCGGCCGCTACGCGCAATTCCAGGCCGCCGACGCCATTCCCGCCGCCGCCGCCAATCCCGGCGGCACCATGGGTGCCGCCATGGGCATCGGCATGGGCGCCGCAATGGGTCATCAGATGGCCGGCGTGTTCGGCCAGCCGGCTGCGGCACCCGCCGCGGCGCCGCCGCCGCCGGTCCCCGGCGGCAAGGCCTTCTTCGTGGCCGTGAACGGCCAGCAGCAGGGCCCGTTCGACCTGGGCGCCCTCACCCAGCGCGCGCAGCAGGGGCAGCTGACGCGCGAGACGCTGGTGTGGGCGCAGGGCATGGCGAACTGGGTCGCCGCCGGCCAGGTTTCCGAGCTTTCGCAGCTCTTCGCCGCAGCACCGCCGCCGCTGCCGCCGAGCTGAGCCGGGGGAATATCCATGGCCGAAGCCGAAGCGTCGCGCGAGCCGGCCGCGACCCTCGCCGATCAGTTCCCGTGCTCGGAATGCGGCGCCAAGCTGCGCTTCAAGCCGGGCTCCGACTCGGTGAAGTGCGATCACTGCGGCCACGAGAACCCGATTCCGAAAACCCACAGCCCGTGGGAGCAGGTCGAGGAGCAGGATCTCTCGCAGGGCCTCGCCAGGATCGAGGCCACCGCCGTCACCGAGGAGAAGCGCGCGGTCAAGTGCCAGGCCTGCGCCGCCGAGTTCACGTTCGATCCCAACGTGCACGCCGCCACGTGCCCGTTCTGCGCCAGCCCGGTGGTGGCCGAGACGCATTCGGTGCGCGTCATCCAGGCGGCGGCGCTGGTGCCGTTCGAGCTCGACCAGAGGCAGGCGATGGACGCCTATCAGACCTGGCTCGGCAAGCTCTGGTTCGCGCCCAACGACGTCAAGCGATACGCGCGCACCGAGGGCCGCTTCACCGGCATGTACGTGCCCTACTGGACCTACGACGCGCAGACCTATTCGCAATATCGCGGCCAGCGCGGCGACGCCTACTACGTGACCGTGCGCGACAACGACGGCAAGACCAGCCAGCGCCGCGAGATCCGCTGGTCGCGCGTTTCCGGCAACGTCGAGCGCTTCTTCGACGACGTGCTGGTGGTGGCGAGCCGCTCGCTGCCGAAAAAATACGCCGACCGGCTCGACACTTGGCGCCTCGCCTCGCTCCAGCCCTATCGCAAGGAATATCTCGCCGGATTCCGCAGCGAGGTCTATTCGGTCGATCTCAAGGACGGCTTCCAGGAAGCCAAGGGGCGGATGGAGGACCAGATCCGCACCGACGTCCGGAGCGACATCGGCGGCGACGAGCAGCGTATCGACGACGTGCAGACGCAATGGCAGGACCTGAAGTTCAAGCACGTCCTGCTGCCGATCTGGCTCGCCGCCTTCCGCTATCGCGGCAAGGTCTATCAGATCCTCGTCAACGGCCAGACCGGCGAGGTGGAGGGCGCCCGTCCCTACAGCTGGATCAAGATCGCGCTCGCCGTGGGCGCGGGCCTGATCGTCGCCGGGATCATCATCTGGCTCGTCAGCAAAGGCCGCTGAGCGCCCTGCCGCCGCTTTCGCTTGCAACGCGCCGCACCGCCGGGCATCGATAGGCGATGAACGCTTCCAACAGCCGGACCCGCATCGCGGTGGTGGGCGGCGGCGCGGTCGGCGGCTTCCTCGCGGCCAAGCTCGCCGCCGCGGGCCACGACGTGACCCTCTGCGTGCGGACGCCGATACCCGCGCTCGTCGTCGAGTCGGCGGGCGAGACGATCGCGCCCCCCATCACGATCGCGACCGATCCGGCGCGGATCGAGTCGGTGCCGTGGGTGTTCCTGGCGACCAAGGCGCAGGACACGGCGGCGGCGGCGCCCTGGCTCAGGCGGCTCGCCGGCGCCGGCACGCACGTCGTCGTGGCGCAGAACGGAATCGAGCACCGCGAGCGCGTCGCCGCGCATGTGGGCGGGGCGACCGTCATTCCGAGCGTCGTTTTCATCTCGGGCGAGCGCACGGCGCCGGGCCGCATCGTTCACCGCATGGGCCAGCGCCTCCAGGTGCCGGCCGGGGCGCCCGGCGAAACCCTCGCCGCGCTCTGCGCCGGCAGCGGCGTGGAGATCAAGCTCGAGCCCGACTTCGTCACCGAGGCGTGGCGGAAGCTGCTGGTGAACATCACCAGCAATCCCCTCACCGCGCTGACGCTCCGGCGCATGGGCGTGTTCCGCGAGCCCGGGCTGCTGCCGCTGGCGCGTGCGCTGATGGCCGAAGGCGTGGCCGTGGGCAAGGCCGAAGGCGCCCGCCTCGACCCCGGCGACGTCGAGCGCACGCTCGACGGTTTCCGGAGCATGAGCGAAGCGGCCGGCACCTCGATGCTCTACGACCGCCTCGCCGGCGCGCCGATGGAGCACGAGTTCCTGACCGGCGCCATGGTGCGCGCGGCCGAGCGCCACGGCATCGACGTGCCCATGAACCGCGCCATGCTCGCGCTGATGCGCGCGCTCGAAGACGGGCAGCGGCGGCGCTAACCCGCCGTCGGGATCACGTAGTCGTAGACCGCGAAGAAATGGACGATGGCGCCGGCGATGACGGAGAGGTGCCAGAGCGCGTGATTGAACGGCAGGCGGCGGAGCGCGTAGAACACCAGGCCGCCGGTGTAGCAGACGCCGCCGATGAGGATCATCTCGACGCCGTTCCAGCCCATCTTCGCCTCGATCGGCGCCGCGAAGAAAAAGCCCATCCAGCCCATCGCGAGATAGATCACGTAGAACACCGGATGCATGTAGCGCAGCCAAATGAGGCGCAGCAGCAGCCCGGTCAGCGCCAGCCCCCACACCACGCCGAACAGGAACCAGCCCTGCCAGCCCTTCATCACCACCAGGGTGATGGGCGTGTAAGTGCCGGCGATGAGCAGGAAGATCGAGCAGTGATCGAAGGCGAGCAGGACGCGCTTGGCTTTGATGAACGGCAGGCTGTGATAGAGCGTTGAGGCCGCGAACATGAAAACCAGCGTGGCGCCGTAGATGGCGGTGGCGACGATGGCCCAGGCGCTCTCGATATTGGCCGCGTAGACGACGCCCAGGACCAGCGCGGCGATGGCCAGGCCGACGCCGATGCCGTGCGTGACGGCGCTCGCGATCTCCTCGAGCATCGTCTCGCGGAACAGCTCTTCGTGCTCGGTCTGCGCGCGGCGGGCGAGCAAGGCGAGAACTCGGCGCATCTCAGGGTCCCAGGCTTCTCCAGGAGAAGATAGGCCCGCCTCTGGCGATTCCCCAGGGGATTCGCGCCCGGTTTCGCATAGCGCGCGAAATTCGGCGGCGCGGGCGGCGCCGGCGTGCCACGGAATCCCCGTTCCCTCTGCGTTCCGATTTGGCTAGAGTCCGCGCCCTTCGACGGCGACAGGGGCCTTCGCCATGGACACGCTGCCATTGGGCTTCGCCGAGCCGGCGGAACCGTATCAAAGCGCCACCGCGAGCCGCATCGCGCGCGGCGTCTGCCGCAAGCTCGGCGAGATGGGCTACCGCACCCTGCTCGAATTCCGGGTGGGCCTCGGGCGGCGCGCCGACGTGGCGGCGCTCGACGCCACCGGCCGCTTCGTCATCGCCGAGATCAAGAGCAGCCCGGCGGATTTCCGCGCCGACGCCAAGTGGCACGACTATCTCGGTTGCTGCGACGCCTATTATTTCGCGGTGATGGACGATTTCCCGCGCGAGCTCCTGCCCGCCGAGCACGGGCTCATCGTCGCCGACGAGCACGATGCCGCGATCCTGCGCGAGGCGCCGCACCGGCCGATGCCGGCGGCACGCCGGCGCGCGCAGATCCTGCGCTTCGGCCTGGTGGCGGCGGGCCGGCTTTCCTACGCCACCGGCTTGGCGCCGGTGGATCAGGATTGGCGCGAGGATTGAGCCGTCGTCCTAATACCGCTTCGCCTCCGGGCATTCCTTCCAATATGAATCGACGTGCGCCTTGAAGACGATATCGGTCGCCTTGATGGTGGCGTTGCCGTCTTTCCCGGCCACCACTTCGAGCTTGTACCAATCCTGGATCGGGATGCCGTTGACGTTGTACTTGAACGGCCCGCGCACTGAATCGTAGGTCACCTTCCGCATCGTCTTCGAGAGGGTCACGAGGTCGTTCTCGTCGAACTTGCCGCCCATCTGGCGGAGCGCCGCCGCGATGAGGCGCGGCGCTTCGTAGGATTGCGCCGAGAAATAGGTCGGGTGGCGCCCATATTTGGCGATGAAGCCCTTCACGAACTTGTCGTTGGCCGGAAACTTGCCCTCGGGGTCCCACCACATGGCGTGGAAGGTGCCGATCGCCGAATTGCCGATTGCGCGCAGCGTGAGCTCGTCCACGACGGCCAGGGTGTAGAGATTGATCTCCTTGCCCGCCCCCGAGGCCGCCCATTGCTTCATGAAGGCGATGCCCATGGCGCCGGGCGCGAAGATGAAAACGCCTTCCGGCTTGGCCGCGCGCAGGCGCGAGATTTCGGCCTGATAGTCGGTGGCGCCCAGCTTGAAGAGCAGCTGATCGATCACTTTGCCTTTGTAATAGCGGCGGAAGCCGGCAAGCATGTCCTTGCCGGCCTGATAGTTGGGGCTGAGCAGGAAGACGCTCTTGACGCCTTCCTTTTCCACCAGCGCGCCCGAGCTTTCGCCCTGCTGATCGTTGTTCCACGACGTCGTGATGAAGTACGGGCTGCATTGCGCGCCGGCCATCGGCGAGGCCCCGGCATTGGTGCTCAACACGATGCGCTTCGCCTCGATCGCCGGGTTCTGCACCGCCATCAGCACGTTGGACCACACGATGCCGGCGACGATGTGGACCTTGTCTTGCGACAGCATCTTGCGCGCGGCGTTCAAGCCGATGTCGGTATCCTGCTGGTCGTCGCCATAGACGATCTTGGTCTCGACGCCGCCGAGCTTGTCGCCGTCCTTGGTCCAGCCCTCGTGCTCGAGGCCGAGCTTCCAGCCCTCGGCCTGCTGATTGCCGAGAATGGCGCCGCCGCCGGTGAGCGTGGTGAGATAGCCGATGCGGAGCTCGGCCTGCGCGACGCCGGCGACGGCGATGGCGATGGCCGCGATCAACGCGGCGCCGATGCGGTTGGTGTTCATGGTGCCCCCTCAAAGTCGAGAATAAGAACCGTGCGGCGGGTTCGTCCGCGCCGCAAGGCGACGAGCAAGGCTAGCGCGGTGCCTTCGCGGAGTCGATCTTGCGCGCGGGTATGGCGCCGGCGCGCGCCGCGCAGGGCGCGCCCTCACGCTGCCGGAAAAACGTCCACGCCGATCTCCCTTCCGTCGAAGAACGGGCAATTGGAGAGCGCCGCGATGCAATCCATCTCGGCCGCGAACTCGACGTAGTCGCCGGGCTTCGAGACGCCGGGCTCGATGACCCAGTGGCCGCGCGCGCAATCGTGGTGGAAGTTCATGAAGAGATCGAAGGTGTCGGGCACGTCCTCGGGCAGGATGCCGTAGGGCGCCATCGCGCGGGCGATGATCTCGTGGCAGCCGTCGCGTTCGCCCTTGCCGAGCACGCGGAAGAGGCGCCGGTTGCACATGCGCCCGTGCGCGTCGTGCATGCCTTTGACCGCGGGCGTGTCGGCCACGATGCGCATCATCTCGCGATTGAGCGTGGACATGAGATAGTCGCCGGCCGTGAGGCGGTCGCGCGGATAGAATTTGCCGGCGGTGGCGGGATCGAAGCGCGAGCGCGAGTAGGAAGTGGAAAGCTTCTCGCGCGGATTGGCGCGATTGAACACCGCCATGTCGACGACCTGGAGGCCGCGCCGGTCGGTGACGCGCAAGCGCTGCCCCCGCGCCAATTCCACGGCGGCACCGCTATCGGGACCGATGACGATGGCCTTGATCGGATCGATGGCGAATCCTCCCCTGTCCGCTATGTTCGGCGACCGAGGGCATAAGAGCAAAGGGCGGACCCGGTGACGACTGAAATCGGCACAGACGCGCCAGACCAAGTCGCGGCGGTGTGGACCGAGCGGCTGCTCGACCGGCCCGGCCGCGCGCCGGCGCTGAGGCGCGCCGCGATCGGGCTCGACGGCGCAAGGATCGCGTCGGTTCGGGGTGAAGCGGCGCCGGTGTCTGGCGCCCTCGGCGGACCGGGGACGCTCGCCCTCCCCGCCCTCTGCAACGCCCACGATCACGGCCGCGGCTTGCGGCCCACGGCCTATGGCGTGGCCGACGACGCGGTCGAGCTCTGGGTTCCCGGCACCTACACGCTGCCGCCGCTCGACCCCTATCTGGTGGCCGCGGTCGCTTTGGGGCGGATGGCGCTTTCCGGCGTCGCCTCGATCATGCATTGCCATCTCTTTCGCCCGCCCGAGCGCCTGATCGCCGAGGCGGAGGCGGTGGCGCGGGCCGCGCGCGATATCGGCGTGCGCGTCGCCTTCATCGTGCCGCTGCGCGACCGCAACCGCCTCGGTTATGGCGACGACGACGCCATTCTCGGCTGCATGGACCCGGCCTGCCGCGCCGCCGTCGCCGAGCGCTTCCGGCGCCCCCTGCCCGGCATCGGCGAGCAGCTCGAAGCGGTGGGCGAGATCGCGCGGCGCTGCGCGAGCGAACTCTTCCATGTGCAATACGGCCCCATCGGCGTCGAATGGTGCAGCGATGCCCTGCTCGAGCGCGTCGCCGCCGAATCCGCGCGGACGGGCCTGCGCGTCCACATGCATCTCCTCGAATCCAAGTATCAGCGCGAATGGGCCGACGGCGCTTATCCCGGCGGGATCGCGGCGCACCTCGACCGCGTCGGTTTGCTTTCGCCGCGCCTATCGGTGGCCCACGCCGTGTGGCTGAAGCCGGCGGAATGCGCGCTGCTCGCGGAACGCAACGTTTCCGTCTCGGTGAACACGACCTCGAATCTCCGGCTGCGCTCGGGCATCGCACCCGTCGAGGCGATGCGCGCGGCCAGGCTCGGCTTCGCGCTCGGCATGGATTCGCTGTCGCTCGACGACGACGACGACATGCTGCGCGAGCTGCGCCTCGCTTGGCGCCTGCATCGCGGCTGGGGCCTCGACGACGTGCTCGATTCGGCCGCTCTGTTCGCGGCGGCGATGGCGCAGGGGCCGGCGATGGTGACGGGGCGAAGCGATTTCGGCACGGTGGCTGCCGGCCGGCCCGCCGACCTGCTGCTGCTCGACTATGCCGCGATGACCGCGGACATGATCGTGGACGCGCTCGACGAGACGGAGGTGTTTCTCGCGCGGGCAGCCCAGGAGCATGTCCGCGCCCTCGTCGTTGCGGGCCGCGCCGTGGTGCGGGAGGGGCGCCTCACGGGAATCGATCTGCCCGCGGCCGAGCGTGAACTGACGGCGGCGGCGCGGAATTTCGCGCCGGCGCTCAAAGAACAACGACCGACGCTCGACGCCTATCGCGAAGGGCTCCGCCAATTCTATCGCGCCGGCGGCCACCGCAAGGCGCCGCGCTGATCCACGCCGCTATTTCCCGAGCTTCGCGACGGTGGCGCTGGTGCTGTGGCCCGGCAACAATTCGGCCAGCACCACGCGGCCGCCATAGGCGCGCACGCGATCGGCGCCCACCACCGTGTCGAGCGTGTAGTCGGCGCCCTTGACCAGTACGTCGGGCCGCAGTTCGCCGATCAGGGCTTCGGGCGTGTCTTCCTCGAACACCGTCACGAGATCGACGTCGGCGAGGCCGGCCAGCACGGCGGCGCGCGCGGCTTCCTCGCGCACCGGTCGGCCATTGCCCTTGAGCCGCTTCACCGAGGCGTCGCTGTTGAGGCCGACCACGAGCCGGTCGCATTCGGCGCGCGCCTGGCCGAGCAAGTGAAGGTGGCCGGGATGCAGGAGATCGAAGCAGCCATTGGTGAAGCCGACGCGCAGGCCCCGCCGCCGCCAGAGCGCCGTCCGCTCCGCCGCCGCCGCGCGCGCCACGACCTTGCCTTCCGCCGACCGCGCTTCCTGGCGCTCGACGGCGGCGCGAATCTCGGCCGGATGCGCCACGGCGGTGCCGGCCTTGGCGACCACGATCCCGGCAGCGACATTGGCGATGCGCACCGCATCGAGCAGGGCGAGACCCGCGGCGAGGCCCGCGGCCACGGCCGCGATCACGGTATCGCCCGCGCCGGACACGTCGAACACCTCGCGCGCCTCGGCCGGGATCTGGTGCACGGTTCCCGCCGCGTCGAGCAGCGTCATGCCTTGGGCCCCGCGCGTGCCGAGCACGGCGGCGATGCCGGCGCGCTCGCGGATGGCGCGCGCCGCCGCCGCCATTTCCTCGTCGGTGCCGGCTGGCAGGTTCGCGGCCTCGGCCAGCTCCTTGCGGTTGGGTGTTATCAGCGCCGCGCCGCGGTATTTCGCGAAATCGCGGCCCTTGGGATCGGCCAGCACCGGAATGCGCGCCGCGGCCGCGGCTGCCACCGCCGCGGCGATGACCCGCGCGGTCAAGGCGCCTTTGCCGTAATCCGACAGCACCACGGCCGTGGCGCCCGCGAGCGCCGGCACCAGGCGCGCGACCAGCTCGTCTTCGGCGGCCTTGGGCAAAGGCTCGGCGCGCTCACGGTCGACCCTGAGGAGCTGGTGGCCGCCGGCCACGAAGCGGGTTTTGCGGATCGTCGTCCAGCCACGCGCCGTGACCACGTGCGGTGCCGCGCCGCTTTCACGCGCCAGCAGCTCGGCCACGCGCTTGCCGTCGTCGTCGTCGCCGACCACGCCGGCGCAGGCCGTGCGCACGCCGAGCGCCGCGAGATTGCGCAGCACGTTGCCGGCGCCGCCGAGCATTTCCACTTCCTCGCGCACCCGCAGCACCGGAACCGGCGCCTCGGGCGATATCCGGTCGGCGTCGCCATAGACGTAGCGGTCGAGCATCAGGTCGCCGATCACGGCGACGCGCGCGCCCGCGAACCGGTCGAGCGCATCGGCGAGGCGGGCGCGGTCCGGCATCAGGCGCCCTCCGCCAAGCCGAGCGTCTGCTCGAGCGCGCCGCACAGCATCTGCCCGAGCATGATGTGCATCTCCTGGATGCGCGCGGTGGTGTTCGAGGGCACGACGAGCAGCGGATCGGCCAGGCCCTGCATGCGGCCGCCGTCGCGCCCGGCGAGACCGGCGGCGACGAGGCCCATCCGGCGCGCCTCTTCGAGGCCCTTCAGCACGTTGGCGCTGGCGCCCGAGGTGCTGATGCCGATGGCGACGTCGCCCTTCCGGCCGAGCGCCGCGATCTGGCGCGCGAACAGATGCTCGAAGCCCATGTCGTTGCCGATGGCGGTCAGCGCCGAGCTGTCGGTGGTGAGGGCGATGGCCGCGATCGGCGCCCGGTCGCGCCGGTAGCGCACGACGAATTCGGTGGCGAGATGCTGGGCATCGGCGGCGCTGCCGCCATTGCCGAAGAACAGCAGCTTGCCGCCGGCCTTGATCGAGCCCGTGCACGCCGCGACGAGGCGCGCGAACGGCGCGCGCAGCGCCGCCTTGGTGGCGGCGGCGACGGCCTCGTGCTCGGAAACCTCGCTTTCGAAGAAGCGGTCGAGATTCAACGACATAGGCTATCGGCCCAGGCGCGCTCGTGGATTGCGCGCTTGGCTAGAGCATCGCCGTTGACGTGGCAAGGGCGGGCCGCCCGGACGCCGGCCGGGTTCGGAGCCACGGCGGTCCCGCTGGCGCCCCGATCAATAGGTGAGGAGGGCGCTCTGGCGCGGTTGCGCCGGTGCCGGATGCGGCGCGCGGTCTCCGCCGCGGCTCGCCTCCGCGAATTCGCCCAGCAATCCTTCGACCAGCGCGCGGTCCGCGGCGCCGCTACCGGACGCCGGGCCGCCGAGCCGCTTCTGCGCCTCGGCCAGCAGGGCCGCCGCCTCGCGATTGCGCCCGAGGCGCCGGAGGACGAGGGCCTGCATTCCTTCGGCGACGCCGCATTTCATCGACAGGGCCGGATCGCGCGCGGCGATCCCGCGCCACAGCGAAACCGCCTCGGCGGCCGGCGCGAGCGCTTGCTGTCCCGCGCCGCTTCGGTTGAGCGCATGCGCGAAGACGACGAGGGAATCGGCGAAGCCCGGAAGGTGCACCGTGCGATCGCACGCAATCAGGACCCGCCGCATCTCGACGCTCGTCGCCGCCATGCGGGCGGCGGGTTCGAAATCGCCAATCTCGGTGTGCCGCAGAGCCGAGAAGGTCAGCGCCTCGGCAAGCGGTTCCAGGTGACGCTTGGGCGCGCGCTCGGACAGAGTCGTCCAGATCTGAATGGCCTCTGCCACCGCGCTCAGCGCCTTTTCGGACTGGCGGGCCTCCTGATGCATTTCGGCAAGCGCCCGGAGCGATGCCGCCAACTCGGGCAATCGGGCGGGATTTTGCGTCGCGAGCGAGCGGCCGACGACGACGGCCTCCCACAGCGAGGCCATCGCCTCCTCGTTGCGGCCGAGTTCCTGCAGCACCAGGGCGCGGTTCGCCAAGGCCGCGCCGATATGGGGCTGCGCCGCCTCGGGCTTGAACGCCAAGACCTGGCGGTAAAGGCCGACCGCCTCTTCCATCGCCGCGAAGGCGGCATCGAGCCGCCCGAGCTTTTTCAGCGCGGCGCCGAGATTGTCGAGGGCGCCCGCGAGCGGCGGACGAAAGCCGGCGACGTCGCGCGCATGCAATTCGCGCAGCAGGCCGACGGCTTCCTGGGCCGCCGCCAAGGCGGCATCAAGGTTGCCGAGCCTGCCCTCGAGCATGCCGAGATCGTTCAAGGATTGCGCGAAATCCGGCAGGAATCGGACCCGATCCGCCGGCACGAGACCGCGGTATTGGCGCGCCGCCTGGCGCGCCGCATCGGCCGCCTCCGCGACTCGCCCGCCATCGTGCAGCGCCGATGCCAGGATTCCGAGGCTCGCGGCCATGTGGCGAAGGTAGTGCGGATCGTGCGCCACGAGCGGCATCCAGATGCGCAAGGCCTCGTGGGCGGAGGCGATCGCTTCGTCGCCCCGGTCGAGATTGCGGAGAATGCGGGCATGGTCGCAGAGGATCATGCCGAGGCCCGGCCATGGCCAGGCTTCGTCGGTCGTGTCGCCGACGTCGCGCAGAAGGGCGATGAGCGCGTTCGCCGGCGCGAGCGCCTGGGCGTAACGCGCGGCATTGCAGTGCTGGAGCACGGTTTGCGACAGCAGGAGCGCCTGCTGCCGCCGCAGGTCGATCGGACTCGCCGCCGCGGCGCGCAAGCCGAAATAGCGATGCAGGATACCCATGGTGCCCCATCCGCGGCGCCGGTATCTGCACGCGGTGTTATTTCAGCGTGAATTTGTCATAGCGCGCCTTGGTTAAATTTTACCTAAGGAAATCCGCCGGAATCGGCGCCTGCGGAAGTGCTAATCGCCGATCCTCTTGCCGTCAGGGCGATACACGGCGACCACCGAAGGCCGCGGCGGCATCCCGTCCTTGAAATCCGGCCAGCGCGTGTTGGGCGCGTCGAATGCGGTGCCTTCGCCCGGATGCTGGACCGAGAGAAACAGCGTCCGCTCGTCGGGCGTGAAGGCGCCGCCGCACATTTCGGCACCGACCGGGCAGGCGAACAGCAACTTGAAGAGGCCCTTTCCCGGACCGTTGGCGTCGGCTGCGAACACACCATCGGGGATCTTGTTGCGCTTCTGGCCCGAGCCTTGATCGGTCAGCACGTAGATCCGGCCCTTGTGATCGAAGGCGACGTTGTCGGGAGCCGCGAACCAGGTGCCGGTTGCGGCCTGGTCCTTGTGATAGCGGGCGCCGTGCGCCGGATCGGCCGGGTTGCCGGCGAGCGCGAAAATCTCCCAGGTGCAGGTCGCGGCAGTGTGATCGGCCTCGCCGTTCCCGTCTCGCGGCGGGGTGATCTCGATGATGTGGCCGAATCGGTTCTTGGCCCGCGGATTGGCCTTGTTCACCGGCGTCTTCTCGCCGCGCGTCGCGTTGCTGGTCAGCATCACAAAGATGCTGCCCGTATATTTGTTGAACTCGACGTCTTCGGGACGATCCATGCGTGTGGCGCCGACCGTGTCGGCGGCGCGGCGCGCCTCGATCAGCACGTCGACCTGGCTCGCGAATCCGTTCTTGGCGGTGAGCCCGTTCTTGCCGTGAACGAGATCGATCCATCGCACCGTGCCGTTGTCGGCGAATCTGGCGACGGAGAGGACGCCGTCGTTCAACAGGCCGAAATTTGCGGCGCGATTGTGCGCGTTGTAGGGGGCGCGGGGGACGAACTTGTAGACGTATTCGCCGGCTTCGTCGTCGCCGCTATAAATCGCCACCTGGCCGTACTCGCCGATGGCGCACGCCGCGGCCTCGTGCTTGAATCGGCCGAGCGCCGTGCGCTTCACCGGGACGAAATTCGGATCGTAAGGATCGATCTCCACCACCCAGCCGTAGCGATTGGGCTCGTTGGGCTCCTTCTCGATGTTGAAGCGGTCGTGGTGGCGCGCCCAGCCGTACCAGGACTTCTCCATCGTCGGGATGCCGTAGCGCTTGTGATTGCGCTCTTCCTTGCTGGCCTTGGCGGCGTCGCCGCCGAAATAGCCGTTGAAATTCTCCTCGCAGGTGAGGACGGTGCCCCACGGCGTGGTGCCGCCCCCGCAATTGTTGAGCATGCCGAGCACTTTCTTGCCGGCCGGGTCGGCGCTCGTCTTGAGCCGGTCGTGGCCGGCGGCCGGGCCCGAAAACGCCATGTCCGTGGTGCCCGTAATGCGCCGGTTGAAGGGGCTTTCCGTCACGTATGTCCAGGCGCCGCCTTCCTTCCGCACTTCCACCACCGTGCCACCGTGGGCCGCCATTTCCACTTCGGTCCAGGCCTTGTCCGAGATCTTTGCATTCTCGGCGCGGTTCTCGACGCCCGGCCGCATCAGTTCGCCGTTGGTGTATTCGTGGTTGACCCAGAGCAGGCCGTGCGTGGAATTGTCGGATTCCCGCGGCAGCGGGAAATAGCCCGTGAAATCGCAATTGTAGCCGAACTGCGCCAACTGGCGGGCCGCCGATTGGTTGGCGAGATCGAGCGGCGCGGCGGCCTTGAGCAGCGGATCGCCCCAGCGCACCACGATGTCGGCCTTGTAGCCCTCGGCCACGTGGTGCGTGGCGTCGATCGTGAGCGGCAGGCTCTTGAAGGCGAGCGTGGAGCCGCCTTGCGCGAGCGCCTTGCGCAACGGGAAGGCGAAACCGAGGCCGGCGACGGCACCGGCGGCGGCGAGGCTGGCGAGAAGCGAGCGGCGCGAATAGCGCTGGGCGATCACGTCCTGGATATGCGGATTGCGCGCATCGCTGAGTTCGCCGGGTTCGTCCATGAAGGGTTGGTCGGACATGGCAATTCTCCTGGCTGATCGCGTCTGCTGGGTTTGGGCCAAGCTATCGCCGCGCCATGACGCTATGATGAATCGCCCTGGCGGCGCGCCGCCGCGTCTGCATAATAGCATTTCGCCTTCTCGGCGACCCCGCCCCTTCGGCGGCTCCTCCGCACCCAAACCCCAAGAAAAACAATGCGCACCAATCCGTTGAAGGCCCGCCTGAAGGCCGGCAAAAAATGCCTCGGCGCCTGGCTCGCCGCCAACAACGCCATCACCGCCGAGCTGTTCGCCCAGGCCGGCTACGATTTCGTCATCGTCGATCACGAGCACGGGCCGGGCGATTTCGTGGGCGCCATGGGCCAGCTCCACGCGCTGCGCTCGGGCGGCGGGGCCAACGCCCCCTCGTCGATCATCCGCGTGCCGTGGCACGACGCGATCTACATCAAGCGCGCTCTCGATATCGGCATGGAAGGCATCATGGTGCCCAATGTCGAGACCGCCGACGTGGCGGAATCCATGGTGCGCGCCTGCCTCTATCCGCCCGGCGGCTATCGCGGCCTCGCCTTCGGCGTCACGCGGCATTCCGGCTACGGCGCCGATTCGGCCGACACCTGGGCCAAGGCCAATTCCGAAGTCTTCATCATGCTGCAGATCGAGACGCCGAAGGCGGTGGAGGCGATCCCCGCCATGGCCAAGGTGCCGGGCTTCGAGGCCTTCCTGATCGGCCCCAACGATCTCATGAGCAATGCCGGCGAGAACCCGCTGAAGCCCTCGCCGGCGTTCCAAAAGCTGCTGACCAAGGCCGAGGATTCGATCAAGGCCGCGGGCAAGAAGCTGGCCTCGATCCAGCACAGCGGGCTCAACTTCCAGCAATTGTTCGAGAAGGGCTACGACATGATCTGCCACGCCTCGGACATCTCGATGCTGCGCATGGCCGCCGCGAACGCCGTGGGCGAACACCGCAAGAGCAACGGCTGACGAACGGAGCCCGCCCCATGGCCGAGCGCAAGAACCGCCAATGGCTCTTGGCCGCGCGGCCCGCGGCCGAGTTCGACGAGAGCGCCTTCAAGCTCGTGGAAACCCCGGTGCCCACGCCCAAGGACGGCGAGGTGCTGGTGCGCAACATCTGGCTTTCGCTCGATCCCTACATGCGCGGGCGCATGCGCGACGTGAAAAGCTACGTGCCACCGGTGCAGTTGGGCGCGGTGATGGAGGGCGGCACGGTCGGCGAGGTGATCGAATCCAAGAACCCGGCCTTCAAGCCCGGCGACATCGTCGAGGAGCGCCTGGGCTGGCAGGAATACGGCATCAGCAACGGCCGCGGGATGCGGAAGATCGATCCCGCGCTGGCGCCGATCTCGACCGCGCTTGGCGTGCTCGGCATGCCGGGGCTCACCGCGTATTTCGGCCTCCTCGACGTCGGCCAGATGAAGGCCGGCGACACGGTCGCGGTTTCCGCCGCCTCGGGGGCGGTGGGTGCGCTCGTCGGCCAGATCGCGCGCATCAAGGGCGCCAAGCGCGTGGTCGGCATCGCCGGCGGCAAGGCCAAGTGCGACTACTGCGTGAACGAGCTCGGCTACGATGCCTGCGTCGACTACCGGGCGATGGGGCGCGACACCGGCAAGCTCATCAAGGCGTTGCGCGACGCGTGCCCGGACGGCGTCGACGTGTATTTCGACAATGTCGGCAGCTGGATCTCGGACGCGGTCTATCCGCTGCTGAACTTCAAGTCGCGCATCCCCGTGTGCGGCATGATCGCCGAATACAATCTCGACAAGCCAGAGCTCGCGCCGCGCATCACGCGCCATCTGCTGGTGAACAGTGCGCGGATGGAGGGCTTCATCGTCTTGAATTTCCGCCAGCGCTACGCCGAGGGCCTTCAGGCGATGGCGGGCTGGATCAAAGACGGCAAGCTCAAATACCGCGAGGACATCGCCGAAGGCCTCGAGTCGGCGCCGCGCGCGCTGCTACGCCTCTTCAAGAGCGAGAATTTCGGCAAGCAGCTCGTGCGCATCAGGCCGGACCCGACGCGGAAGTAGCGGTGGGTTCGGCGAGTCGGGGACGAGCCCCTACGAATTCAAATACATCAGCACCGCATCCTTGACCGCCGCCATCGATTTGTAGGCGACGAGGCTCGGGTCGAGTGCCGCGAGTGCCGCGGCGAAGGCGCGGCCCATTTCCGGCTCCGACTTGAGCGCCGCGAGCGGATGCTGATGGATGCGGATGCCGAACAATACGGCGCCGCTCCGGGGCATCCGGCGCAAGGTCTGGCGCTCGACGCGATAGAAGACGCGCTCGCCGGCCTCGGCGGCCGAGATCGGCGCGTGCGGCAGGGCGACCGGCTGGAACAGCGCGGGATCGGTGGTGAGGCTCCAATTGGTGCGCGAGACGATGGCGCCGGATTTCAAACCCGCGAGGAAACGGTCGATGGTGCCGCC
>Ga0268299_1001946_pt1 | contig 28998 bp, 22 predicted proteins | sample NOBtaG_FD_193484 | JGI IMG/M metagenome (GOLD analysis project Ga0268299, IMG submission 193484) | Activated sludge microbial communities from bioreactor in Nijmegen, Gelderland, Netherland - NOB reactor | ecosystem: Engineered > Bioreactor > Aerobic > Activated sludge | place: Netherlands...
CAGCTCGCGGCCGGCATCGCCCACGAGATCCGCAACCCGCTCGCGATCATCATGAACGCGCTCTACGACCTCGCCGAGATCGTCGACGGCGACAACCCCGAGGTGCGCGAGGATCTCCGCATCGCCAAGGAGGAGATGGATCGCGTCCAGACGATCATCAACAGCCTGCTCGAGTTCTCGCGGGACTCGCGCGCGGTCGTCGAGATCGTCGACATCAACGACCTGCTGCGGAAGACCTTGCTGCTGATGAACAAGTACCTCCAGAACAGCGACGTGCGGGTGGTGACGGACCTCGGAGACATCGGCCACTGCCCGGCCAATCAGAACGCGCTCCGCCAGATCTTCCTCAATCTCATCACCAACGCAGTGCAGGCGATGCCGCACGGCGGTGAGCTCAGCGTTCGCACGTCGCTCGGTCCCGACGACCGCGTGCGCCTCGAGTTCAAGGACACCGGGATCGGCATCCCGGCCGACCAACTGAACGACATCTTCAATCCGTTCTTCACGACGAAGTCGCCCGGCCAGGGCACGGGCCTCGGCCTCTCCGTCGTGCACTCGGTCGTGCGGCGCTTCCACGGCGACATCCAGGTCCGGAGTACGCCGAACGTCGGCACCACGTTCACGATCGAGCTCCCCTCCGGCCGGTCCGAGACGTCCCTCCCGTGAGCGAGCTCGTGGCGGTTCCGGGAACGCGGGTCCTCCTGGTCGAGGACGAACCGAACATGGCGCGCACCCTCGCCAAGATTCTCGAGCGAAAAGGCTACGACGTCGCGACGGCGGGCAACGGGGAAGAGGCGCTCCGTGAGCTCGGTGCCGGAACGTTCGCGGTGATCGTCACCGACCTCAACATGCCCGTGCTCGACGGCATGCAGCTGCTGCGCCGCCTGCAAGGCGACCCGCCGCCGCCCGCGGGCGAGCGGCGGCTGCTGTCGCCGCCGGCCATCGTGCTCACCGGTCACGGTAGTACGCAGGCGGCGGTCGAGGCGATGAAGCTCGGGGCCTGGGACTACCTCGTGAAGCCCTGCAATCCCGACGAGCTGCTCATGACCATCGAGCAGGTTCTGCGCGTGTCGGACCTCGAGCGGGAGAACCGCCGGCTCCGCGAAGTGATCGAGCGCACCCAGGGCTTCGGCGAGATCGTCGGGCGCAGCGCGGGCATGCAGGAAATCTACGGGGCGATCGAGGCGCTCGCGCAGAACGCGACGACCGTGCTCATCACGGGCGAGAGCGGTACCGGGAAGGAGCTCGTGGCGCGGAGCATCCACACCCGCGGCCCGCGTGCCGAGCGTCCGTTCGTCGCGCTCAACTGCGGGGCGGTCTCCGACACGTTGCTCGACAGCCAGCTCTTCGGGCACCGCCGCGGCGCCTTCACCGGTGCCGTCGCCGACCACGACGGCGTCTTCCAGGCGGCGCACGGCGGCACCCTCTTCCTGGACGAGATCGCCGACATCCCGGCCCCGCTGCAGGTGAAGTTCCTGCGCGCGATCCAGGAGCGGGAGGTCACGCCGCTCGGCTCGACGCGTCCGATCAAGGTCGACGTGCGGCTCGTCGCGGCGACGAACCGCGACCTCGCGGCCGAGGTGCAGGCGGGGAACTTCCGCTCGGACCTCTACTACCGATTGAACGTCGTGCAGCTTCCGTTGCCTCCGCTCCGCGAGCGACGCGAGGACATCCCGCTCCTCGCCGCCCACTACGTCGAGCGTTACGCGAAGCAGTTCAACGTGGCGCCGAAGACCATCCAGCCGGCGGCGCTCGCCAAGCTCGAGTCGTACGAATGGCCGGGCAACATCCGGGAGCTCCAGAACGTGATCGAGCGCTGCTTCGCGCTCGCGCCGAGCGGCGACATCACGGTCGCGAGCCTGTCGCATCTCGTCGGCGCGGCCCCGGCCGGGGCCGCATCACCGATCGAGTTCGGGGCCGAGGTGCCGACGCTCGAAGCCACGGAGCGGTCCCTGATCGAGGCGGCGCTGAGGCAAGCGGGAGGCAACAAGAACCAGACGGCCCGCCTGCTCGGCATCGACCGCCAGCGCCTCTATCGGAAGCTGGAAAAATACGGGTTGGAATGACCCTCGCGTGTCATGGATTACCACCGTTCGGGGGCTGCGGGACGGCGATCGCCGGGACAAACGACGGTCGGACCGACGTTTGCCGAGACTTGCGGACCCGCGGGCGCTGGCATACTTCCTGCTGCCGCTTCGGATCCTGAATGTCCGTGTCCGCCACCCCCGTGCGCCGCATCCTCGTGATCGCGGCCGACGACAATTTCAGTTGCACGATCGGACGCATCCTTTGCCGGTGCGGTTACACGACCGAGCGGGTGTCGTCCGGAGAGGCCGCCATGGAGGCCCTGGAACACCAGGCGTACGACCTCGTCCTGAGCGAGGTCGCGCTGCCCGGCGTTTGCGGCCTCACCGTGCTTTGCAGCGCGCGGCAGCACGGCCGCAAGACGCCCTTCGTGCTGATCGGTGCCCCCGAGACCGAGCGCCGGCGGTGGATCGTGAGCGGCGTCGAGGACGTGCACTGCCTGCCGTTGCCCCTCGACGTGGATCGCCTCAAGCAGGTCGTCGCGGACTGTCTCGCCGCCTGACGGTGCTCAGCCGCAGCGGAATCGGCCGACCTTCCTCGACCACCCGCACGTCGACGGCGTGCACCGCGCAATCGAGTCGCCCGAGCGCCCGGTAGAGGCCGCGCGTGTCGGTGCGGTAGCCGTCGGCGAGGAGCGCGGTCCCGTCCGGCACGAGATGCCGCACGACGACCGCCGCGAGCTCGGCGAAACGCGCGCGATCGTACGCCACCTCGGCGGCGAGGACGAGGTCGAATCGCGGTGTCGCGTCGAGGGTGAAGAAGTCCGCGACGCGTGTCGCGCACGTCAGCCCGTTGGCGGCGGCGCTGGCGGTCACGAAGGCGAGTGCCGCCGGCTCGGCGTCGACGAACGTCACGGCGGCGCCGCGCGCCGCGGCCGCGAGACCGGGGAGCCCGAGCCCGCAGCCGATCTCGAGCACGCGCCGGCCGCGTAGATCGCCGCCGCGCATGAGCTCGGTCGCGAGCAACCGCGCCCCCGACCACAGCCACGCCCAGTACGGCGGCTCGGCGTCACCGCGCAGGAGCGCATCGCGATCGACGAGATCCTCGAGGCGCGGCACCGTACAGAGCCGAACGCCGGCGATCTCGAGCATGACCGAAGGGAATCCGGCGATCGTCGGCGCCGGGGTGCAGGCCGATGTGTCTTTCACTATAGTGCCGCGCTTCGGCGCCAGGCCGCGCCCGACCCCCGATGCGCAGCGACCATATCGAGATCCGCGGAGCCCGTCAGCACAATCTGAAGAACGTCGACGTCGACGTGCCGCTGCATCAGCTCACCGTCGTCACCGGCGTGAGCGGATCGGGGAAGTCGACGCTGGCGTTCGACGTCCTCTACGCCGAGGGCCAGCGCCGCTACGTCGAAAGCTTCTCCGCGTACACGCGACAGTTCCTCGAGCGCATGGAGAAGCCCGACGTCGATCACGTCGGGGGCATTCCCCCCGCGGTGGCGATCGATCAGCGGCGCCCCGTCACGACGTCGCGGTCGACCGTCGGCACCGTCACGGAGATCCACGATCATCTGAAGCTGCTGTTCGCGAAGCTCGGCGTGCTTCAGTGCCGGGGCTGCGGGAAGCGGGTCGAGCGCGCGAGCGCGCCGGCGGTCGCCGCCGAGCTGCTGCGCGACCTCGCCGGCGTCGCGATCCACGTCGGCTTCCCGTTCGCGCTCCCCGACCTGCCCTGGAGGCAAGTGGCCGATGGGCTCGTCCGGGAGGGCTTCACGCGGATCCTGCTCGACGGCGCCGTGCGCATGCTCGAAACCGTCGATGCCGCGCCCGCCGGACCGCTCGCGATCCTGGTGGATCGGTTGACGCTCAAGGCGAGCGCCCGCGCGCGTCTCGTCGAGTCGCTCGAGCAAGCCATGCGGTACGGCAAGGGGCGGCTCTGGGTGGACGTCCTCCCCGACGGCGCGCGGCGCGAGCTCTCGACGGCACTCGCCTGCACGACGTGCGTGATCGCGTACCGCGACCCGACGCCGAATCTCTTCTCGTTCAACAGTCCGCTCGGCGCGTGCGAGACCTGCCGCGGCTTCGGCCGCATCATCGACCTCGATCTCGACATGGTCGTGCCGGATCGTTCCCGCACGCTCGACGGCGGCGCGGTGAAACCGTGGACGACGCCGTCGACGACGGAGGAGCGCCGCGAGCTCCTGGCGTGGTGCCGCCGCCGCAAAATTCCGATCGACATGCCGTACGAGCACCTCGACGAGGAGCAGCGCCGGCTCGTCGAGGACGGTGACGACAAATTCTTCGGCATTCGCGGTTGGTTCCGCTGGCTCGAGCGCAAGACCTACAAGATGCACGTCCGGGTCCTGCTCTCGCGCTATCGGTCCTACCGCACGTGCACGACCTGTGAGGGCAGTCGGGTGAAGCCGGAGGCGCTCGACTTCCGGATCGCCGGCCATTCGATCGCCGACGTCAATCGCATGAACGTCGGGAGCGCGCTCGCGCTCTTCCGGTCGCTCGACGTCGACCCGGAGCGCGATCCCGCATCGGCCCTCGTCCTCGGCGAAATCCGGTCGCGTCTCCGCTACCTCGAAGAAGTCGGGCTCGCCTACCTCACCCTCGATCGCCAGACGCGCACGCTCTCCGGCGGCGAGCTCGAGCGCGTCGACCTCACGACCGCGGTCGGGTCGTCGCTCGTGAACACGCTCTACGTGCTCGACGAGCCGTCGATCGGCCTCCATCCGCGCGATAGCGCCCGGCTGGTCGGGATCATGCGGAATCTCTGCGCGCACCGGAACACGGTCGTCGTCGTCGAGCACGATCCCGAGATCATTGCCGCCGCGGATCACGTCATCGACATGGGACCGGGTGCCGGCGCGGCGGGCGGCACGATCGTCGCGCGCGGGTCGGTGGCGGCGATCACGGAGGACCCACAGTCGCTCACGGGCCAGTATCTCTCCGGCAAGCGGCGGATCGCGATGCCGGCGCGCCGCCGGGCTCCGATTCGCACGCTCTCCGTGAAGATCCGCAACGCGCGCGCTCACAACCTCCAGGGCATCGACGTCACGATTCCCCTGGCGCGGATGGTGTGCATCACCGGCGTGTCAGGGTCGGGCAAGAGTACTCTGGTCGAAGAGGTGCTGTACCGCGGTCTGCTGCGCCGGCGTGGCCTACCGACCGCGCCGCCCGGCGCGTGCGATGGGATCGACGGCGCCGAGAAGGTCGCCGAGGTCGTGTTCGTCGACCAGACGCCGATCGGGTCGACGCCGCGCGCGAACGCGGCGACGTATACGAAGATGTTCGACGGCGTCCGGCGGCTGTTCGCCGCGACCGATCACGCGCGGCTCCTCGGCTACACGGCCGCGACGTTCTCCTTCAACGTGGAAGGCGGGCGCTGCGAGACGTGCCGGGGCGACGGGTTCGAGCAGGTCGAGATGCAGTTCCTTTCGGACGTGCTGCTGGTCTGCCCCGGGTGCAACGGCACGCGTTACCAAGCCGACGTGCTCGAGGTCCGCTACCGCGATCGCAGCATCGCGGGCGTCCTCGATCTCACGGTTGCGGAGGCGACGGAGTTCTTCGCGGATCAGGCCGACATCGCCCACGCCCTCCAGCCGCTCGTCGACGTGGGGCTCGAGTACCTGAAGCTCGGCCAGCCCCTGAGCACCCTCTCCGCGGGCGAGTCGCAGCGCATCAAGCTCGCCGCGCATCTCGGCCGCGACGCCAAGGCGCACACGCTCTTCATCTTCGACGAGCCGACGACCGGGCTGCATTACGCGGACATCGAACGACTGCTGGGCGCGTTCGCCAAGCTCACCGAGCGCGGCCACTCGCTCGTAATCGTCGAGCACAACGTCGAGGTCATCAAATGCGCGGATCACGTGATCGACCTCGGGCCCGAAGGAGGCGACGGCGGCGGAACGATCGTCGCCGTCGGGACCCCCGAGGCGATCGCGGCCTGCCCCGCCTCGCACACCGGGCGGTTTCTCCGCGACGTCCTCGGCGATGGGGCCGCGCCGGCCGTTTCCACGGCCGGGCCGCCGGCCTTGCTCCCCGCCGACCGCGACGTGATCCGGATCGTCGGCGCGCGCGAGCACAACCTGCGAAACTTGAGTCTCGAGCTGCCGCGTGACCGCATGATCGTCGTGACCGGGCTGTCCGGCTCGGGCAAGTCGACACTCGCCTTCGACGTGGTGTTCGCCGAGGGGCAGCGGCGTTACCTCGAGAGCCTCTCGACGTACGTGCGGCAGTTCATGCACGTGCTACCCCGACCCGACGTCGATCACGTCACCGGCATTCCCCCCACGATCGCGATCGAGCAGCGGTTGAGCCGCGGGGGGCGGAAGTCCACCGTCGCGACGGTGACGGAGGTCGCGCACTACCTGCGGCTGCTCTTCGCGAAGATCGGCGTCCAGCACTGCACGCGCTGCGACCAGCCGATCCGGAGCTTGCCGCGGGGCGAGATCGCGGCGCGGCTCGCCGAGCGCGTCGGGGCGGCGGACGTCGTGCTGCTTGCCCCGATGGTCCGCGGACGGAAAGGGTTCCATCGCGACGTGCTGCGGGCCGCGCGCCGTTTGCGGTACACCGAGGTGCGGGTCGACGGCGCGCTGGTGCCGCTCGATCCCCTGCCCGACCTCGACCGCTACCGCGAGCACGACGTCGACGTGGTGATCGCGCGGATCGCGGGTGGCGGCGGCGTCGACCGGCTCGTGAAGCCGGTCGCCGATGCGCTGCGCCTCGGGTCCGGCGTCGTGGTCGCGATCACCGACGGGATCGAGCACGTGTTCAGCGAACGGCTCTTCTGCGGACCGTGCGGGATCGGGTACGAGGCGCTCGACCCCCGCCTCTTCTCCTTCAACAGCCGGCAGGGCGCGTGCGCGGCCTGCCATGGGCTCGGCACCAGCACGGAGATCGACACGGAGCTTCTCGTCACCGACCCCGCGCGCTCGCTGAGCGACGGGGCCATCCCGGTGCTCGGGGAGCTCGGTCTCGCCTCCGAGGAGCGCAAGCTGCTGCGCGCGCTCAAGACCGCCGGCATCGCCGTCGACAAGCCGTTCAAGCGCCTCACCGAGCGGCAGCGGCGGATCGTGCTCGCCGGCGACGGGAAGAAGATCGCCGGCGTCCTGCCGTTGCTGGAGGCGCACGGCTTCTACGAGGAGACCGAAGAAGGCGGAAGCGGCGGCGAAGCGCTCGTCGCGGAGGCGATGCGCCCGTATGTCGCGCATCGCGCCTGCGCCGAGTGTGGAGGGACGCGGCTGAACCCGCGCGCCCGCGCGGTGCGGGTGCAGGGCCACGCGTTTCCCGCGCTCGCCGCGATGACCGTCGACGGTTGCGCGTCCGCGCTCGCGGGCTTCGACCTCCCGGCTCGCGAGCGGACGATCGTGCGCGACCTCCTCGCGGAGCTCGCGCCGCGCCTCCACTTCCTCGCGACGGTCGGGCTCGGCTATCTCACGCTCGACCGGAGCGCCGACACGCTCTCCGGCGGCGAGGCGCAACGCATCCGGCTCGCCGCGCAGCTCGGTTCCAATCTCCGCGGGGCCTGCTACGTGCTCGACGAGCCGACCATCGGTCTTCATCCGCGCGACAACGCGCGGCTGCTCGCGTCGCTCCGGACGCTCGTCGACCGTCACAACACGGTCCTCGTCGTCGAGCACGACGAGGACACGATCGCCGCCGCGGATCTGGTGGTGGATCTCGGACCCGGCGCCGGACGCCATGGCGGCAACGTCGTCGCCATGGGAACGCCTGACGCCATCATGCGCGACCCCGAGTCGCTCACGGGCCGCTATTTGGCGGCGCCGCGTGGACGCGGACGCCCACCGCGCCCGACCGACGGTCCGCGCCTCACGATCCACGATGCGACCGCGCACAATCTCAAAGGCGTGACCGTCGACGTGCCGATCGGCGCCTGGACCTGCGTCACCGGCGTCTCGGGGTCGGGGAAGAGCACGCTCGTGAAGGACGTGCTGTACAACGGCCTCCGGCGCGCGAAGGGCCTCACGGCGTCCCGACCGGGAGCCCATCGGGCCATCACGGGCCACGAGGCGATCGAGCGCGTGATCGAGGTCGATCAGAGCCCGATCGGTCGGACGCCGCGCTCGATCCCGGCGTCGTACGTCGGCTTCTGGGACGAGATCCGCCGGCTCTTCGCGCGCACCGCCGCGGCGCGGGCGCGGGGGTACGCGCCGGGTCGCTTCTCGTTCAACGTCGCCGAGGGGCGGTGCGACGCGTGCGCGGGCCAAGGGCGGATCCGGGTTCAGATGAGCTTCCTTCCTGAGACGTCGGTCGCCTGCGAGCGTTGCGAAGGTCGCCGCTTCACCGACGAGACGCTCGCGATCACCTACGCGGGGAAAACGATCGCGGAGGTGTTGGATCTGACGGTCGAGGAAGCGGCGGGCGTGTTCTCGGCCATTCCCGCGATCGCCCGGCCGCTCGACGTGCTCGTACAGATCGGTCTCGGCTACCTGACCCTCGGACAGCCGAGCAACACCCTGTCCGGCGGCGAGGCCCAACGGATCAAGCTCGCCGCCGAGCTCGGCCGCAGCGGCAGCGGTCGCACCCTCTTCGTCCTCGACGAGCCCACGACCGGATTGCACTTCGCCGACGTCGAGCGCCTGATCGGCGCGTTCCACCGGCTCGTGGATCAGGGGCACACCTTGGTCATCGTGGAGCACAATCTGGACGTCCTGCGCGCGGCGGACCATCTCATCGATCTCGGCCCCGACGCTGCCAACGAGGGTGGCGAGGTCGTCGCCATCGGTCGTCCGGAGGACATCGCGGCCGACCCGGAACGCTCGCACACGGCGTACTGGTTGTCCGGTGAAACGCGTAGGCGGAGCGAGGCGCATCGAAATGCGACACGGAACTCACCGATCGGCACCGACGTGAGACGTTCCGAAGCAAATTTTTCTTGACAGTTCGTCCTAGAGAACGATACCTCTCCGGCCGGTAGCTGACGGCGGAGTGGAGGTGGTGCCAACCGCTCCGAAGGGTCGTCATGCTGCTCTTCAGCATCCCCTTCGATTCACAACCCCGGGTCGACATGAACGAACTGCACGCGTCCTTGGCGACGGTCCTGGAGTCCGCTCCGACCGAGAATTCGACGGTCGGCACCGTCGAGCAGACCAAGGTCACGTCGTTCGAGTTCGTTGGTGCTTCGGATCACACGATCGCGGAGGCGGTGCGGCGGGCCTTGTCGGATGCCTCCAGCTCGCTCCGTACGCTCGACGGCGTCGGGGTCAGGGTCATCCCGGAGATCGACCGGGACGGCGCGAGCCCGCGCTTCCAGGTCCGGCTCCAGGTTTCGCTCGCGGCCGCCGGCTCGATCTGATCCCGAGGCCCGGGGATTCCGAGTGGACCGCGGCTGATAAGTAGCTGGTTCAGCTAGCTAGTTACGCTCGTCCACAGTTGTGGATAAGCCCCGGCATCATTGCCCCGAGATGGGATAGTTGGGCTCGCCGATGCAGTGCGCGCAGCGGCAGAGCGCGCGTAGCTCCTCGGCGACGAACAGGGTCTCGTGGCGATCGCCCCAGGCGAGAAACAGGGTCGTGCCGCCGATCTGCTGCATGCGCGCGAGCTCGATCGCCCCCGGCGTGCGTTCGAGTGACGCCGGATCCGGGGTGGCGAGGCAGGCGTCGCAGGGACAGCTCTGTCGCAGATGGCGATACGGCAGAATGCTGTCGTGTCCGTCGCTCCAATCGATGCCGACGGCATACCGTCCGACCTCGCGGAGCGTGCGCATCGTGGGTCCGGCCATGGAGCAACGTCTACTACGGGCGAAGGATTCTTGACAGTCGGAGCGACGGCCGGGAGGATGCCGCCCATGCGTCGTGTCCTGGTGGTCGTCGCCGCCTTCGCGCTGACCGTGACCACCGGTTCCGCGCATGCCGTCGAGCCGCCGCGCGACACCGTCCCAGTACCGGCGGTCGTGGCGCCGGTCCGGCCCATGATCCAGGGGAGCCGCGCCGCCGAATTCGTCGGGCAGGAGGTGACCGTCGAGGGACGGGTCACCGCGATCCACGAATCGCCGCTCGCAACCGTGATCGGCTTCTCGCAGAACTTCGCCGGCTTCACGGCGTCGATCATGGCCGCCGATCGCGACAAGTTCCCGACCGACCTCGCGACCCGACTCCGCGATCGGGTCGTCCGGGTGAGCGGCACCGTCACGACCTATCGGGGGAAGCCAGAAATGGCCGTCACCGACCCGTCCCAGCTGATGCTGGCGCCCGCGCCCGGCCCAGGCTCGGTCTCCGCCGCGCAGCCGACGCCCGCCGCCGGGGCGACGGCGGATGGTACGGCCGAGGAGATTCGCCGCGCCCTCGTCCGCATCGAGGCGCGTCTCGACGCCTTCGACGCGCGGCTGCGGACGCTCGAGCAGGCGGCATCCGAGCCTGCCGACGACGTGCCGGCGCGCTGAGCCCGTCGCGGCGCCCGAGCGATCAGGTCCGCAGAAAATCGAGCACGAGGGCGTTCACGCGCGTCGGATCCTCTTGATGGAGGAAGTGGCCCGTGCCCGGCACGATCTCGGTGCGGAGCCCACGCGGGAAGAATGCCGCCATCCCCTCGACGAGCTCTGCGCCCATGCATCCGTCGTCGGCGCCGTGCAACATGAGCGCCGGCACGTCGATCGGCTCGAGCATCATCCGGTTCTGGAGCTCCGCGAGCGCGGGGTCCTGGAGCGCCGGATTGAACATCGCACGGTAGTACCCGAGCGCGGCCGCCGCGACGCCCGGTTCGCGGAACACGGCCTTCACCGCTTCCATCTCCTCCGCCGGGAACGACCAGCCGGGTGACCAGTCGCGCCAGAGGCGCTCGATGAACGCGTAGTCGTCGTGCGCGAGCGCGACGTCGGCGAACGGTGTCTGGAAGAAGAACATGTACCAGGAGCGGCGCTGCTGGTCGTAGCTCGACATGAACGCCGCCGACACCTGGGCGCCGTAGGGTACGGCCGCCGCGATGAGCTTCCGTACGCGTCGGGGCGCGGCGAGCGCGGCACCGTAGGCCGCGAGCGCGCCCCAATCGTGGCCGAACACGATGGCGTCGTCGTACCCGAGCGCTTCGATCAGCGCGACGGCGTCGAGCCCGAGGGCGGCCGTCTGGTAACGGCCGTCGGGCGCCGCACCCGTCGGGGCGTAGCCGCGCATCGCGGGCGCGACGGCGCGATAGCCTGCAGCCGCCAGCGCCGGCAGCTGATGGCGGAACGAGCGCAGCGAGTCGGGGAATCCATGGAGGCAGAGAACGAGCGGACCCTCACCTTCCTCGAGCGTGTGAAACGTCATCCCGCGCGCCGCGACCGTTCCCGCTTTCATGTCGACACCTCCGTGTGCGAGCCTCCTTCGCGGCGGCGCCGAGCGAAGTCAATCGATGGCAGTGGCTCAGTTCGATTGCGCGAGGGCCGGGGCGCCGGGCCGACGACGAAGACGGATCGGCTTCGCCGCTCGTCGCCTCGGCCCCCTCGCGCAATCAAACTGAGCCACGACCCAATGGATGCGGCGGCTGGTCGCGTCGCGGTGGCTCCAGTACAGTCGGCGGCGTCCGCGATGAAACTCTCGATCCTGAGCGGCCTCGCCGCGATCGACCCCGCCGCGTGGGACGCGCTCGTCGGCGACGAATCGCCGTTCCTCGAATGGGCGTGGCTGGCGTCGCTCGAGGAGTCCGGGTGCGCGTCGCAGCGCACGGGATGGTTGCCGCAGCATCTCGCGCTGTACGACGGCGACCGCCTGGTCGGCGCGTGTCCGCTCTACGTGAAGGGGCACAGTCAGGGCGAGTTCGTGTTCGATCACGGATGGGCGCAGGCCGCGGCGCGGGCCGGCATCCGCTACTATCCGAAGCTGCTCGTCGCGACGCCGTTCACTCCGGCGACCGGGGTGCGCTTTCTCGCGGCGCCCGGGATCGACCGCGCGACCGTCGTGCATCATCTCGGCACCGCGCTCCGGGAGCTCTGCGAAGACGGGAACTTCTCGTCGGTGCACGTCAACTTCTGTCGGCCCGACGAGGCCGCGGGGCTCGAAGCCATCGGCTACGTGCGGCGCGCCGGGTATCAGTTCCAGTGGATCAACCCGGGGTGGCGGAGCTTCGACGACTACCTCGGTGCGCTCCGCAGCAAGCGCCGCAACCAGGTCCGGCGCGAACGCCGCGAGCTCGAGGAGCAGGGCATCACGATCACCTACCACGCGGGAGACGAGATTCCGGACGACCTGTTCGGTCCGATGTTCGAGCTCTACCGGACGACCGTGGAGAAGTTCTCGTGGGGCCACCAGTACCTGAACGCCGCCCTCTTCGACCTCTTGCGCCGGCGCTGGAAGTCGCGGCTCGTCTTCGTGGTGGCGCGCCGTGGCGAGGAGATTCTCGCCGGCACGATCAACGTCCGCAAAGGCGACGTGATGTACGGCCGCTACTGGGGGACCTTCCGGGACGTCCGTCACCTGCACTTCAACGTCTGCTACTACGCCGCGATCGACTACTGCCTGACCAACGGCATCACCCGCTTCGAGCCCGGGGCGGGCGGCGAGTTCAAGCACCTGCGCGGCTTCGACGCGCGCGCGACCGAGAGCATGCATTTCCTCGGGGATCCGCGCCTCGCGGACGCGGTCGCACGCTACCTCGTCGAGGAACGCCGGGCGGTCGCCCGGGAAATCGGGTGGCTCGACACCCAGACTGCTCTGCGACGCGACGGCGCCGACGAGTAGCGCGTTGCGCTATTCCTCGGCGTCGCCCGCGCTGGTCGGCTCGTCTTGGAGGCTTTCGTCTGCCGTCGGCTTCGCCGAGCCCTCCGGGGGCGGCTCGTAGGCGAACGTGAGCGCGCCGTCGGCGAGGCCGATCTCGACGTGGCCGCCATCTTTGAGTCGGCCGAAGAGGATCTCGTCCGCGAGCACGCGTTTGATCTCGGTCTGGATCAAGCGCGCCATCGGCCGCGCGCCGAACGTCGGGTCGTAGCCCTTCTCGGCGAGATGGTGCCGCGCCTCCGGCGTCATGTGCACGAAGACGCGCTTCTCGTTCAGCTGGACGTCGAGCTCCATCATGAACTTGTCGACGACGCGTTCGATGACCGGCATCGGCAGCGAGCCGAACGAGATGATCGCGTCGAGGCGATTGCGGAACTCGGGGCTGAAGAGCCGCTCGATCGCCTTGGCGCCCTGATCGGCGTTGGAACGCCCGCCGAAGCCGATCGCGGCCGACGCCATCTCGTGGGCGCCCGCGTTGGTCGTCATGATCAGGATGATGTGGCGGAAGTCGGCGTGCCGTCCGTTGTTGTCGGTGAGGGTCGCGTGATCCATCACCTGGAGCAGGATGTTGAAGAGGTTCGGATGCGCCTTCTCGATCTCGTCGAGGAGCAGCACGGCGTGCGGCGTCTTCCGGATCGCGTCGGTCAGGAGGCCGCCCTGGTCGAAGCCGACGTATCCCGGAGGTGCGCCGATCAGTCGAGAGACGGTGTGCGCCTCCATGTACTCGCTCATGTCGAAGCGGATGAACGCGATGCCGAGCGCCGATGCGAGCTGCTTCGCGACCTCCGTCTTGCCGACGCCCGTCGGACCGGCGAACAGGAACGAGCCGACGGGCTTCTCGGGATGGCCGAGACCGGCGCGTGACAGCTTGATCGCCGACACGAGCGAGGTGATCGCGGGATCCTGTCCGAAGACCGAGAGCTGGAGGTCGCGCTCGAGGTTCTCGAGACGGTCGCGGTCGGAGCTCGACACGCTTCGCGGCGGGATGCGGGCGATCGTCGCGACGACATGCTCGATGTCCTTCACGCGGACGCTCTTCTTGCGCTGCGCTGCCGGCTGCATCTGCACGATGGCGCCGGCCTCGTCGATGACGTCGATCGCCTTGTCGGGTAGGTGCCGGTCGTTGATGTGCTTGGCGGAAAGCTCGGCGGCCGCGCGGAGCGCGGCGCGCGTGTAGGTCACGCCGTGGTGCTCCTCGTAGCGCGACTTCAGGCCTTTCAGGATCTCGTGAGCCTGCTCGGTCGTCGGCTCCGGGATCTCGATCTTCTGGAAGCGGCGCGCGAGGGCGCGGTCGCGCTCGAAGTGGTTCTTGAAGTCCTGGAACGTCGTGGCGCCGATGCAGCGCATCTCGCCGGAGGCGAGCACGGGCTTGAGGATGTTCGACGCGTCGAGCGAGCCACCGCTCGTGGCGCCCGCGCCGACGACCGTGTGGATCTCGTCGATGAAGAGGATGGCCCCCGGGATCTTCTTGAGCGCGGCCATCACGGCCTTCAGGCGCTGCTCGAAGTCGCCGCGGAAGCGCGTGCCGGCGAGGAGCGCACCCATATCGAGGGCGAAGACCCGCGCGGTCTTGAGCGCGTCGGGGACCTCGCCGTTGTGGATCTGGAGCGCCAGCCCCTCGGCGAGCGCGGTCTTGCCGACGCCGGCCTCGCCGACGAAGATCGGATTGTTCTTGCGACGGCGGCAGAGCACGCGCGCAGTGCGAGCGAGCTCCTCGTCGCGGCCGATCAGGGGGTCGATCTTGCCGGCGGCGGCGCGGGCGACGAGGTCGACCGCGAACTGCGCCAGCGGGTCCTTCTTCTTGTTGCCAGGGCTCTCCTCGTCGGCGTCCTCGTCGTCCTCCTCGGAGGCGTCGGTCTCCGCCACACCGCCCTCCTCGCCGATCTTGGAGACGCCGTGCGAGATGTAGCTGACGACGTCGAGGCGGGTGATGCCCTGCTGCTCGAGGAGGTAGGCGGCGTGCGAGTCGGGCTCGCGGAAGATCGCGACCAGGACGTTGCGTCCTAGGATCTCGTCCTTGCCGGACGATTGGACGTGGGCGGCGGCGCGCTGGATGACGCGCTGGAAGCCGATCGTCTGTTCGGGGTTGGCGTCCGAACGCTCGGGGAGCCGCTGCATTTTCTCGTCGAAGAACGCTTCGAGGTCGCGCTTCAGCTCGGCGACGTCGCCGCCGCAGTGCCGGATGATCTCGACCACGTCGGCGTCGTGGAGCAGCGCGTAGAGCACGTGCTCGATGCAGAGGAATTCGTGATGGCGGCGGCGGGCTTCGTTCACCGCCAGTGCCAGAGTGATCTCGAGCTCTCGACTGATTCGCATCAGGCCTCGTCCATGCTGCACCGCAGCGGGTATTCGTGTTTCCGGGCCAACGCTTCCACCTGCTGGATGCGGGTTTCGGCGATCTCGCGGGTGTAGGTGCCGGCGACGCCGACGCCGTTCTTGTGCACGTGCAACATGATCTGCATCGCGTCCGATTCGGAGTGGTGGAAGATGCCTTGGAGCACGAACACGACGAACTCCATGGTGGTGTAGTCGTCGTTGTGGAGGAGCACCTTGTACATGCGCGGCTTCTTCAGCCGCGGGCGGGTGCGCGTCTCGACGGCGGTGCCCGAGCCGTCCCCGCGCCCCTCCTTCCCGACTCCCATGTCCGTTACCTTACCACCATGCGGGGGGGAGAAAAGCGCGCGTGGGCCGCGGGCAGTGGCCCAGTGTGATTTGCGCGTCAGGGGTGCGCTCCGGGGAGCGGTCGGCTCGCGTCTTACGCAAGCCATGGTGGCAGCGGCGGGTTTTTATGCGCCGGGCCCAGCAACCCCGCGACCGTAGGAGCGCATCCCTGACGCGCAAATCACGCTGAGCCATGACCGCGCCGCGATTGGCGCTGGCGTCACCGCCCCGGGTCTGGTGTAAGCTGGCGGACCCATGCGGATTCGCGACCTGTTCTCCAAGGGCACGCCGGTCTTCTCGTTCGAGTTCTTTCCGCCGAAGACGGACGAGGGCGAAGAGAAGCTCATGGCGACCGTCCAGCGCCTGAAGGAGCTCGAGCCGAGCTTCGTGTCGGTCACCAAGACGGGTGGCAAGCCGGCCGAGAAGACGATCGAGCTGACTGCCCGGCTCAAGCACGAGGTCGGGGTCGAGGCGATGGCGCACATGACGTGCGCGACCGCCGGGCGGACGGAGATGCACCGCATTTTCGACATGATCCGCGACGCCGCGATCGAGAACGTCCTGCCGCTGCGGGGCGATCCCCCGGCGGACCAACCGAATTTCGTCCGGCCGCCGGACGGGTTCGGATACGCGAACGAGCTGGTCCAGTTCATCCGCGAGCGCGGCTATACGTTCTGTCTCGCCGGGGCGGCCTATCCCGAGAAGCACCCGCAGGCGCCGTCGCTGGAGGTCGATCTCCGGAATCTCAAGAACAAGGTCGATGCCGGCGTCGACGTCCTGATCACGCAGATGTTCTACCGGAACGCCGACTACTTCGCGTTCGTGGAGCGCGCGCGCGCGCTCGGCATCATGGTGCCGATCGTCGCCGGCATCATGCCCATCACGAACGTCGGTCAGATCGAGCGCATCGCGAAGCTTTCGGGGGCGGCCATCCCGACCGAGCTCCAGCAGGATCTGGACCGCACGCGGAACGACGAGGCCGGCGCGCGCGAGGTCGGGATCACCTATGCGATCGGGCAATGCCGCGAGCTCCTCCAACGGGGCGCGCCCGGCATTCATTTCTATACCTTGAACCAGTCGCCGGCGACGTCGGCGATCTTGCGCGCGCTCCGCCGCGATTACGCTTGACACTCGCGTCGGCCGCGTCGTTCTATTCCTCGCGGAGACCCCCTTGCCCATGTTGCGATCGCTTCTCGCCATTTTCGTGCTCGCCCTCGTCGTGCCGGCATTCGCCGGCCCCCCTCCGACCTGCGTCAGCGACGCGCAATGCGCCGACGATGACCTGTGCAACGGCATCGAGCGGTGCGTCGCCGGCACCTGCACGCCGCCGAACGCGCCCCTCGTGTGCGACGACGGCGACGCCTGCACGGCCGACTCGTGCGACCCCGGCGCCGGATGCGCGCATGCCGACACGCTGTGCGCCGCGACCTGCGGGCCCGGCGACGACGGGCTCCGCTGTAGTGACGGCACCGCGTGCACCGTCGGCGACACGTGCAGCGGCGGTGCCTGCGTCGGGTCTCCGCTCGCATGCGACGACGCCGATCCCTGCACCGTCGACAGCTGCAACGTCACGCTCGGCTGCACCTACGTCGAGCAGGCGGACCCGCCCGCGTGCCTGACGTCGGCCCAGTGCGCCTCGGTCGCCGATCACACGCCCTGCGTCGGTGACGGCGACCCCTGTACTCTGGACGGTTGCCTCGAGGGCGCGTGTCGCATCGGGCTGAACCAGATCGTCCGCCAGTGCGCGGACGGCGATTACTGCAACGGCGACGAGTTCTGTAGCTCCGTGAAGGGGTGCGAGCCGGCGCCGCCGCTCGTGTGCGACGACGGCGACACCTGCAACGGGACCGAGACGTGCATCCCCGCCTCGGGCTGCGCCGCCGGCGTCCCGGAGCCGGACGATACGCCGTGCGACGATGGCCTGAATTGCACCGACGGTGACACGTGCACGGCGGGGAGCTGTTCCGGACCGCCGCTCGATTGCGCCGACGCCGATCTCACGACGCTCGACTTCTGCATCGAGAGCACGGGCTGTCTGCGCTGCGCGCCCGCTTCGCCTCACACGCTGGGCATCCGCTTCGCGACCGCGACCAAGCCGGGCAAGTTCACGCTGAGCGCGAAATTCACCCCGGCGACGCCGCTGACGCCCACGGGTCCCGGGGGCCTCGATCTCATCTTCCACGACGACACGACCGTGGTGCAGGCGACGCACGTGCCGCCCGGTGCGTTCACGGTGAGCGGCGGGGGCAAGTTCGCGCGTTTCAGCGACAAGACCGGTACCGTCGCTCCGGGGCTCGAGCGCTTGCGCGTGAAGTCGGGGGTCCCATTCTCGCGTCACCAGGTCACGGCCCGCGGGTCCCTGCTCGTCCCGTTTTCGCACCAGCTCACGCGTCGGTTCACGGTTCGGACCGGCAGCGCGTGCATGACCGCCCTCGTGTCGTGCAAGGCGAACGGCAGCGGCACGAACGATCGTTGCCAGTAGCGTCTCCTCGCGCGGGAGGGTGGTTTGACGCTTTCCGGCGTGGCCACTAGAGATGCCGCGATGAGCGCGCCACGGGTCGTGATCACGGGGATGAGTGGGGTGACGCCGATCGGCACCGGCATCGACGCCATCTGGGAGAGCGCATGCGCCGGGCGTTCGGGGATCGGACCGATCACGGTGTTCGATGCCTCGAATCAGAAGTGTCGCATCGCCGGCCAGGTGCGCGGCTTCGAGGCCGGGAAGTACATCCCGACGAAGCACTTGAAGCGGATGGACGACTTCTCGCGGTACGCCGTCGCGGCCTCCGTCATGGCGGTCGAAGACGCGAAGCTCGAGATCACGCCGGAGAACTCTCGCCGCATCGGCGTCCTCCTCGGGAACAACAACGGGGGCGCTCGCACCATCTTCAAGACGGTCAGCGGGTTCAATGCCGAGGGGCCCGATTGGGTCTCGCCTTTCTACATCACGGCGATCACCAGCAACATGGCGTCGGCGCAGGTCGCGATCCGTCTCCAGGTGCGCGGGCCGAACTTCACGATCGGGAACGCGTGCGCCTCGGGACTCAACGGGCTCGGCGAGGCCTGGCGGTATTTGCGAGACGGCACGTGCGACGTCGTACTCGCGGGCGGCACCGACGCGCTCATCGACGCCACGGAGGTCGCGGGCTTCTCGAACTCGCGCGCCGTGTCGTTGCGCAACGACGATCCCGAGCGCGCGAGCCGTCCCTTCGATCGCGCCCGCGACGGCTTCGTACTCTCCGAGGGGGCGGCGGTCGCCGTCGTCGAGACGCTCGATCACGCCCGGGCGCGTGGCGCGCGCATCTACGGCGAGATCATCGGCTATGCGACCGGCAGCGAGGCGTTCCACATCGCGGCGCCGCTTCCCGACGGCATCGGCGTCGCGGCGTGCATGCAGGCCGCGATCGAGAGCGCGGGTCTCGGACCCGACGACATCGACTACGTGAATGCCCACGCCACCTCGACGCCGCTCGGCGACGTCAACGAGACGCAGGGCATCAAGCTGGTCTTCGGCGCGCGGGCGGCGAAGATCCCGGTGAGCGCCACGAAGTCGATGACCGGCCACTTGATCGGCGCGTCCGGCGCGCTCGAAGCATTGGTCACGCTGAAGACGCTCGAAACCGGCGTCATCACGCCGACCATCAACCTCGACGATCCGGATCCGGAATGCGACCTCGACTACGTCCCGCACACCGCCCGCAAAGCCGACGTCCGGACGGCGCTCACCAACTCGTTCGGGTTCGGCGGCGCCAACGCGTCGCTCGTGCTGCGTCGATGGGACGGTTGATCCTCGGACGACGCACGGGCGCGGCGCTCGTCGCGCTGCTCGTCATGGTGGCCCTGCCGGCCGCAGCCGAGACGCTTCAACTGCAGAACGGACGGTTTACCGCGACGTCCGGGGGCGTGCCGACGGCCTGGCGGCTGGAGGCGTGGGCGAAGGATCAGACCGACGTCGGCTGGGAGCCCGGCACGGACGGAGGCGGGATCGCGCGCATCGTGAACCGTGGGCCGAACGACGCGCGGCTCTGCCAGTCGATCAGCGTGATCCCGGGAGCCGAGTACCGGGTGAGCGCGCGCGTGAAGACGGACAACGTCGGTGTCGCGACTGCGGGCGCGCTGATCGCGATCGAGCCGCGGGTCGCCGACTCGATCGACGTCAAGGGTACGCAGGGCTGGCAGACGCTCGAAGTGTCCGCCAAGAACCAGGACGCCGGTTCGTGGGACATCTGCCTCCGGCTCGGCAGCTACGCGAACCTCAACACCGGCACGGCCTGGTTCACCGACGTGCGTGTCGACGTGGTGGGAGGCGCTGCACCGCAGTCGGCCAGCCGCTGGCCGAGCCTCGGTATCGGAACGATGGTCGCATCGTTCCGGACGACCCCGTGGTCGGCGACGGCGATTCCGCTCGTCGCGGGTCTGGTGCTGGCGTTCGGTCTCGGCGTCATCGGCGGACGCTTCCGAGACTGAAGCGCGTCGTGCGGCAGCCCAGCCGCGCGACTTTTTGGTGGACTGGCGATGCCGCTCGTGCGAAGGGGGGAGCAACTTCGCACGAGGAGGTCCCCCATGGCCAATCCTCTGCGCGCCCTCGGCGCGGATTCCAAGCCGTTCGTGCCGCTCTTGTTGGCGATTGCGGTGATCGCTGCGACCGGTGCCGTCGCCCACGCGGATTGCGACTCGACGCAGTTCGGCACCCGTCTTGGGCCGCCCGGTATGGCGCAGCCCGACGGCAACATCCAGACGATCGCCGGCGACTGCACGGGTGTCCCGAATTGCGAGGACTTCTTCGACATCGAGCTCGAGGATGGTGACATCCTCTACCTGTCGTTCTGCTCGAACGGTGGCAGTGCGAACTTCGAGAGCGAGCTGTCGGTCTTCGACGGACCTTTCTCGTGGGGTGGCTCTCCGTGCGTCAACTACGAGTGCGGAGACGACGCCGAGCTCTCGTACGTCGCCGGTGTCACCGGCACCCACCGGATCCGGATCTCGCACGCGGAGGCGCTGGCGCCGGTCGACGGGAACTACGTGCTCGCGTACTCGGCGCCGGCGGGCCGGGTGATCACCCCGGTCACCTGCGGCGACGGCGTCGTGGACGCCGACGAGGAATGCGACGACGGCAACCAGGTCGATGGCGACTGCTGCTCGCGCGGCTGCACGAACGAAGCGGTCGACAGTGCCTGTCCCGACGAGGGTATGCCGTGCACGTTCGACAAGTGCGACGGCGCCGGGACGTGCGCGCATCCACCCCGACCGGCGGGAGCGCTCTGCGACGACGGCGAGGCCTTCTTCTGCACGGCGGATACCTGTGATGCGGGCGGCACGTGCACGCACGTGCAGATTCCGGGATGCGAGCCGCTTCCCGTGTGCGCGCTGCCGGAGCCTCACCCAACCGTCACCTTTCAGCACCCGAAAGTCGCAAAGAAGGTCGACCTGCCGCTCGTCCAGGCGTTCGTCGCGTGCAACAATCCTGGTGGCAACGTTCCGAACGCCACGACGGAAACCGGGACGGTGCCGAGCTGCTATCCCGCCGAAACCCACGACGAGAACGACGGCAGCCCGCCCGGTGGTTGGCACTGGGGACCGTACGGTAAGGGCATGGTCTCCTTCGGCGTTCGCTGCAAGGACGCGGGCGACGTCGGCATCAAGCTCACCATGTCGAACATCGTCGACGGAGCTGGCGCCCTGGTGAACGGGAACGGCACCTTCGCGATCGCAGCCCGGCTCACGATCATGCGCCCGGGCGGTGTCCCCATGACGACCATCGATGTGCCGCTCTCTTTCCAGTTCACGGTCGTCAATGGCGTGACCAAGTTCCTGACCTCGTTGAACGCGATGCTCACCGACCAGGCGTTGTCGCCGCTCCCGAACGGGTTCAGCTTTACGCTCGCGCCGTCGCCGGCGCTGGACGGACTCTTCGAAGTGCGCGACTCGAACGCCAACGCGTTCGCCCGACCGGGAATCTATTTGCCGTGAGACGCAGCCGCGGCTAGGTCTCGCACCGTGTTGCCGCGCACCAGCCGCGTCGTCGTACAAGAGGGGCCGCGGCAGCTCGCGATGCGCGAGCTGCCGATCCCGCCGATCGACGACGACAGCGCGATCCTCCGCATCGAAGCGTGCGGAATCTGCGGCAGCGACGTCGAGCAGTACACCGGCACCATTCCGGTCCCGCTCCCGGTGATCCCGGGGCACGAGCCGCTCGGCGTGATCGCCGCGATCGGCGACCGAGCGGCCAAGCGCTGGCGGGTCGACGTCGGGGATCGCGTCGCGGTCGAGGCGCCGATTCCGTGCGGGCACTGCCGCTCCTGTCTGCTCGGGCGCTATCACGTCTGCCGCGGGCGCGGGGCGATGTTCGCCCACGGCTACGTCGGCCTCGATCGCGAGCCCGGGCTCTGGGGCGGGTACGCCGACTACATGTACCTCGACCCTTGCTCGATCGTGCACAAGATGCGCGCCGATCTGCCCGCGAGCCTCGCGGTCATGTTCAACCCGCTCGGCGCGGGGTTTCGGTGGGCGGTCGAGATCCCGAAGACCGGTCCGGGTGACACCGTCCTGATCCTCGGCCCCGGGCAGCGGGGGCTCGCCTCGGTGATCGCGGCACGCGCCGCCGGCGCGGAGCGCATCATCGTCACGGGCCTCGAGCGCGACGCCGCGAAGCTCGCGCTCGCGAAGGAGCTCGGGGCGGATGCCACGATCGACGTCGAGCAGGAGGACGTCGCGCGGCGCGTGCGCGAGCTCACCGACGGGCACGGAGCCGACGTCGTGATCGAAGTGTCGTCCTATGCGACGGCGCCCGTCGCGGCGTCGCTCCACTACGTCGCGATGGGCGGGCGGATCGTTCTCGCGGGGGTGAAGGGCTTCAAGCCGGTACCCGACTTCGTGAGCGACCTCATCGTCGTGAAGGAAGCGCGCATTCTCGGCGCCTTCGGGGTGACGGCGCCGGCGTACGACGCCGCGATCCGGCTCATCGAGTCGGGACGCGTGCCGCTCGAACGGATGCACACCCACGACTTCGAGCTCGCCGACGCGGAGCGCGCGATCCAGACGCTCGGCGGCGAGATCGCCGGCGAGAGCAGCATCCACTCGTGCCTCGTCCCCGACGCAGGTTGACTCGCCTCCGCCGTCTGCCTACTCGGCTGCCATCATCTCGGTCCGCGCCGGATCGCGCCGGCGCACAGTGAAAGGAGCCGTTCATGGCAACGCTGTATGGAGCCGGTCTCTCGCCGTTCGTCCGCAAAGTCCGCGTGGTGCTGGCGGAAAAGAAGATCGCGTACGACCACGATCCCGTCGTGCCGTTCAACGTGAGCGCCGAGTACAAGGCCATCAGCCCACTCGGGAAGATCCCCGCGTGGAAGGACGAGGCGGGTGCGATCAGCGACTCGTCGGTGATCTGCGCGTATCTCGAGCGCAAGCATCCGACGCCCGCGCTGTATCCGAGCGATCCCTACCAGTTCGCGCGCGCTCTCTGGTTCGAGGAGTGGGCGGACTCCGCGCTGATCGGCGTCGCGGGGGCGAAGATCTTCTTCCCGCGCGTGGTGGCGCCGCGCTTTTTCAACCAGCCCGCCGACGAAGCCGCGGTGCAGAAGGCGATCGACGAGGAGCTCCCGCCGCTCTTCGACTATCTGGAGAGCCAGGTGACGGCGGATTGGATCGCGGGCGGCCAGTTCTCCGTCGGCGACGTCGCGATCGGCAGCGTGTTCGTGAATCTGCGGCTCGCGGGCGTCACGCCCGACGCCGCGCGCTGGCCCAAGGTGGCGCGCTACGTCGCGCGCATCCACGAACGGCCGACGGTCGCGGCGTTGATCGCGGAAGATCGCGCCGCGTTCGGCCTCTGATTCGAACCTCGCGCTGGACGGCGGACGGGTGCGCCGCCTGCCCGCCCGCCGTCCGTGAGCCCCGATGAGCGATCTTCCGACGCTCTGGCACTTTCGGGTCTCGCACTACAACGAAAAAGCGCGCTGGGCGCTCGACTGGAAGGCCCTGCCGCATCGCCGCCGCGCGCTGCTCCCGGGGCCGCACCTTCCGGTCGTCTGGTGGCACACGGGCCAGAAGCAGGTGCCGGCACTTCGGCTCGGTTCAGAGACGATCGTCGACTCGACGCGCATCATCGCGGCGCTCGAGGCCCATCGCCCCGATCCTCCGCTGTATCCGAGCGCCGCGACGGCGCGCGCACGCGCCCTCGCGCTCGAGGATTACTGCGACGAGGAGCTCGGCCCGCACCTGCGCCGCGTGTTCTTCCATCACACGCTGGAGGTCCCGGAGATTGCGCTCGCTACCCTGACGGTGGGCGAGTCGGACCTCGCGCGCCGGTCGTACGGGCTCGCGTTCCCGCTCGTGCGCGCGATACTGCGACGGGATCTCGGCCTCGATGCTCCGCGCACCGAGGAGAGCCGGCGGCGGATCGAGGCGGTGCTCGCACGTCTCGGTGACGAGATCGGTCCCGCGGGCTACCTGGTCGGCGATCGCTTCAGCGTCGCGGATCTCGCCGGCGCGGCGCTCCTCGCGCCTCTCGTGCGTCCGCCCGCGTTTCCGTACGCGCTGCCGCCCCTCGTGCCTGCGCTCGCGGCGTGGCGTGCGAGGCTCGCGGAGTCCCGAGCGTTTCGCTGGGTGGACGACATGTATCGACGGCACCGCGGCACGTCGTGCGCGGTCGGACATCCTTGACTCACACCAGGATCACCGTCACGGTCTCGGCGTGCGCTGCGTCAACTGTCAGACCGAGCTGATTCCCGGCAAGCAGTTCTGTCACGCGTGCGGAACGCGCGCGCCGCTCGCCTGCACGAGCTGCGGAAGTCCGATCGACGCCGGCTTCCGCTTCTGTCCGGAGTGCGGCACGCCGGTGCCCGCGGACGGAGGCGCGACGCCGACCGCCGCCGCGCCGAGCGCACCCGAAGCGATCGCACCGGCGACGCCCGCGATTCCCGAGCCCCTTGCCGCCAAGATCCGCGCGAGTCAGGGCGTCGTCGCGGGCGAGCGGAAGCTCGTGACGGTCATGTTCTGCGACCTCGTCGGCTCGACCTCGATCGCGGAGCGGCTCGACCCGGAGGACTACCGCGACCTCCTCGACGAATACATGGCGCTCGTCTTCCGCGAGGTCTATCGCGTGGAGGGCATCATCACGCACCTCGCCGGCGACGGCGTGATGGCGCTCTTCGGTGCGCCGATCGCGCACGAGGACGCGCCCTACCGCGCGGTCTATGCGGCGCTCGCCATTCGCGACGCCCTCGCCGAGCTGAACGCGCGCGGCCACGCCGGCTGCACGATCGATTTGCAAGTGCGGATCGGCGTGCACACGGGGCCGGTCGTCGTCGGCACGGTCGGCAGCGACCTTAAAATGGACTACACGGCGATCGGCGACACCACGAACCTCGCCCAGCGCCTTCAGTCCGTGGCCGATCCCGGGATGGTGCTCATCAGCGATGCCACTCACCGCCTCGTGCGTGGCTTCTTCGAAGTGCTGCCGGCACGCCGCTTCGAGGTGAAGGGCAAGCGCGATCCCGTCGCGGCCCACGAGGTGCGGGGCTTCTCGTCGACGACCACCGCCATCGCCGTAGCTGAGGCGCGCGGCCTGACGCCGCTGGTCGGCCGCACCGAGGAGCTCGCGCAACTGACCGCGTGCTTCGATCGCCTCTCGGGCTCGCTCGCGCAGGTCGTCACCGTGGTGGGGGAGGCCGGCAGCGGCAAGTCGCGGCTGATCTACGAGCTGAAACAGCGACTCGCCGAGGTGCCGGTCACCTTCTTCGAGGCGCGCTGCTCGGCGATGACGCAAGCCGTGCCGTACGCGCCCTGGGTCACCATGATGCGGCAGTACTTCGGGATCGCGAGCGGCGACCGCGAGGAAGAGGCCTCGGCCAAGATCGCCGAGAAGCTGGGAGCCGACGTGGCCGCGACTGCTCCCGCGCTCTGTCAGGTCATGAACTTGCGTGGGAGCGGGGATCACACGTCCGACGCCCACGAGGACGACGACACGAAGCGCCAGCATTTCGAGGCGGTCGCGAATCTGGTCTACGCGGCCAGCGAACAGAATCCGGTGGTCATGATCATCGAGGACATGCACTGGATCGACGAGCCCTCGCGCGAGATGCTGGCACTCGCCGTCGGCAAGCCGGGCCGCTCGCGGGTCATGATGGTGATCAGCCACCGCCCCGACCATCAGCCGACGTGGCGGGTGAAGTCCGCGTTCACCCAGCTCACGCTGGGGCCGCTCTCGGAGGACGAGACCGTCGAGATCGTGCGAGGCGTCGCGGGCGGCCCCCTGCCCGGCCAGCTCGAGCGCCGGATCGTGCAGAAGGCGGAGGGCATCCCGTTCTTCGCGGAGGAGATCACCCGCGCGCTCGTCGAGGAGGGGTATCTCCTGCGGAGCGACGGCCAGGTGCGGCTCACGCGCCCGGTCGAGGAGATTCGGATGCCCGGCACGGTCGAGGAGCTCATCGGCGCGCGTCTCGATCGCCTCGGTCCGCAAGCGAAGCGCGTCGTGCAGGTCGCGGCCGTCCTCGGCCGCCAGTTCCACCGGGAGCAGCTGATCGCGCTCCTCGCGTCCGAGAACATCGACGTGCGGGTCGAGCTCGAATCGCTCGAGGCACGCGGCATCGTGCATCGGAAGAATCTGCTCGCCGGCGACGAGTTCCGCTTCGGTGAGAGCCTCACGCAGGAGGTCGCGTACGAAGGGCTGCTCATGCGGCAGCGGCGCGAGCTGCACGATCGCATCGGGCAAATGATCGAGGCGCAGCCCGGAGAGGCCAACGCCGAGCGCTCGGCGCTGCTCGCGCACCACTACGCGCGGAGCGAGAACCGCGCGAAGGCGATCGCGGCGCTGCTTCGCGCGGCGCGTGACGCGGAGCGCGTCCCGTCGTTCCGGACGGCCTCGCGCTTCTATCGCCAGGCGTACGACTTGGCCGAGGCGGCGCTCGCGAGCGGACCGGTGACGCCGGAAGCGCAGCGGATCGTGCTCGAGGCCGGCCTCGGCACGCTCCGCATGGCGGTCATTTACGGCATCTACGAGCACGGCGATCCGGAGGAGCCGGCACGGCGCGCCCGTGCGATCGCGGAGGAGCTCGGCGACCACGAGACGCTCGGGGATCTCTGTTCGCTCCACGGGTTGCTCATCAGCGGCCGGGGCCCGGCCGATTTCCCGGCGGGTCTCGCGCTCATCGAGCAAGGTCTCGCGATCGCCAAGCGGGCCGGGTCGACGATCTCGGCGATGCGCATCTCGCGCGCGCTCGCGTGGGACTACCTCTTCGATGGCCGGTTCGGCGACGCGATGGGCATCATCCAGGGCGTGCTCACCGACTTCGAACGCCTCGGCGTGGAGGCGAAGCAGCGGGACATCTGGCTCGGCGCCCGCTTCATGCGCGACCGCATCTTTTTTCACTCCGACGAGGCGGGCGCCCTCGAGGCAGCGCACGAGACGTACGAGGCCGCCGTCGCGTATCCGAATCGTACCGTCCAGAGTGGCTCCGCGACGACGATGGCCTCGATCTACTTCGCGCGCGGCGAGTACGCGCTCGCCCGCGAATGGTCGGAACGCAGCCTCGACATCGCGCGCAGCATCGGCAGCGTGTCGCACCTCCGGACGGTCTCGGCGCTCAGCACCCTCGCCCGCGACGCGCTCGACGAGCCACCCAACACTGACCGCCACCTCGAGCTCCTGGAGAACCCGCCGCTCACCGGGATCGAGACGCTGAACTGCCAGATCATCTGCGAGGCCTTGCTCGCGATCGGCGACCTCAAGCGCGCCGAGCAGTGCGCCGAACGCTCGTACCAGAACGCCGGCGGCCGTCTCCGCGAGCTCGGCTGCGCCATCGCTCTCGGCGAGGTGCTCACTCAGATCGGCCCGCCGCGCTGGGCCGAAGCGGAGCGCTGGCTGGAGAGGGCGCACGGCATCGCCCACGCGATCGGCTCGCGCTCGGGCTTGGCCGCGACGAGCCTCGCGCGGGCCACGCTCGCGCACGCGAATGGCGACATGGAATCCGCCGCCCGTCACGCCGAAGTCGCACGAGCCGCCTACGCCGCCCTCGGCTACGCCCGCTACGAAGCCAAAGCCGACCGCCTCCTCACCGAGCTCGGCACCCCGACGCAACAGAGCGCCTGACCACGAGGGTAGCGCCCGCCCGATCGCTCGCCGGCGCCCTCTGTCGTAGCGAGCGGGCGTCGGTGCAGAGTCGGCGACGCGACACCGGTAGCGTGGGGGGCGAGTCGGAGATCGTCCGGGGAGCGGTCAGCTCGCGTATTACGCAAGCCATGGAGGCTGCGACGGGCTTTACGCGCCGGGACCAGCGACCCCGCGACCGTAGGACGATCTCCGACCCGCCCCCGAGGCAGCGCCGATCGCCTCGCCCGGGATTGGCACTGACCCTACCCCCGCAAGTGGCGAGCGAAGAACCCCAGCATCCGCCGCCAAGAATCTTCGGCAGCGGAATGATCGTAGCCCACCGCCATCAGCGGCCGCGTCAGCATCGCGAGGAACGGATGATCGGCATCGCTCATGTACGAGTGCCCCGCGTCCTCGTAGATCACGATGTCGTCGTCCCGGCCGGCTGCTCGTGACCGCGCGATCAACTGCCGACCCTGCGGCCCGAAGATCCGATCCCGCCCGCCGTACCCGCCCGTCAGCGGACACGCGCGCGCGATCTCCTCGGCGCTCCGGACGTCGCCGTAGAAGACGCCCGCTGCACCGACGCGCTGCCGCGTCCCGAGCAGCAGCGCGTAGCCGCCGCCCATGCAGAACCCCGCGGCGCCGACCCTGCCGACGTCGGGGCGGGCCGCGAGCGTGTCCAGCACGGCCTCGAGCACGGCGACGGTCGACCCCTCGCCGCGGCGGAGATCGCTCGCGGCGCGGACGATGCAGCCGAGGTACCAGCCCGTGTGGAGGAAATCGGGTGCCGCCGCGAGATACCCGTTGTCCGCGAAGCGCCGGGCGATCCGGCGGATGTCGTCGTTGAGTCCGAAGATCTCGTGCAGGACGAGCACCGCTGGCGTGGGCGGCGCCGCCGTGGGGCGAAAGATCTCGACCGGGACCGTGAGCCCGGCGGCCTCGACGGTGAGGTGCTCGTCGGCCGACATCGGGCGGCGCTACTTGCCCGTCGTGTCGCGATCCGGGGCGAGCCGCATCGTGAGGGGGTGAGAAACGTAGCGCACGAAGACGTCGGTCCAGTACTTTGCCGCCATGGCGTTCCCGACCCGGGACGCCGCGTCGGCGGTCTCCTCGGCGCGCACGCGCTCGTACTCGCGACCGCCGACGCGCACGTTGACGAAGGGCGCGGTGGTGTTCTCCTTCATGCGAGCGGACGCCCGCGAGCCGAGCCGGACGTAGACCTCGTCGTCCAGGACCACGAGCCAGACGGTCGACCAGTGTGGGCCTTCGGTCGGCCCGACGGTCTGGAACTCGAGCGTATCGAGGTCGCGAAAAGCCTTCGCGTCCCATTGCGGCACGACGACCTGCCGCGCGCAGCCGGTCACGCCGATCAGGAGCGTCACCAACACCAGCCCGCGACTCAGGGCGCCCAACCGGTCTCGTGCTCGTTGCATGCCGACCTCCTCGCGCGTCCCGGCGCTTGAAGCACGCCGCGCGCGCGCTGGTCAACGCCGGCGGGTGGACT
>Ga0268299_1001947_pt1 | contig 28978 bp, 29 predicted proteins | sample NOBtaG_FD_193484 | JGI IMG/M metagenome (GOLD analysis project Ga0268299, IMG submission 193484) | Activated sludge microbial communities from bioreactor in Nijmegen, Gelderland, Netherland - NOB reactor | ecosystem: Engineered > Bioreactor > Aerobic > Activated sludge | place: Netherlands...
CACGACCCAGTCAACGGTCACGGCGCCCGATTCGTCCGACTTGAAGTTCTTGAAGAGGTTCAGCAGTTTCATGGTTCAGTCCCTTTCCTGGGTTTGCTCTGGTCCCGCCGCTTCGAAGTTCCCTGCGCCAGTCTCTGGCCCGGCGCCTTCGCTTCGGCTTGAGAGAAGAAAGCCAGTTGTTCGTGGCCCCAGTTGGGTCAGACCTCGGCGTTTTCGCCCAAATTGCATAAATTTCGGGGAATCCGGTTAATCAACTGAAAACAAACGAAACAATTCTTCCGGCGCCGCCTTTGCCCCCGCACCGGCGTGGCTTCGCGGCCAGATTGCGCCACAATCGGGGGGATTCCGCCGGTTTTCATGGATTCGCGGGGCCGATTCTGGAAGGATCGGGCCAACAAGAACGAAGCAGGCATCGGAACGACGATGCGGATCATTGCAGGCGCTTTCAGTGCGATTCTCGTGCTGGCTACCGTCCATGGGGCGGGGGCCGAATCTGTCGCGCCCGGGGCCGATGGCTTCACCTTCCGCCGGATCAAGGTGGGCGATAGTCCGCCCGGCAAGCGCATCACCGTGCAGATCGACCCGGCCGAACAGGCCCGCCTGCTGGCGGCCCTGCCCAAGGTGGACCCCGACGGCGTCGATCCGCCCGCCGAAGAGGCCGCAGCACCGGCCGGGCCGTTGCAGCCGGCCGCGCCGGTGGCTTCGGACTATGGCTGGTTCTGGGAAACTGTGCCCGCCGCGCGCGATCAGGTTTCGGGCCGCTTCCCGCTGGCGCTGGCGATGCTGTCGCAGGGGCCGGGCGGGGCGCAGGTGAAAGCGCCGCGCATGCAGCACATGCAGGACATCGCCGACGATTACGGCACCGAGATACTGAAGGCCACAATCGGCACCGAAGTCTCGCCGGCACTGGTTCTGGCGGTGATCGGGGTGGAAAGCGCGGGCCGCCCTGCCGCCGTTTCAAGTGCGGGGGCCGTGGGGCTGATGCAGCTGATCCCCGATACGGCGGCGCGCTTTGGCGTGACCGATTCGACCGACCCGGCGCAGAACATCCGGGGCGGCGTGGCCTATCTTGACTGGCTGATGAAGCGCTTCAACCGCGATCCGCTGATGGTTCTGGCCGCCTATAACGCCGGCGAAGGCGCGGTTGAGGCCAATTCCGGCGTGCCGCCCTATGCCGAGACGCGCGATTACGTCCCGAAGGTGCTGGCCGCCTGGCAGGTGGCGCAGGGCCTGTGCCAAAGCCCGCCGGAACTGGTCACCGACCCTTGCGTCTTCAAGATCATCAGCGCCGACGCCGGGACGCCGCCGAAGAAATCCTGAGCGGGCTCAGACCGCGAAGACATCCGCCCATTCGGGATGGCGCTTGCGCTGCGCGTTCACGAAGGGGCACAGCGGCATCACCTTGAAGCCGCTGGCGCGCGCGTCGGCCACCAGCGCCTCGACCAGAAGCTTGCCGGCGCCGGTGCCGCGAAAGCTGTCGGGCACGCCGGTATGGTCGGCGATGATCAGGGTGGGTGAGGTGATGGAAAAGGTCAGTTCTGCCTCTTCACCGTCACGGCGCAGCACATAGCGGCCCTTGGTGTCACCACGTTCGCGGATCACTCCGCCGGGAAAGGTTGCGGGTTCGGTCATCTGGCCCTCCTGTTGCGTTGGTCCCAAGGTGAAGGTCCGCAGGCCCTGCGGCAAGTCCGGGCGGGCGCGCATCTGCCCTGCGCGGATGCAGAGGCAAAAGGAAGGGCCGGGCGCCCTGCGGCCCCGGCCCCTGTCCTGCCTGCGAAAGGCGTCAGCCGACCAGCGTCGCCTCGGTCGCGGCGCGCAGTTCGGCTTCGGTCACGCCCTCGGCCACTTCGACGATCTTCAGCCCGCCCGGCACCACGTCCAGCACACCCAGATTGGTGATGATGCGGTCCACCACGCCCTTGCCGGTCAGCGGCAGGGTGCAGGATTTCAGCACCTTCGATTCGCCGTGCTTTGAGGTGTGGTCCATCACCACGACCACGCGGCCGACGCCGGCCACAAGGTCCATCGCGCCGCCCATGCCCTTTACCAGCTTGCCGGGGATCATCCAGTTCGCCAGATCGCCGTTTTCGGCGACTTCCATCGCGCCCAGGATCGCCATGGCAATCTTGCCGCCGCGGATCATCGCAAAGCTTTGCGCGGAATCGAAATAGGCGGTCTGCGGCAGTTCGGTGATCGTCTGCTTGCCGGCGTTGATCAGGTCGGGGTCTTCCTCGCCCTCATAGGGAAACGGCCCCATGCCCAGCATGCCGTTTTCCGACTGCAGCGTCACGCTGATCCCCTCGGGGATGTAGTTCGACACCAGCGTCGGAATGCCGATGCCAAGGTTCACATACCAGCCGTCCTGAAGTTCCTGCGCGGCCCGTGCCGCCATCTGGTTCCGGTCCCAGGCCATGGATCAAGCCTCCCGCTTGCGCACGGTGCGCTGTTCGATGCGTTTCTCGTGGGTGCCCTGAATCAGGCGATGCACATAGATGCCGGGCAGGTGAATGTGGTCGGGGTCCAGCGCGCCCAGGGGCACGATTTCCTCGACCTCGGCAATGCAGACCCGGCCCGCGGTGGCGGCCGGCGGGTTGAAGTTGCGCGCCGTCTTGCGGAACACAAGGTTGCCCGAGGGGTCGGCCTTCCACGCCTTGACGATCGAGATGTCGGTGACGATCCCGGTTTCCAGAATGTATTCCTGACCGTTGAACACCTTCACGTCCTTGCCTTCGGCAATCACCGTGCCGACGCCGGTCTTGGTGTAGAAGCCCGGAATGCCGGCGCCGCCCGCGCGCAGACGCTCGGCCAGCGTGCCCTGCGGGTTGAACTCCAGCTCAAGCTCGCCCGACAGGTATTGCCGCATGAATTCGGCATTCTCGCCCACATAGGACGAGATCATCTTCTTCACCTGCCGCGTCGCCAGCAGGACGCCAAGGCCGAAGCCATCGACGCCGGCGTTGTTCGAGGCGATTGTCAGGTCTTTGGTGCCGGCCTCGCGGATCGCGGCGATCAGCAGTTCGGGAATGCCGCAAAGGCCGAAGCCCCCGGCGGCAATCGTCATGCCGTCAAACAGCAGGCCCTCAAGCGCGGCAGACGCGCTGGGATAGACCTTTTTCATCAAGAAACCTCCCGCAAACTCTCATCGGACATAAGGGCAAGCTGCGCTGCGGAAGTCAATTGCGGCGCTGCGGCATCAGCCCGTCAGATGCAGGTGCCAGTTCAGATAGCTGGTGGCATTGTGCTGGATGTAGTCGATCTGCACCTTGTCGTCGCCGTCGCCTTTCCAGAACTGCCCGGCGCGATACCAGTCGAGTTGCAGGGCCAGGTTCTCGGATGCCGTCCGGGCCAGCTGAGCAGCAAAGCCGGGGGGCAGCAGGCCCGGCCGGTGGTCATCCAGCAGCAGCATCCGGGTCAGCGCCTCGGACCGGCAGGCGATGGGGGTGGACTGGCGGCGGGCGCGGTAGGCGGTATCGTTGCAGATCGCCGCGCCCAGGGCGGTGATGTAGTTCGCCCCGGAGCCGTGGGGCAGGGCGCCGCGTTCAACCGCCTCGCAGGCGGCATAGGCCATCCAGTGGCTTTGCACGTCGATGCCATAGCCTTGCGCCGTCAGCAGGGCGAAGGATTCCGCCACCCGCGCCGGGTCAGTGCCCGCCAGCAGCAGGCCCAGCAGCGCCTCGCCGGTGTAATAGCCGCTGCGGAAGGGCTCGACGCCGCCGGTTGCAAGGTCGCGCTTGTGTTCGAAATCGCCGTCGGGGCGCAGTTGTGACAGGGTGTAATCGGCCAGCGCGGCGATGCAGCCGGGCAGCGGCAGGGGCAGTTCCGGTGCCGGCAGGATGCCGCGTTCCACCGCCACCCGCGCCTCGGCCAGCATGGCCAGCGCAAGGCCCGCGCCCCCCAGCTTCAGCTTGCCCTTCGATTCCAGTGCCAGCCCCGGCGCCCAGCCCGGTGCCACCAGCTTGCGCCCGGCATAGCCGATGGCCAAAGCCATCGCCGCCGCATCCGGGGCGGCGGGCCGCAGCCCAAGGTCGTTGACGGCCCGCAGCATGAACCACAGCGTCCCGCAATGGCGCAGAAGGTTGTAACCCGTCGTCGTTTCATCCACCGCATCGCGCCGGTGGGCATAGACGAACCTGCCCCGGGGCCCGATCAGCCGCAACAGGTGGCGCAGGCTTTCGTCAACGATCAGCTGCGCCCGATGCGCGGGAAAGGGGGAAGTGCCGGTCATGATGGCGCCACCCTTGCGCAGCGCCGGCCGGCTGTCAAATCACGCGGGCGCCGCGGCGTCAGCGCGGTTGATCGGCCCGATGGGGCCTGTTAACTGGCAGGGCCTTGCCGTCGCCCCACGTGGTGAAACTGGTAAACACAGGAGACTTAAAATCTCCCGCCTTCGGGCTTGCCGGTTCGATGCCGGCCGTGGGGACGGGCCGGCTCAGACCGAGGACAGGCGGCGCGCGCGCGCCTCGATCTCGCGCGCAAGCTGGGCGGCGCGGCTGTTGAACTTGCGGTCGATCCGCGCCCGGGCCAGCCGCAGCGATTGCAGGAACAGCCGGGCCCCAAGGCTCAGCGGCCGCAACTCGGCCGTGATGTGCATGCGGGTGCGCTTGGCAGCCATCTCGATCAGTTCCACGACCACATCGCCTTCGACCACGGGCGAGCCGATCTTCATGTCCAGATGGTGCGGCGCTTCAAGGCGGGTCAGGCCGATTTCGATCCGCCGCTCTTTGCCGCGATAGCGGAAACGCGCCTTCCAGCCCATGCCCGCCGCCGGCGCGCGCAGGGCATCGCTGCGCTCAACCTCGACACCCCGGCGCATCGCGGCCCTTTCCCAGGCCTCAAAGTCGGCGACTGTCGCCCAGACCTGCGCCAGCGGGGCCTCGATGTCCTGTCGGGTGGTCAGCTTCATGCGCGCGTTCCCTGTATGCGCCCGCTGCCTGCAACCGGCGCGGGTCTTTGCTTGCGCGTCAATCTGTCGTCAATCCAGCCTGTCTGCAAGCCAGTTGGTCAGCAGGAACCATGCGATGGCGCCCTTGCGGCCCGGCCGGATGAACGGATGCCTTCCGGCCAGCACATCGACCAGATCCTCGCGGCTGATCCACAGCGCGTCTTCCAGTTCGGCCGGGTCCAGCGTGATCTGGTCGCTCAGCGCCTCGGCCCGGGCGCCCAGCATCAGCGAGGCGGGAAAGGGCCAGGGCTGGCTGGCAAGGTAATCCACCCGGCCCAGCCGCACGCCGGTTTCCTCGGCCACCTCGCGGCGGACGGCGGCCTCCATCGTCTCGCCGGGTTCTACGAAGCCGGCCAGCAGCGAATACATCCCCTCGGGCCACCCCGGTGAGCGGCCCAGCAGCAGGCGGTTGCCGCGCTCGACCAGCATGATGACCACCGGGTCGGTGCGCGGAAAGTGGTGGGTGCCACAGGCGGGGCAGGTGCGCTGCCAGCCGGCCTGCACCATTGCCGACGCCGCCCCGCAGGCGGCGCAGAAGCCGTGGCTGGCGTGCCAGCCGGTCAGCGCCTTGGCCGTCGCGGCCAGTTCGGCGTCGCGGGGCGAAAGTCCTGCCATGCATTGCCGCAGATCGGCAAAGCCCCAGCCGGGGGGCAGCGCGGGGTGGGCGGGCAGCGCGGCATCGCGGTGGCCGGGGGCGGCTTCGGGCAGCGCATCGGCGCCTTCCCAGTCGGGAATGGTCACGGCAAAGTGGCCCTGCCCGCCGGACAGCCCCAGAAACAGCGCCGGCCCGGAGCCCTCCACCACGCCGGCGCCGGGCGAAACCCAGCCGGCATTGCCCTGTGCATCGGTCAGCACCCGGCCACGCCACAGCGGCAGCACGCTGCCAGCCTGTCGCAGGGCCGCCAGCGCTTCGGGATTGCCGCGCAGATGCGCCGCGCGGTCCAGTCCAGACCCGCCGAAGGTCACCGATTCTGCCAGACGCATGCCGTCCCCCTTGCCGCTGCCGCTTCTTGCCACGCCGGGCGGGGCAGCGGAAGCCTCTGGCATCTATGCAACTAGTGCGTGAAAATTGTCATATGTACACAAGCGTCAATGCCAAGCCGCGCAAGGCCATCTAGAATCGTTCGCAAGTCAGGGCCCCCGGGCCCAAGCTGGATGAACGGGATGGATACCGATCTGGGCTCAACTGGCGCCATGCAGCGCCGCCCCCGACCCGCCGCGGCCGCCACCGAGGCAACGCTGCGCATTCTTGCAACCACCGATCTTCATGCGCAGATGCTGCCGGTGCTGCCCTATGCCGACCGGCCGGCTTCGGGTGTCGGGCTGTCGCGGCTAGCCTCCCTGATCGCCGAGGCGCGGCGCGAGATGCCGGGGGCGCTGCTGTTCGACAACGGGGATTTCCTGACGGGCGGTGCGCTGGCCGACGATCTGGCGGCGCGCGGCGGGCCGGGGCCGGACCGGCCGCACCCGATGATTCTGGCGATGAACCATCTGGCATATGATGCGGTGGGGCTGGGCAATCATGAATTCAGCCATGGCCTGCCCTATCTGGATGACAGCCTTGCGGCGGCCTGCTTTCCGGTGGTTTCGGCCAATGTGCGCCGCCCCGATGGCCGGCCGGCCTATGCCACGCGGCTTCTTCTGCACCGTCAGGTGCCGGACGGCGCCGGGGGGCTGCACCCCGTGGTGGTGGGGGTGACGGCCGCGCTTCCCCCCCAGACCGCGGCGTGGGAGCGTGATCATCTGGCCGGCCGGATCGTGACAGGCGCCATCCTTGCCGCCGTCCGGGCCGAGGTGCGCGCGTTGCGGCGCGAGGGCGCGGATGTCGTCGTCGTGCTGGCCCATTCCGGCGTTGATCCGCAGCCGTCGGGCCGCGGCCGCCTGCGCGAGAATGCGGCCCAGGCGGTTGCCGCCCTGGCCGGGGTGGATGCCGTGATCGCGGGCCACACGCATGACCTGTTCTCGACCGTGGCCAAGCGGGGCGGGGGGGGCGCTGCGGCGCTGGTCCTGCCCGGCGCGCTGGGGTCGCATCTGGGGGTGATCGACCTGCGGCTGGGACGCCGCCCGGGAGGGCGCTGGCGCGTGCTTGGCCGCGCCGCCGGTCTGCGCCCGGTCATGACGGCCGACGGCCCCGTGGCCGAAGACGTCGCCATCGCCGCCATCGGCCGCCCCCTGCATGCCGAACTGCGGCAGCGGCTTGACCGCGTCGTCGGGCACACGCCGGTGCAGCTGGATACCCATTTCGCGCTGGTCCGAGATTGCGCGGCGCTGCATTTCGTCGGCCGCGCCATGCAGGCCCATGTGAAGGCGCATCTGGACCCGGCGCTGGACGAACTTCCCGTGCTTCCCGCCATCGCCCCGGCACGTTCGGGCGGGCGGGGCGGGCCGGAAAACTTCACCTGTATCCCCCCGGGGCCGCTGAAGCTGCGCCATGCCGGTGACCTGTTCCCTTTTCCCGACCGCATCGTGGCGCTGGAACTGCGGGGCGACGGGCTGCGGGCCTGGCTGGAACGATCGGCCAGCATTTTTGCGCGCGTGATGCCGGGTGCGCGGGATGCGCCGCTTGTCAATTCTCAGATGCCGGGGTTCACCTTCGACGTGGTTCTGGGTGTCAGCTACCGGATCGACCTGTCGGCGCCGGCGCGGCACGACGCGGCGGGCGCGGTTGCCGATCCTGCCGCCTGCCGGATCCGCGACCTTTGCCATCAGGGACGGCCCGTTGCGGCGGATGACCGCTTTGTCCTTGTGACCTCCAGCCACCGGCTGGGCGGCGGCGGGCGCTTTCCGCTGCCCCACCCCTTGCGCGAACTGCCGCTGCCGCCGCTGGGCCTGCGCGATGCCCTTGCGCGGGCCGATGGCCCGGCCGCCGGCCCCCTACCGCCGGGCTGGTCCTTTCAGCCGCTTCCCGGCGCGACGGCGCTGTTTGACTGCGCGCCTCAGGCCGTGGCGCCGGATACCGCTATCGAACCGCTCGGGCTGACCCCCGCAGGCTTTCAGCGCTTTCGCCTGCATCTGTGATGGGTTATGCCGCCCGGATGATCCCGGGGGCCCAGATGTTCGACGCCATTCTTTTCGACCTCGACGGAACGCTGATCGATACCGAAAGCCTTGCGCTTGCCGCCGGGATGGAGGCCTTTGCCGCGCTGGGCCATCCGGTGACCGAGGCATTCATGCACGGGCTGGTGGGCAAGGACATGCCCACGGCGGGCCGGATCATCGCGCAAAGCCACCCGGCGCTGGACCTTGGCGCGCTGGATGCCCATTGGGCCCGGGGCTTTGATGAGGCGCTTTCGCGCGGGCTGCCGCTGAAGCCGGGGGTCGAAGAACTGCTGGCCGCCCGGCTGCGCCCGATGGCCATCGTCACCTCGTCCCAGCGGCGCGAGGCGCACCGCAAGCTGGGCATCGCCGGCATCGCCGATGCCTTCGCCCATGTGGTGACCTACAACGATGTGGCCGCGCCCAAGCCCGCCCCCGAACCCTACCTGCTGGCGGCCGGGCTGATGGGCGTTGACCCCGCGCGCTGCCTTGTCTTCGAAGACAGTGAAACCGGGGCCGAGGCCGCCTTCCGCGCCGGCTGCCGCGTGGTGCAGGTGCCTGATGTCGTCCCGAGTGAAGGGCGCTGGGCGCACCACCTTGCCCCCAGCCTTCTGGACGGCGCTAGGATGGCCGGGATTCTCTGAAGTGCGCGGCTTCCGTGCGGAAATGAGGCCGGAGCCTTCAAAGGCTCCGGGCCGGAGTTTTCGAAAACTCCGGCGCTACAGCGCCACCACCTGCGCAGGATCCAGAAGCCAGGGCGCGACGATGCCGCAGGTGTCGGCCAGGGGCAGCAGCGTGTCGGGCACTTCCATGCCGATCACCTCGCGCATGAAGCGCTGGCGGGCGGCGATGCGCGCCGCAACGTTGGGATGTTCCGCCGCGATGGCGGCGCGCAGGCCCGCATCGGCCAGCACATATCCGTCTTCCATCCGGGTTGAGCCATAGGCCGGATGCCCGGGGATCACATCCATCTGCATCGCCATCCCCGAGGCCAGCGGCAGTGCCGAGCCTTCACTGATCGGCGAAGATATCCATTCGTCCAGACCGATCAGATGACCGGGGTTCAGCGTGACGCCAAAGACCTCGAACGGCAGCGCGCGGCGCATGGCGGCCCAGACTTCTCCCCCGGTCACGCCGGGGCGCATCAGCGCGCACCAGTCCGACATCGCCGCGACATAGGGCAGGACAAAGCTTTCCAGATAGTCGGCCGCCGCCGCCGGCAGGTCATGCGGTCCGCGCGCCAGCCAGCCTGCCCGGCAGATGTTTGCCCCCCAGTGACAGATGTTGAAGCTGATCGGATGGCCCGCCCGCAACACCTCACCCGTCGGCCCCGACAGCCCCTGATCGGCGCGGGTGCCGGTGGCAAAGGTGGCGTGGCACCCCAGCGGCAGCCCGCCGACACGCGCGGCTTCAAAGGCTTCGAAGTCTCGCATCCCCTCGCGCAGGGCAAAGGCCATGCGGCGCAGCGCCTTGGCCGCCATATGGTTGGCGAATTCCAGCCGCGCGACCTCGGCCGCATCGACACGGGCGCGCAGGCCATGTCCGGGGTGCATCAGCAGGGGGGTGGCATTTTCCACCCGCCCGGCCCGGTCGCGCAGCGGATCAGCCAGAAAGGCCGGCAGATCAAGGGCCAGCGCCGGGTCTGAGCCATCGGCCAGTTCGTCCGCCGTGAACCATTTCCAGCCCGCCGCCCCCACACGGCTGCCCGCCGGCACCACCTCGGCCAGCCAGTCGGCCAGCCGCCGCCCGCCGCGCGGCTGCGAGGGAAGGGACAGGCTGGCGCAATGGCCGACCCGCACCAGACCTGCGGCAACAAGGGGCGAAACCTGCGTGTAGGGCAGGCATTCGTTTCCGGCCAGAAGCAGCGCATCGCCGGGTGTCACCACCAGCACCGCCTCTTCGAATCGCGGATCGAACCCGGTCAGCCAGTGCAAGTTCGCCGCATGTTCGCGGTCGCCATAGACGACCAGCACGTCGAACCCCGCCCTGGCCCCCGCCGCGCGGAAGGCCGCCAGCCGCGCCCGCATCTCGGCCAGTCCAAGGGGCGGCGGCAGGTCGGGCGTGCCGAAATCGGGCCAGTCGATGCGGATCAGCCGTGCCATGTTTTCCCCCCGCGGTCATGCCCCCGTGGCAGTCCCTTGCGCCAAGGCTAATCCACAAAGCGCCGCCACTGAACCGGCTTCTTGCGCGCCACCCCGGACCGCACTATATGACCCGCGAGAGGTTGGCGCGGGTGAGCGCCTCGCCAACCCGGTCAGGACCGGAAGGTAGCAGCCGTAACGAGCCCCGCTTGGGTCGTTGTCCAGCCTCTCACCCCATTCCGTTGCGATGATCCAACGCGGTGGACAAGCCGCGCGCGCGGCGTCTATCGTCGCTTCCGGCCGGTCGGCTGTTCCTCGGGGCGCTACGGTTTGGCAAGACCCGCAGCGGCCCGCCGCCCCGCAATCCGGAGGAGCCGATGCAGCAGTTCATGAACACCCGGGAAACCCTTGTCACCGAGGCGGTTGACGGGCTGATCCGCGCTTCGGGCGGGCGGTTGGCGCGGCTGGACGGGTATCCGCATATCCGCGTCGTGGTCAGGGCCGACTGGGACGGCGGCAAGGTGGCGCTGGTTTCGGGCGGCGGATCGGGCCACGAACCTAGCCACGCGGGCCTTGTCGGGCAGGGGATGCTGACGGCGGCGGTCTGCGGCGATGTCTTCGCCAGCCCCTCGGTCGACGCCGTTCTGGCGGGCATTCTGGCGGTGACAGGTCCGGCCGGATGCCTGCTGATCGTCAAGAACTACACCGGTGACCGGCTGAACTTCGGGCTGGCGGCGGAACGTGCGCGGGCGCTGGGGCGGAAGGTTGCCATGGTGATCGTCGATGACGACGTGGCGCTGCCCGACCTGCCGCAGGCGCGCGGCGTGGCGGGCACGCTTTTCGTTCACAAGATCGCCGGCGCGATGGCCGAGGCGGGGGCGGATCTTGAGGCCATCACGGCCGCGGCGGAGGCGGTGATCCGCGGGGCCGTCTCGATCGGGATGAGCCTTGATACCTGCACGGTTCCGGGCAGCCCGAAGGAAGACCGGATCGGCCGCGGCCGGGCGGAACTGGGCCTTGGCATCCATGGCGAGGCCGGGGTGGAACAGGTCGATTTCACCGGCGCGCGGCTTGCCATGGGCATGGTTGCCGAACGGCTGTTGCCGCATGTGGCCGAGGCCGATCAGGTGGCGCTACTGAACAATCTGGGCTCCACCACTCCGCTTGAGATGAGCGTTCTGGCCGAGGAACTGGCCCGCTCGCCCTTGGGCGCGCGTGTGAAATGGATCATCGGGCCGGCGGCGCTGATGACCTCGCTCGACATGCACGGATTTTCGGTGTCGCTGCTGCCGGCAACGCCCGAGCGGATTGCGGCGCTGGCCGCGCCGGTGGCACCGGCGGTCTGGCCGGGTCTTGCGGCCTTTGGCGCGGTGGCGGTGCGGCCGCTGCCCGATGGTCTGGCGCCGGTTCTGCCGGCGCCTTCGGCCCATGCCGCCCGCCGGGCGCTGGTCGGGCAGTGTTGCCGGGTGCTGATCGCGGCCGAAGCCGACCTGAACGCGCTGGACGCAAAGTCGGGTGATGGCGACACCGGGTCTACCCTTGCCGGTGCCGCGCGGTCGCTGGCGGCGGCGCTGGACCGCCTGCCGCTGGCCGATGAGGCACAGCTTCTGCGCGCCATCGGCATGGAACTGTCGCAGACCATGGGCGGGTCGTCGGGGGTGCTGCTGGCGATCTTCTTTGCGGCGGCGGGGGATGCGGCGGCCGGCGGGGCGCCTTGGGCGAAGGCGCTGGAGGCGGGGCTGGACCGGATCATGCAGGTGGGCGGCGCGCGGCCCGGCGACCGCACCATGATCGACGCGCTGGCCCCCGCGCTGGCCGCGCTGCCCGGCGGGTTGGTGCCGGCCGCTGCCACCGCACGGGCCGGGGCCGATGGCACCGCCGCGATGGTCCGGGCGCGGGCCGGTCGGGCCAGCTATCTGTCGGCGGGCCAGTTGGCGGGCCACAACGATCCGGGCGCCGAGGGCGTGGCGCGGCTCTTTGAAGACCTGGCGCGGAACGGGGCGGCGCAAACCGCCTAAGCCGCCGAAATTTGTCTGCAATTCCTGACGCAGCCGTTGATTCCGGCCCCGTTCGGCCCTACGGCTTGAATATGATCACGCAGAAGATGAAATACGCCCTGAAGGCGCTTCTGGTCCTTGCGGACGAAGCGGCGACGGCGAAGCCCCAGCCGCTGACGATCGAAGAGATCGCGCAGCGTTCGGGCACACCCAAGCGATTTCTGGAGCATATCCTGCTGGAAATCCGCAATGCCGGGGTGATCGCTTCGACGCGGGGCCGGTCGGGCGGCTACAGTCTTCTGAAGAAGCCCGCCGAAATCTCGATCCCCGAGCTTCTGCGGCTGATCGAAGGGCCCATCGCACCCTTGCCCTGCCTGTCGCGCAGCGCCTACCAACGCTGCGAGGATTGCAAGGACGAAGCCAGCTGCCGCATCCGCAAGGTCTTTGCCGAGGTCTTCTGGTCCTATCTGGTCATCATCGAATCGCTGACCCTGGCCGATATGCTGCGGGCGGACGCGCCGCCCGAACTGAAGGCGATGACGGGCGGCTGAGCGCCGCCCGGTCCGGTTCAGGCCCGAGACAGCAGCGCGTCGGGCCGCATGCGGGCAATGCCCTGCGTGGCCAGCGCCGCAAGCCCGGCTTTCAGCAGGTCACCCGGCAGATAGGGGGTGGCCAGCAGCACGGCCTCGGGCAGCGTCTTGCCCAGCATCACCGCCATGCCCGCCACGCCGAAGACGTAAAGTACCAGAATGCCGCCGATCACCGCGCCGGCCAGCGCCGCGATTCCCACCGGCGCGCGCCAGCGTTCGACGATCAGCCCCGCGACGAAGGCCGCAATTGGGAAGCCGATCAGGAAGCCCACGGTCGGAGAGGCAAAGACCCCAAGCCCCCCGCGCCCGCCGGCAAGGATCGGCAGACCAAGCGCCACCAGCGCCAGAAACAGCAGAACGGCCAGCGCGCCGCGCCGCGCGCCCAGCACCGTGCCGCACAGCATGATGCCCAGCGATTGTGCCGTGATCGGCACGCCGACCGGCAGGGTGATGGCCGGCACCAGCCCCAGCACCGCGACAAGCGCGGCAAACAGGGCGATGTGGCTGAGGTTTTTTTCCATGTGGTTGTCCTCTCGATACACAGGGGGCCTGACTAGCCGCTTCCGCCCCGGGCGCGCAAGGCCTCGGCCACGCGGGCGGCATCATCAAGGGCGGCAAGCGTCAGCGGCTGGGCCACGCGCCAGCCGGGGCGGGCGGGGCTGCGGGCCCGCCAGGCCAGCACAATCGCCTCGGCCCGCAGCAGCATGACCGGGACAAAGCGGATGACCAGCGCCACGGCCAGCGCCAGCCGCTGGGGGGGCAGCACCGGCGACAGCGGCCGGCACAGCCATGTCAGCGCGTCCAGCATGTCGGACAGCCGGGTGGTCATGGTGACGAAGTTCGCCGCAGCGACGGCGGTGACCATCCGCATCACCACCACGGCGCCCAGCGACCATTCGCCCGTCGCCAGATGCCACAGCCCCACCAGCACCGCGAAGGGCAAGAGAGGCCGCAGCATCCGCGCGCCCGCACGGGCAAAGCGCGTCCCGCCGGACAGGGTCAGCACCGCCACCGCCACCAGGGCCGTGGCCTGCTGGGCGGGCGTCGTCATCCAGAACAGGATCAGCGTCGCCCCGGCCAGCGCCGCCAGCTTCACCCCGGCGGGCAACCGGTGCGCCCAGATTTCAACCGGCGAGGTCAGCGTCAGCATCGCTGGCTCCGATCCGCTGCATTTCATCGGTGAAGGCGGCCAGAACCGGCGCCGGCGGGCCATCCATCCGCAGGCGCCCGGCGTCGATCCAGATCACCCGGTCGGCGCCGGCCACGGCGGCGGGATCGTGGCTGATGGTGATCAGCCGCTGGGGCAGGGCGGCAAGGTGCCGTTCCAGCCGCGCGACTGTAGGCAGGTCAAGACCGGCGAAGGGTTCGTCCAGCAGGATCGTCGCCGGCTCCATCATCAGGACGGCCAGCAGGCACAGGTACTGCCGCTGACCCTGGCTGAGCAGATGGGTGGGCCGGTCATGCCAGTGGCTGCGCCCCTCGGCCGCCAGCCTGTCGCGCACGGCACGGGCGGCCTCGGCGGCAGTCCGGCCCTTCTGGCGCAGGCCGAAGGCCAGTTCCTCGGCCACGGTCGGGAACAGGATCTGGTGGTCGGGGTTCTGGAACAGGATGCCCAGCCGGTCCAGCATCGCCTTGCGGTCGCGCGCCGGATCAACGCCGTCCACCCGCACCGTGCCGCCATCGGCCGCGATCAGCCCTGCCATCAGCCGCAGAAGCGTGGTCTTGCCCGAGCCGTTGCGCCCGACGATGCCGATGCGCGGCTCGGTCAACGACAGGGTCAGACCCGGCAGAACCGCCTTGCCGCCCAGCGTCACGCGGGCGTCGGTCAGGTGGATGCCGGGGCTGGCTGCTGTCATCGGGTCCGTCCGGGGCGCGTCGGCGGCGGTTCTACGGCCGGAGCGCGCCGGATGAAACCGGTTTTTCTGGCGGTCGCGTTACAGGCGGGGCAGTCGCGTTACCCCGTCTTCGGCGTTGATCCGGCGGGCATGGGCAAGCGCGCGCTGGTACATCGGCTCAAGATCGGGATTGCGCAGCCCGCGCGCGGCAGCCACCTGATAGACATGGCCCGGGTTGGAATTCGCCTCGTTCAGAAGCGGGCCGTCCTCGGTCAGGAACACGTCCCAGCCGATGATGCCATGCCCGGGGAACACGTCATGCGCACGCAGGCAGGCCGCCACCGCCGCCTGCCAGTCCGGCATGGTCAGGCCCAGAAGCGGCTCATCGGGGTTCAGCCAGTGGGTGATCGCCGGGCCCATCGGGTTGCGCAGGTTCGACAGCTTGTCGATCCGCCCGGTGCCGGGGTCGATCAGCCCCCAGACCCTGGTGCCAAAGGCGTCGCCGTCATGCATGGCCTTCTTCGCCGGAATGCGGACCACGGCATAATAGGGCACCACCCCGTCATCGGTGCGCAGGGTGCAGATTCGGACCGAAGCCATGGCGGCGCCCAGATGCGCGGTCAGCACCGGATGCATGCGGTAGAAGGGCTGGAAGATATAGCCCTTCTCCCAATCCGCCACGATCTCGGCCGCAAGGCCTGCGGCGGGCACATCCTTGCCGGTCAGGAAGCGCAGCGTGCCCGTGGCCGCATCGCAAGCGGTCATCGCCGCCGCGCCATGGGCGTAGGTGCCGAAGCGCGGCTTGCCGAACAGCGGAAAATGCGCGGGGTCCGACAGGAATTCGGTGATCTCGGCCGCGTTGCGCAGATGTCTGATGTCATCGGCATAGGTCGCCGGGCCAAAGGCGGCCAGCGTGCGCGTCACCGGCAGGCCGGCCGCCGACAGAAGCCGTTCGGTCACCACCTTGTCGCGGATCGCCTCGGTGGGGGGGCCGCGTTCGGGCATCTGCAGCGCTTCGTTGAAGGCGCGGCGTTCATCGCCGGTCTGGAACTCACGCAGGAAGCTGTGGGGCAGGTCCTTGCGCCACAGGGCATAGGTGTAGAACTCTTCCGCCCGGAAGCCGCGAAAGCGCAGCCACAGGCCAAGAATGCCCATCAGCTGCCCCCAGCCGCCCGGCCCGCCCTGTTTTTCGACCTGGGCGGCCAGTTGCGGAATGTGAACCGATCCGGCCTGCTGCGCCTCGTTCAGATACCCCATGATCCCCCCGGTTTTGGCGCAGTCTTGCCCGGCGGGTGCGGCTTGCGCAAGGGTCAGTGGGGGCGGCGCGGCGGCAGGGCAAGGGCCGCCTCAAGCGCGGCCGACGCGGCAAGGACGCCCCGGTCACCGAACATCGGCCCGACAAGCTGAACCCCCACCGGCAGACCGCCCGCGGTAAAGCCGCAAGGCACCGAGGCCGCGGGTTGCTGCGTCAGGTTGAACGGATAGCTGAAGGGCGTCCAGCCCATCCAGCTTTTCGCGGGGTCCGCCCCCTCGGGCATCAGCTGCCCGGCGTCAAAGGCCGGGATCGGCAGGCTGGGCGTGACCAGCAGGTCGAAGCCTTCCATGAAGCTGCGCATCTGGGCCCCCAGTGCCCCGCGCGCCCGTGTGGCGGCCAGGTAGTCGGTCAGCGTGATCTCCTCGGCCGCCTCCAGCACCTCGGCCAGACCGGGGTCAAGCTGGCTGCGGTCGGTCACATGGGCCAGAGCCGCCCCGGCGCCCGCCCACCAGAGGGTGCGGTAGATCTCAAGGGGGTCTTCAAAGCCCGGGTCGGTTTCGGTGATGGTCGCACCGGCATCCGCCATCCGGTCCACCGCGGCGCGGACAAGGGCGGCCACCTCGGCATCCACGGTCGCAAAGCCGAGGGTCGCGGAGAAGGCCACGCGCAGCCCCTTCAGGCTGGCCGCGCCGGGCAGATGGCTGGCCGGGTCATGGGGCAGGGCGTGCCAGTCGCGGGCATCGGGGCGGCTGATCACGTCCAGAAGCAGCGCCGCATCGCGGGCGGTGCGGGTCATCGGGCCGATATGGGCGACGGTCCCGAAGGGCGAAAGCGGCCAGGCCGGCACCCGGCCGAAGCTGGGTTTCAGCCCGTAGATGCCGGTGAAACCCGCAGGAATGCGGATTGATCCGCCGCCATCGGTGCCAAGCGCCAGGGGCGCATAGCCCGCCGCCACCGCCGCCGAAGCCCCGCCCGAAGACCCGCCGGGCGTCTTCGTGATGTCCCACGGGTTGCGGGTGATGCCATGGCGCGGGCTGTCGGTGACGCCTTTCCAGCCGATCTCGGGCGTGGTGGTGCGCGCAAGGATTACCGCCCCGGCCTCACGCAACCTTGCGACGGCGGGGGCGTCGTCGGGCCAGGGCCCGGCTGCATCCACCGTGAACGACCCGCGCAGGCAGGGCTGGCCGCGCGTCAGAAGGAGATCCTTCACCAGCACCGGCACGCCATCCAGCGGCGACAGCGGCCGCCCCGCCTGCCAGCGTGCCGCCGAAAATGCCGCCTGCGCCTGCGCGCCGTCGCCATCAACCAGCGTCAGGGCATTCAGCCGCGGCTCCCACGCCGCGATCTGCGCCAGACAGTCGCTGACCACATCGACGGGCGAAAAGGCCCCGCTGCCGAAGCCCTGCGCCATGTCTTCGGCCGTCAGCCAGTTGAGTTCGCCCATTGCCATCCTCCGTTTCGGATCAGCCTGTGGCGTGCGCGTTGCGGCTGCAAGGCCCCGAGCGCGAGGCGGGCGAAGAATGGCGGGCGGAAATGCAGACGGGGCCCCGAAGGGCCCCGTCGCAACCGGGTAACGGGGGGTCAGCCCTGACGGGCCGCCGCCACCGATTCCTCAAGGATGTTCATCGCTTCGGCAAAGATCGCGTCGGGAATGGTGATCGGCGCCAGGAAGCGGACGACATTGCCGTAAACGCCGCAGGTCAGAAGGATCAGCCCGCGCTTCTGCGCCTCGTTCTTCACGCGGTTGGTGAAGCCGGCGTCGGGTTCCTTCGTCGCCGGATTGGCGAATTCCACCGCCACCATGAAGCCCGGGCCGCGGATTTCGGTGATTTCGGGCGTGGTCGCGCGGATCGCCTCAAGCTTCTGCTTCAGGCGGCTGCCCAACTCGTTGGCGCGGTCGCAAAGCTTTTCCTCTTCGATCACGTCCAGCACGGCATGGGCCGCCGCAATGCCCAAGGGGTTGCCGCCATAGGTGCCGCCCAGGCCGCCCGGATGGGCCGCATCCATCAGGCTGGCCTTGCCGCAGACCGCCGCAATCGGCAGGCCGCCACCCAGACCCTTGGCCATGGTCGTCAGATCGGCCGCCACGCCGTAGCCCTGCATGGCGAACATGTTGCCGGTGCGGGCAAAGCCGGTCTGCACCTCATCGGCGATCATGACGATGCCATGCTCGTCGCACAGCTTGCGGATCGCCTGCACCAGCGATTTCGGCGCCGGGTAGAAGCCGCCTTCGCCCTGCACAGGTTCAAAGATGATCGCGGCCACGCGGCCCGGATCGACATCGGCCTTGAACAGCTTGGTCAGCCCCGCCATCGCGTCTTCGGTCGAGATGCCGTGGACATCCTGCGGGAAGGGGACGTGGAAGACATCGGGCATCATCGCGCCGAAGCCTTTCTTGTAGGGTTCCACCTTGCCGGTCAGCGTCATGCCCATGAAGGTGCGGCCGTGGAAGGCGCCGCCGAAGGCGATGATGGCGCTGCGCCCCGTGGCGATGCGGGCGATCTTGATGGCGTTTTCAACGGCTTCGGCGCCGGTGGTCACGAAAACGGTCTTCTTGGCGAAGTCGCCCGGCACGGCGGCGTTCAGACGCTCGGCCAGACGGATGTAGTTTTCGTAAGGCAGCACCTGATGGCAGGTGTGGGTAAAACGGCTCAGCTGCTCGGCCACGGCGGCCATCACCTTGGGGTGGCGGTGGCCGGTGTTTACCACGGCGATGCCGGCGGCAAAGTCGATATAGCGGTTGCCTTCGATGTCCCAGACTTCCGAGTTCTCGGCCCGGTCGACATAGATCTGGGTCTGCATGCCCACGCCGCGGGAAATGGCCTCGTCACGCCGCTTGGCGACCTCTGCGTTCTTCATGGCTGTCCTCCAGGGGATGTCCGGCGGGCCGTGGCCCGATACGGCGCCATTTGATCAAACTTCGGGCGTCGCTTCAATGGGCGCGGCGCGAATTGATAGGTCCAGTTTGGCACGATGTTCGGTCCAGCCGGGCGCGGTTGGCGCTGGGCGATTCACGCCTTGTTAACCGAGAGGCCGCAGGCTGTCGGGGTTGGCGGGGAGAGTCGGCATGGCGGCACGGGCAAAAGCGAAGGCAGAGGCGGCCGAAGATCCGGTCCTGTGGCTGCGGCTGATCCGGTCGCGGCGGGTTGGCGCGGTGACGTTTCACCGGCTGGTGGCGGAACATGGTGGCGTGGCGGCGGCGCTGGCCGCGCTGCCGGCCGTCGCCAGCGCGGCGGGGGTCGAGAACTACACGGCCTGCCCGGTCGAGGTGGCCCGCCATGAAATGGCGACCGGCCGGCTGGCGGGGGCGCAGCTGTTGCTGTGGGGCCAGCCCGGCTATCCGGCGGCGCTGATGGACCTGCCGGATGCCCCGCCGGTCCTGTGGGCCAAGGGCCGGCTGGACCTGCTGGCGCGGCCGATGGTGGCGCTGGTGGGGGCGCGCAACGCCTCATCTTTGGGCCAGCGCATGGCGCGGCGGCTGGCCGAGGGGCTGGGGGCCGCGGGGCAGGTGGTGGTTTCTGGCCTTGCCCGCGGCATCGACGCCGAGGCGCATCGCGCGTCGCTGGCGACCGGAACGGTGGCGGTGCAGGCCGGCGGCATCGACGTGGCCTACCCCGAGGAAAACGCCGCGCTGATGGCCGAGATCGCGGTGAAGGGCTGCCTTCTGTCGGAACAGCCGCCGGGCTGCCAGCCGCAAACCCGGCATTTCCCGCAGCGCAACCGCATCGTCTCGGGCCTTGCGCGGGCGGTTGTGGTGGTTGAGGCGGCGGCGCGATCTGGCAGCCTGATCACCGCGAAGAACGCGCTGGATCAGGGGCGCGAGGTGCTGGCGGTGCCGGGCCATCCGTTCGACGCGCGCGCCACCGGCTGCAACCAGCTTTTGCGCGACGGGGCGGTGCTGGTGCGTGGGCCCCAGGACGTGCTTGAGGCGATCGGCCATCAGCCCGCCGCCCCGGTGCCGGCCGCTGTGGAAGACCGCGAACTGGCCGCCGCGCATCCGGTGCCCGACCCCTTGCCCGGCCCGGTGCCGCTGCGCCGCCCGCTGTCGGACATCGCGGCGGTGCATGGCCAGATCCTCGCGCGGCTGGGCCCCAGCCCGATGGCCGAAGATCAGCTGATCCGCGATCTGGCCATGCCGCCCGCAACCCTTGCGCCCGCCCTGATCACGCTGGAACTGGAAGGCCGGATCGAACGGCAGGCCGGCGGCCTTCTGGCGCGGGTTGAGCGTGGCCCCGCCTAACCGCGCGGCCCCGATGGCCGGGTGGCAATCCAGGTTCCCATGATCGCCAGCACCACGCCCTGCACCGCCAGAACCGCCGGGCGCAGGCCCAGAACCAGGCTCAGCGCAAAGGCCGCCACCATGGCGATCAGCGCCGCCCGCTTGGCCTTGGGGGCAATCGCCCGGTTTTCACGCCAGTCGCGGATCGCCGGGCCGAAAGTGCGGTGGTTCAGCAGCCAGTCATGCAGCCGGGGCGAGGACTTGGCGAAACAGGCTGCCGCCAGGATCATCAGCGGCGTGGTGGGCAACAGCGGCAGGAAGATGCCCAGCACCCCCAGCGCCACCGACAGAAGGCCGGCCGCAACCCAGACCACCCGCATCAGCGGCGACCCCCGGGGGCGATGGGCAGGGGCGGGCGGGGCAAGGCGGTCTCCTGTCGGGTTACGGCGCCAGACTAGGGCATTTGCACAACGGGCGGAAGGCGCGCTGCCGCCGCAGGCGCAAAGACCCTTTTCTTCACGCCCCCCCGACCCTATAGCGGATCAGCCTGCGGGATGACCCCGCGACCCTGCGAAGGACGCCCATGCGCACGATCACCACGACCGAAGACCTTGCCGCCTTCTGCGAAGCCGCCAAGGCCGCCCCCTATGTCACCATCGACACGGAATTCCTGCGCGAGCGCACCTACTGGTCCAAGCTCTGCCTGATCCAGATGGCCCTTCCCGGTGCCGACGGCGATGCCGTGCTGGTCGACCCGATCGAGGGCGAGGCGATGAGCATGGAGCCGCTCTACGACCTCTTCCGCCACAAGGCGACGGTCAAGGTCTTTCACGCCGCGCGGCAGGATCTGGAAATCTTCTTCGTTGAAGGCAAGGTTTTCCCCGACCCGCTGTTCGACACCCAGATCGCGGCCATGGTCTGCGGCTTTGGCGAGCAGGTCGGCTATGAAACGCTGGTCAAGAAGATCGCCCGCGAAAACCTCGACAAGACCAGCCGCTTCACCGACTGGTCGCGCCGCCCGCTCAGCCAGGCGCAGAAGGACTACGCGCTGGCCGATGTCACGCATCTGCGCGTCATTTACGAATGGATGGCCGGCCAGCTGGCCAAGAACGGCCGGCAGAAATGGGTGGAAGAGGAACTGGCGGTCCTGACCGATCCGGCCACCTACACCGTTCACCCCGATGAAGCCTGGATGCGGATCAAGACGCGCACCTCGTCGGGGCGGTTTCTGGCCATCGTCAAGGCGCTGGCGCGGTTCCGCGAGGAATATGCCCAGACGCAGAACGTGCCCCGTTCGCGGGTGATGAAGGACGATGCACTCCTGGAACTGGCCTCGACCCGGCCGACCTCGATGGAGGAACTGGGCCGGTCGCGTCTGTTGCTGCGTGAGGGCCGCAAGCCCGAGATCGCCGAGGGCATCCTTGCCGCCGTCAAGGTCGGCATGGAGATGAAGCCCGAAGACATCCCGCGCCCCGACAACGGCAAGGAGCAGGCGCAGGTCAACCCGGCGCTGGCCGACCTGCTGCGCGTTCTGCTGAAAGCCAAGTCCGAGGCGCTGGGCGTCGCGCCCCGGCTGATCGCCTCGGCAGCCGATCTGGATGCGATTGCCAGCGGCGGTCGCGATGTTCCGGCCCTGATGGGCTGGCGCGGTGAGGCCTTTGGCGACGACGCGCTGCGGCTGTGCCGGGGTGAGATTGCGCTGTCGGCCAAGGGCAGCGAAGTCCGTGTCGTCCGGCTCTGATCCGCTGCGCGTGGTGCTGATGGGGGTTGCCGGCTGCGGCAAATCCTCGGTCGGGGCGGCGCTGGCACCGCTGGTCGGCGCGCGGTATCTGGATGGTGACGACCTGCACCCGCAGGCGAATATCGACAAGATGAAGGCCGGCATCCCCCTGACCGACGATGACCGCGCGCCCTGGCTGGCCGAGGTCGGCCGGCTTTTGGCGCCTCAGGGGCGGCTGATCGTCGGCTGTTCGGCGCTGAAACGGCGCTACCGCGACATCATCCGCGATGCCGCCGCCGCGCCGGTGGTCTTTGTGCATCTGGCCGGCAGCCGCGAACTGATCGGCGGGCGGATGGCGGCGCGCAAGGGGCATTTCATGCCGGAAAGCCTTCTGGACAGCCAGTTCGCCGCGCTGGAACCGCCGGGGCCGGATGAGGCTTCGGTTCACGCCGATATCGCGCTGCCGCTGGAAACGCTTGTGGCCCGGATCGCTGCCGCGCTGTCAGCGCCGGCTTGAGCGGGAATTCGTCTCACCCCGGACGACGATTTCGCGGACCGGTTCCAGCTTGATGTTCGACAGCGCGATGGCCACCACGATTTCGCGCGAGGGCTGTGTGCCGGCGGGCCAGGGCGCGACGGGCGGGAAGACGCGGAAATCCAGCACCAGAACGCCGTTTTCATCGACGGGCTGGGCGACCAGTTCGGCCTCCCACCAGCCTTGGGTCGGCGGCAGGCCGGTGGCGCGGACGATGGCGCCGCCCTGATAGGGCTCGACCGTCATCGACAGCACCGACAGCACCAGTGACCGGCCCTTGAGGTCTGCGTCCTCGGTGGGGGCTTCCTGCGCCACCACCTCACGCGATTTGCCGAACCAGTTCGAGGGGTTCAGGCGCGAGTCGCGCCAGCCGCCGCAGGCCGAAAGGCCAAGCGCGCAGATCAGGGCAAGGGCGATGGGCAGGCGCATCCGGTGATCCCGTTCTGTTTGTCCTTGGGTAGCCGATGCGCCACGGTTTGAAAAGGCCGCGCGGGCTGGACCTTTCGGCGCGGCGGCATTACCTCACGGGCAGAAGAACGGAGCATCCCATGGCCACCGCCGCCTTCGAAGACATCGCCGAAACCTTCGACTTCCTCGATGACTGGGAAGACCGCTATCGCCATGTCATCGAACTGGGCAAGGCGATGCCGCCCCTGGACGACAGTTTCCGCGCGCCGGCCTACAAGGTGGACGGCTGCGCCAGCCAGGTCTGGCTGCGTCCGGTGATCGGGGCCGGCCGCTTCGACTTTCAGGGCGACAGCGATGCGATGATCGTCCGCGGCCTGATCGCGGTGCTGCACGCGCTTTATTCCGGCCTGCCGGTGGCGGAGGTGGCCCGCGTCGATGCCCCGGCCGAGCTTGCCCGTCTGGGCCTGAACGAACATCTTTCCGCCCAGCGGTCGAACGGTGTCCGGGCGATGGTCGAGCGCATCCGCAAGGTCGCGGCCGAGGCGTGAAGGCTTAGTCGCGAAGTATCTTCGCCATCGGCCGGCCCTTGGCCAGTTCGTCGATCAGCTTGTCGAGATAGCGGATTTCCCGCATCAGCTGGTCTTCGATATTCTCGATCCGGACGCCGCAGATCATGCCGGTGATCGCCGACCGCGCCGGGTTCAGCCGCGGCGCTGTGGCAAAGAAGGTTTCGAAATCAACACCATCGCTGATGGCACGCTGCAGCCCTGCATCATCAAGCCCGGTCAGCCAGCAAATGATCTGATCCACCTCTTCCCGGCTGCGCCCCTTGCGTTCTGCCTTGGTGACGTAAAGCGGATAGACGCTGGCAAAGCTGGTCCGGTAGATGCGATGGGTCATCTGGCGCGCCTCAGACCGTTGCGCAGGCGGCCCTGCACCATTCCAGCGCATCCGCCGACAGGCGCGACCCCAGCTTTTCCAGCACCGCGGCGTGATAGGCGTTCAGCCAGGCGCGCTCTTCACCGTCCAGCATCGCGGTCAGCACCAAGCGCCGGTCGAAGGGCACGAAGGTCAGCGTCTCGAACGCCAGCTGGTCGCGGTGGTCGCCGATCTTCGTCGTCTCTTCCACCACGATCAGGTTTTCCAGCCGGATGCCGAAGGCGCCCTCGCGGTAATAGCCCGGTTCATTCGACAGGATCATCCCCGGCTCAAACGGCACCTCGTTGATCCGGCTCAGCCGCTGCGGGCCTTCGTGGACCGACAGGAACGCCCCCACGCCGTGCCCCGTGCCGTGGTCGAAATCCTGCCCGGCCACCCAAAGGTGATAGCGCGCCAGCGGGTCCAGATCGCGGCCCGACAACCCGCGGGGCCAGCGCGCCCGCGAAATCGCGATCAGCCCGCGCAGGACACGGGTATATTGCAGCCGCGCCTCATCGCCCGGATCGCCCATCGCCACGGTGCGGGTGATGTCGGTCGTGCCGTCCAGATACTGCGCGCCGCTGTCCACCAGCAGCAATTCATCGGTGCCGACCGCGCGGTCCGATTCTTCGGTGACGCGGTAGTGCATGATGGCGCCGTTCGGCCCCGAACCGCAGATCGTGTCAAAGCTGATGTCATGCAGCGCGTTGGTCGCCCGCCGGAAGCCTTCCAGCGCGCGGACCACCGAAATCTCGGTCAGGCTGCTCTGCGGCCGGGCGTCCAGCCAGCACAGGAACTCGACCATCGCGGCGCCGTCGCGCAGATGGGCCTCACGCATGCCGGCAATCTCGGCGGCGTTCTTGCGCGCCTTGGGCAGGCGGCAGGGGTCATCGCCCCAGACCACCGCCACGCCGGCATCTTCCAGCTCACGGCTGACCGCCAGCGGCGCGGTCCCACGGTCCACCCGCACCGGGCCGGGCAGGGTGCGCAAGGCCGGCACAAAAGCCGCCACGGGCCGCAGGCTGACATGCTCGCCCAGTCCCGCGCGCGTGGCGTCATCGAACTTGGCAGCCTCGGCGAACAGGCTGACCCGGCCGTCGTCGTGCAGGATGGCAAAGCCGTGCAGCACCGGATTGCGCGGCACATCCGCCCCGCGCAGGTTCAGAAGCCAGCACAGCGAGTCGGGCAGGGTGATCACCGCCGCCTTCTGCCCCGCCGCCCGCAGCCCCCCGGCCAGCCGGGCGCGCTTGGCGGCGGCGCTTTCGCCCGCCACCTCTTCGGGGTGCAGGAAGGCTCGGCCCATCGGCGGCGGCGGCTGATCGGGCCAGATCGCATCGACCGGGTTCGCCACCGCTTGCAACGTCAGGCCCGAACCATCCAGCGCCGCCTCGATCCGGGCGATTTCCTCGGCCGTGTGCAGCCAGGGGTCAAAGCCCACCGTGCCCGCGGCAAGGTTCTGACGAATCCACTCGCCCGGCTTCACCTCGGGCCAGGGAACGGGGGTGAAATGCCCCAGGTCCACCTGCCCCTTGACCTGCGTGCGGTAACGCCCGTCGATGAACACCCCGGCCAGCGCCGGCAGAACGATGCAGAAGCCAGCGCTGCCGGTGAAGCCGGTCAGCCATTGCAGCCGCTCATCCCGCGCGGCCACATACTCCCCCTGATGGACATCGGCGCGCGGCACGATGAACCCCTGCAACCCCTCGGCCGCCAGCCGGGCACGCAGCACGGCCAGACGGGCAGGGCCCTGGGCGGGGTTGGCGTGGCTTTCGAAGCTTTGAAACACGTCTCGCCTTTCATCTGTCCTGAAATATCCCGGGGGTGAGGCCCGGAACGGGCCGAGGGGGCAGCGCCCCCTTACCCCGCCCGCCGCATGCCCTGCGCCCGCGCCCGCTTGCGCGGGTCCACCTCGAACAGCGCGGCCAGTTGCTCGGTCATCGCGCCCGCCAGCTGCTCGACATCGGTGATCGTGACCGCGCGCTGGTAATAGCGCGTCACGTCGTGGCCGATACCGATCGCGATCAGTTCGACCAGCTTGCGCCGTTCAACCAGTGAAATCACGTCGCGCAGGTGTTTTTCAAGGAAGCTGGCCGGGTTCACCGACAGCGTCGAATCGTCCACCGGCGCGCCGTCGGAGATCACCATCAGGATGCGCCGCGCCTCGGGGCGGGCCAGCATCCGGCGGTGCGCCCATTCCAGCGCCTCGCCATCGATGTTTTCCTTCAGAAGCCCCTCTTTCATCATCAGCCCCAGATTGGGTCGCGCCCGGCGCCAGGGCGCGTCGGCGGATTTGTAGATGATGTGGCGCAGGTCGTTCAGCCGGCCGGGTTGCTGCGGGCGGCCCTGTGCCAGCCAGCGTTCGCGCGACTGCCCGCCCTTCCAGGCGCGGGTGGTGAAGCCCAGAATCTCGACCTTCACCGAACACCGCTCCAGCGTCCGCGCCAGCACATCGGCGCAGATGGCGGCGATCGAGATCGGCCGGCCGCGCATCGACCCCGAGTTGTCCAGCAGCAGCGTCACCACGGTATCGCGAAACTCGGTGTCCTTCTCCTGCTTGAACGAGAGGGGAGTCGTGGGGTTCGCAACCACGCGGGCAAGCCGGCCCGCGTCCAGCGTGCCTTCCTCAAGGTCGAACAGCCAACTGCGGTTCTGCTGGGCCTGAAGCCGGCGCTGCAGCTTGTTGGCCAGCCGGCCAACGGCGCCTTTCAGCGGTTCCAGCTGCTGGTCCAGATAGGCGCGCAGTCGTTCCAGCTCGGCCGGTTCAGCCAGGTCTTCGGCGCGGATTTCCTCATCGAAATCCGTGGTATAGACGGTGTAGTTCGGGTCGGCATCCGAATGCGGCGCGGGCGGCGGCGGTTCCAGCGGCGCCTTGCCTTCGGGCAGTTCGGTTTCGTCGCCCTGCTCCATGTCGGCGCTGTCTTCGGTGGTGACCTGCGCCTGGCTCTGGTCCTGCTGTTCTTCCTGGGTCTGCTCGGGGCTGGCCTCGGTTTCGTCGGATTCCTGCTGTTCCTCGCCCGCGCTTTCGGGGCTGTCCTGCGCCTCGTCCTCGCCGCCCTCGTCCTCGGGATCTTCCATGTCGGGGTCATCGCCCAACTGGTCACCATAGCCGAGGTCCGAGATCACCTTGCGCGTCAGGCGGGCAAAGGCGGCCTGATCGGCCAGCACATGGTCAAGGTTCTCCAGCGTGCCTCCGGCCTGCTCTTCAATGAAGCCGCGCCACAAGTCCATCACATGCTGGGCCGATTTCGGCAGGTCGCGGCCGGTGGCCAGCGCCCGCACCAGATAGCCCGCCGCGACCGGCAGCGGCGCCTCGGAGGCGGTGCTGATCTGGCCATAGCCCTTGCGGTCGGCTTCCCACTGAATCTTGGCGTCGATGTTGGTGGCGGTGCCGGGCATGGCGCGGGCGCCCACCGCCTCGCAGCGGGCGGTCTCCATCGCGTCATAGATCTCGCGCGCAAGCTGGCCCGTGGGCGCATAGCGCGACGACACGCCTTCGTCATGGTAGCGCCGCTTCAGCGCAAAGGCATCGGCCGTGCCGCGCGCCAGAAGCACCTCGTCCCGCGTCATCCGGCGGCTGACCTGTGGCAGGCGCATGCCGTCCTTGTTCATGCCCGCCGGATCGACCGAGAAGGTCACGGTCATGTCCGGGTCATCGGCCATGGTCTTGGTGGCCTCGGCGAGGGCCTTCTTGAATGGATCGGCGGGGTTGTCGGACGGCTTGTTCATGGCGCCACTCTGGCACCGGGCGACGCCGGGGGCAAGGTGCCCGCCCCGCGGCGCAGCGCCCGCGAAAGCAGGAAAAAGCCCTGCTTCGGTGCAGCGGCGCACAGGCAACGCGCGGACGTGTTGAATTGCTGCAACAGCGAAGAGCCCCCATCTTCACCCCATCGCATTCCAGAATTCCGACAAAGGAAATCCACCATGTCCGCCAAACCGAAAATCGCCGTCATCGTCTCATCGACCCGCCCGACCCGCTTCGCCGACATCCCGACCAACTGGATCGTCGGCAAGGCCAAGGAACACGGCGGTCTGGATGTGGAAGTGCTGGACCTGCGCGACTATCCGATGCCCTTCTTTGACGAGGTCGCCTCGAACGCCTGGGCGCCCACGCAGAACGCCGTGGCCGTGAAGTGGCAGAAGAAACTGGCCGAGTTCGACGGCTACATCTTCGTGACGGCCGAATACAACCGCTCGATCACCGGGGCGCTGAAGAACGCGCTGGATCAGGCCTATGTCGAATGGGCGAAGAAGCCCGCCGGCATCGTGGCCTATGGCTCGGTCGGCGGCACCCGTGCGGCCGAACACCTGCGCAACATCGCGGTGGAACTGCAGATGGTGCCGGTACGCCATGGCGTGCACATCGGCGGCGGCGACTTCATGAAGGTGCATCCGGGCTTTGGTGGCTCGGGCAACCTGGCCGATATCGAAGGCTCGATCGGCGCCAGCGCCAAGGCCATGCTGGATGACGTGACCTGGTGGGCCAAGGCGACCAAGGCTGCCAAGGCGGCCGACGCGGCGATTGCCGCCGAATAACCGGCGCATACCGAGAGAAGAAGCAGGGGGCGGTTTTCCGCCCCCTTTGCGTTCAGCCCAGCATCAGGGCCGCGCAGTCGGCCAGCAGCCCTTCGGCCCGCCGCGCTGCCCAGGCGTCTCGCCCGTGCCAGGCGCGGGTCAGCAGCCCGGCCTGCGCCACCTTCGCCTCGATCCGCAGGGCCATCGCGGCCGATTCCTGCCCGGGCGGGGTGACTGATACCAAAAGCGCCGCCATCGCCTCACGCCGGGCCTGCGTCTGATCGGCTGCGGGGTCCGAGGTCAGCCACTGATGCTCCATCTGCGCCGAAAGCCGTCCGGTGCAGGTGGCAAACAGGCGGAACGGGTCGGGTGTTTCGGCCCAAACGGGCGGGGTCTGTGCCAGCGCGCAGACGACGGGTAACGCGGCCCATGTTCGCAAACCGCCCATGAATTGATCATGGGGCCGAAATTCCCGCCAATCAAGCGGGCGGTTTGAAAACTCAAATCAGTTGCCGCAGCCCCGCCGCCAGATCGGCCAGCAGCGCCACATGCACGTCCAGCGCGTCGATCACCGGATAGCCGGGGTCCTGCCCGTCAAACGCAAGGTTCAGGTCGGTTCCCGCCAGAACAATCGCCCCGGCCCCCTGCGCCATCATCCGCCGCCCCGCATCAAGAAAGGCTGCGCGCTGATTGGGGGTGCAATGGCCGGCCACCGCAACCTCCTGATACATCTGACCCAGCGTCTCGATCTCATCATCCAGCGCGATGGCGGCGGTGCGGGCCAACTGGCCGTAAAGCCGGGTCCGCATCACCACCCGGGTACCCAGCAGGCCCACCGTTCCGATGCCCTGCGCCGCGAAATGATCATCCAGCGGCGCCACGCCCGAGACCAGCGGCAGGGGGCTGATCGCCGCCAGTTCAGCAAAGCAG
>Ga0268299_1001948_pt1 | contig 28965 bp, 20 predicted proteins | sample NOBtaG_FD_193484 | JGI IMG/M metagenome (GOLD analysis project Ga0268299, IMG submission 193484) | Activated sludge microbial communities from bioreactor in Nijmegen, Gelderland, Netherland - NOB reactor | ecosystem: Engineered > Bioreactor > Aerobic > Activated sludge | place: Netherlands...
AAGCGGTACATCGCACGCTGGAATGACCACCCGACCCCGTTCGTCTGGACGAAAGAGCCCGCCGCGATCATCAAGAAGGCTCTCCGGAGGGCACCTTAACCTGACTTTAGAGACGGGACACTAGCAGGTGTTCCCCTGATTTGTGGATATCGCCCACATATTCGCGCTGTTCATCTGTCAATTGAGTATCCATGAGCAGAGCCGTCATTCCGATCACTCCGTTCATCGGGGTACGGATCTCATGGCTCATGGTGGCGAGGAATTCGGATTTCAAGCGAGTGCTTTCTTGCGCCTGTTCCAGGAGTCTGGCCTGTTCAATGGCGACAGCGGCATGAGCTGCGAGGGCAGTAACAACGGCCTCGTCTAGTTCGGTAAACTCAGCGGGTTCCCCCCCGCCTTTCCCAGGCGATGCGGAGCATCGTGGGGCGGCCTTGTTCGTGACGTAGAGGCGTCCAAAGACCCTGTCGCCCATATGGATCGCGATACCCAGCAGGGAGTGCATGGGCGGATGATGCGGCGGGAATCCAGTAAAGGCTGGATGTTGGGTCAGGTCACTCAGTCGAAAGGCAGCCCTCGTGCCATCCAGATGCCCCAGGAGGCCACGTCCTGTCGGCCGGGCTTCGATGGCATCGCACTCGTCCTGATTCATTCCAGCGGTGATGAACTGAGAAAGCCCTTGTCCCTTTTCATCGAACACCGCGACGGCGGCATAGGAGGCGCCAGTCATCCGACGCGCAGTCTCGCACACGTGCTGGAGAATGTGAGTTGTGTTGTGCTCCGACGAAAGCTGCCGCGCGGTCTCCAGCAAGGATTCAAACGCAGAGGTCCGCTCCTGCAGGTTCGCCTCGGCTGCCGTCGCGCGTGCATTTTCCTCTTGGACGTGCATCCATTCTCTCCGTAGCCGTCCAATTGTCCAAAAGAGCACGCCGAATGATGGAATGAGAAGGCCCCCTCCGGCCAAACCAAGTGGGCGCGCGATCTGCGTCATAGAAGCCAGGATATCGTCTCGATCCATACGGACAAAAATGCTCCATTGGAAGCCCGGAAAGTCTTCAAAGCCTCTCGTATGTGCGAAACCAGTTACCACCGCTACGTGTCGGCGCCGGTGTTCCTCCTCGACATAGCCGGACGGCCTCGTTCCGGCAAGCTGTGCTGACAATACCCCTGCGGCAAGCAAGTTGACCCGTTGTTCCTCTCGTAGGAGCGAATCGGCAATGAGGTCACCGTCCCGACTCACAAGCTGGTATTCAATCCTGGCCGATGTGCCTTGCTGTAACTGCAGCGCCACCAACGTCGGCGCCATGATGTCTTCTAACGCTTGGAGGGCAACACGGCTTGTGATAGTCCCTCGGAATGTTCCATCCGTCCCTAGGATCGGAGCGCTGAACCCAATGGCCAGCACGTTTTCCGCCTCGGACGAAGGATGCACATCCACGAGAACGATGCCACGCTCATTCTGAGCCGCGTGGAACCACCTTTCAGCGTCGAGTTTCTTGCCTAGGCTGGTTGTTTCCGTAGCCGCGATGATCCGGCCTGTTGTATCGGTTACCCCGATCCATTGATAAATGGGGTAGGCTTGTTGGATCTTGCCCAGATAGCTGGCCATGGCGGCCGTGTTATGCCCCTGGAAAACTGCCGCATCAGCCATGAGCCGAATGTCTGCATATCGTTCAAAGAGAACCCGGTCGAACTTCTCGGCGAGGTCAGTGGCTGCCAGGGCCAGGCGGTTCCCAGAGTCGACGATCAACTGTTGTTTGAGATGCTGAAAGAGCACCAGCCAGACCGTCAAGGCAATGACGACCATGCCCAGGATTAAGAGCGACAGCCAACGGTACTGTCGATGTTGAAGCGGTTCGGACATAAGATATGGGGGAATGCCGGTCATATGGAGCCCTACCGTCTGAATTGAAGAGCGGGTAGGACCGTCCATCATCGCCAAAAACAAGAAAGGGCGCGACCGAATTCCCCCGCCAGAAAGGCGGGAGCGATCCGATTGCGCCTTCAACTTACAAGTCTGAACCCGTGTCCGCTAAGGCAAGCCGACCGGCTGGATAGCTTTCGGCTCTTTTGTCAGGAACTCTTTCGGCAGCATTACGAGAAACTTGAGGGGTCGCAACGATTGGCGCTCAGGAGGTCTTCCAATTGTTTTCGGATCAGGCCGAGATCCTTCGACTTGAAGGCGTATTTGGTTCGTTCCAACACATCGACTGTTGCCTTCACGGCCTCTTCGTACTGCGTAAGACGTGGGCACCGGAGTGTCGTGCACAGATCAATGGCCTCTCCAACTTGGCTCTTGTTGGCAAGATTCACGGCAGCCTTGAAATTTATCATCAGCTCAAGCAGCTGCGTCGCCATCTGCCCTAGGGACCGATCGATCGACCACGCCTCCTTCTTCTCGGCCGCGAGTGGTCCGGCGGCGAGAAGCACCTGTTCTAAACGCTCCATCGTACCAATCCATGCACTCGCCTCACGGCGAGACGCTTGGAGAGAACGTAAGAGGCGCCCCTTATCGATCGCGTGTCGGATCTTCGGTAGTACGGTGGGAAAATCGAGCGGCTTTATAAAATAGTCGACGACCGACAGGCGAAGAGCCTCCACGGCAGTGGGAACCGTGGGATAACCGGTGACGAGTATGACGGGAACGGTGGTCTGCCCTCGGTGTAGCCTGTGCAACAACTCCAGATTCTCGTTTCCCGGCATATTGATATCCGTGATGAGCAACTCGTAGGGGTGTGCAGCTAAGGCCGTTGCGGCAGCCTCCGCATCACCGACCCCTGTGCAGAGATACCCGGCCCGACGGAGGAAATCCGTTACAGTCTCGCGAAATGTCACGTCATCATCCGCGATCAAGATACGAAGGCCCTCGCTCGAATCGTCCGGCGTCATTTGTGAGGGATCTGGCATGTGGCAATTCCTTTCTTGCGGCATCGTGACGCGAACCCGTCTTGAAATTCCATTGACGAATGAGCCGTCCGATTCATCGGCCACATATTACGCATCTAGCACCTCGCGGACTCTCTCGGCCAAACGGTCAGCGGTGAACGGTTTGTGGAGCAAAGGCGTGTCAGAATCCAAGACTCCGTGGTGCACACCGACATCTTCCGCGTACCCCGACAGGTACAGCACCCTCAGATCTGGTTGTTTTGACATCAGGCGCTTCGCCAACACGCGGCCGTTCAGGCCGGGCATCATGACATCGGTCAGCAGAAGATTGATCGTCCCTTCATGTCGGGCAATCATGTCCATCGCCATCTCTCCGGTTGAGGCCTCCAGGACAGCGTACCCTGCTTGACTGAGAACCGTCTGCGCGAAGAGCCGCACGGCCTCATCGTCTTCTACCAATAGAATCGTCTCCGTGCAGGGGTAGGACGGAGCAGTTCGTGCGGGTTGCGCGGGCGACGGCAAATGCTCCTCGACCGGCGGCAGGTAGACGTTCACCGTCGTGCCAGAACCCAGTTCACTACATATCTCGATCGAACCACCACTTTGCTTGGTGATCCCGTACACAGTCGAAAGCCCCAAACCTGTGCCCGTGCCAATCGGTTTAGTGGTAAAAAAGGGTTCCAGGCATCGCGAGAGCGTTTCTGCGTCCATACCGTCTCCGGTATCGCTGACGGCAAGCATGACGAACTTTCCGGCTGTGACGTCTAGATGTGTCCGGCAATAATGCTCACTCAGTTCGATATTGGCGGTTTCAATGGTGAGCCGGCCTCCGTGAGGCATGGCATCCCGTGCATTCAGGGCCAGATTCAGGATCACCTGTTCAATTTGACTCAGATCCACCTTGACCCGACCCAGGGAGCGAGCGGGTATGGTGAGCAAATCAATGTGTTCTCCGATGAGGCGGCGCAACAGGCGCTCCATCCCTGTCACGACTGTATTCAGGTCGAGCACACAGGGCGCCAGCACTTGTTTGCGACTGAAGGCGAGGAGTTGGTGCGTCAAGGAGGCTGCACGCTCACCAGCCTTCTTGATCTCGATCACCTCAGGCTGCTGATCTGGAGTGACTTTCTCCAGGAGCAGATTGCTGTATCCCAAGATGGCGGTCAGCAGATTGTTGAAATCGTGGGCGATCCCTCCGGCAAGTTTTCCGATGGCTTCCATTTTCTGTGTTTGCCGCAGTTGTTCCTCCAGGTGGCGACGTTCGGTCACATCCGTGAAGCTGACAACCGCCCCGATGACCGTCCCTGTCACATCATACAGTGGTGTGGAGACACAAATGACCAGAAGAGATGACCCGTTCCGGCACCAGAGGACCTCACTTTCTAAGCGGGCTGGGGTCGCCGTGCGGAGTACGGCATGGAGCGGGCACGTGCTTTCGTGGCAGGGTTGACCATCCGCCTGTGTATGATGAAGGAGTGAATGCAAGGAGCGACCGACCAGATCATCCGGCCCGTAGCCTAGTCGTGCAGCTCCAGCACGGTTGATAAACAGACAGTGTCCTGAGAGGGCTACGCCATAAATTCCCTCCTCGACGGAGTCGAGGATGGCACGATACCGTGTTTCGGCGGTCTTGGTTTGGTGAAACAGGCTGGCGTTTTCGATCGCGGTTCCGGCTTGGTAGGCAAGTGCAACGATGACCTGTTCATCCATTTCCGTAAAGTCAGTCACCTCCTGCACTGGCCCTTCTTTGTTTGTCAGATAGAGTCGACCGTAGAGTTGGCCATGCGCCCGGATGGTCACGCCCATGAACGACGACATCGGCGGATGGTGTGGAGGAAAACCACTGAATGCCGGATGCTTGGTGAGATCGCTCAGGCGCAGGATCCCCTCTTCCTTGGCGAGATGACCAAGGAGGCCCTGGCCAATTGGCGGTGTTCCAATTGTCGCTTTGGTGGTTTCGTCCATTCCGGCCGTGATGAACTGGGTAAGGCGTTCGCCCGTTTCATCAAATACGCCCAAGGCCGCATAGCGGGCACCGGTGAGATCGCGGGCTGTATTGACGGTCCGTGCCAGGAGTGAGGGGAGTGAGGCCATCTCGCGCTGAAAGCTCTGCGCAATCGTATTCAGCGAAGTCAGCCGGGCTACTTGATTTTCGCCTTCCCGAGCCATTGCTTCCACCGTGCGCATCAGTGCTCCCAATTCATCGGGGCGTGTGCGAAGCCTGGATGCCAGTTCGAAAGTCGCCCACTGAGTGGGAACAACCGAGCGCTCAATCGGTACCGTCCTCGCCAGGCGAGCCCGGTCTCTGGCCAACTCCGTCAGGCTTAATAGGGGACTGATGAGACGGCGGTGGACGATCCAGCCCAAACCGATCACTCCCCCGACCACCAATACGCCGAGCCAGACTGAAAGCCAGGTGAGGATTCTCGTCCAGCCAAGGGTGTCCGGTGGCTCATAGACTTCAAGTCGCCAGTGGAGTCCTGGCCAGTGCGAAAATCCGGTCGAGCTGGCGACAGCGAGCAACGGAATATCGCTCCTTGAGTGATGCCGTTATGGTGTGGGGCTTCGGGTGTGGGCCAGGGTCCCACCTGAATGAGAGGCGAGTCTCGGTGTGGTGCCAGCAGCCTCAGCGCATAAAGGGACGCCGGCGAGGTTGTGCTGGCGACCTTTGCCAGCATCTCCTCCAGAGGGCGCATGGACAGCCGTGTGGACCAGACTCCCACCACAAGGCCTGCGTGATTTCTGATCGGTGCAGAGAAACTCATTACCGGACGAGAGTCCTGATAGATGGTTTCAACCAAGGGGTCGGGATGAAAATCTTCAATCAGTACCGGTTCGCTCGCTGTTAGAGTTCGTGCGAACCAGGGTTCTCCCGAGACGGAGCGTCCGCGCAGTTGTGCTGTCGGAATAGAGGCCCCAGTTTCATCGACCCGGTTTGCAGCTAGGATGTGACCTTCTCGATCGAGGATAAGCGCCAACCGATAGTACGGCGCGTACGTGGTGACTAAGTAGTCCGCAATGTCAGCAAGTTGGATACGGTCGAGTGCTCGAACCAAGGGAAGGCCGGAGAAGACGAGTGTGTCTCCGTATCGCTCGAACAGCATCCGCTCGGCTGAGTCCAGCGTTTGCCGTGCCACTGTCTCGGCGCTGAGTTGTCGGGTCACGACGAGTTCCTGGTATACGCTGATGAATAACCATCCCCCCAGGAGCAATGATGGGAGGGCAGTTATCAGCACCCAGAATTCAAGTTGCAGCGTGAGACGGCTAGTCAACTTGCCGACAAGTAGGTTCGCGTTGAATGGAAGGCGTGAAGACCGAGCCACGGGTAGGTCCTGTGTGGATACCCTGCATATGCCAGGGCGGTATTGTATTCGATCGAGATAATTGTATTTGTGATCTGCATCACGCTTTTTGTTGATGGCCACTTGTTATGATAGAAAAACATTAGGGTGAATCTCCGTCATGGGACCCATCAGGACATGTGGCGACGACCGGGAGATGCACAGTTGTTTCTCTCTCCAGGGGAATGAGCCAGACTTTCCCGTTTTGTGGGGCGAGTGATCCAAATTAGGAAGGAGGAGCCCAGGATTGGGGAACTGACGCCATGCAACGGGATCGTTGTGGCTTCAAATTAGGCCGCTGCGGTTCCCGTAGAGTGCTCAGTACGCTGGCCATATTGGTCTTGAAGCGCTCACGGTTCCGCCTCGAGTTGTAACTCTCCGAGCATTGTTCTCATGAAAAACAACATCAACGTACCACGGTCACGGCGTCAGAATTATCCCACAGCTCCACGATTGGATGAACTGTGTTCAGGGTGCTCGAAGCAACATCAGTGTGTGTTACCGCTCGCTTCCAACTCGCTACGCGTTGAGATTAAGTCGTATCGGCCTGGGCATTATGTCATGTTGCATGGCGAGCCCCGCACCTCCTTGCCGATCGTGTGCCGCGGTTTAACGATGGTCTCTCGGCTAACTGAGGTAGGGGACGAAGTGGCACTGCAGTGTTGCGGAGTGGGAGATTTTCTTGGGTTGACCGATTGGTTAGAGGGGGAGGAGACCTATTCAAGCTCCGGACGGGCCGTCATGGAGACAATTGTTGTGTTTGTTAGACCGGAGGACTTAGTCTCTGAGATCCAGTCCAATCCGCGATCCTTGACCTCATTGTTTCGGCAAATTGGTTCCCAGGTAGGCACTCTCCAACGAAGGGTCGGCCTGCAGGCTGTGCAGGATGCTTCCAGTCGGGTCATCCATCTCCTCCTTGACTTGGTCCAACAACTGGCATTGCTGGACGAAAAGGATGTGACCTTGCCGGTGAAGCTTTCTCCCACGATCATCGCTGACATGGCTGGGCTCAGAAGGGAAACGGTCAGCCGTGTAATGGCACACCTGCAGAAACGCCGCCTCATCCTCCAATCCAACCGGTTCATTACGATTCCTTGCCTCGATCGTCTGAGGAAAGCATCACGCGATACGGCTGATTCTCCTTAGCTCCGTTCTCCTCTCCGCACACAACACTCTCGTGTCCTACCCGCTGTTCCGTCGACTCTTATCGCCGAGGGGGTAGACGATTTTTGTCGCCGGCACAACTTCCCGAGCTCAAGTCATGCAATAAGTTTTGAGCATGTCATGTGATGTGCTGTCGTCTCGCGATGTTGGGCGAGATGCTCGCATCCCCATGCAAAGACGATGTTCGCATACTTCTGCAGATAAACGCTCTCAATGTTCATTGAAGCAGAAGGTACTGAGGCCGTGTTGCAGCGACGCCTGAGGGAAAATGACTCTGTGACCGTGCCGATGCATGCGGCTCTCAGCCTGGATTACGTGTGTGATTCGCACACATCGTTTCAATTTAACTGCGGCGATAAACTTCGAGATGCGTAAACGACTGGTGTGGGTGCAGCTCTATGAGAGCACGGCGGACGCAGGGCTGGTGTGTCGTCAGTGCGGGATCTCGTATCCCACGCTTCGGAAGTGGGTACGCCGATACCGTGACGCCGGCCGTGCCAATCGCGGCTGCTGTCCCACCCGATCGCCAAACCGACGTATCTTTGAGCACGAGCGCGCTTTGATTCTCGGCTTGCGGAGAGAACGGAAGTTGGGTGTAACGACTTGTCAAGCAGCGACCCCCGTGTTGGTGCATGGCGTGGGTGGTGATGATGGGTTCAGTGGCGACAGAAACGTCGCCAACTTCTCCGCCGGTGTCAGGCCCTGGAGGGCCATGGACAATCGGTCGTGATCGTACCGATGCTCCCAGGCACGCAGGGCCTGAGCTGCTGATGTAAACGCGTCAAAGGTCGCGCGACTCCAAAACTCTTCCTCATCGATGCGATGACTGCGTTTCACATTCCCGTTCTGTTCTGGCCGGCGCGGTTTGATATGCCGCAGCCGGATACCGGCTGCTTGTACGCCCAGCGCAAAGGCCGGGGGAATTCCGTCGACCTGAACCTTGCGAATGGGAAAGGGAAGAGTGTGTCGCACGGTGGCCAGGAAGTCGAGACTGGTGCCGTGATACTTACGCGGATAGAGACGTAAGACGCGATACCGCGTGCAGTCATCGAGAGCCGTGTATTGAAAGCATTTCTGGCCGGCGACTTTCACCTCCTTCACATCGATCTGCACGCATTCGCCGGGGTGCTCTTTGCTGAACAGGATCGGCTGCCGAGGACGTCGCGGGCCCGTGCGCCGGATCGGAGGATAGCCGAGGTCTCGACAGACCCGGCGGATCGTCGCGGCCGCGACACGGATGTGATGCACCCGGTCCAACCAGAACCGGGTCCGCATGGCGCCGAACTGCAGCTCGCGGCGGGCGTGCTCGATCAACCGCACGGCCTCGTCGGAGATACGGCGGCGGCGTGTGCGCGGATGACGCGGGACTAACCCCGCCGGCCCGCTGGCCACCCAACGGGGCAGTGCCAGGTCCGGACCGTCTTGCGATCCAAGCCGAACCGCCGGGCGGCGCCTTTGAATCCATACTCGTCGGCATAGCGCAAAATCGCTAGCCGGCTGTTGATGAGGTGATGATGTCGGGTGGCGATGCTCAACGTTCTCAGTTCCTTCGTCGTGATCAATCGCATTGGCTCCTCCCTTGTCATGGCGTGTGACTGTAGCCCATGCAAGGGGCCCACTCTCAACAAGATATTTCATAACCCGCGCACTGTAATGTTCCGCCCCCTCTCCCGTCTATAGGGGTGACAGAGCGGTTTGATTGAGCATGGGGCTCGTCGAAGACCGTTCACTCTACCCAGGAGGCGCACCATGGAAAACTTAATCCTGAAAATCGACGGAATGACCTGTGGGCACTGTGTTGGACAGGTTACGAAGGCGCTAACCCAACTGGATGGCGTGCAGGTGAAGACTGTGAAGGTCGGCGAAGCCCTCGTTGCGTATGACCAGCGAGAGATTGCACCAGCGGAGATCGCCCGAGCAGTGGGCGAGTTGGGGTATGAGGCCAGGCCGGCCGGGAGGGCCGCATGAACGAGGCGGCGTTGTCTACACGATCGGTTGTGCGTTCAGGGGAGCAGGCCAGTCAGGTGATCCGCATTGACCGTCCGCATCATGCCGCATCTGTCGCTGTGACGGCGTCGGGTCCCTCGGTGCACAGGAAGGTGACGATTCCGGTCCAGGGCATGACCTGCGCCGCTTGCCAGAGTCGCGTCCAGCGGGTGCTGCAGGGAGAACCAGGGGTCGTCGATGCGTCCGTCCATCTCATGTTGAAGCAGGCCGTCATTACCTATAACTCCGCCGTCACCTCGGAGGCATCGTTGGTCGAGGCGATCAACCGAACGGGGTATGAAGCCAAGCCTGCGACCCAGAGTCAAACCTCGTTCGATGAACAGGCAGCACAGGATCGGGCACAGGAAGAGGAATACCTTGTGGTGCGGCGAAAGGCCTTGTGGAGCGGAGCCGCCGGCCTGTTGGCGATGGCGTTCTCCATGCCGCTGATGGCGGCGAGTGTCTCGGAGGGCCATGCCACTGGATTTTTCATGCCGGGGATGATGCAGGCGGCATCCCGGTTGTCCTTCGCGACTCCGACTCAATGGTCCTATATGTTGATGGCGCTGACGATAGTGGTGATGGGATCGACGGGGCGGCATTTTTATGTGCGCGCCTGGTCCGCGCTCCGGCATCGCGCAGCCGATATGAACACGCTGGTTGCGGTGGGAACCGGCGCGGCCTTTCTCTATTCGGTCTTGGCCACTGTCGTTCCGGACTTCTTCCTGAACCACGGTGTCCAGCCGGATGTTTATTACGAGGCCGTGGTTATGATCATTGCCTTGATCCTGACGGGTCATACGCTGGAAGCTCGTGCCAAGCGGCAGACCTCGGTTGCCCTGAGGCGGTTGGTGGCATTACAACCCAGGACGGCCCGCGTGATGCGAGAGGCAGTCGAGATCGATGTGCCGGTCGAAGCGGTGAGGCGCGGAGACATTGTCGTGGTGCGGCCGGGCGAGCGAATCGCAGTGGACGGCGACATGCTGTCCGGCGCCAGCACCGTCGATGAATCCATGTTGACCGGCGAAGCGATGCCGGTTGCGAAGCAGGCGGGAGACCGAGTCATCGGCGGCACGATTAACAAATCCGGTGCGTTCCGCTATCAGGCGACCACTGTGGGTGCGGACAGTGTGCTGGCCCATATCGTCAAGCTGATGCGGGAGGCACAGGGTTCACGGGCTCCGATTCAAAAACTGGCCGACCAAGTCAGCGCGGTCTTTGTGCCGATCGTGATGTCACTGGCGCTCGCGACGTTCGTGGTCTGGTATGTCGCGGTGGATCAGGCGTCTGCGGTGCAAGCCTTTGCTGCAGCCGTTGCAGTGCTGATCATTGCCTGCCCTTGCGCGATGGGACTCGCAGTACCGACGGCGATGATGGTGGCGACTGGGAGGGGGGCGGAAGAGGGCATCCTGATCAAAGGTGGAGAAGCGCTGCAGCGGGCCGGTGGGATCACCACGGTCGTGCTCGACAAAACTGGCACCATCACGGAAGGAAAACCGGCCGTCACCGATGTCATCAGGGTTAACGGCAGCCAGTGGTCTAATCGTGAATTTCTCCGTCTCGTGGCCTCGCTGGAGGCCTCGTCGGAACATCCGGTGGCGGAGGCGATTGTGTCTGCGGCCAGAAAGCAGATGCTTCCTTTGGCGGAGGTTGAATCCTTCCAGTCCTTTGCGGGACGAGGGGCTGCGGGTGTGGTGGATGGAGCGGCGATCCTTGTCGGGAATCAAGGCTTAATGGAGGACTATGCGGTGCAGTCGGCTGCCTTCCGCGCCCAGGCGGATCAGTTGGCCGGAGCAGGGAAGACGCCGGTGTATGTGGCCATTAACGGCAAACCGGCGGGACTCATTGCAGTGGCGGACCCCGTCAAGGCGACGTCACGCGAGGCGATTCGACAGCTGAAGCAACTGGGGTTAACGGTGGTCATGCTGAGCGGCGATCACGAGCGCACGGCACAGGCGGTGGCTACGGAGGTCGGCGTGGATCGCGTCGTGGCCGGGGTGTTGCCGGATGGTAAAGTGGCGGAGATCCGGCGCCTGCGCGAAGCCGGTCAAATTGTCGCCATGGTGGGAGACGGTATCAACGATGCGCCGGCGTTGGCACAGGCCGACGTGGGCATGGCCATCGGGACCGGTACAGACATCGCCATCGAGGCGAGTGATGTCACGCTGATGCGTGGTGACCTGCATGGCGTCGCCTCGGCAATCAGGCTTGCGCGGAAGACAATGCTCGTGATGAAGCAGAACCTGTTCTGGGCGTTTATTTATAACGTGGTCGGCATTCCTGTCGCAGCCGGTGCCTTGTACCCCTTCACTGGGCTGATGCTGAGCCCAGTACTGGCCAGCGCGGCCATGGCGTTCAGCTCCGTCAGCGTCGTAATGAACAGCTTGCGGCTGCGGAGAGTACAGATCAACTGAAAACGGATTTGGGGGAATGAGTAAGGACCTGTAATGCGAAACGGAGCATTCATGTGCGCAGGGCTCCGGACTTGCCCCCTATCTGACTGCAGCTGCGCACTCTCGAGCTGGTGGGAATGATTGCATCCAGACATTCAGGGCGTGTGGGGGGGGCAGGTCTCAAGGAGCGGGTTCTGGCCAGGAGAAGAGGGATAGAGTTGAACCGCGTCGGTGATGAGAAATCAGGAGTACTCATCCTGATCGCTTGGTGGGAGGAAGTGAAGCGTGGTGCGATTTGCCGCAGGCAGTAAATGTTGTGCTACCCCGAAATGCCTCAACGCGAATAGGTTGAGACTTTTAACTTTGGTTGGATATCCGTTTAAGGTATTGAAACTACAACTTGTAGGAAGATGCTGCGTTGATAGAAGTTTTTTGGCACTACCATGCTCTCTCTTCATGAGGGTTCGGGCAGGCTTGACGAATTGTTGCGGTTGTTAGAAACTATGCTCACATCTGAGCAGATCTCAGGAGATTCATTGCTCCCATGATCCCACGAGTGCATACGAAATATGTCGCGTTGATGATCTTCTTCACCTTCTGTCAGGTGATGGGATCGATGTGCACCTTGCCGGATCTGTCGATGGCAGAAGAAGCTGCAGCCATGGTGGAAGAGCACATGGCCTGTCCCATGGATGGCACGATCATGTGCCCGCCGTCAATCACGTCGTCTCCCGAACGCCAGCTCAAGCAGAGCATTGTCGTAATGGATGTTGCTCATGCGACGATCTTGCTCAGTTCGGCTGCCGTACCCGTACTTTTCCCGACTCCGACGCACTGCTCCTGGAGCAACGTCTGCTCAATTGTCCCCCTCTCCATAGATTCCTCCTCGGTGCTCCGGATCTGATCCTACACCTCCAGTGCTTTCGGTTGTCGCTCGGCTGTTTACACTGATCGGGCGATTCTCTGTCATTCTTTCACGCACTGTGGAGGTGCTGCTGTGACACAACCCATTGGCCGGAATCCATTATGGTCTGTTCCTCTTTTCTTTTTCATCGTGATGCTCTCACCCTGGTCCGTTCGTGGCGAAGGTTCGGGGAGCATTACGCCCAATAGTACTGTTTACGGTTCGCAGGCGGAGCGTCGCATCGACCTTGCGAGCCTCATTGAAGAACTGGAAGGTGTCAATCCAGAAATCAGAGCGGCTCGTCAACGTTGGGAAGCAGCCAAGGCCGTGGTGCCGCAAGTCCAGACGCTTCCCGACCCGAGACTCCAGTTCGGGTATCAACGCATGCCGATGACCGATCCGCTCCAAGGCGCCATGTATGGATTCGGACAAGAGATTCCCTTCCCTGGCAAGCTGAGTCTTAAAGGCGAGGTCGCTCAACGTGAGGCTGAGCGGATGGAGCAGGAATTCAATGCCACTCGGCTGAGACTCATTGCAACCTTGAAGGAGGGGTACTTCAACCTGCATTTCGTGCATAAGAGCATCGAGATTGTGGAGAGGAACAAAGCGCTGTTGATGCAATTCGAGAAAACCGCAAAAGCGCGGTACAGTGTCGGGCAAGCTGCCCAACAGGATGTCTTCAGAGCCCAGCTTGAGATTTCACGAGTCCTGGATCGGCTGGCGGTGTTGGATCAACAAAAGGAGAGCCTTCACGCCGCGATTAACAGACTTGTCAATCGTCCACCCGCCGACCCACTGGGCACACCCGACGAAATCCATACCACGATTTTGACGATTCCGTTGCAGGAACTCAGTAAGCGCGCAGACGCGTTCTCGCCCGCGCTCCTGGCGACGGCCAAGGGCATCGATCGCTCCGAGGGATCGGTCTCCCTCGCCAAGCGGCAGTATTACCCAGATTTCGATATCACGGCCTTGGGACTTCGGAACGACCGGATCAACGACAACGGGTATCAGGTCATGGTCGGCATTAAGATTCCGCTGTTTTACGAGAGCAAGCAGAAACAAGGGGTGCGTGAGGCGATGGCCGGTCTGGAGGGGGCGCGTGAGGACTTCGCGGCGACCCGCCAAGACCTGTTGTTTCAGGTCAAAGATGGGTTTGTGCAAGCGCAGCGGGCTGAGCGCCTGATCACCATTTTGCGCGACGCGATTATTCCACAAGCCACCTTGGCGCTTCAGGCGGCCCAAGCCGGCTATGGGGTAGGCAAGGTAGATTTTCTGACCCTGCTCAATAGCCTGTTGACTCTTCAGGACAGTCAGCTTGAACTGCATGGGGAAATGGTGAACCACGAAAAAGCGCTCGCACGACTTGAAGCGGTGACAGGCCAACCATTGATCGGCGGGCTCTTGGAAAGGAAGCCAGGATCATGACTCGCCGCAGTCTCATCGGAACAGGTGTGCTGCTCGTCCTGGTGATAGCGGGACTCGCATGGCTGTGGTGGCGTCCGGCGTTGCTCCCGCCCGCGGATTCGAGGCAAGACACAATGCTGGACATGCCGGGGATGGCATCCCAGTCCAGGCCGATGACTGAGGAGCCGAGGCCGAACCCGAGGCCCGAATCTTCGGCGGTCCCCTCTGAGTTGCCGGGCATCGTCACGGTCCCAGTCGAGCGTCTACAGATGATTGGCGTGAAGTACCAATCAGTCGCCAGACGGCCGTTGGATAAAGTGATTCGGACCGTCGGGCGTGTCGCAGTCGACGAACGAAAGCTGGCGAAAGTCACCATCAAGTTTCACGGCTGGATCGAAGAGCTGTTTGTGAGCGCGCTCGGGGATCATGTGAAGCGAGGGCAACAGCTTTTTACGATCTACAGCCCCGACTTGGTCGCGAGTCAAGAAGAATACCTCCTCGCGTTGCAAGGGCAGAAACAATTGGGGGCCAGCGAGTTTCCCGAGGTTGCGCGTGGTTCACGGGATCTGCTCGAGGCGACTAAGCGTCGCTTCCAACTGTGGGATATCACGGAAGACCATCTTCGAGAGCTTGAACATACAGGCAAAGTTATGAAAGCACTGCCGATCCATTCGCCTATCAGCGGGACGGTCATCAGAAAAGAAGCGTTGGCCGGTGCTCATGTTGATCCCGGCGAAGAACTGTATACCATTGCGGATCTCTCTCACCTGTGGGTCCTGGCGGACATCTACGAGTACGAGTTGTCCTTTGTGAAAATCGGGCAACAGGCTGCTGTGACACTCTCCTACGATCCGGGGACGGTGCTGAAGGGACAGGTGGGATTCATCTATCCCACACTCGATCCCAAAACCCGAACGGCCAAAGTTCGCTTCGAGCTCGACAACCGCGATGAGAACCTCAAGCCGGATATGTATGCGAACGTCGAGCTTCGGGTGGAACTAGGTAGGAGGCTCGCGATTCCACAAGAAGCCATCATCGAATCAGGCGAGAAACAGATCGTGTTTCTCCATCTCGGGGAGGGGCGACTTGAACCGCGTCTCATCAAGACTGGCGTGAAGACAGGGGATTGGTCTGAGGTCTTGGATGGGCTCAAAGAGGGAGAGCACATTGTGACCTCGGCCAACTTCTTGATCGACAGCGAAAGCCGGCTCAAGTCAGTGGTCGAGGGCATGGGTGGCATGCCGGGCATGCAGATGAAGGATTAAGCATCCAATGGTTGAACGGATCATCGAATTTAGCGCGAGAAACCGCTTCATTGTCTTTTTATTGGTCTTGTCGTTCTCGGCAGTCGGGCTCTGGGCGATGCGGCAGACAGCTATTGATGCCCTGCCGGATATTTCCGATACCCAGGTGATCGTGTACACCACCTGGCCGGGACGGTCTCCTGATTTGGTCGAAGACCAAATCACCTATCCGATCGTTACGGCACTCTTGTCCGCCCCCAACGTCACTGTCGTCCGTGGGTTCTCGGATTTCGGCTACTCCTATGTCTACATTCTTTTCAAAGATGGAACGGATGCTTATTGGGCCAGGTCACGCATTCTTGAACGGTTGAATCAACTCTCTGGGCGCATGCCAGAAGGCGTCATGCCTCAGTTAGGTCCCGACGCTACCGGGGTTGGCTGGGTGTTTCAGTACGCGCTGGTTGATGAATCCGGTCAGCATGATCTCGCCGCTCTTCGCAGCTTCCAGGATTGGTATCTGCAGTATTGGCTTCGAGCTGTCGAAGGCGTGGCCGAGGTGGCCAGTGTCGGCGGATTTGTTCGGCAGTACCAGGTCAACCTCGATCCTACGAAGGTCTCGGCCTATCGACTGTCGCTTCCTGCCATTGTCGAAACGATTCGCCAAAGCAATAACGATGTGGGGGGCCGTGTCGTCGAGTTTTCTGGAATCGAATATGTGGTCCGTGGGCGCGGCTATATCAAGAAAGTCGAAGACATTGAGAAGATCGCCGTGGCAGTCAACGAAAACGGCACGCCGATTCTATTGCGCGATGTCGCGACAGTCCGGCTCGGGCCCGACATGCGACGAGGGCTGGCAGAGCTCAACGGTCAAGGCGAGGTGGCGGGCGGTATCGTCATCATGCGGTTCGGCGAGAATGCCTTGGCTGTGATTGAACGGGTCAAGGCCAAGCTCAAGGAGCTAGAACCCTCCATGCCAAAAGGCGTGAAGGTGGTGAGCACCTATGACCGGAGTGATCTGATTCGCGAGTCGATCGCCACGGCAAACGAAAGTTTGATGGAAGAACTCATCGTCACCGGCGTGCTGATCCTCGCGTTCTTGCTCCATGTCAGGTCCGCGATCGTACCTATCGTGACACTGCCGCTCGCCGTCCTGATCTCGTTCATTCCCATCTATCTCATGAACATCGGCATGAACATCATGTCCCTGGGCGGTATCATCGTGGCGATTGGCGACATGGTCGATGCCGCGATCGTGATGGTGGACAATGCCCACAAGCGCCTTGAGGAATGGGAGCGGGATGGGAAGGTTGGCGACCGGCTCCAAGTCCTGATCAATTCCGCCAAAGAAGTCGGTCCGCCCATTTTTGCGTCTGTGCTCGTCATCGCGATTTCGTTCATCCCGGTCTTCGCACTCGAAGCGCAAGAAGGCCGCATGTTCAAGCCGCTGGCCTGGACCAACAACCTGGCCATTGTGATGTGCGCCGTACTGGCCATCACATTGGTCCCGGCCTGCTTACCGACGTTTATTCGAGGAAAGATTTTTCCGGAACTGAAGCATCCTGTCACCCGCTCGCTCCAACGGCTCTATGCCCCGATGTTGCGGACGGCCCTGCACTATCGGAAAGCAGTCGTGGTGGGTGCCATCGTGTTGATGGCCAGCATTGTGCCGGTTTACCAGCGGATGGGCTCCGAGTTTATGCCGCCCTTATATGAAGGCACGATCCTCTATATGCCGACGACCTTGCCTGGCTTGTCGGTGACGGAAGCCAGCCGGCTGCTTCAGATCATGGATCAAAAGCTGCGCTCGTTTCCAGAGGTGGAGCAGGTATTTGGCAAGGCTGGGCGAGCTGAGACCTCCACCGATTCCGCACCCTTCAGCATGATGGAAGTGGTGGTCGCGCTGAAATCGAAGGATCGGTGGCGACCAGGGTTGAGCTATGAGGGACTCGTGGATGAGATGGACCGCGCGCTTCAGATGCCTGGGGTGACGAACGCGTGGACGATGCCGATTAAGGCGCGAATCGACATGCTGACAACTGGGATTCGGACGCCGGTCGGAATCAAGATCTTTGGTCCCGATCTAAAGCAGATTGAAAAGATCGGCGAGCATCTGGAGATGGTCCTCAAGGATGTCCGTGGAACCAGGAGCGTCTATGCGGAGCGAGTGTCCGGCGGGTACTTTCTCGATTTCGATATCAACCGTGATCAGATCGCGCGGTATGGGCTCAAGCTGATGGATGTTGGAAAGATCATCGAAACCGCCATCGGGGGTGAAAATATTGCCACGACCATAGAAGGCCGGGAGCGGTATCCGATCAACGTCCGCTATCTCCGTGAGTTGCGGGATGATCCTGAAAAGCTGAAGCGCGTGTTCGTTGATACGCCGACCGGTGCGCAAGTGCCGCTCGCACAGCTTGCGACGCTCCGATTCGTCCATGGTCCCCCCATGATTCGGGACGAAAATGGCCTGCTCGCGGGGTACGTCTTCCTAGACATGGCGGGGCGGGATGTCGGCGGCTATGTGGAGGATCTCAAAAGGGTGGTGGCGGCGAAAGTCGAACTGCCGGCGGGCTATACGATTGTCTGGTCCGGCCAATACGAGTTCATGGAACGGGTGAAAGAACGGCTGAAGCTGGTCATCCCGCTGACGCTCATCTTCATTTTCGTCACCTTCTATTTCGCCTTCCGCTCAGTCGCTCAAACTTGCATGGTGATGGTGGGGGTCCCGCTCTCCCTCGTGGGGGCCGTCTGGTATCTGTCGATCCTGGGCTACAACATGAGTATCGCGGTGTGGGTGGGACTCATCACCGTCGTCGGCACGGCAGCGGAGACCAGTGCCGTCATGTTGGCCTATCTCGATGAAGCCTGCGCGCGACGCAAAGCGGTCGGTGGCCTGACGACACTCCAGGATGTGATCGAGTCGGTGCAATTCGGGGCAGTGGAGCGGATTCGTCCCATGATGATGATTGGCCTTGTGGATGTAATTGGGTTGATCCCAGTGATGTGGGCGACCGGAACCGGCGCCGATGTCATGAAACGCATCGCGGCGCCTCAAGTGGGTGGGGTCTTTTCCGCCATGCTGCTCACGCTGTTTGTCATTCCTCCGGTCTATGTGATGTGGCGGTGGTGGAAGGAACGAAAGAGTATCGAGGCGGTGCGCGACTGATGAAATCCTGAAATCGACGTTGAATGCCAGTAGGGGAATGGCCGATGTTACGCTTGAGTCTGAATCGGAATTGCTGGTCGGGAAATGGGATCGGAGATCCTGAGGCATAAGGCCGATGATTGAGCCGATGCGTCAGAGCACCTCTTTAGCAAAAGGCTCATGGCGTTCCGTTCTCTGAAGAATAGCATCGACATCTTATACGCCAGAGTCGGTATTGAGGGCGGGTCGCCTCCCCGGTTATTTATGGCTAAGTTGCGGGTCGTAGTCGAGCCAGACGAGGTCTCTCTCGGTGAGGATAATAGGTCGGTTTCACAGAAACTCATTTCTCATCGGTCTGATCTCTACTGCGGCATGTTTGTTCTTGTTGGTCACACGGGCAAGAAGCTCCGATAGCTTGTATTTCGGTGGTCGGGGAGGGCGAGAAATGACGATTTTTCCGCTAGCGACCACGATCTGGACAGCCTGATGTTCTCGAAAACCTGCTTCTTGGAGAAGAGGGGCGGGTAATCTCAACGCAGTGCCATTACCCCACTTCTTTAGTCCGGCCTTCATGCGACTGTTCCTTATTTAAAGTTTGTTGTGTTTACGGGACAACATGCGCAGTTGACGTCTCCCCCCAAAACGATGGCAAGTCGAAACGAGGGTAAGATGGCAGCTTCGGCGGTCCGCAACGAAAGAGAGGGATTGATGAATCGCTCGATAACTGTTGAATCGCAAACCGTCACTACTCCCTCAGGGGCTGAATTCGACACACCGATTGGCGATGGCGCCTGGCCTACCTACGCTTGCGGGACTTTTGGACTGTGTTAGGAGTTAGAGGCTAACTGTTTGTTGATAGCCATCTCCAGTTTCTGGACTTCTCGATCGGGATCGTTCCACCAGTCAGTTGACCAGACACGATGGAGGGTCCACCCCAAACCCTCCAATACCAATTGACGGAGGCGGTCTCGATCACGTGCTGTGGGCAACGAGTGGTATGTCGCCCCGTCACACTCAATGCCTAGAATATAGGCCCCCGGCTGGTGCGGGTGAACGATAGCCATATCAATCCGGTATCCGGAACAGCCCACCTGTGGATGTACAATCCAGCCTTTGCTACGAAGGGCACCGATCACCTCAATTTCCAGTGGGCTTTCAGGCTCTAGACCGGTCGGTAGGGCCTGCTCGACAATGGCGCGTGGACCTTTGATGGCGAATTCGAGGTAATTTTTCAGATCGGTGACGCCTGCCGAGCGAGTTTTCGTGAGATCGATGTCGTCGGGGCTGATGGAACTGAAGATCGTCACGCCGGTACGTGCCCTGGTGATGGCCACGTTCAGCCGGCGCTGTCCGCCTTCCTGGTTGATCGGGCCGAAATTCATGGTCATTTTCCCTGCCGCGTCTTTGCCATAGGTAACCGAAAACAGGATGAGATCGCGCTCATCCCCCTGCACGTTTTCAAGATTCTTGATGAACAACCGTTCCGATCCTTGCTCCGCGATACGCTGTTCAATCTCGGGATGCTTGCGTAATGCCTCATCCAGCAGCGTTTCGATGAGGCGCTGCTGGGTCTGATTGAACGTCACTACCCCCATCGTCAGTTTCCGACGCGACTCGTCTGAAAAGTGCGCCACGATTTCTTTCACGATGGCCTCGGCTTCGGCCCGGTTTGTCCGGGTGGCGCCGCGATCATAAATGCCGCTCACCGGGTTCAGTTTTACCGCCAGGTCATTGGTCACAGGGGACGGGAAGGTGATCAATCTGGAATCATAATATCGATGGTTCGAAAACGTGATCAGGCTTTCGTGGCGACTGCGATAGTGCCATTCCAGCCGTATCGTTGGGAGTCCGGTCCCCAGGCATTCATCCAGGATGCTTTCGAGGTCCTGGACTGGTGCGTCTTCTTCGTTACCGAGAGCGGTATCTTCGGCATCGTCTGCCCGATTGAAAAAATTGGTGGGAGGAAGCTGCTTGGGATCGCCCACCACGATGAGTTGCTTGCCGCGCGCGATGGCGCCGACCGCATCCCAGACAGGAATCTGAGACGCTTCGTCGAACACCACGACATCGAAGTTCGAATGCGTGGCGTCCAGGTATTGCGCAACCGAAAGTGGCGACATGAGCAGGCACGGTTTGAGCCTGGGTAGCAAGTTGGGAATGCGGTGAACCAGTTGCCGCACCGGCAGGTGTGCCCGTTGCTTCGCAAGCTCGCGCAGCACAAGAGCCATTTCCTGATCCGGCCTCTGTCCCGCCTGCTGCCGTGGCACCTTTCCCGCAAGGACGGCCACGATATAGCGCTCGGTGAGTTTCTGGAAGCGTTCGTCGGTCTGCCGGAACTCAAGGATCTTTCGATCATGATCGGCGCTGGCGAAATTGCGCAGAGCCGGTTCACGGTCAATCACGGCTTTCAACCACCAGCTCTGGTAGGAATATTCGGCATAGGTAGAGAGCTCATAGGCAGCTATCCGTTCCTCTTCCAATGCGCGAACGACGGCCTCTAGTCCCGCAACCAAAGCCTGTACGCGCAACTGCCGCCACCGACACCACAACCTCAGCCAGCGCCGGGAGGAGACCCATCCGCCTACGATCGTCTTAACCCGGCTGGGCAGCCCGGCGACGGCAGATTCTCCGGCCAAGGCTTGCCCGGCACCTGAAAGTTCGGCGACCGCCGCGGTCTGATTCCGGAAGGCATGCCATGCGTTGCGGAATGCGGTCAGCTTACCGCTGGCCGAGCCGGTTGAAAGAAGCAGGCTGCGCTGTTCGCTCACTAGCTTGGTCAACTGCTCGGTCATGGATGCCACGCTTGGCTCGTCGACGTCGCCCGCGAACCGCCCGATCGCGTCTTCAAAGTGCTTTCCCCATTCCTCGTAGCGCTGCACCGCCGCCCAGTCTGTGTCCGGGCCCTTGTATTCAGACTCCAGTAGTTCGAGGCAATGGGTTTCGGACGCCTGTATCGCCCGATCTTCCGTGTTCATGCCACGCAAAGCCTCGAGCAGGGCCGGCATTTCTTCCGCCGTGGGTCGCTTTTGATCGGTGGTATAGCATGCCAGGCAACCCGTCATCGCTCGCTGTGCAAACCAGCGCTTTGGCCACCAGGTGGCGGATGCCTCCCCCCAGTCTCTCGTCAACTGCTCACCGTTGGTCGCCGAGATATCCGGCTTGCATGTTCCGGCCAACTGTCGCCAATAGGCTTGCCGGCGCTCTCCGTGTTGGCGAATGACCTGCATGCGGGCGCGAACAGCTGCGTTCCTACCCTGGGCGGCGAATCCTTTGGGCACGTGCGGCGCCTGTAGCAGAACGTCGATTAGCCCATCGATGGCGTCCAGGAGGACGAGAGAAGGAGCGTCCAGCTTGATGCCCAGTATCGGAGCAATGGCGATGGCGGCATCCTGAAGGCGGGAAGCAGCTGTCTCCAGGGCAACGGCCTCTTTGAGCAGACGCTCTTCCCACGCGTTCGTCCACTCGGTGTGCTGCACAAGCGAAAACGGGTGATTCTTAATCTTGCTCAGGTCGCTTGCGACTGCCTGCGTGGTCCGCACCATGTCGCGAAGCCGGTCGAGCGCTTCCTCATCGAGTGTGTCGGCATCCGACCAAGGCATGGCAGCCGGCGTCCAATCGCGATGCCGGATTGCGGTGTCGGTGGCCCCTCGCACGGTCAATCCGTTGCGATGCCGACGGTGCAGGGCTCGCACGAAATCGTTCAAGTCGGCGCGCAGCCTACGGAGGCGCTCGGCCTCACGCCTCCAGTTTCCCGTGTCCAGGACACGGGCGGCGTCCATCACCGCTCGCAACTGGGCGAGGACCTCGGTCTTACGGGCCTTGGCCGAATGCAGCTCTAGGCAGAACGGCCCCAGGCCGATGTCCTTCAGGCGGCGCTCAACGACATCGAGGGCCGCCATCTTTTCCGAGACGAACAGCACCGTCTTGCCAAGCCCCAGAAAGTGCGCGATCAGATTTGTGATCGTCTGTGACTTCCCTGTGCCGGGCGGCCCTTCCAGGGCGAAGTCGTGTCCCGCACTGGCGCGGCTGAGCGCATTGAGTTGCGAGGAGTCGGCGAGCAGCGGCGCGAGCAGACTCTCCGGCGCATGCCGTTCGTCGAGGTCTTCGCGCAGAGACAGGTCTTCACAGACCCCGATCGGCTCCCGTGGCCGCTCGATGAGGTGAGCAACCACCCGGTTCTGTTTGAGCTGCGTAGTGCGATCCTGCATGTCCTTCCACATCAGGTACTTCGTAAAGGAGAAGATGCCGAGATAGACGTCCTCTTTCACTTCCCAGCGCGAAATGTCCTTCACCGCGAGCCGGAAGATCTGCCAGATTTTCTTCACATCCACGCCGTTTCCATCGGTTGGCAGAGCATCTAGGCCTTTCAACGTCAGATGGAAATTCTCCTGCAGTAACTGGACCAGGGTCGGATTGACCATCGTCTCGTCATCGTGCCGCTTAATGGCATAGCCAGTCCGCACCGACTGACGCATAAGTGTTACTGGCACCAATAGAATTGGGGCGAGATGAGTCTTCTCAGCCCGCTCGTCCTCGGTCCAGTGCAGGAATCCCAGCGCCAGGTAGAGCGTGTTGGCGCCGCCCTCCTCCAATCCGAGCCGGGCCGTGCTGTAGATTTCGTAGAGTCGCGCATCGAGAACCTTGGGTTCGACGGCGGCGAGGAGCTCTTTCTGCTCCATCGCCTGCTTCGCGGCGGCCTCGACGGGGTCCTCGCCGGTACGCCGCACGGCGACGGCGGCGACCCGAGGATCGTCGGCCTGCATGATCTGAGGCAGGGGGCGGAACTTCCATTCCTGTCCATCGGCGAGGGCATCCTCCAGATGCGCCGGGTCTGGCACACGCAGCGGCAGCATGATCTTCGTCGGCTTGAAATTGATCAGACGGTTGCGCAGTGTGAGGTCCAGCAGCTTCGATTTCCAGCGGGCCAACCGCCCTTCCGGTGTCTCCGGGCGCACGTTCTCATCGAGCAGGAACGCTTCGCCGTCCAGCGGCGGCAATGCCGGAGGCACTTCGACTTCCGTATCGGCGACGCGCTCGGATGGCCGGTCTTCCGTGGCAGTTGCCGCCTCGGTCTTGCTCGGCAGCGGTCTCATCTGTTCGATGCGCGCGCGCTTGACGTCGATCGCGTACTGGAATTCGCCTTCCTCCTGCAGGTGCTCCAGCCCGCGTTCGCAGGCTACGCCTAACGAAGGCCTTGGCCGGCGGGTCACCGCCGTGGTTTCGAACGCAATCAGCTCGCCGCTCGCGACTCGCTTGCGTACCGCCTGACCGTCGTCGAACGTCGCCGTCGGAAACGTCGTGTTGATCAGCCAGCAGCCGACCCACGCGTGCCTCTTCTTGATCAGCACGACCGGGTTGAGGCCGGCCTGTTCAAGGCAGGAAGCGAACAGCATGGCCAAGTCCAGACACGTCGCGATGCCGCCCGAGAACACGCGGGCCGGTGTGCGGATCTTCTGGCCATCGTTGGTGAACGAGGCCGGCGGCTCGCTGTAATGCAGACCGGAGGCCCCAATCGCACTATAGAGCGCTGAGATCTGCGCCCACACGTCCTCGCGGTTCTTCGACTGGTAGCCGTTCATCGAACGATCGCCGCCGGCCTTGGCCAGCAGCTCACTGGCCTGAAAAATCATTCGGTCGACAGCTGGATCATTTGGGAGGGAAAATGCTGCAAGCAATTCAGGCAATGCACGAGCCCCAGCCCACTGATCGTAGGCCAGAACGTCCACAGGATGATCGGCAACCGCAACCTCTTCCCCCGCCACACTCACCCTGACAATTACACGACCGCGCTCGGCCTCGTTCAGTTCCGTGAGATACTGATGTCGGAATTTCAAATCCAGAGCATCGATGCCCCGAGTTTCCTTTGGATCAAGCCGCTCAAACCGCAAGCTTAACCCGTCTGCAAATTCGGGTTCGCAGCGGACCGATAACTCGATCTCGCGAAGGGAAGCTTCAGTAGCATTCATTATGCGCAGGCTACGAAGGAGAGGGATGTTGTTCTGGTAGGAGGCATAGCTGACGGTCGGATCAGCTAGAATCTGGACGACGACCGGGTCCTTCCTCGGCTCAGTTCTATCGGTTCCCCGGTTGTTCATAGGCCTCGCCTTTGCTTAGTGTATGGCAGTTCCTTCTAAAGCCTGATGTATGGGTAGTGGTGCCGAGGGCAAAAGTGATTTGGTAAGGGCTCCTGATCTCGACCATCATGCCGCTAAGCGTGCTGAACCGAGCGGATGGAGGCGGCGAAATTCCGAACAGCGGAACAATACCCTCTTTGACACGAGAAATCACCCCCATGAGAGGTGCAGAATGGAGTGACGTCCGCCCCATTTGGGCCCCACCCTTTACAAGAGCAGAGGTCTTTCCGATGGTTCGTTCTGCCTCACGCCTGCAGGCCAACCCGCTCGCAGCCATTTGCCCGGGTGAACTAAGCCGCCGACACTAATACCAGGCCACGCTCACAAGTCGATGATTGTCAGTAGCTCGATGAACACGGCAACCTACAACCCCCTTATACCTCTCCCTCGGGCAGAGGTGCGTTCCAGGAGGCAATCGAATGCGATAGTTTTTTAATCTACGGTAGTGCCCCAAGTATCCACGCCGTGGGATGGAATCCAGCACGGTGATGCGGGAGACTCTTGATGCGCTTCATGCGTCTGTGGTTGTTCCTTCTACGGTGGAGGCGCAACTCGTTCATGGCGAAAAGTTAGCACGTTCTTCATTCACATTACGTCTATCCAGCAATATCGACGGCCGGCATCAGGGTGCTTATGGACCTAATCTGCCGGGAGTTTTTTGCGCTTGCAATGGTAGTCCTCAGCTCACGAGCTGGAGGGTTTTTTGAGCGGGTGGCAGGCCGGACAGCGCTTGGAAAAATGTGTTAACTGCAGTCTTCAGCGATAACAATACACAGTAGTAATAACCCTACTGTCTATATAGACGGTCCGTTTGCTAAGTGTTGGAAAAACCTACTAGTTGATGTAAGTGTGAAATCTTGTAAGTCATTGACAAAATTACGTTTGTATTGCCTTGCCAAGGCGAGGGTCGAGGGTTCAAATCCCTTTTCCCGCTCCAATTTTTCAATAACTTCCTTACAAGGCATTTCCTCCCGCTTCACTCCATAGGCGGTTTATAGGCGGTCCATGGCCCAAGGTCGTCCAATTGACCTTTTGTGGGACAACCTTTTCAATGCCAGAAACTGTTCCCTGAGGGCTCTCTTATTCAGGGTACAGTTGAATGAGGTTACACAGGAGTTACCCCCTACGCGGTGGTGCTGTTCGACGTGCCAGGCCGTTAGGATCTGCCTGCCGGATGCTGATATCCCACGAACCGCCTGATCGGTTGTTTGCGGTAACAAAGAAGTAGCCCGCCTCATGAATCAGGGGCTTGTCAGAACCCTCCTTAGGTCGAGTGAGTCTGTCGAGATGAGCTCGGCCTCGAAAACGTTTACTACATCCGCTTTACGTAAAGCGTAAAACCATGATAGCCTAGATACCATGATCCGAGGGTTTCGGGACAAAAAGACGGAACGGTTCTTCGCGGGAGAGGCGGTTCGGGAATTCTCCAGCTTCAGGAAGATCGCAGAGCGGAAGCTTACAATGCTCGATAGCGTCGCCGATCTGAAAGACCTGCTGGCATCAGCCGGAAATCGATTAGAGAAGTTGAAAGGAGACCGAGCTGGACAGCATAGCATCAGAATCAACGATCAGTGGCGAATCTGTTTTCTTTGGAAGGCAGACGGGCCGTATGAAGTCGAAATCACCGATTACCACTGAAGGGGAACAACATGATTAAGAATGGCATCCGGCCGGTTCATCCCGGTGAAATTCTGCTGGAAGAGTTCATGAAACCGTCGGATCCTCCGATTAACGCTAATATGCTTGCCAAGGCCCTTGAGGTTCCGGCGAATCGAATCACGGCGATTATCAAAGAACAGCGGGGGATTACGGGCGATACCGCCGTGCGTCTAGCGACGTTTTTCAACACGACCGCTGAATTTTGGATGAATCTGCAGAAAACGTATGAGCTGCGGCTTGCTGAAAAGGCCCTGCCTGTGAAAGTGAAGCGACATATTGAAGAGCAAAGAAGTGTTCTCGTGTCTGCTTAATAAGAAGGTCACTACCAAGCAGTGGAAATACCTTTCACTGGCAGTTCATCGACATACTCAGTTTCTCGTCCGCTGGTCAATTGTCTGAGGCCGAAGATCAACTACTTTCCCTCTGCAGGTGGTCTGTATGGGCGACAGGGAGAGAATTGCAGTTTGTACGCGTTCGGCTTTGGTGGGCCGTGTAGGTGTGTCTTCTGCTCAAACCGGCCACCGATCCACACCAAAGCAGCCACTCAAATTGCTGCAAACCAGCCGCCCTACTGTTCTGAACGGCTGCTTCCGACCGAGGCCGTGTGAAAACAGAAATGCCGAGCGAGTGAACTCTTTGTACCTGCGGCATTGGGGCTCAGTTTGACTTGGCGTGGCGGACAGGCTGTTCAGTTTGGCAACAAGACCGAGCTTGCTACCCTGTCATGGCCGCCATCAGGGGTTTTACGCCGAAGATTCGCATGGTGCGCTTCAGGTTGTACGCCAGCACGTGCAAACTCATCTCCGTGTTGACCTTGGGCAACGTCCTCATCAGGAAATGCGTCGCCCCCATCCACGCCTTGAGCGTGCCGAAGACGTGTTCCACGGTCTGTCGGCGTAGTTTCATGGCGTTCGGCGTTCGATCAAGCCGATCCTGCATGGCTTCCAGGACAGATTCATGTTCCCAGCGCGAGATACGCCGGTAGTCGCCCGTGGTGCAGTGTGCTTTCAGTGGGCAGCGCGGACAAGCCGAGGACCAGTATCTGTGCTGTGTGAAGCCGCGTTCAAGGCTCGTCATGCGATAGATTGCGTGCTCCCCGGCAGGGCAGCGGTAGGCGTTGCGCTCGGGGAGGTAGACGAAATCACGCTTGTCGAAGAGGCCCGCCGCTTTGTTGTTGGAGGTCAGCGGCTTGGGCACCAAGGTGGCGATCCCGTGCTGCTCGCATTCCCGGATTTGCTCGCCATTGAAATAGCCCCGGTCGGCCAGCGCCGTGAGGCGTGCTTGGCCGGTCGCCTGCGCCGCTTGTTGGGCCACAGCCGAGAGCTGCTGACGGTCATGTCCGTGGTTCGTCACCTCGTCAGTCACGATCAGATGGTGTTTCGTGTCCACGGCGATTTGCACATTGTAGCCCACCATGCCGGTGCCGCGACCGCTCGTGGCCATGGAGCGGGCGTCCGGGTCGGTGAGTGAAATCTGGCCATCGGGCGCGTCACGCATGAGCGCACCAATTTCATTCAGGCGCTGGATCTGCGTGTTGACGGTCTGCAGTTTCTCCTTTAGATGATGCACTCGGGCCTCGGGCACCAACGCGGGATCGCGATCGGCTCGATCCAGTTCGGTGAGGTAGCGTGCGATACTGGCTTCGAGTTGCTCGATACGGGCTTGGAGCTTCGGTCGGTGAAGTTCTTGTCGCGATTGTTCACGGCCTTGAACTTGCTGCCGTCGATGGCGACAAGGGCGTCGGAAAACAGGTTGAGCCGCCGGCACAGCAGGACGAATTCGCGGCAGACGCGACGGATCGCCGCGCCCTGGTCTTTCCGGAAGTCCGCAATGGTCTTAAAGTCAGGCCGTAACCGAGTGAGCAACCACATCAGCTCGACATTGCGCTGGGCCTCGCGTTCCAGGCGCCGGCTGGACTGAATCCGATTGAGGTGCCCGTAGATATAGAGCTTGAGCAGCACCGCGGGATGGTAGTACGGTCTGCCGGTCGCTTCCGGTTGGACGCCATCAAACCCCTGCTTGGCCAAGTTGAGCCCGTCGACGAAGACGTCAACCACACGAACGGGATTGTCCTCGGCGATGTAGTCCTCAAGTGACTCCGGAAACAGGGTGTGTTGCGACCGGTCTTGACCTGCAATGAAGCGCTTCATCAGATACACCTCGTGAGGCGAGTGGACTGTACCGATGAGATCCGTCGTAGCATCGTCACCAGGGGAGCGTGTTCATGTGGTGGAAAATACAACGTATCGAGCGGCATCGCAATGGCAACCGACTCCCGAATGAATTGCTACAGTCCACTCGGTCAATGAAGTATGTGACGTGGACAAGAACGAACTGCCTATACGGATGCGGCCCACGTTTTCACACAGCCTCGACCCAAAGCAGACCTACACGACTGACCACTACCAGAAGGGGGGCTTACGCCGATCCGCATACGACGACGATCTCACCGCAGTACTAGAGCAGGAACTTGTCCTGCGGCAATGGGTTAGGGTTGGCGATCGGTGCTTGCCGCCTATTTAGGCAGAAGTGGACAATCTGCCGTAACGGGATTATACAATCCGTCCAAACATTGTTACATGGCAATGCTAGGTTCGACTTGATTCATGTCAGACCCCTTTCGACATCTGCAAAGCGTCATCGATGACTTGAATCTTTCTCTCTCGATCTATGACAGCTTCACGTCGCAGATTCTCAAGTCCACG
>Ga0268299_1001950_pt1 | contig 28929 bp, 30 predicted proteins | sample NOBtaG_FD_193484 | JGI IMG/M metagenome (GOLD analysis project Ga0268299, IMG submission 193484) | Activated sludge microbial communities from bioreactor in Nijmegen, Gelderland, Netherland - NOB reactor | ecosystem: Engineered > Bioreactor > Aerobic > Activated sludge | place: Netherlands...
TCTTTTCGGACGCGATGAACCGTCGGATGCTGTTCCATGGCGCTCGCAATTAAGTCTTCGAGGTTCAGTTCTCGTCGAGATGATACGAAGTCACCTTGGACACCGAAGTTTTTGCCGAGCACACCACCGGTTAGCGCATTTAGTCGAGACCGCGCGACAACCAAGGTGTGTTGAGCGTGATTTAGATCATTGCCGACCTTTTGAACTTCCACATTTGCTTTCAGGGTTTCAAAAGGTCTCGCCTGCCCGGCATCCACGCGCGCTTTGACGCCGCGGTGGAAGTCCTCCACGATGGCAAGAGCTTCCATGATCAATTGCGCATTGCGCTGGGCGAGAAGTAGTTGGTAGAAAGCGATTTTGACATCAGCAAGGACATTCAACCGAGTCGCATCAACAGCCGCCTGAGATCCGGCCAACCCGGCCTCCGCCGCCCGCTGGCGGGCTTGGCGCATACCGGGCCACTCCAACGGTTGGCTCACCGTTACGCCACGCTCGAAGAACTGGGTATTCCCGAGAGACTCGCGGGTTCTGCCCGGTCCGAAAGTTCCGTCAATGGATGGATTTGGATAGGCCGACGCGGTTGATTGAAGCCCTCGACCTCGCGTGACTAGGCTGGCCGCTTCCTGTAAACCCGGGTTGGACTGGAGGGCCAAGCCGAGCATTTCCTCTAAGCGGTAGGACCGACTCTCCTGAATTTGCGCCAGGGCCACTGCGCCGGTGAGGAGGACCGGCAAGAGGACTCCGGCAAAAAGCAAAGCTCGTAGCAGCGGATGTACCATGACAACTCCTCCTTACTTGTGAGGACAGCTACCTGCGCATAAACCAGCCAACACAGGTCTTGCATCGTCAAATCGATAAAGCTTCGTCACTATCTGTCCTCTCCCTTTAGTAACAGTAAAGTGGCAACGATGACGTAGGCTACAACCCACTTGATGTTCTCGATGTCCGACGACACGAACTGCGATACCGGCTGATAACTAAAGAGGAGGATCACCAACATCGCAACCCCCACCCAATTCCACCAGCGCATCTCCATCATGAAATTAGCTCCTTTCATCCTTGCGCTCTTAGAGCATCTATTCGCCTCATCGCAAAATCAGGAATCAGGATAGGTCGCGGTCCGGACCTCCTCGTATTAACAATACGACTGCAACAATGACATAGACTGCAACCGGAATAGCCCACAGGATCTTCGTGCTATCAAATTCCGTGTCGAACCCTAGGAACAGCCATATCGGCTCAGCAGCGATGATAAAGATCGCTAACATCACAAATCCCACCCAATTGGACCCACGCATTCCCATCATGATGAATTTGTCCTTTCGTTCACCTCTCTGCCTTGTATTGAGCCATAGTTTCTGCGCACTCAATACGGATAGAGAGACGCCAAAAGCTAAATGCTCGTATAGTGCATGAAGCTTCCGCATTGCCCGCATGGCAGACAATGCTTGCCTGTTACGTTATGCAAACAGCTGGCGTGTTAGACGCTGAGAGGAGGATGGAAGAGAAACACGACGAAGGTCGGCACGTAGAGCGTGGGACTTGAGCTTGCTTTATCTGTGCGAGGAGAGAGGATCTCAGGAAGGGGAAGGAACACCGACTGGAATACAAAATGACAAGGACACCCATGATCCGACACGTTCCCCTCAGGAGACGGAGAACTATCCACCAGTTCAGCTTGTGTTGAGAGGATCGCACCTTGCCACTCACCCAGACACGAGAGACCCGTGAGTTGAACTCCAAGCAGGAGAACCAGCCCGATAAGCAACAAAGTTGAGCGTCTCGGCGTTAACATAGGTCTCACTAATATAACATAGCCGCTAACTCGAATCCGCCTATTCTTCATAAACTCTGCGCCCGTACAACCGGTATTTCTTTTGCTTCAGTTTTTCAATTACATCCATAAGATAAAGAGCTCTCGCCACGTTCGGCGACGTAAGGAGTTTATTACCATTTCTCTATTCTACAAAAGGGCAATTACGCCTCTATGAACCGAAGTCCCAGTAATTAGGTCTTTTTCTTTCTATTTTCTGTCGTTTCGGGTTTGCCTTTAGGAGCACATCAAAAGTAAGCGGATGCAGTGAAATCGGTTTGGCTTTAGGCAGGAGTGTCTCCTACTTGGATCAGTTTCTTCCTAACTCTCCTCAGTATCGCCTCGGCAAGTTGAGAACGTAACACGAGGTGCACTCAGCCGATTCAGCAAGCATCACCGATAGCAACAAGCTGCGTAAGAGTCATGGCATTTCTCCTCTCTCATTGGCCGGCAGAGATTTGCCCCGCCACAACGCATACAATAGCGGAATGACGAACAGCGTGAGTATGGTTGAACTGACCATCCCGCCGATCATCGGTGCGGCAATCCGTTTCATCACATCGGCCCCGGTGCCGGTGGTCCACATGATCGGAAGTAATCCGCCCATGATCGCCGCCACCGTCATCATCTTGGGCCGGACACGTTGAACCGCACCCTCCATAATGGCATCGCGAAGATCCTGCGCCGTGGCCATGCGATCTTCCCGCGCACGCCGCTCATACGCTTCTTCGAGATAGACGAGCATGACCACGCCCGTCTCCGCCGCCACGCCGGCCAGCGCAATGATGCCCACCCAGACCGCCACGCTGAGGTTGTAGCCCAGGTAATCGAGGTACCAGACGGCTCCGATCACGGCGAAGGGAACGGACAAGAGCACGATCAGCGATTTCACGAGCGATCGGAAATTGAGGTACAGGAGCAACAGAATCACGGCCAGGGTCACAGGGATCACCAGCTTCAATCGCTCTTCCGCCCGCACCAGATGTTCGTATTGCCCGGTCCAAATCAGCCGGTAGCCGGATGGAAGTGTGACCAGTTCACCGACTGCTCGTTGGGCGTCATGGACATAGCCGCGCAAATCACGGCCGCTGACCGATACCGACACCAGGCCGGCGAGCGATCCCGCCTCATCCGCGATCGACGGGGGCCCCTGCGTGATCACCATTTCCGCGATTTGGCCGAGAGGGATCTGCGCGCCGGTCGGCGTGGGAATCAGCACCCGTTTGAGCCTGTCTGGATCGTCGCGCAACTCACGTTTGTAGCGAACATTGACCGGATACCGTTCCCGCCCCTCAACCGTGGTCGTCACGGTTTCTCCCCCGATGGCCGAACTGATCACCGCTTGCACATCGCCCACCGTCAGGCCATAGCGGGCCGCCTCTCGTCGGTTCACGATTAAATCCAAGTAATAGCCCTCATTGAGCCGTTCGGCGAAGGCGCTCTTGGTGCCGGGCACGGTTGCCAAGGCCTGTTCGATCTCGATGCCGATTCGCTCGATCGTCTTTAAATCCGGTCCCAGCACCTTGATCCCGACGGGGCTTCGGACGCCGGTCGTGATCATCTCCGTGCGTGTCTGGATCGGCATCCACCAAATGTTCGGAAAACCGGGAATGCGCAGCTTTGCGTCCATCTCGTCCAACAGCTTGTCCCAGGTCATGCCGGCTCGCCAGTGTGCTTCCGGCTTGAGAGTGACCGTGATCTCGGCCATTCCCACGAAGGCCGGATCGGTCGCGGTCGGGGCCTTCCCCATTTTGCCGAACACCCGTTCCACTTCCGGGAAGGTCGTGAGCAACTGATCCTGAATCTGCAAGACCTTCGTCGCTTCCGGGATCGAAAGACCTGGAACGGTGGTTGGCATGTAGAGAATCGTCCCTTCATTCAGCGGCGGCATGAACTCCGCGCCGAGTCGAGAGAACACCGGCACCGTGATGGCCACTGCCGCGACTGCTATTCCCACGGTGAGCCACCGGACTCGCAGCGCGCCTGAAAGGATGGGCCGATACAGGGCAATGAGCCACCGGTTCAGCGGATTCGTGGCTTCAGGGCGAACCTTGCCACGAATCAACAACACCATCAGGACGGGCGCCAGCGTCACCGAAAGCGCGGTGGCAAAGAGCATCGAAAAGGTCTTGGTATAGGCCAGGGGCGTGAAGAGCCGTCCTTCCTGAGCTTCCAGGGCAAAGATCGGAAGGAACGATACAGCGATCACTAGCAGTGAGAAGAACAGGGGTCGCCCGACCTCTTTCGCGGCAGCGATGATGATTTCCGCCCGGTTGCCTGAGGGAGATTGCTCCAACCGTTTATGGGCGTTCTCTACCATCACAATAGCGGCATCGACCATGGCTCCGATGGCGATGGCGATCCCGCCCAGTGACATGATGTTAGACGTAATCTTCAAGTAGGCCATCGGAATAAAAGCGAGCAGCACCGCCACTGGGAGAATGAAGATGGCCACAAGGGCGCTTCGAACATGAAACAGAAAGACCAATGCGATCAGGCTCACGATCACACTTTCTTCAAGCAGTTTTTCGCGGAGGACGGCAATCGCGCGATGAATGAGATCGGACCGATCGTAGGTAGGGACAATGTACACGCCTCCGGGCAAGGCCGGGGCGATTTCCTCCAGCCTGGCCTTGACCCGCTCGATCACTGCGAGCGCATTCTCGCCGGCCCGCATGATCACGATCCCGCCGACCGTCTGGCCCTTGCCGTCCAGTTCGGCAATCCCTCGCCGCTGATCCGGACCGAGTTGAACACGCCCGATGTCTCGCACGAGAATCGGTGTGCCTCGTCCATCCGTGCCGACCGGAATCAGCTCAATCTCATCAGTCGAGCGCAGGTAGCCTCGCCCTCGGATCACGTATTCGGTGCTGGCCATCTCCAACACTCGGCCACTCACCTCCGCGTTACTGTTGCGGACAGCTTCGATGACCTTCTGAATCGGCAGTCGATAAGCTGCCAATGTGTTGGGGTCCACTTCGATTTGGTATTGTCTGACGAATCCACCGATCGATGAGACCTCTGCTACGCCTGGCACACTCTCCAATTGGTAACGCAGGTACCAATCCTGAAGGCTCCGGAGCTGCGCCAAATCGTGCGTCCCGGACTCGTCCACCAACGCGTACTGATAGACCCACCCCACTCCGGTTGCATCCGGCCCCAAGGTCGGTGTGACGCCGATCGGCAACTTGCCAGTGAGCTTCTGGAGATATTCGAGAACACGACTTCTTGCCCAGTAGAGATCGGTTCGGTCTTCGAAGATCACATAGACATAGGAGACGCCGTATTCCGAGACACCTCGGACCCGTTTGACCCTGGGACCCGCGAGCAGAGAGGTCACGACCGGGTACGTGATCTGATCTTCAATGAGGGTTGGGCTTCGTCCCTGCCACTCGGTATAGACGATCACCTGAACGTCCGAAAGGTCAGGAATGGCATCCAGAGGAACTTGAAACAGGGCCCACAGGCCCCAGCTGGTCAGCAGCAACACACAGAGGATAACGAGCACCGGATTGCGTGCACTCCCTTCGATGAGTCGCGCGATCATTGTTTTTCACCCTCCCACCCCGCGGGTTCCGAGACGCCCGCGTTTCTCAACTACATGCCTCTCCCTGCGACCAGGAATTGAAACTTTTCAATAACCGGTGGTTGGCCTGGTATGACCACGTTGGCGGTCACGACCCAAGTACCGCCCATGCCGAACATCACCTTGCCTCCATAGACCCCGTCTTTGATGTGCGAAGCTGTGACCTTTGAATCGGTCATACCTGGCATCGGCATGGTATAGACGAAGAAGACTTGCGCATTGGTCACTGGTTTGCCGCTCGGATCTGTCACCCTGAGCCTGAGGAGCAGCTCACCCGCCTTAGGGGTTTGGGGAAGGGTCGTGAAGGTTAAGATGTATCCGGCTACCTTGCGAGTTTCAGAGTTGGCTTCAGCTGAACCCGAATCCATACCCTCCATGCCTTTCATCCCTTGCATGCCTTTCATGTCCTCTCTCCCCTGCATGCCGGACATACCTTCCATCTTGGCTTCATAGGCGCCGCGCATCTGCCAGTCGCCCATGCCGATCCGGCCCATCATGCTCTGCATGCTCGAGGCCGATGCCAATTTACTTTCCGCGTCCAACAAGAAATTGGCCGAGGTGACAATCCGGTCTCCTTCTTTGAGTCCTTCCATTACTTCCACAGCATCTTGACTCCGGCGCCCCAACTTGACCGAAACAGGCTCATACCGACCTTGCCCCCGATCCATGAATATGAGTTGGCGAAGCCCGGTCTCCAGTACGGCTTCCTTTGGCACGACTAAAGTCCTGACCACATCCGTCTGCAAGGTCACGTTCCCATACATGCCTGGCTTCAGCTTCAGTTCAGGATTCGGAAATTCAACCCGCACTCGCACTGTGCGGGCTTCGGTATTCAACGTCGGGTAGATATAAGTCACCTTTCCACTGAACGTTTCTCCCGGATAGGCGGCGAAGGTGACCGAAGCCGGTTGAGCGACTTTCACGGCAGCCACGTCTGACTCATAAATATCGGCATGGATCCAGACCGTCGAGAGATCCGCGATCTCGTACAGTGTCGTACCCGGCTCCACATATTTCCCAGGCAAGGCCTCACGTTTCATCACGATACCGGAGGAAGGAGCGTAGACCGTGAGCACCGGCTCGGCTTGGCCGCGCCGCTCAAGAGCCGCGATCTGTGAATCGGTCACATCCCAGAGTCGCAAGCGCTCCCGCGCACTCGCCACGAGCGCATCGGCGTTGGCTTTTGCATCGTCGAGCGGGCTTTCGGCCAGTTGCGCCTGCGTTTTCAGGGCAAGGAGATACTCGTCTTGCGTGGCCAAGAGATCCGGCGAGTAGACAGTGAAGAGCGGTTCACCTTTGCGTACCGGTCGACCGATCGAATCGACGAACACCTTTCGAATCCACCCGGAGATTTTCAGCGTGACTTGAGCAAGGCCCCGTTCGTCGTAGCCGACCGTGCCGACCGTACGGATCTCTTCCTGCAGCGTTGCGTGGGCTATCGGGGCACTGCGGACGCCGATCAACTGTCTTGTCACAGCCGGAACAGTCACAGCCCCGGACGGATCGTCAGACATGCCCGGCATTGATTCCTTGCCTCTCATGGATTTCGCACCTTCCATCGGCATCCCTTTCATGTCGTCCATGGCCCCCATCCCTTTCATGCCTTTCATCCCTTCCATGGACATGCCTTCCATCTCATGGCCCTTCATCTCTCCACTGCTCTTCATCCCCGACATGTTTCCCATCATCCGATGCGCGGCGAAGAATCCGGCTGTGATTCCGACGAACAAACTGACGACTGCAACACTGATAACAGAACTTTTTCTGCGCATGTCCTGATTCATGGCCATTCCTCCCCTTTTAGCTGTTTCCATTCAGATCGGTTCCGATCACCTGTTCGAGTTCTGCGAGTCGGTGTTCCCGCTCGACCAGCGCTCGGTAGTACTCATGCTGAAATCCTCGCCAGGCCCGCTGGGTATCAATAAGATCCAGAAACCCTCCCTTTCCCACGCGATACCCCGCTCGCGCTGCTTCAAGATTCTGTACGGCCTGGGGTAGGATCGTGGTGTGATACAACCTCGCCACCTGTTCACTCGCCCGGACCTTGGCCAAGAGGTCGTTGACCTGAAAACGAGTTAGGTTTTCCAGCTGGTGCCGTTGTGCCTGGGCAGCTGCGACAGACGCCATGGCTTCTTGGACGCCTGCGTCATACTTCGGCTTCGTCCAGAATGCGAAGGGAATGGTCATCGCCACATAGGCGCCGAATCCATCGTTGGCTTGAAAATTCTGGAAACGCTGAAACGCCACGTTGAAGTCCGGGTAGTACTGACGCAGAGCCAGTGCGCGGGACTGCTCGCCGTGTTGGACCGCCAGTTCGGCGGCTTTCAACTCCGGTCTGGCGTTCAAGGCGAGACGGTGCAGCTCGTCGATGGTGGTGTCGAGCAGCGTTAGAGATGGTTCCTGGGGAATGCCCAAGGGTGATAGGGGGGCTCGGTCCAAAAGTGTATTCAGTAGCGCTGCGGCGGTCTCGCGACGCTGTTCCAGAACGGGAAGTTGCTGGTGCAACACAGACAGCTCGACCTGGGCTTTGAGCACATCAGCCTGCGATCCCTTTCCAATCCGGAACTTTGCGTTCGTAATCTCGACGAACTGCCTGAGCAATTCGACCTGTTCATGATGAATCTGGATCGTCTTGTGCGCGAGAAACAGATCGTAGTAGGCCTGTTTGAGACGGGCCACCAGTTCCCGCTCCTTGGTGCGCAGCGCCTGTTCGGTCATCTCGGCCGACCGACTCGCTATTTCGCCCTTCAGAGCCAGTTTGCCGGGGAATGGGAGATTCTGCGAGAGACCGAAGATGCTGTTCTGTGTCTGCGTGACGTTGAAGGTCTGCGGAAAATTCCACAAGTGGACAGACAGGGTGGGGTCATCCAGCGACCGAGCCTGGGCAATCCGATTCGTGGCAGCCTCCCATTGCTTGCGCGCCGCCACAAGTTCTGGATTTCTGGCCAAGGCTTCCGGGATCAAGCCTGATAACACCAAGGACGGTTGTGCAATCTGATCGACAGCATGGACGACATGGCGTCCATCTATCGCGAAGGTCATGCTCAGGACGGTTATGGCCAGCAGCAAAAATCGAATTGAACGAGTCATGGGATGGTCCTCCCCAAGAGCTTTCCTGCCCACGCCTGTCGCGGATCTCGAACCCCGTCTTGCTACAGAAGCAGCGGCGGGATGAACCGAGGTTCAGCGCGGGGCAGATCACGCGATCATGAAACGCTATAAGGGAAAACCGAGAAGATCAGATGCGAAGCACTGTGCTTGGGAGAGACTGATGCGGAGGAGAACTCGATTCGAGAGATTGATAGGGGTGGAAGATACGTTGGAGTTGACGGCCTACAGTTGGAAGCGTCGGCAGAATATGGTCCGCCGACCAATGATGGTCCATGTGCAACAAAGACAACTGTGGGGAGGACTCTACCCCCAGAGTTTTGAAGGCATCACACAATTGCCGAGCAGACTGCTCAATGGGGGTTGAACAGCCGTTTGCCATTGAGGCGTCGGTGGTTCCCGATAGCGGTAGGAGACAGGCGTAGGCATTGAAACTAAACGCCAGCAGGAACACCACAATGGTTACGGCGAGTAAGGATCGGGAGTGATGGTAACCTAATCGCATAGCGTCAGTCTATCCCTCGTCCATGTTATCCGTCAACGGTATTTCTCATACATAAGCCTTCGATCGGCAAATGCAAACAAATCCACCATCCTTCTGGGTGGACGGGGAGAAATCTACTCCAGCGGCATGCCGGCTCATGAGGCTCCTTCCTCATCAGGCTGGTTCCTATCGTCATTCTTACAACAAGCGGACGTCTCTGAGCCTGTCTGACCATCTACACAGTCTTTATACGCCGCGTAAGCCTTGAGAGCCCATTCCTCACCAGGGCAACCTTGCATCGTCATCGCGACTTCGAGGAATTCAACGAATTCTTCCCGAGTGATTCCCTGGTCGCAGGCCAGCCGTACGTAGGCTCGAATACAAGGTTCGCAACGGATCGCGATGGAGATGCCCGTTGCGGCAAGCAACTTGTACTTCGCGGCCACGGCCCCATCCCGGTACGTCTGCTGCCGCATGCGCAATAGCCCTCCGGTAACCACGGGACTCAGCTTCCGCAGTTCGGCAAACAGACCGTTCGCAGTATTCGTCTCCTGCATCATGACCACGCCTCCTTCAAGTTCGTAGCCCGACAATGGATGACCGTTGTCTATTTATCGCGCACCTGAGCTCGGTATTTCGACAACGGGTTGCCAGCCGCCTCAACGGCCCTAATCAACGTGTCCACGTTTGTCTTCAGAGGATCAAACGTCACTGACGCGCGGGCATCAGAATAATCGGGGAACACGATCCACTTTTTTCCCGTGCTGAGTCCTACCTCGCTGACGCCAGGCACCTTGGCTAGGGCGGCTTTGACATCCTTGACGCACCCTCCGCAGGTCATCCCATCGATCTGCAAAGTGACTGTCTGCTGGCTTTGGCTCTCAGCCACAAGTCCCTGGAATCCGGCCAGGCTCACGGTCACAACACCGATCACGATCATCGTGTGAACAAGTCTCCACATAGTCGGTTTCCTCCTATCCATCGCCTCACTTCCCCAGTAGGGGAAGGACCGAACAAAAAGTGACGCCCAATAGCCCGCATCTTTCGCTTTCCGGAGAATCATAGGCCCAACCAATAAGGCGCTAGAACCAACACCAGCGCCAACGACGCCATGATCCAAAGCCATGTCCTGTTCCGACTCTTCAGACTCCCCTGAGCACACACTTCTCCTGGCGCACATCGCGCTGACTCTGGCTTTCTATAGGCAAGATAAAAGCCGATGCCCAACAGAAGTATCGTCAGGCCGATGAAGGTCGGTCGAAACGGTAAGAGACCTTTCAGAAATCCAGCTGTACCGACCCAAAATCCCGTGGCCCCGACTCCCACACCAAGTGCGACGAAGACCATCGGGCCGATGCAGCACACAGAGGCCAACAACGCGGCACTCAATCCACCAATCGAGAGTATCGTCACAGGGCCGCTTGGCGGTTTGGACCCGGAAGCGCGTTCCTGATACGGACGCATGACCATCATCTCCTTGTTTTGCCCCCTACCTGCCCTCCTATTTCCTTATCCAGTCTTTTGAGAATTGGGCAATGATCAGTCGGCTGCCCCGCCCGGCACGTGCGGATCAAACTTTGAAGGGCCCGCGAGAGCGCCAGTAAATCCCGTGTCTTCGCTTCCACCTGTTTGAGCTTTGCCTGTGCCTTCACCTGAATTGTCCCACACCGTGCGACTGAGCTGACCCGGAGATTCAATAAATCATTGACCTCACGAAGGGTAAACCCTAACGCCTGCGCATTCTTGATGAAGCGCAGTCGCCTCAACGCATCGTCAGAGTACACTCGGTATCCAGACGCTTTACGGTCTGTCGGCTGGAGCAGGTTGCGCCGCTCATAGTAGCGAACGGTCTGCACGTTCACGCTCGCCATCTTGGCAAGTTGTCCGATCGTCAGTCCCAAGGCCATGGCGTAACCCTCTTGTCGAATGGTAAACCCTGTACCATGGTACCGAGTCAATGGGATACAGGAACAGCAGCTACCATGACGATTACTCTGTTGTCTGATGACCACCTACTGCTTCACCACCACCCAAGGAACCGCCACCGTAATCCGCCTTCATTTCCATCCTTCACAAGCGGGACACGTTCATCAAGGTATCGTAGACAGGTGCCTTCTCGCGTCACAACCTGTTGGAGCGGTCCTGCGACCTTTCACACAAACCCACCATGAGTCTCTCTCACCGACAAGAAGCGCGGCCCAAGAACGTGTGTGCGGCTAACAGGTGTCCGTGGAAGGACCATCGAGGAGCGGCGAGAAGATCTGAGCAGGAGCTTCACAGCGGCCAGCCCTGATCGGCAAAACTATAGAGACGGTCGTCACCAAGAATGAGATGGTCGAGCAGCCGGATGCCCAGGAGGTCTCCAGCTTCCCGCAGTCGTGTGGTGAGTGTCCGATCCTCGGCGCTCGGCGTGGGATCTCCGGACGGATGATTGTGGACGGCAATGATCGCACAGGCGTTGAGGAGGATGGCCGGTTTGAAGACTTCACGAGGATGCACAAGGCTGAGAGTGAGTGACCCGATCGAGACGATGTTCACGCCGATGCTGACGTTCTTGGCATCGAGACAACAGACAAGGAACTGCTCACGATCGAGACCAGCAAAGCATGGGCGCAGCGCCGCAGCCGCCGCAGCGGAATCGCGAAGCAGACCGCAGGGAGCGGTGTGGCCACCCTCAGAAACGAGCGTGACCCGGTAGCGCGGAATAAAACGTGGAACGGGAAGTCGGTTGACGGATTGTTTGGCCATGGTGGCACCTCCTGCATGTTGAACGAACTGGCGCTTTCGCAGAAACCCAAGCGCCAGGGCAGGACAACGGAGGTGACAGGGCGAGGACTGCCGAAGAAGCACGGGCGGATGAGCACTCCGCAGCGGCAGTGACAGGCTCTCGCTGGCGCGAGCGCTGCATCAGACGATCCGCGCGCGGCAGGCCACCGCCTGACATGGCAAAACAATTCCGATCGACCGACGATGACAGATGAACGCGCCTGTTTCAGTGCGATCGGACATGGACGGAGTGCCGTAATTGGCAGAGCGAAGAGGATTAGCAAGAGAAGATACGTCGATGTGGAACCGAGCATGAAGAGAGTGATGGGGACTATTGCGGGGATGGCTCCACAAGCACGAGACGCGCTGAGCGCTTCACTCCACCGTCACCTGCCCATGCGTGTCGCATCATTCCCTTCAGGCAGCAAGGGTGCTGCCCCTGGTCCGAAGACCAGAGGCAGCCGTGAGGCGGCTACACCACGTGCTCACGAACCCACTGCTCGGCTTGCGCGACTACAGTCGCGACAGCGGAGAGGTCGTTCTTGCCGAACGAGCCGGAGCTCTTCGGAAGCCCCTCGGCATCCATGAAGGTGCGGGACAGCGTGATCGCGTGAAACGCGCCGCGCTTGCCCTCATTCCTCCAGATCGACGCACGCACGGTTGCGCACTGAAACGATTGGACGGGACGTGATACTTGAGTGGCCATGGTGAAACCTCCTGTGTGAGTGTGAATGTGGCTCTCTCACAGGCGGGGGAGAGCCCAGACACACGGCAGGAGGGATGGAGTCGGGCCGTCGAACGGCTGGCTCGGCGACAGGCAGCGGGCATGCCCGTGGGCGGAGACGGGCGAGACCGGTGCAGCCGAGCCAGAACAAGCGGAGACCGGCCCAGCGGACCAGGCCACGAACGAGCACGCCCGGATCGAGTCGAGGGGCACCCGTGCCGGCGAGTGGCGGAGGAAGGGCAAGCACACACAATGGCACCGGGATAGAGGCAGATAGGCGATGCTGCGGTGCGGCTGGGACAACACCTCTTCAAGGTTGCCACTCTGACGGTGGTCTGCTGATCCTGACGGCCGTCCCGGTCGTTCGCTCCTACGCGGCTGAACGGCGGGACCGTGGTCTCGGAAGAATGCGGATCAGGCGGCGTTGGCCGCGCTTTTTCTCGCGGGCATAAATTTCAAGCTCACAGTCCATCGCCTGGACGTAGCCCTGAAGAGTCGAGAGGCGCCAGTCGCTCCGGTTCTCGAGCCGTGACACGGCAGCTTGTTGAAGCCCAAGCGTCTTCGCCATGGTGGCTTGCGATCGCTTGAGGGCGCGCCGCAACTCCTGGAGTGTCATTTCCTCGGCGAGGATTTGCGCCGCACGCGCCTCAATGGCCTTACGGCGTTTCTTTGGGAGCGTGTTCATCAGATCTCGATGCGTGATCATCATGAGTCCTCCTTGCGGTGCGTTGACCGCTGTTCCATCTGCATGGTCCGCACATGGTCACTGAATTCCCGGTCCGCGAGCGGAATGTTGCGGCGATACCACTGCTTATCTCCCGTCTTGATGCCTCCCAGAAGCAAGACTGCGCGGCGCGCTGGATCGAACGCGAACAAAATGCGCACGGGGTCTCCTTTGAACTGAACGCGAAGCTCTTTCATGTTCGGATGCGTGGACTCCTTGATATGATCCACGCGTGGCCGTCCGAGATTCGGACCCAACCTGCTGAGCACCTCGACATGTGCGAGAACTTCTGCTTGTAGGGCCATCGCACATTGATCGAGCCACGCGGAGAATCGCGGGCGATAAATAACGGTCCACTCTTTCATCTGCTCAACATCTCTTCGTCAAGGATATTACAGACAGAACATATTCCACAAGTGTAATAATGTGTGTCCTCTCGCGTGAGAGGCCCTGGCGTACGTCACTCTTCCCTTTACTCTCGTCGACACACTTCAATCATGTGCTCGCCGCAGCTACGTAGTGCCCACAGGCTTGCACTAAAAACTGAACCTCACTACATGTCACCCCCGTTTGGTGATGAGTGCGAGCAGAAGGCTCTGCAAACTCGCCACAGAGGCCACTTCACAGAAAGGAAGGGAAGATGGAAGAGGTGATGAGGGGAGCGGATGTGACAAATGAGCGTACGTCAGGGACAGGGACCTTTCGAGGGATCAGCCGAGGAAATGGGCGTCTGATCGCCGCCGCCTCATGGCTTCTCGGGGTGGTCATCCTGTTGGAATCGGACCCGGCCTGGGCCCAGATCACCAAGGTGAACACCGTGATGCAGAACGTGCAAACGGTCCTGACGAGTGTGGCGGTGACACTCTTTACCGTCGCCATCATGTGGGCGGGGTTCAAGATGGCCTTCAGCCATGCCCAATGGTCCGACGTGAGTAACGTCGTGATCGGGGGCATATTGGTGGGCGGCGCTGCGGGCATCGCGGCTTGGTTGATCAACTAGCATGGACGGATTTCGCGATCCCATCTTCACCGGTTGCACGAGGCCTGCGATGTTGGGCGGCGTGCCGATCGTACCGCTGATTCTGATCGGTGGCCTGACCCTGTTGCTATCGGTCTGGCTGTACTACCTCGTGAGCGGCTACGTCTCGCTTGGGATTGTCCTGATCACGACTCCGCTCGTGCTCTGGATGCGCCAGACGACGAAGACGGACGATCAGCGCTTACGCCAAGTGATGATGCGGGCGAGGATGCGGCTCCGGCACGGACCGAGTCGCGCGACGTGGGGCGCCATTTCCTATGGCCCCCTGTCCTGGAAGAGACGACGATCACAGTGGAAGAGTTGAGTGTCAAGAGACCTATGATGATGAGAACCAGAGCCGCCCTCACGAAAGCAGCCGCCGCACAGATTCCCGCCAGTGACTACTTCCCGCTGGGCACGGCGATCACGCCCACCGTCATCACGTTGACCGGTGGCGAATATCTGGCCTGTTGGAGACTGGAGGGGATCACGTTCGAAACAGCCGACCGTTCAGAAGTCCTGCTGCGCAAAGAAGCACTGCACCAGTTTCTCCGATCCTTAGGCGGCGGGTCTTTCGCCCTCTGGTCCCATAAGATTCGGCGCGTCGTGCACGAGCGGTTGCAGGGCACCTCGCCCAATCCGTTCTGCCAACACCTGAGCGACCGCTACTATCAGTCCTTCACCCAGCATCGACAAATGGCAACGGAGTTGTACCTGTCCCTGCTCTACCGACCGTTTCCTTCCAAGATGGCAAGCTTCTTCACTCGGATGGGCAGGCGCACCCTAGCCCAACGACGCGAGCACGAAACCGGACAGCTGACCATCCTGGAAGACATGGGCAAACAGCTCGAAGCGAGTCTGAGTCGCTATGGGCCGACTCGATTGGGCACCTCTACGAAACAGGACATCCTGTACTCCGACCAGCTGGCGTTTCTGAGCTACCTCATCAATGGAGTCTGGGAGGAGATCCCCCTACGCCGGGCGCCGCTCGCGTCGTATCTCCCCACTTCTCGCCTGCACTTCGGCGACCGGACCGGCATGATGGAAATCTGGCACCCGCGCGAGAAGAAATTCGCTGGCTTTCTCGATATGCAGGAGTACCCGCCCTTCTCCGAGCCGGGCATGAATAACGGCTTGCTCTATAGCGACGCCGAGTACATCGAGACCCAGAGCTTCTCGTTCCTGAATAAACGCGCGGCCTTGAAATCACTTGCCACTCAGAAAGGGCATTTGATCGCGTCGGAAGACGCAGCGACGCGCGAGATCGAACAGATGGACCAGGCTGCGGACGATCTGCAGAGCGGACTCATCGATCTCGGCCAGTACCATTACAGCCTGGCCATCTTCGGCCACACGATGGAATCAGTGAGCACCGCGCTCGCCGACGCTCGGGCCGTCTTTCAGGACGGGCCTGGGTTCAAGATGGCGCGCGTGGACGTGATCCCTGAATGTGCCTGGTTCGCACAGATCCCGGGCAACTGGAGTCTGCGTCCGCGCGAAGCCGTCATCACCAGCCGGAACTTTGTCTGCCTCAGTCCCTTTCACAACTTCGCCCGTGGCAAACGAGCGGGCAATCCCTGGGGCGAAGCCCTGGCCCTGTTCAAGACCCCGAGCGGACAACCCTACTATTTCAATTTCCACGTCTCACCAGAGGACCGGGATTCACGCGATGAGAAGTATCCGGGCAACACCTTTATCTGCGGCAGCACCGGCGTGGGCAAGACCGCGTTGGAACTGAGCCTCTTGGCCTTCGCGACCAAGTACCAAGGCCTCCGCTGTGTGGTCTTCGATAAAGATCGCGGCGCGGAGATTGGCATCCGGGCGATGGGTGGGACGTATCAGTCGCTGAAACGCGGCCTGCCGACCGGCTTCAATCCCTTGCAGCTCGAACCAAATCCCAACAACTGGCAGTTCTGTGAACAGCTCGTAGCCCAACTCGTGAAGCAGCCTGGCGACGAGATCCCATTGCTCACGGCAAAGGAACAGAACGACATCAGCCAAGCGGTGCGGACCGTGATGAGTGAATCGGTCTCCCGGAACCTGCGTTCTCTCTCCCTCCTCCGCCAGAACCTGCCTGCCACCGGCGACCAGAGTGTGCGGGCACGGTTGAAGCGATGGACCCGTGGGCATTCGCTGGGTTGGGCGTTCGACAATCCAACAGATTCCCACGAGATCAGCGGCGCGCGATTATTTGGCTACGACTACACAGACTTTCTGGATGATCCCGAGGTCCGAACCCCGATCATGGCCTATCTGCTCCATCTGACTGAACGGCTGATCACGGGCGAACCCTTCATCTATGTCATGGAGGAATTCTGGAAGCCGCTGCAAGACCCGCTGTTCGCAGACTTCGCCTTCAACAAACAGAAGACCATTCGGAAACAATCCGGCCTCGGCCTCTTTGTGACGCAATCGCCCTCCGACGTACTGCGACACCCGATCGGCAAGACAATGGTCGAACAGAGCGTAACCCAGATCTTCCTCCCTAATCCGCGCGCCGACCATGACGACTATGTGCAGGGGTTCAAAGTCACAGAGGCGGAATTTCACATCATCAAGAATCTCGGAGAAGCGAGCCGCCTCTTTCTCGTGAAGCAGGGCCACTGTTCGGCGATCGTGCAATTCGACCTGGGTGGGATGACGGATCTGCTGAATGTCCTCTCCGGCACGACGGACAACGTGACGTTGCTGGACCAGATCAGAGAAGAAGTGGGCGACGATCCCACCGACTGGCTGCCCATCTTCCATGAGCGCATCGCGCTACGGAAACGTCTCCGGCAGGAGCACGGACGAGGAGGCGCATAGAGCAACCTATGGGCATGGCAACCTACATCGAGCAGTCGGTGAACAACGCATTGGACCACTATGTCGTGACTTCCAGTGATGCCGTCATTGCCGTACTCACGCCGGTCGCCGTCACCGCCGTGACGCTCTATGTGCTGTGGACCGGGTTCCAAGTCATGCGCGGTGACGTGCAGGAACCGATCACCGCACTCGTCTGGCGCTGGTTCCGCGTGGCGCTCATCACCGGCCTGACGTTGAACGGCCCACAGTATCGGAGTCTCGTGAAGGATGGATTGGACGGGATTCAAGAGGCCTTCGCGTCAGCCTTCGGCGGAGTCCTCTCCATGGGAGGGACGATCGACCAGATGGCCGACCCCTTCACGACGCTGATGGAAACCCTGTTCACCGAAGCGAGTTCGGGACTGGTGCCCCAATTCTCCCTCTTCATCGCGGGCGCGATCTGTGCCACGGCGTCTATCGTAATGGCTTTCGTCGCCATGGGGCTTTTTCTCGTCGCAAAAGTCAGCCTCGCCCTGCTGTTGTCGGTCGGGCCGGCCTTCATCTTCTGCGCGATGTTTCCGGTGACCCAGCGCTATGCGGAGAATTGGCTGTCGAGTTCACTGGTCGCCGTCTTCACCAATGTCCTCATCATGGCAGTCATCACGTTTCTCGCGAGTCTGATGCGGAATGCCTGTCTGCACGTACTAAGTGCCTACTCCGCATCGTCGATCCTGGCGGATGTCGTCGGCCTGCTGTTCCTCTCCATCACCGCCGCCTATGTCTTGCTCCATGTAGCATCCCTGGGAGCAAGTTTGGCCGGCGGCCTCTCCTTGGGAAACCCAGGCGGGGATGCCACCAGAAGCGGAATGCTTCTCGTGCACAGCATCACGTCCGGACTGAGTCGATTGGTCCCGTTAGCCGTAGCCTCCACCGGCGGTTCACTGAGTGGACCGCGAACCGGGGCGGCTCGCGCTCTGCTGAGTGTGCTTCCCACCGGGAAGAGCCAGCCGGGGAACGATCTCTATCAGCGGGCCTCGTTCGAGCGGTTACGCAACAGCGTCTCGCGAAAGGAGTAAGGCATGTCCCGCATGAAACGCACAGTGATCGCGATCAGCTTGACCCTGATGGTTGTCGTCGGTCCAGAGCCGAAATCCCAAGCCGGAGGAATTCCCGTGATCGACACGGCCAATCTCGTGCAATCCATCGTGCAGGCCCTAGCCTGGATTCAACAGTTCCAGCAGATGCAGCAACAGATTCTCCAAGCCGACCAGCAAATTCACGCGATCATGGGCTCCCGCAACATGGGCAGTCTCATGAACAACCTGACCTTGGCAGGGGTCGTCCCCTCCGACGTGAACGCCGTGTATCACGCCATTCGGTCCGGCGGGGTCCAGGGCCTGACTGCGGCGGCGCAGATCATCCGCCACAACCGCATGATATACAACTGCGAGGGCAAGACCGGCGATGCCTTGCGGATCTGCCAAAACATGCTGAACCAGACACCGCAAAGTCAGGCCTACTACGCGAACACCTATCAAATGTTGCTCGGACGGATGCAGCAAATCAGGGCGCTGACGACCCGCATTAACGACACCCAGGACGAAAAAGGAATTCTGGAACTCAATGGCCGGATCGCAGCCGAGCAAGCGCAGGTGAGCAACGACACGAACCGGATTCTGACGATGAGATCGATGATCGAGGCGGAAGAAAAAGCCGCGCAACAGGAACAGCAGGAACGAGTTCTGAAGATGTTGGCGCCAGGCACGGCGCGGACCTTCAATCACATGGCCCCCTGGACACCGTAGTCCTGCCAACAGGCTGGAGGCTGAAGGCAAGAGGCGTACGGTTAAGGATAAAAGGATCGTAACGATGACGGAGAAGAACACAGAGCCTTCACTCGTGAATGCGGCGGACGCACCGCAGTTCTACGATCAAGGCCGCGACTGGGATACCGATTGGCGGCTGCGATTGGAGGCATCGGAACGCAAAGCCTGGTGGGTCGCTGGCACCGCCTGTTCTCTGGCGGTGATCTTGGGATTAGGCCTTGCCTGCCTCGCTCCGTTCAAGACCACTGTGCCCTATGTTTTTGCGATCGATCGCGCCACCGGCAACGTGGAGCTGGTGAGTGCGGCGGATGATCGGACCGTGCTGGGCTATCAGGAATTACTCGATAAACATTGGACGCAAAAATATGTGATCGCGCGGGAGTCCTACTCGTACCGGCTGCTCCAAGCCGACTATGACCAGGTCTTGGCGATGAGTACGGATGAGATCGGTCGCGACTACGCGAGCCTGTTCGACGGCGTGCAGGCCCGCGATAAGCAGTTGGGGACCGGCATCGAATGGCGCGTGAATGTGTTGAGCGTCACGGTCCACAACGATGCGATCGGACCAAAGGCCACGGTTCGGTTCGAGAAGCAGGTAAAGCGGACCGACGCGCACAGCCTGGAGCCGCCGCAGTATTTCATCGCGACAGTCTCCTACGAGTACCGTCATACGATGAAGGGGCAGGAAAAGGATCTGATCCAGAACCCGCTCGGCTACAAAGTCACAGGCTATCGGGTGGACGCGGAGATCGGAACGATCACGCCACCGACCTCGGTCCTGTCGATGGCCGAGAAGAAATAGAAAAGGGGCATGATCATGCACACCATGAATAAATACATAGGGTCAATCACGACATGGCTCACCGTCGTCCTCCTCTGTGCAGGAGTCCCTTCGGACGCGGCAGAGATTCCGGCGCCGGGCGACGGAGATCAACGAGTCCGGTACGTGACCTATCAGAAAGACGAAGTGACCAAAGTCACCGTCCGCCGTGGAGTCGTCACGCGCATTGTGCTGGGAGACGATGAACGCATTGTCATCGCCGGTAGCGGCTTTCTCGCGGACTGTGCGAAATCGGAAGCAGAATGGTGCATCAGGGCCGATGTCGGCACCAATCAGGTCTGGGTAAAACCTAAAGCACAGGCCACGCACAACAATCTGGAGATCCGCACGGACAAGCGAGACTATAGTCTGGAGTTCACCGTCGTGGGAGACGATCGCACCGGACGGAAGCAGCATGGAAAAGACGAGCCGATGTACCGTGTGATCTTCCGGCATCCGCTGGTCCCGCCAAATGCCGTCGCAATGACGGCGATGCAAGCCTCAGCCCATCGAGCCAAACACGCTCGCGAGAAGACCGATCTTCTCACCGAGCGGCTGGACTCCTTTATGCCCGAACCGCGCAATTGGTCCTATTCAATGGAGGTGCTTCCGGGAGGAGATGATATCGCGCCCGCTCTCGTGTTCGATGATGGCCGCTTCACCTATTTTTTGTTCCCTCCCAATCGCGAGATCCCCGCCATCTTCTACTTCTCGCCGTTGGGTGAAGAAACCCGCATCAATTTCCACATGGAGAAGGACCACGCCGTCGTGCAGCGGATGGGGCGGCGATTTGTATTGCGCTTGGGCGAGGCCGTGGTCGGCATCTGGAATGAGGCTTACGACAAGACAGGGGTGTCCGCCGTCGAGGGGACCACCGTCTCGGGAATCACCAGGACTCTGCGGTAAGAGCAAAAAGATGGAACAACCACAAGAATCAAAAGAGCGAACTGAGCAGAAACCTCCCGTCGTCGATGGGATTGTGTCGGTCAATCACCAGGCCGGTGGCAGGAACGAGACCCCGGCGCGCGTGGCGTTTCTTGTCGTGATGGCCATAGTGCTCGTGGTGGGACTCGTCTTCGCGGCCAATACCTGGAGTGCGAAGCGAAAGGCGGAAGTCGCACAGGAGGAACGGGCGGCGAAGGTGGAGAACAAACCGGCCCAGGTCGGACTGAAGCGGGTCTTCGAGACGGATCCCAATCCACCCCAAAACACCGCAGCAACACTACGGTCAACCAGCAAATCGCCTGCTGCATCAGAGGACCGTGCGATGGGGTCACCCCGCAACAGAGGCATCGATGACGGAAGTGGAGCAATGGGATTTCCTCCTGACCAAACACAAGGCAACGCATCACTGAGTAGACGTTCTTCCAGTCGGTTCGGTGGGGAGGTCATTGTGACCAACTCCCCTGCCTCGGACAGTCCCCGGACTCAACAAGTAGGAACCGGACCAGACGCGGCCATCTCCTTGGTCCGCGAACTCCTCAACGGCGCAAGACAGCCGGACGCGGGGTCAGGGAGCCTGCTGGGCGGACCAGCGATGCCGGTCAGCACGGCGACAGACACAGGAAGCTCGACGCCATCGTCGATTGGATACATGGGCGGACCCAGCAGCCCTTCGATCGGCGTGACGAGCGTCGGGCTCGCTGCGCCACCCGGTCCTCCGGCCAGCGGAGCCGGTCCCATCGGTGGGCTCCTGACGCCATCGGAGACACCAAAGGTTCAAGCCGGTCTGTTGGGTGATCGCAATCTCATCTTGCCAAAAGGCAGAACGATCGACTGTGCCTTGACCGTGCGGGTGATCAATGAAGTCGCCGGGATGGCGACCTGTGTCTTGAACAGCGATGTATTCAGCGACAACGGGCATGTTGTGTTGTTGGAACGAGGATCGGAAGCGGTCGGCGAATATGCTGCGACGATGGCGCAGGGCCAGCGCCGCCTGTTTCTCCTCTGGACGAGGGTCAAGACGCCGATGGGAGTCGTGATCAATTTGAATTCCCCAGCCGCCGATGCGCTCGGCACCTCTGGGTTGGTCGGCTACGTGGACAACCATTGGTGGGATCGGCTGGGCGCGGCCTTTCTCCTCTCCCTCGTCCAAGATGGAATCGGCCTGGCGACGGCAGCCCAGGCAAATACCAGCGGTGCGCAGAGTCTGGGGATCTATCAACATTCCGCCACGACGGGAAACCGCATGGCGGAACTGATTCTCCAATCGACCATCAACATCAAACCCACGCTCTACAAGAACCAGGGCGACCGCGGGACCATCTTCGTCGCGCGGGATCTGGATTTCAGCACCGTCTATGAACTGCACCCCCACTGATCTGCTCGCGCACGACACGATGGTGCGCGAGTTGTTGCGACCCTTGCTGCAGTACCTCGCGCTCCCCGGCGCGACCGAGATCGTCGTCAATCGGCCACAGGAAGTCTATATCGAGGTCGGCGCAACCTGGCAGTACAACCGCGCACCGGACCTGACTCTGGATCGACTCACCGCGCTCGCCACGGCCATCGCGACTGCGACCGAACAAGAGATCGGACCGCACCACCCGATTCTCTCGGCCATGTTGCCCGATGGGGAACGGGTGCAAATTGTGCTGCCGCCCGCGGTGGAACTGGGAACCATCTCCATCTCGATCCGACGGCCCAGCGCCTGGATCAAGACACTGGATGAATATGAAACAGAGGGAGCTTTCAGTCGTTATGTCTGGGCCAAGGCGGCGACACTGGATGGTCGTGCCGCAGAGCTTGATCTCATTGAGCGACAGCTCGTGCAGTATCTGACTGATCGCCAATTGGGTGCGTTCATTCGGGCGGCTGTGCTGGCGAAGAAGAATATTGCCGTCGTGGGGGACACAGGTTCGGGAAAAACCACACTAATGAAATCGATCTGTCAGACGGTCCCTGACCAGGAACGGCTCATCACGATCGAAGATGTGCGCGAACTGTTGCTCCCGCAGCACGGCAACCGGGTGCATCTCCTGTACGCCAAAGGAGGACAGGGAGCTGCAACCATCACACCCTCGGAATTGATTGCCTCCACGCTCCGCATGAAGCCGGACCGGGTGCTTCTCGCCGAGTTGCGCGGTGGCGAAGCGTTCGACTTCCTCAAACTTCTCACCACCGGCCACAGTGGCTCGATCACTTCCTACCACGCGGAGTCCTGTGCCCTGGCGGCAGAACGCTATGTCTTCATGTGTAAAGAACATGAGCAGGCGGGGACCTACGATGTGCCGACCCTCAAGCGTCTGGTTGCCTTGACCATCGACGTGATCATTCATGTGGTCGCGCAGAATCAATACGACGAGGACGGACGGCCCATCAGAAAAGACCGCTACGTGGCGGAAGTCCACTATGACCCCATCGCGAAACTCGTGGCGCGGTTCGGAGAAGCCACCCTGGTGAGGGCCTAGAGGAACCGATGTCACGCAAAGGCATGCACATCGCGGTAGCCTTGTTGCTCTATCTCCCGCTCGGGCTCTGCGGAGCGGATGCCCTCGCGGGCGCCGTCTTCATACTCGCCAACAAACAGATGCCAACAAACCTCTCCCTGACCAGCTGGCCAAACTCCTGGCGAGCCTACCGGGAGGATCCGATTCAACGGAAGCGACTGCAATTCTCTGCCGCAGTCGGTGGATTCGTCGTCTTAGGCGTCCCGGCGCTGATGCTCGTGTCCCTGACCAATCGCAAGACTCCGCTCCATGGCGAGGCGCGCTTTGCCTCTCATGATGAAATTCAACAGGCCGGACTCTATGGAAAACGTGGCGTCATCGTGGGAAAGGTAGGAAGTCGGTACTTGGTCTATGGGGGCCAGGAATTCGTGTTGCTGGCGGCGCCGACCAGATCGGGCAAGGGCGTGAGTATCGTGCTCCCGAACCTGCTTCACTACGATGAGTCAGTCGTGGTGTTGGATATCAAGATGGAGAACTTCGCCTACACGTCGAAGTTCCGGCAGGCACACGGCCATCACGTCTACCTGTTCAATCCCTTTAGCACTGACTGCCAGACCCACCGTTGGAACCCATTGGATGCGGTCGATCGCGACCAAAATCGGCGAGTGGGCGAAATCCAAGCCATCGGGCAGGTGCTCTATCCAACGGAGCAGATCAAAGATGCCTTTTGGAACGAGTCCGCCCGCAACCTCTTTCTCGGCCTGACTCTATATATAATGGAGACTCCTTCCGTACCCTGCAGTCTCGGCGAAGTGCTCCGCCAGGCCTCCGGCAAGGGGCAGCCCATCAAGGAGTATCTACAAGACCTCATCAGCACCAGGGCCAAGAGTGAGGCCCCACTGAGCGACGACTGTACGGCGGCCCTCCACCGCTTCTGCACGACCAGCGACAATACGATGGCGAGCATTCTCGCAACCCTGACGGCTCCCCTCATCATTTTCAGCAATCCCATCGTCGATGCGGCGACGAGTGCGACGGACTTCGACCTGAAGCAGGTGCGCGTCCAGCGGATGTCGGTCTATGTCGGCATTCCGGCCAATCGGCTCAGCGACGCGGCGCTGCTGGTCAATTTGTTCTTCTCCCAACTGATTCACTACAACACCGTCGACTTGCCCGCGACGAATCCCAACTTGAAGCACCAGTGCCTCGTGATCTTGGATGAGTTCCCCGCTATCGGACGAGTGAACATTCTGGCCAAGGCCGTCGGCTTCATGGCCGGCTACAATCTGCGTCTGCTCCCGATCATTCAGAGCCTCTCGCAGCTCGAATCGGTCTATGGGGAAAAGGATGCGCGGACCTTCGTCACGAACCATGCCTGCCAGATCCTCTTTGCGCCTCGTGAACAACGGGACGCACAGCACTACTCCCAGATGCTCGGCACCTATACGGCCGAGGCGATCTCGACCGGCACAAGCCGACCACTCGCCTGGGGCAACGGCAAACAGGCCTCATCCAGTTCCACCCGCTCGGAACAAGCACGGCCGCTTCTTCTGCCACAGGAGGTGAAGGAACTCGGAGACCAGCGGGCCATCATCACCCTGATGCATACGAAGCCCATCCTCTGCGACAAGGCCCGGTTCTATGCCGATCCGATCTTCACTGATCGGTTGAAGCGCATCAGTCCGTCCCTCGCGTCGGTCGGAAAACGGATTCCGACCCAAGCGGAACTCGAAGAGGCGGCGTTCGTGCGCCGGGAGTTGTCCGTGGAGATTCCCCAACTCGACCTGGAACTCCATCGCGCGAAAGTCGAACGACGAATGCGTCCAGTACAACCGGATGAGCAAATCGATGTCTCGAAGCTGGCAATGGACCTCACCACCCTGCCGCCGGTGGTGTCGCGCGATCCACCGACTCTCGAAGAGGTGAACGGGTTGGTCGATGCCTTTGTGGCCCAGCTGCAATGGACCGACAAAGTTGAGATGGAAGTCGGTGGTGCAGAACGAAACAGAGAAGAGAGGGACGTATGACGACATTGATGAAACAACAGGCACAACTTCAGGCTTTGGTAATCCTCGTCGTCTGCACCTCGACACTGGCTTGTGTGCAGAAGCCAGTGGTTCCATCCGGTGCCAATCGCGTGCCGATCAACAGCGATGAGATGATCCAGCAGTACCGCGAACGGGTGAAGAGCGACCAGCGTGAGAAGCAGGAGCGGAGTTTCCTCACACGACACATAGAATCGTTGACACAACAGGTCCAGGAGTTGAGTACCGCGCTGACGCTCCTGCAACTCCAACAACAAGAACTGGCGAAAGGCAAATCTCGGTCCGGCCTCACGATCACAAAGACAGCCCTCACAATCCCCCCTGTTTCACCAGAATCGAAAGGCCCACCGACGAACGTGGCGCTATCACCGGATAGTCATACGTCTCCGACTGTGTCTGATCAGAGTCCGTCACGGACCGACACGGCGCAACGCGAAGAAGTGCGATCAACCTCGGTGGGGCCAGCCTGCAACATCGGACAATCAGCAGCGCCGTCTTCCTCCCCTCTGCCTCCGATAGACAAAGAGCAGATCAGTTCATGGAGACCTCGGGTGATCGAGTTGAGTGGACGGGAACAGATCGAACTGCACCGGCACAGTATCATCTTCCGCGTGTCGGAACGGAAAGGTCGGTCTGAGTTTCGTCCCAGCAGACCTCTGCAATCCCACCTGAAACAGATCATGAGCCGTAGTCCTTGCCTGCACGTGCGTGGGTACACGGACGGAGACAAGGACCTCTGGATCGAACGTGAGACAGCCAAGCAACGGGCGCACAAGGCCCGCGCCTATCTCATTGCTCAGGGCTATGACCCGAACCACATCGAGATCACCATTGTCCCGATAGGGGAACACGTGGCCGACAATGCGACGAAGAAAGGACGGGCGAAGAACCGACGGGTGGAGATTGAAGTGAAGGAGCAGAACCCGGCATCCGTCTGGCCACAGTGGTACGGATAGGAGAGAGGAAGGGACACCATGAATGAAATAGGTGTGGACGAAGCACAAAAGACCAAGCGGACCGACGAGCCGAAGCCTGCAAACGTCAATCAGAGCGAGAATGCTGAACAACCACGACTCAATCAGCGTCGTGACGCCGCTGAATCGTTGCGGAAGCGATTCATTGAAGCCGGCGAGCAATTCTATTACCGCACGGCGCCCGGTGAGCCGACCAAGCTCGCGTTTACGGATCACGGAAAGCGCTTGGTCACGGAACATGACGACCCGAGCGTCATTCAGGGAATGGTCCTCCTGGCCAAAGCGAAGGGCTGGAGCACAGTACGGGTGAACGGCACCCCTGAGTTCAAAACGGAAGCCTGGGTTCAAGCAACGATCGCCGGACTGGATGTGGAGGGCTATACCCCACGTGGAATCGACTTAGCGCAAGCGGAAGACCGCCGGGATCAGCGCCCAGTTCGTAGCAAGACAGCACAGCCGCCCGTCGATCGTGAGGCGTCACATGATCGAACGACGGATGATCATGTCAAGAACCCGGACAAAAGCTTGAGCGCCGGCCAACAGGTCGCGGTGGCCACACTTGAAGCGATTCTAAAGGCGCGGGGCGACTCGCCCACGATGATCGCCGCAGCCGTCGAGGAAGCGAAGGCGCGCTTGCAGGGCGAACGCGTGGTGGTGGGCACTGTCGTCGATCATGGCATCGACCATTACGACCACAACGTCCAGAATGCCAAGAGCTATTTTGTGAAGCTGGCGACAGACCGTGGTGAACGCGAAATCTGGGGCATCGACCTGGGCCGCGCGTTTGAAGAAGGGAAGGTGCAACGGGCTGATGCGGTGGCGCTGGTGCAACAGGCACATGAACCCGTGACCGTGACGGTGCCGCTAAGGGATGAGTCCGGCGCTTCGATTGGCACGGCACCACACTCAGCAACTCGGAATCGCTGGGAGGTCATCAAGTTGAACTCGCTCGGGGGCCGCGAACAGGATCACCTGAAAGAGGCGGCGCGTGCCAGCACCCAAGAACCGGTCGTGCCTCGGTTCGATCACAAAGCCGCGAGGACCGATCGCACGCCAAGTTTCACACAGAACCCTGCCTTGGAGCGGACCAGAGGTGGCCGGTGACTCCTGTCGTCAAGAACATGTCATCGTATCGTACGGAGGTGAGCCCATGAATTGGTGGACGAAACGCGACTTGATCATGGTTCTTGTGGGAGTGGCCCTCCTCATCATGGCCCATGACGCACCGGCACAAACGGCACCGAAACCATCCTTCTTGGAAGGTGACGCCAGGCTGGCCTGTGAATGTCTGCTATGCTTAGCAGCAGGGCCACAGGCGCCGAAAGAATGCCAAGCCGCGCTCACAAAGTACTACATGATCCAGGCAGGGAACCCGTTCAAAACCATGGTCATGCGAAGAAACTTCCTCCAGCTCTGCCCAAAGCAATAGACCATTCAACAGGACTGCTGGACATCGGCATAGCAGGGCGCCTCCGGCTACAGTCGCCCGAAGTAGCCCAGGTCAAGAGAAAGCTCTCTCCCTTACAAGCCCATTTTTGTACGACAGCACTACTGAAGAATCATATCTTAGTGTGCAATATTTGATGATTTATACCTCCTTAGCACTACACATACCATCTTTCCCCTCTTGCGAATAACTTCTCCTACCTCAAGGGAATAGCCTCAAAACCTGACCTTCCTCATAACAACCACGGGGCCACGCGCCTCTTGGGTCTCCTGTTTGGATAGCCACAGGCCGAAGAGGGGCGCTCGTGTGGCACGAGGATCCGCGAGTCAACACCTATCGATGGAAAGGAAGGATGCAGCATTATGCGGAAAGATCGATTGGCGACGCTCACGATGGACATTGTTGTCAACCATCCAACTAAGCGCACAGCCCTCGACGCCGTCCGTTCGAGGCTCAGTCCATGGGCTCAGGCCGAGTGGTATCGTGCGCGCACAGGTATGTCCATCATCGACCGAGCGGCGCGTCTTGGTCACTCGATCCGGGAACAACGTCGCTGCGACGAGAGTCTGATCGAACACATCTTTGCCGCGCTCGATGGACGGACCTTCGTGGTCCTCGACGCCACCTATTGCTTCATGACGCAACGGATGCTTGACCGGACAACGGGACGCCGTATCCCTCCTGACGCGGTGCGGCGCTTTGCGTCACAACCTATCGCGAGTCTCCTGCTTAACACCCGTGCGCACCAAGATCTGAAACAACGGGGAGTGAACACGATCGGCGATCTCCTGCCTTATGCTTATGAATGGTTGTCGCCGAAGCGCTTAGCTCCGGGCAAACCGGTGATGAACGTCCGGCTTTCGGTTCGCCGTTGTCTACGTATCCTCGGCTTGGAGATCGTCTTTCCTGAAATCAGACAGCGGGCAATCTATTGCCCGTGCTGTGCGCACACCGAGACGGATGTCATGAAGATCGTCGCCTTGGCCGGGGTTTGAGTCAGGTTTCAAAAGATGCGGTCATCTAGACCTCCCATGAGGTTGTGCTGGCCGCACCTCCGTCCGGGAAAGGCTCGGAAGGCATGCCGCCTACCGCTGCACCGGTTGCTGCTGCCGGTGTAGGAAATCGGCAGCACGTTGTGCGTGGGCTGCGGCGCGGAAGATCGCACGCTTGTCATTCTTCAGGACGGTGAGCCAGTGGGCGATATACGACGCGTGATCCTCTCGCGGCGTCAAGAACAGTTCGAGGTCGGCGCACAGGAAGGCCGCGCCCAACTCGGCGACAAGTTCCTCCTCGGCGTAGCCTTCGTCGCCCCATTTCTTGCGCCCGAATTCACGGGCAAGGCGCGAGGGGTGTTTTGTCCAGTGCGTGGATTCATGGGCCAGGGTCGCGTAGTAACTGCCGGCGTCGGCGAATGCTTCGAA